>Ga0163144_10000552_pt1 | contig 87459 bp, 80 predicted proteins | sample OliLak19BULKMAT1_FD_123175 | JGI IMG/M metagenome (GOLD analysis project Ga0163144, IMG submission 123175) | Freshwater microbial mat bacterial communities from Lake Vanda, McMurdo Dry Valleys, Antarctica - Oligotrophic Lake LV.19.BULKMAT1 | ecosystem: Environmental > Aquatic > Freshwater >... | reverse complement strand
GAGGATGGTGAACGTACCTGAGGTGCCGGTGGCAGGATCGACCGTGATGTTGGTGAGACCAGCACCGCTGGTGATTGAAACAGGAACAGCCGAAGCTGCGAACGTTGCCACTGCGAGGGCGAGAGCGGAGAGAATCTTCTTCATGGTTGTAACCTTTCTAGGTTTATTGAGACCGGAGGAATGAGGCACCTGTCATTGTTGACAGGTCCAAGAATTCTTAGGGCTTTCTTGGCGACCACTGGGAGCAGGGTGCAGGACTATTTACTTCCCGGATTTCGCCGGGTACTGCGATTCTAACATTCCGAAGTTCTTCCTGTTCATCTTTTTCTAGGTTCGGCGATCTCGTCGATCAGAAGTGCGGGTTCCGCTCGGACCGATGACCTGGAACCAGACCCCAGGTCCCACCGGGTTGCGACCAACGTGACGTCGTTCCCTTTCGACGGTATGTCTTGCCAGAAGTGGTCGTGACCTGAAAAGTCTTCGAGATCTTCACGATCTCGCCATCGGGAGTGTAGTCACCGTTGAAACCGTAGCTGACCTTGTCGCCGACCTTCGGTGCCTTCACGATGTCGAACTGAGGGGAGCAGCTCAAACCTTCATCCGTCGGCAAGTGAGCTTCGCCGGTCATCGCGGTGATGTACAGTGACAGGAGCTGAACTTGTTCGAACGAGGTCCAGTCGTTCCGTGTCGACCAACCGTTCTTCAGGTTGTATCCGTCTCGCTGAATCTCAGCGCGGTCGGGAGTGTCCGTGACCTTCAGCGGAATCCCGTTCAGACATTTCACGTAAAGCATTTGATCTCCTTGTCGATAGTGCTACTATAACACGATCCTAGGTTCCTGCTCACCTGAATTTGTAACGCCGCTCTGAATTTGTAACGATTACTTCCGACGTGTCTTTCCAGCTCGACCAGCCTTCGACCATTCGTAATCATGCCCGTCAGGCGTCTTCCCGTTGACAATGCTGTCGACACCATCCTTGCCGACGCGGTTCGAATCCTGCGAGGCGAACGTGACGAACTGGTTCTCCGAATTCTTCCGAAGATCGTTCATCCGCTCGAGCGCTTCGGACATCTGTGTCGATGTGAAGAACTCGCATTCTGGTCCTTGAGCGAACCAGTAAACCATGTATCCAGGTGTGTTCATACAAGGATAGTAACACAACCTAGGAATTCGTGTTCGGAAAACCTAGGTTCAAGTACTTAAGCCGAGTTCGTTGGATACGAACGTCCAGAACCCCAGATGATGCGAACTGCACCAGCACCAGCAAGGCAAGCAGACGCGACGCTGCCGGCGTTGCTGCCGCGCCAACCTCCACCGCCACCACCATAGGCGCCGCCCTGATATTGACCGACGCTGTTGTTCCCGCCGTTCGCACCCCCAGAACCGCCACCGCCACCGCCACCAGATGTGCCAGCAGAACCGTTACCGCCCTGAGCGATTAGACCGACACCACCGCCGCCCTGAGCGCCTGCACCAGTGCCGCCACCGCCACCGCCACCGCCACCGGCACCAGCAGTGGTTAAGCGGGCGCCTGTGCTGAAGTTTGAAGTCCCACCGGCACCACCATTACCAGAGTACCCGCCCGCGCCACCGCCGCCAGTACCGAATACGTCACCTGTTGGGCCACCAATTCCGCCATTTCCGCCTCCAACAGTTCCACCTTGTGGACCAGCCCCGGTAGAAGAACCAGTTCCGCCAGACGCCACTTGGTTTTGACCTGGAGAAACTGAACCACCACCACCACGAAGCAACAGCGTCCCAGAACGACGCAATTCAGAATCTCCACCGGAAACTGAATTCCCAGTGGAAATTCTGTATCCAGCGGCACCAACGATAACTGAGATAGTTTCTCCTGGCGTGACTGGTAGATTATTGATGTACCTAAGGCCAGCGCCGCCGCCACCCATTTGATTTCCAGTTCCGCCATCGCGACCACCGCCACCGCCACCTACTGCAACAGCATGAATAAAGAACACTCCATTCGGAACTACGAAATCACCATCTGCAGTGTAAATGGATCCGCCAGGCCCAGCAGCCTGTTCTGGCGGATCAGTGTACACACGACGCTTCTTGACATGACGAACTGTGAACATATGCGTCCTTAGAAGTTCAGGCCAACAACGCGCCCGTACCAAATAGATCCACCATCATGTGTAACGATGGTGATGATGTCAGTCTTGTTCGCTGTAGTTGTGAGTGTTGGTGCAACACCGCCAGACCATCGAACTGCGGCAGGCCAAGTCACTGTTCGTGAGCCCGTCGCGTCTTGCGTCAGATACAACGTCAGCGAAAACACGCCGCCAGCGACAGGAATAGTTCCGAACGTGATTGCTGTAATATTGGCAGTCAGCGTAGGTGCCCATGTGTTCCCAGAACTTGCTTCTAGAGTCGGTGTTGCTGAGAAAGCAAGAGAATTCTTTCTATCAGTCACACCTGTCAAAAAATCAATACGCCCAGTACTCTTAACGCGAATACGTTCGCTACCGTTCGTAGCAATAGAAATACTGCTTGCTTCTGCCTGATAGATGCTATTAGTGAGCGATGTCGAGGTGAAAGTCCCGTTAAATCTGAAACTCGATGATGTAACTGTAGATGTGACAGCTGTGCCAGTTGCGATGCTGGTTCCAGCCGTGATGGAACCAAGTGCAACGAAGTTCCCAGAAGAATCAGAAGTCCAACGGAACACACTTGTGCCTTGTGACCAGCCACCAAGTTTAAACGTGTTGTCAGTATCGAGGCCGAAGTTGATAGCGTAAAGTGATGGGCGCTCGAAACCAATCATTGCCGCTTGAGAACCGTTTGATGCTATTCTGACGAACTGAGTTTCTGTATTCGTAGAAGTTCCAACAGCCCCAGTCGTGGTAAATGAATTCGTGCCGAGCCACGAATTCGTGCCACTGCCACCAAGTCCTACCCATGCTCCATCACCACGAAGATACGTTGTTGAGCTCGCAGTGCCAGTTCCAAGACGCGCTGTTCCAACTGTGCCTGATGACAAGTTCGATGCGTTCAGTGCAGTCAAGCTTGCACCTGAACCGATGAAGCTTGTTGCTGTGCTTGTGCCAAGTGCAACGAAGTTCCCAGAAGAATCAGAAGTCCAACGGAACGAACCAGTGCCTTGTGACCAGCCACCAAGTTTAAACGTGTTGTCAGTATCGAGGCCGAAGTTGATAGCATACTGCCCAACACGCTCGAACCCAATGAATGTTGAATTTCCAGATGCGGCTGCAAGTCTCAAGAATGAAGTTTCAGTATTCGTAGCAGTGCCTATTGAACCGCTAGTAGTAAACGTATTCCTAATAGTCCAAGCATTCGTACCTGAAAGGCTTGCACCAGTACTTGTTGTCCAAGTTGGTGTAGTACCAGAACCTGCAGATGTCAACACTTGTCCAGATGTACCAGCAGAACCACCAACTTGAAGTGGTGAAGATGCTCCAGCTAGGTTCGTTGCGCCAGTGGACGTGGTAGTACCGGTCACTGCAAGTGAAGACAGGGTGCCTACAGATGTCAATGACGAAGATACGATGTTCGCGGCAAGCGAAGTACCTGTCAAAGTGCTACCAGCACTTGAACCTGAGACTGTAGACCATGTGCCATCACCACGAAGATACGTTGTGCTGTCAGCAGTGCCAGTTCCAAGACGTGCTGTGCCAACTGTACCTGAAGACAGATTTGATGCGTTCAGTGCAGTCAAGCTTGCACCTGAACCGATGAAGCTCGATCCAGACACAGTGCCAGTAATCACAACATTCCCGGTCGTCGGTGCCAGTGTGAGCAATGTGCCTAACCCGTTTCCGCCGATCTTGAAGATGTTGTCCGTATCGACACCCATGTTGAATGAGAACGAACCGCTGCGCTCGAACACCATGAACGAGCCATTCGCTCCACCAGTCGACCAAGCGATCAATGGGGAGGAATTGGATGAAGAAATCACTCCGCCTGTAGAAACGAATTCATTTCGTCCAGTCCAGTTGAACGTGCCAGCGCCGCCAGCAGCAGTAGCCCATGTGCCATCACCACGAAGATACGTAGTTGAACTCGCTGTGCCAGTTCCAAGACGTGCTGTGCCAACTGTACCTGAAGACAGATTTGATGCGTTCAGTGCAGTCAAGCTTGCACCTGAGACTGAACCGAACAGACCAGACCAAGTGCCAGTCGTGATCGTGCCAACGGACGTCAATGAAGAAGAGACAACGTTCGCTGCAAGTGTCGTGCCTGTCAAAGTTGAAGCTGAAGTTGAACCTCCACCAGCACCTGAAAGCTGTGCGAACACCATTGCTTCAGTGCCGACGGTCACGATCGTCGCTGTTTGTGTCCAAGTGGTGTCACCGTTCGTTGTACCATCAGTGATGTAGACTGCAGCACCGTTTACTTCACCTACGTCTGGCGAGCCGTCCATGTCGATTGATCGTGTCCATGCGCCAGCTGCGACAACGTACACGCCGTTCGAAGCTGGGGTTGTCTCATTTTTGACAAGAACACGATTGCCAGCGACGACAGCAACGCCATCGATTGTTTGTGTGCCTGACAAGATGATGTCCGCAGTCGTTGCAACACGAGCTGCAGTCTTCCATGTCAGCCCTTGAACTAGGCTGTCGACATAGAATTTCGTGGCGAGATGAGTATTCGTTGTTGGTTCTGCGGCTGTGATGTTCCCAGTGACAGCCAATGAAGTCAATGTACCAACAGAAGTAATTGTTGGTTGTGCTGCGGTACTGACCGTGCCTGCTGTTGTAGCAGATGTTGCTGTTGTAGCAGATGTTGCTGTTGTAGCAGATGTTGCTGTTGTGGCTGTCGTAGCCGTTGCAGCATTACCACCAATGCTGAGACCTGAAGCTGTCCCAGTCAAACCATCACCTGAGCCAGAATGCGCACCGGTGAACGAAGCACCAGTGATACCGCCAGTGACAGCCAATGAAGACAGAGTGCCAACAGACGTCAATGACGAAGAGACAATGTTCGCTGCAAGTGTTGTACCTGACAAATCTCCTGCACCGAACACTGCTGCAGTGTCAGCTGCAAGCCCGTTCCACGAGGCACCAGCATCGCGAGTAACCAGAGTTATGATGTCAGTGCGACCTGTAACAGTTGCGAGAACCGGAGCAACGTTGCCAGCCCATTGAATGCTTCCGGGCCATGTGACCGAGAAGCTACCACCTGCACCTTGTGTAATGAACAGTGTTGCTGAGTACACGCGACCTGATGCAGGAATGTTCGAGAACGTAAGTGAAGTAATTGCGGTACCAAGAGCGATCGAAAAGATATTTCCAAGGGCGCAGTTCAAATTCGTTGTCGCTGCTGCTGTAATCGATACTGCAGATTCTGTGTACGCAGTACCGAGCGTTGTAGAACCGCTTACTGTCAGCGACGATAGTGTGCCAACGGACGTCAATGACGAAGTAACAACGTTCGCTGCAAGTGTCGTGCCTGTCAAGGAACCGGCATCACCAGTTCCAGCAGTAGCCCATGTGCCATCACCGCGAAGATACGTAGTTGAATTTGCTGTGCCAGATCCAAGACGCGCTGTGCCAACTGTACCTGAAGACAGATTTGATGCGTTCAGCGTAGTCAAGTTCGCGCCTGAGACGGCACCGAACAGACCAGACCAAGTACCAGTCGTGATCGTGCCAACAGACGTCAATGACGAAGTAACGATGTTCGAAGCGAGTGAAGTACCTGTCAGAGCACTACCAGCACTTGTGCCACCAGCGACCGATGCCCATGATACTGTGCTGCCGTTTGAAGTCAAATACATCCCGCTTGCGGCGGCCTGCGACGGAAGAATTGCATTTGCTGCGCCTGATTGCGTCGTTGCGCCTGTACCGCCATTTGCCAGAGCAAGGATACCTGAAAGTGTCAAAGTACCGGATGTAGAGATTGGGCCACCTGAGAACGAAAGACCCGTTGAGCCGCCAGCAGCTTGAATCGAAGTAACGGAACCAGCGCCTGCGACGCTCCAAATACTTCCGTTCGAAATGTACATCGCCTGATTATCAGTACGATAGAAAAGTTCGCCTGCAGAAGGCGAACTTGGGAAAACTGTGCCTGCAGCAATGGTGAGATTCGAAACGTTCGAACCTTCGATGAATTGAATACCGTCAGTAAGCATAAGGAGAACTCCTAGTTGTTCAGACGGTATTTATACTATGAAGCACTTAGCTGAGAACTTTACACTATCACAAACGGGACAGGCTCGCCACCCCAACTATCTTCGGTATCTTCAGCTTCAGGATTCACGTATTCGTTCACCTGCTTGAATGCATCATCATTGTACTCAGATAATCGCTTGATAAGGCGTGCGATGCCGAGTAAAGCTGAAACGCAATCATCAGTCGCACCAGACTTTGCTTCATATGATCCGCCTTTCGCTACATAGTTCTTCAGCTCGAAGATCAGTGTTTCGGAAGCAAGATCGAACCCGTTCTTCGTCTTTTCAATCAATCCCTTCGTTTGAAGACATGCTTGAATCTTCGTTTTCCCAGTCGTATACACTCCGAGTTTTCCAGGAACATCACAATAAAGTTCTGGGTGTTCTGGCTGATTTTCGTCATTGAAGTACAGAGCAGACATGGCTTCGCCGATCCCGTTCCGTTCGAACGTCCACAGCACTTCGGCCCTGCCGCGATTCACAACAGCCGAGAGTTTATTCAAAATCCACTTTACTTTCGCGTACAACAGCGGGATGTTGATTTCATTCGAACGCCATTCAGCAATCTGCTGAAGCCGAGGGAAATCGAAGATTTCAATTACGCTGAAGTCTTTTCCATTCCCAGTCGCAGGATCGATTGATACAAGATATGTCTTGCCGGCCCCGCCGAGCTCTTCTTCAGAAACCCAGAACTTGAATCCCATGTCTTCATGATGAACCATCTTCCCAGCGATTTGCTGAAGCTTCATTGATGAAATTAACATCGCATCAGAAGAAAGAAATTCGACACCGACTTCTTGCCGAGTCTTCAATAGACCGAGCATGTTCACCATTGTATCCCAATACCTATCATCACGTTCTGGATGTTCGCGCCAATTAACTTGAAACGGAACGAAATTCGTCCCTAGCTCGTCTTGAAGGCCTGACATCGCGCGACGCCACAATTGAGCGAACAGTTCTGTGTCACCGTTCGGCGTGCTTGAGATGATCGCTGAACCACCAGTCGATAGAGTTGGCGCGAGCGATGCCCACATCAATTCTTGAATTCGTGGCGAGATAAAAGCTAGCTCGTCAAGATACAGCTTCGAAATCGAGAGACCTCGACCTGTCTTTTCGGTTGTTGCTTCCGAAACAATGCGTGACCCGTTATCAAGCTCGACATTGTGCCTGTTGAAATACTTCAATCCTGGCTTCAGCCAGTTCGGCAATTCTTCATACGCGAATCGAACACGAGCTGCGATCTCGAGTGCGTGACTTTGATTCTTAGAAGCAATCAGAACTGTAACATCATCAGTAAAGCATGAAAACCAAAGAAGATACATAGCGACTGTGAGTGTCTTTCCACACTGTCGCGGTTGAAGCGTGAGAACGAATCGATTTTCGTGCATGCATTTCACGAACCGTTCTTGGTATTCAAATAGATTAAACTTGATAGTGCCCTTCGTCGGATGCTGAATCTTAATGTAATTCCGCATGAAATAAATCGGGTCATCCTTGCACTTCCGAAGCTCCGATATCATGTACGGAGTATATTCATCCGTGGCGAATGCCTTCTTAAGCTGTGGGTTCTTCATTTTCGAATAGTGCCATGAATTCAATTCTAAAAGCGCTAAAACCGATGTAGCTTATCGTCTGTGATTCATGCTGCAACGAAGCGTATGGCATCTCGCAGTACTCGAAGCTCATTGTTTGAAGCATAGAGCGTTCCTTAGCTGCTTTTTGAAACAGTGTTTTGAACAAATTTTCATCAGGTTTTGGTGTACTATGAATCAAAACTCTCGTATGCGAATCAATGCGCGATGCAACATTTTTCCAGAATCCTTGAAGATGAGCTTCATCAGCATACGCCATGTCTCCGATGTATAGAGTATCGAACATGACGCCATGCATAGATCTTTCTGAACATGCTACGAATGATAGTTTTGATTCATTTTCGAATTTCAATAAATCTCGCCCCTCATACAAAATTTCAGATCTCAGCCAGCTTGGAAGCTTTTGTTGCATTACCCGAACGATTGCAGTTAAATTTGTCGCAATTTGAACTGTGGAAAGAACAACAACCGATGTTCGATTCGGCATGAACATCATCTCCCAAAGAAGATATGCCATTGATGCAGTTGTGAATCCGCCTTGACGAGGATGTTTCACGATGAGCTGCTTGAATTCAAGGATTCCGTCGATGAATTTCTCTTGAACACTCGAAACTTCCGATAGAATGTATTTCATCATGAAGTACTTCGGGTCCAAAGCACAACGACGAAGTTCTTCAGTATTTGAGATTTTTTGGGCGCGCGTAGAAAGAATCATGATCGATCTCCAAAGAGGTGTTTCTGAATAAGATCTGTTGTTCGATCGTGAAGCAGAACTTCAAAATGATTCGCCTTCACTTCAGCTTTCTTTCCGAATTTTAAAGCCTTTTGACTTGCAACTGAAACGATGCTGTCATTAGTTTCGCCAAGAGCTTTCAAATGACCACTAGTGCTAAAGATGCTCAACGTTGGAATTGAAAGTTTCGCTGTTGATACTTTCCGAATGAATGGCGAAGTCTGTGTGATGCCTTCGAGAAGTGCCGGAGAGCCTGGAAGCCAACGAAGAGCATTTGCAGCTTTCGATCCAGCTAGCGGCGCCGAAATCGTTACGAGATCTGTGATTCGTTGAGGTTCGTCAATTGCCAAGAGGGTCGCGATCAAACCGCCAAGGCTGTGTCCAAGAAGCGCGATCTCACCCTTCGGGAGTTGTCGAAAAACTTGATCAAGCGAATCTTGAAGTTTTTGATGACTTTCGTAATTCACAAGAATCACATTGTGAATTTGAAGATTCTTGAGTAAGTATGAGAACGATCGTGAAGACGAATTGAAGCCGTGAATGTATGCAACAGTTTTCATTGATGGGTTTCTTTTTTCCATCATATATTTATGATACTAAATCAGTCAGTTCTTACTTCTATCGGCATTGATAGCTAAATGCATTCCGCGAAGAAGAGACGTCAGCAGTTGAAGACTGCGTTCATCATTTTGGTCCTTCAGACGACTTGCCAGATCTTCACACGAACGATCAGCGAGATCAAGCAGGCAGCAGATTTCGTCATTCTCGTATAGATCATCAGCGTTGATTGATTTCATCAGCGAAGTTTCAACAACCTGTGGGATGAATAGCTTCGAGCTCTTGCCACCATACATGTGTGATTGTTTCAACACGCCCTTGTAAAGTTCAGCCATTGCCTTCATCACGTCATCGTACGTGTGCGGTACTTTCGGAAGGTTTTCCAGCTTCTTGAATGTCATCGTAAGTTCTCTAGCTTGTATTTAGTTGTGGATACAAGAGCTTGAATCTCTTCGAACTTGTTCACAATGAACGGGTCTTGCGGGACCAGCGAATGCTCTGTTTTCAAGAACTCATGAAGCTGCCGAATGAACTCGGTTGGATCTTGCTCGCTGAATGCGTTCGGGTCGCTAAGCTCGATGTGAGCTTCAGTTCCGTACGAACCCATGTACATCTCCATAAGCTGATCCGTAAGCTCAGTGAGCCCGTCGTACAACTCGCCAAGAGCGATGTGCATCGCGAACGACTTCACTTTCCAATGCCACATGTGCGCGACTGTGCGAGCGAGCATCAGCTTTGAGACGAGGTTCGCCATCGGGTCAACTGGGCGGCGAGCCGCATTCGGGTTATAATCTTGAGAAAAATCCATTATGCGTTCCTTTTGTCCCACAGGTCTTTGTCGGCTTTGCGAGCGCCACCACCGGTGATGAAGCTATTAACACGACCCATTGCCCATTGAATCTGTCCAACACCTGGACGATGATGTTGACGCCAAGCAGCAAGACCGCGATTCAAAACAGCGCGAAGAGTGCTTTGTTTAATACCAGTCTTCTCAGCTTTGTTCTTCAAAGCCACATCAACATTACCTTCAGATAACATTTCATCATTGATTGAAAGCTGAACTTCGCCGTACATTGCCTTGTACTTATCTGTGTACTTCGACTTCGGAAGTTCTTTACCTTTTTCTTTCAGCTTCGCATTGTACTTCTTGTCAGCTGGCCAATCTTTTGGGTACGACTTCGGGTCCTTATGGTCAGACTTCTTGAACTTTCTGAGTTCACGATCCATCGTGCTCTTCAGCTCTTTCTTATCTTCGGCACTGACACCCTTGAAATTCGTGTAGTCTTTATAGGCACGCTTACTTGATTTCGTCTTGCCCTTGAGTTCCTTGTCTTCATTCAAGTTCTCCCAATCATTGAACTCTTGCTTCAATTGAATCTTGAACTCCTGTATTTTCTTCGAAGCTTCTGGAGAGAGCGCTGTCGCCGGTATTGAAAGTTTGTTTCGTTCAGCGTATGAAATCGCCGCCTTCATGTTTGCCTTCTCAGCGAATGCATCGTAGAAGGCATCGTAGAACTGCTCGTTCTCTTCAAGGAAACTATACACGCGATCATAGTTCTCGTCAGTTTTCCGCCCGCCAAACAAAGCATTGATGATCGCATGAACCATTGTCTTCTCACCAATGTCATTCGTGTATTCGCCATGAGCGCCACGAGCATCTTCGAGGAATTGTTTGAACGTCAGCTTATTCATCATCTGGATCTCCGCCGCGAAACAGTTTCACGGCACCTTTGTATTTAAGAGCAGCAGTGTTGAACCACGCTGTAGATTCAACATCCCAGCCGTATGTAAAATCGTCGCCGTATCCGTGCCCGCGGTCCGGATGCGAACAATGAACAGCATCGAAGTGCCGACTGAGCTCATCCCAAGGGAACCTTGAACGCATATCGTCGCGTGAGTACGGGCGATAGTATTCACGCTCTGGAAGCTTCATTCGCTTCTGATCCATCGCCCATTGATAGTATTGTTCTGCGTAGCTGATGTTGAATACTCGAGCGTCAGGTTGAACTTCGAACAAGTACCCGTAATCAGTTTGCCAGCCACGATGATTGTTCTTGACGTACAGATACCAATCGGATGTGTACGTACCATCGTTTCGATCAATCGCTGTTGATGTCCAGAAAGACCTGCCAGGCTTGTTGTCACCGGGAGGAGCTTCGTTGAACCCAGTTAGAACTGGTGCTTTCTCTTCTTTCAGCTCAGCGTCGACTTCACGTTTCGCTTCACGATACCGACGATCACGAGCACGATCGATCTCGACTTGTGGATCGCGCCGCTTCGGAACGAACAACTGGAACTTCTTTCGCCCATCCATCTCGACATTAAGGTTTGCTTGAATGTCGCGAAGGTTCGAGTACCCTGAAGCATACGCTTCTGGCCCAGAGTGCCAGTTGTCTTCTTTAGGCTTCTTCTTAGCCTCTTCAAGGAATTGCTTAAATGAAATCATTCTTTTAGCAAGAGACGTTTACGTTGCATCACGCGCCTGGCATGATTGTGATGATACCATTGAGCGTGATAAGATTAGTACGCGTGTCAGCTTGATCGAACATAGCTCGTGAACTTTCATTGAGCTTCCTTTGGTTGAACGAGACGAATCATTCTGATCTTCTTGTCACCCTTCATCGTCGAGCCAACAGTGGCAAACACGACTTTGTGTTTCTTCAGCACCTTCAAGATGTCTGCTTCTTCAATGTCACCAGTAACTGTCATCACAGTTCGATCTGATTTCTCATGTCGCCCAACAACACGAGTATCGATTCGAACGCTCAAACCCTTCTTTCGAAGTTCTTCAGCGGCGACCTTAGCGCTGAATTGAATCACAGACTTCGGACGGCGCGGTGGCGTATCAACACCTTCAAAAAGTTCTGAGACTTTCATCACTTCACCTTTTCGTTGTCGTCGAGCTTGCGCATGCCTTCAACTTTTGCGTCATTAGCTTCGACCCAATCATCAAGCTTTTTCTGAGACACGAACATCTTGCGCCACTTCAAACTATTCATGCCCTTGCGACCGTACGCTTCGATCGTGTGACCCTTCTTGGCACCGTACGACAATGGCATGAAGTCATCGTTCGAACGAGCTTCAGTGACCTTGCCCTGTTCTTTCATGCGCTTCTTTGCTGCTTCAGCTTCGTCCCAACCGCTGCGGTACTTCTTACCTTCGGCAGATTTCAATCGAGCTGTAGGAAAGCTCCAGTTCTGACCGTTCATGTAATCCGTGTACCCGCTCTTCCATTCTTCAGAGCTATTGTGAAATGACACATCGTCTTTCTTTGGTGTCCATTTAGTTTCCATCAGCGAGAATTGAGCGAGCAATGAACCTTTCTTGAACAAACCAAGAAACTTAAAACCTTCAAAAAGTTCAAGTTGTTCTGGGCGTGCATTCGCTCCACCCTTTGCGTACTTCACTTTGGTGACGTTATCCGGAACGATGTCGAGCGAGCCGTTCGCAAGGACTTTCTGAACTGTATGAATTTCACCAGCGTGCGGACCTGACTTTGGCTTCACCTTGTCACCGGCCTTGAACACTGGACCTTCAAGTGCTGGTTCTTCAACCGGTGCTGTGGAGATTGAAGCATCTGTTGAATCGGTGACTTCGTCTTTGGCAGGTGCTTCAGTCGCCTTTCCAGAAAGAATCTTCCCGAGACTTTGCAGAGCATCATCCTCTTTGAGCTTTGTACCCTTATCGTACGTATCAAAATGCTTTTTGGCAGTTCCCCAATCACCCTTCATCGACGCTTCTTGCGACTTCCCAATAGCGGCTTTTGGCAACAGCAAATCGTCCTTCATCTTGTCGAGCTTCGCATCAAACAGCTTGCGCATCAACGCTGCGAACTCTTTGTGAATCTCTTCGGAGACATTGAGATACAGATCAAACACGCCGAAGCTTGATCCCATCTTCGAGATGTACTTTGCTGGAACACGATCTCCGTGCTTCGATTGCATCCGTTCGATTGCAGTGTTACAAGCAACGGCAGCTGCATCGCGAATCTTCTGAATTTGATCCTTGCTGAATCCAGCTCGTGCGAGCTGATCCAGTGCCTTGTCTGCCGGAAGGAAACGATTTGCATCCTTATCGACAACAAGCTTTGTGAACCATTGATTAAGCTTGTTCATAACGCCAGGTCCAGCCTTCTCGCCGCGCACGAGCTGCTTTGCGTAATCGGCGTCTTCACCCAGTGTTTCTTTGACAGGCTCAGACATCATCTTGACCGACTCGACTTCAGCGCAGTCTTGAAGTTCCTTCGGGAGCTTCGCCTTTGCGAGAGCGACAGCTTGTCCGGACGTGATCGCCTTGATTGAACGAATCGAAAGCTGACGCTTGTCTGTAGCCGAAGGGCAGTGTATGAACTTCACGAGCCATTCGCCGCCATGACTTTCAGCCTTAGCCGTCGTCAGCGTCTCATCGACAGGTTCAGTCTTCAGGTTCGCTGGGTACACCTTGAAGTGCTTGACTGTCCAGCCTTTGCCGTCGTCATCCGAAATCTTGCCATCGCCTTGTTCGTCATCAACGTTCGAAAGCGTGAACACTTCTTGAGGGTCCTTGTCAGCGTACTCTGAACGAAGCTTCACTTTCGCACCGTTCTTGAACCATGAAGGACAGCCACGGCCTTCTTTCAATGACTTCGCCTTCTTTGGATTCGCCATAGCGTGATCTTCAACACCGCGGTAATACGCGCGGTACTCAGGTGTCCCGCTTGTGTACGGGCACGTGTCTTTGAGTTCAGTCGGCGTACCCTTTGAAGCATTTTTGAAACCAAGATCGTGAGCATCTCGTTCTTTCGCCGAGCGGAGGCGACTTTCATCAACCTTCATGCCAGCTGGCTTCTTGTAGACGACGCCAACGTAGCCATCCCATTCGCCAACGGCACGCATCTTGCCATTGTCATCCTTGACATGAGCTTCGTCCATACTAGAGTCACCAATGAATGTCACAGGTGAGTCGCCAACAACTTTCTTCACAGCAGCTTTCCAAGACTTGTATGAGCTATACTCAGTTTCGCCCATGTGATTCTTAAGTTCGGTTAGCGCGAACAGTTCTTTGAGAAGTGTCATTTGTTTGACTCCGATTTAGATCAAGTATTTATGTTTGTCGACTACTTACAGAGCGAAACCAAGCTTGTCGGCCATGTGACCTGAAGATGACTTCGACCTAAAGATCGCTTTGGTGATTTCTTGACCTGACTTCAAAGGTTCCACTTTGAGCGTGCCATCAGAAGCCAATCGCGACTTCACATACCACAGGTCTGGAACTGCTTGCTGAACCACAGGAATAAATGTCATGCCTGAGTTTTCATTGATCCACTTCGTAACTAAGCGCTCGAGATTAACATTAGATGCAATGTCAGTTGCATCAGGTAACTTTTCGTACGATGAAAATGTGTTCGCGAGCCATTGATTGATTTTGCCGGGGGTTGCTTTGATGGAGTTCTCGTCGATCAGCTTCATTAACTCGATCTCTCTCGAGAACTTTTTCTTGAACTTCGGATCAGCATCTTTCAACGCATTTAATACTGCGGACACTTTCAGCGTGTTCGTGTTCCCACCAGAGCGCTTTGAACTGAAGCTAACGATGTTCTCGTTTGCGCCTTGCTTCGCTTTCATCGTGAAGTCGTACAGCGGCTGGTTTCCGAGCACTGGGAATTGAACACCGCCTGCCTTGTACTCAGGCTTCTCATTGACAACGAAGAACGGACCGAGAACTTCCATGAAGTCATTGTTGATCGTGTTCTTGAACGCTTGATCATCCTTCGTGCCTGTCGAGATGTACAGTTCTTTGGCAGCATCTTCAAGATCATTATCATCTGGAGACTCGGCAAGATCAACAAGAGCCTTCAGATAATCGGCACGTTCTGTCGGGATGTCAGTGTGCGAATCAAGAAGTCTCTTCACTTCGGCGCCGTATTTTGACATGAACTTCGGCCCGAACAGTCCGAGCTTGTCTGGCTTTAAGTCAATGCCAACAACGCGCTCCACCTTGAACGGCTTGTCCACATCTGTGAACTTCATCAAGTACTCACCGTCGCCGATTCGAACTTTAACCTTTGTCACGTACTTGTCGGAAAAGAGGACCTTGATCTTGTCGCCTTTTTTAACAGTTTTCTTTACTTTCTTGTCGAACACATCGAACAAGTCAGCATCCTTCTTTGCGAGTGTCTCGACGTCACCCGAAGAGAAATACTTCTCCCATTTGTCTGGGCCGCTTGAACCTTCAGCCAAGTACTGTTTGAATGTAATCATTTCGAGTGGTCCTTATCCGACCAGAACTTCTTACCCATTGCGGTCTGCTTCGATGATGGTTTGATTGTGTTCCCGAGATCACGAGCGAACTTGTACATCTCCGAAGCAATGCCTTTTCGACGATGCTTCTCAGAAACTGAAAGGTCAAGTGCCTCAAGATCATCGTTGATGTTCTCGAAGTTCACCCAGCCAACTTGAACACCGCGAGCTGTTTTGACTTCGATTCTGAACTGATTACTTACACGAGTTTGTGGTGTTGTGTACGGAAGGTAACCGTGCTTTGCTACAAGAATGTATTTACCGTCAAGGATTCCACGCTCTTGTTCGAACCCTTGCATAAACACTTTCTTGTTCACATCTTCGATCAGCTCAGAAATCTTCAAAATCATCCTCTTTTCATTTCTGCATCAACTGCGATCATTTTCATAATGTCTTCGCGAGAAGCAACGACGGCACCATTCGTCTTGTTATTGCCGAATGGAACGAACGCTGCGTTCTTCTTCCGATCGCCCTTCACTTTCGCGCGAACTGAAGCAGCATTTAGCGCGATATTCAAGTAGTTCGCAGCGACCTCGGCATTTCTAGCCGCATAACGAGGTTCAATAACTTCCATGTACGCTGTTTGGTTATTGAACGCATCGATCGCAGCACCGTACACTTCATCTACCTTCCGATCAATCTCGATGTCTTCTTCGTCTTTCTCGACTGCGACTAGCTCGGCTGGTCCAAGGGACGCAAGTGTGCCTTCTGACATCGGGATGTAATCTCCATCTTCTTCGAGATCATTAGGAAGTGTGTTGAACAGTTCATCCAATGGATTCGTAATTTTAGTTTTCAAAAGATCATTTGGTTTCATACTGCGCTCCCAATTGCTTTCTTTGTTTTCTGCTTAAACATTGTGCGCTCTGTCAAAACTCTGAACTTCGCGCCGTTCCTAGTTGCCCAGTCAGCTGCGTACTCCCATTTTGCTTGATTGACTTGGAGGGCCGCCGCATCACGTTCAGTCATTCGCGGCGTAGCAACACTTTCTTTGTAAGGCTTGATTTCAATGATTTCTTTTTGAATTTGGCCAGCTGTGTCAAGATACATGATCACCATGTCAGGAAAGTATCTATGGACGCGCTGATCAACAGGATGAACATAAGGAATTGCCAGTTCTTCTGAGCCCCAGCGCAACACAGCATTGTTCGTGTCAAGCCATTTCATGAATGCGAGTTCCCAAGAAGATCGGAACATTATTTGACGAGCGCTCCTCCCAACATACTTCGCCGGATTCTTTGGAACGAATCGACCTGAAGCCGCAGCCATTATGTTCCGCCTCTTGGTCGATTGTCAATCGCAGGATTCGAAGCAGCTGAAGCCGAAGAAGATGACACAATAGATTTTGCTTCATCGAATCCTGCCGTTGAAGCATCGCCAACAGCACGTGCTAATGCACGTGCATTAGTGCCACTCAGTATGTTGCTCGCAGTTCCGGCAATACCCGAAAGTTGTTCCCTGGCAGCACCTGAAACGATTCCGCCAATAGGGCCTGAAAGGTTGCTCGAAACAATGCCGCCAAGTGCTGTTGCGAATCTACCGTTTCCAGCAATAGTTCGTACTGATCTGCCAATCAAATCAGATGTAAGCTTAGAAGCACCTCGTCCAAGGATACTTGCTGCTGAATTTGCAAGAGCACCAAAGAATCCAGGTGGTCCAGCTCCGTTTCCTGCTGCGCTCTCTGAAACGCCGTTTGGCTTGTTCGGTGTGATGTCTGATGGTGCGTACTGTGTGATATTCTTTGCTGGCGGGAGCACCGGAACATCCGAACCATATTGCGTTTGTGCTGTGCCAAGTACGCCGACATCGACCATTTCCATCCAATCATAGTCGAATACCATCGTAAGCAGATTCACGTCATTTGCTTCATGGCTAAGTTCGTCAAGATCAAATGAGACAATACGCGGATTGATGAAATCGAATGACACCATCTTCGTCGCGCGATCAAGAGATTCCGATGAATCAACGAAAATTTGTTGAACTCGAATAGCTTCAATAGAATTTCCAAATGATGAGTTCACGACGGCGCGGTGCGCGCTATCAGTTTGATTCCCTGCGAATGACATTCCAGAGCTTGTCGAGAGCTTTTGAAGGCCGGTTGATGGGTTCTTCAATGTATTGTCACGATCCATTTGCGTTCGTGTAATCGGGGAGTGAACCATCATCAATGACCGAAAGAATTCAAATACTCTATTTCCGCTGTCATCCATGAATGATATGGTAAGATCGCGATGTCGAATCTTCTTCAAGACTTTTGTCCTGAAGTTGTACATGTTCACATCTTCTTCGTACTCAAAATCGACTTTCGGCCGATCAACAGTCTTTATCATGAATACGAATTGATTCGAAAGTGCCGTATTTCCGAGTGCTTTAGGATACATCCTCTTAGCTTCTTCTGTGAAGATAAATTGAACTTTGAAAAGAAATTTGAGCTTTGGTCTGAAACTTGTCGCACCGGCAAGGTGTGCTGCATACGAAGTTGCGTACCACGATCCATCGTATGCCGAGGCCGGCTTCGATTGTGAACTCGACGGAAATATTGAACCAATCGCATTCTTTGTAAAGTCTTCAACCACAGACCCGAACTTATCAGTCGCAGCTTTCTCAAGCGAGATCTTGGATTCATTAAGAAGGCTTTTAACTGAAAATGGCATAAGGGCTCGATTACTTTGATGAATCTATTTACGAGCTCGCAGAAGTCTTAGCCAATGCTATAGTGCTGGATTCTTGTAGTTCAGATCTAGAAGATGGCAATTGATTGCCAGCTAGAATGCTATTGCCTTGGCAATAGCATTCTTAGGTCTTTCAAGCTACGTTACCGCCCAGAGCTGTACCGTATCCAGAACCAGACTCGATATGGCGGGCGTGGTCGTACCGGATGTTCATTGTGATCGTTGCTGCTTCTGAAGCCGAATAGTCACGATCGCCAAAGTCAGCAGAAGTCATCATTGCACCTTCGAGGATCCAAGTCTGAACGACGCCTTCGTCACCGTCAAGCTGGTCGATCTTCACACCGAACTTGTAGTCCGAACCAGTCGCGGCTGTGTTCAACCAACGACCATCGAGATCGGAACCAATGATGCGCTGCTGAGTTTCAAGTTGACCCTTGACAACTGTAGCCGCGAGACCTGTGATGTCGTCTTCAACTGTGACGCTGATTGGTTCCCACGAGTGCTTCCCAGCAACGTAAGCCGTCGAGTTATATCGATGTAGAATAACTTCTTCGAATGTCAAATTCGGGAGAGTGATATTCGTAACCTGCATAGTGAGATTCCGCGAGTTCGTACCCGGGACAAGTTGGCCCATGTTCAAGAACGTGATACGGAACTTGTTCTTCAGGCGTGGATGCAGAATACCTGCACCGGCACCTGGGATGCCGAAGTTACTGAGTGTTGCCATTGTTTTCTCTCCTGTGAGCTCAATGTCTGGAGCTAGTGCGTATGATCTATTTATCGAGCAGACTCGATTTCAGGGTGTATCTTGAAAAGAGGTCGAACAGATCCTGAACTTAGGTTGCCAAACCCAAAGGGTTTGTTACAATCAATCTTACTGTTATTTATTGGACTGTATGAACGTACTTCAAATCTTTGCTCACCCAGACTTGTCTCAATCTTCATTCATAGGACGGCTCGCCACAAAGTTCAGAGGCGGCGCACACTATGCTGGGCATACTGTTTTCTCGTACAACCTGTACAATCCAGAAACTTCCACACTTGATCATCAAGGTTTAATTTTGAATGCTGATCACATCAGCTTCGCGTACCCAGTATGGTGGGAGATGCCACCAGCGATCCTCGTGAATTATCTCCAAACGAACTTCGTCAAGGGGTTCGCGTTCGATCTTGAAGGAGATAAAATGAAGCCTAAGTTCTGGAAGGATGCGACCTGTCTTTTGAGTATGGGACAGCAAAAGGAATACAACACGAAGAACATGTCCGAAGCGATGACGTACTGTGGTCTTCGCTCAACGTTCTATGTGTTCGACAACGTTGGACCCCGCCTCTCGCCTGAACTAGCTGAAGCGTACCTCGATCTCGCATTCCGCGCTGGTCAAGAAATCTAAGGAGAACAAATGAGAATCGAAACGAAGTCAATGGAGCAGCTGTTCAAGCTGTTGAACGAGCTTGCGATGAATCATCCGGATCATGAATCTGACACTCGAATCGGAAAGGCTCGCGAACTGATCGACGTTCAAGCTAGCTCCACTTCGACGCTAGACTACAAGTTCACAGATCCTCGAATCAATCGAATCGGATACGATTACGCTGAGACGTTCTGGCAGTTCATGATCTCCGGCGGGACTGATGCGCAAGAAGCGCTGAAGGACTATCCTGGTGTTGCGAAGTTCCTGACGAAGCCGAAGAGCGATGCGCTCCCAGCGAACTTCAACACGTTCTACGGTCCGCGGATCGCGAAGCAATACGATTCGATCGTCGCTGAGCTGAAGCGAACGCCGACGACCCGTCGTGCGACGATGATGATCCTCGATGCGAACGACCTTCAGCTTCTGGACAAGGACGAGACGCTCGAGTTCCCGTGCACGATCTCGTTCAACTTCCAGATTCGCAGCGGGAAGTTGATCATGAGCACGACGATGCGTTCGCAGAACATCGCCGTTGTTCTTCAGCTTGACATCTATCTTCAGATCAAGTTGCTTCACAAGATCGCCGATGAACTCGGCATCGCTCACGAAAACACAGAATACCACGTGACGATGCACAACGGGCATGTCTTCGAACGTGACTTCAAGTACATCAGCGAGTTCCTGCAATGAGAGTTCTCTGGATTCCGATTTTCTCGATGCGGTCTTACGATACTGGGAAGTACTCGATCCTGAAGGACGGGAACTTTCAGCTCGCGATGGCTCGTGTCCTCGCATCTGACTTCGACCAGATCTCGATCGCGGTCCCACGAGACTCATCGGATCTCGACGAACTGAAGTTGAAGTTCGAGGGTCGCTCGCACATTCAATTCAAGGAGATGGATTACGGTTTGAACGCGGTTCAGACTCGTGAGCAGTTCTGGTCGAAGAACTCGACCGAGATGGACTTCGCTGAGTCGTGGTTCGACATCGTAATCTCAGATGTGACTGGGTACACTGGTCAATTGCCAGTGGTGTACAACTTCAACATCACGAAACTTCCAGAACTTGATCGTCCGTACATCGACAAGTTCTTCGAGCAAGACCTGAAGTCGATCGAGCAAAGCTTGTTCACAACCGTGCTGAACCCGCGACAGCGCGAATACATTCTGGAAGTTCGGCCTGATCTGCTCGACAAGGTGATCGTCAATTCGAAGTGCGCTCATGAATCGCTTCTCCCGAAGTTCGACAAGACGAACAAGGCCGAAAAGCTGGTGTTCTGGCCGTTTCGAATCTCCGACAAAGCGTACCAGTGGGAACAGTTCCTCGAAGCGTTCGAAGCGCAAGGTCTTCATGATGAAGGATACTTGATCTTTTGCACTGACCCGAACGATACTCTCGAGTGCGACAAGTCGTTCGTGATGTCGAAGAAGCTGTCAAAGAGTGAGTACTATCAGATGTTGGCTGCGCGTCCGCTGATCGTGATGCTTGATGACATGGATACCGTTCTTCACCCAGGCACGATCGAGTTCTTTCATTATCGCTGCCCAGTCATTACGTACACCTCGAAGATCTACGACAATGAGAACACGATCCCAGACCTAAGATGGCTTCGTAAGGCCATTGAAGACTTGAGTTATAATGTCATAGACACTCAAGTTCGGCAGTTCGTGTATCGCGCCCTTGAGAACGATTCGTACTACAACAGGGAGTTCATCAGTGTCCGTCAAAACTAAGTTCATCGTGTTCGACGGCATGGACAACTGCGGGAAGTCGACGATGCTGAAAGACTTAGCTCGTGACTTGTGGCCGCGTGCAGTCGAAGTAAAGTTCCCGAAGACAATGCCATCCGGCACGTTGCTTCGAATGAACACCGAAAAGGACTTCGAGATTCTGTTCACGATGTTCGACTTGCTCGACAAAACCAAGACGTACTTGCTCGATCGATTTATCGTCTCGAACCTCGTGTACGACAAAGTTCTTCGAGGCGAGGACGTCGCACTATCGCGCCAGTATTACGCTGAGTTCAAGCGGCGGTTCGATGTGATGGAAGTGTTCGTCACTCGTCCGCATATCCAGACCGAGTTCATCGACGATCGGATCAGCTTGACGATCGAGCAGTTCAATGCTGGCATCGACGAGTACTTGAAGTACGGACCGAATCATCAAGTGCTGTTCCGCGACGACCGCGACACACCAAGTCTTGAAACACCTGGTCGAGGTATCTTGATGGACAAGTGCGCTGAATTCATTATGCGCGCATAATACAGCATTAGGTGCTGAATAAGGAATGGGAGCCAATTGGCTCCCATTGTTGTTTCATGGACAGAACGATTTATTGAGCATCAAGGATGCTGACGTAGATCTGCTCTGATGCCGCCAGAATCTCGTTGCATTCCTGATGCTGCACCATGTCGCTTCGCCAAAAGTGCAGCTTTTCGCTTCATGAAGTCACCAGCGGATTCTCCTGGTTCACGCTCCATTTTTTGTGCATCATTTGCTGCACCGCGGGAGTTCGGATCTCTGTTGTCAGAACGGTTGTCTTTGATTTGTTTAGCAAGTTTTTGACGCTCAGCAGTGCCAACAGGCAATGCGATCTCTCTTTCGCCGCTTGAATTTCTTGCTCCTGCAAATCCAGCTCGAAGTGCTTCGTCAAGTTCTTCATCTTCAGCCGATTCAAGAATGTCTTCGACTTCGTCTTCGGATAGTTCAGCTTCAACAAGACCAGTAACTTCACGTGTCTTCGCAACGAAGTACTCGTGCATCGTAACAGCAGCTTGCTCGTGACGATCATTGATGATGTCTTGAAGCATCGATTTGAGAAGATGTGACATAAAGTTCCCTTAATCGAGGAAGACGACTCGTGCCACGCCGGCTTGCGCAGTGTTGAATGTCAGTTGAACAACGTTTGCACTTACAATTTGGATTGTATTCGGGAACACAACGAATTTGCTTTCATCGAATGCTTGAACGATCACGTTCTCAGAATTCAAATTGTGTGTTACAGTCCAAGTTTGTGAAGCGATTGGAACTGCGAGTACATAGCTTCTGAGTCCGCCACCGAACATCCCTGCGATCTGCGAAAGGGTCATAGGTGTCAAAACACCTGAACTCATCACAAGGATCTGACCTTCTGTGAAAGTGATCGCAGCTAGTTGGCGCGGACCAGCACCGCGCCTGATGATCATCGTTTCCTGACTTACGTCAGCATTCAGATACGGACGCTTTGGAAGTTCTGTTTGGACGAAGTCCTCAAAAGCGCTCATTATGCAGCCTCCGCGATGTCAAGCTGTAATGTGCCTGAAGTATTCGAGCCAGCGAATGCCGAGTCAGAAATGAAGAGATACGCACCGGTTGCGCTGTAATCCCCGTTGATGTCTACGATCGTGAACCCTTGGAACACATCTACTGTAGATGTCTGTCGAGACAAGACTGAACCGCCTGTGTACGAGGCTGTAACTTTCGTGATGTCAACAATGTTCGTTCCAATCGCTGTGAACCGTGCGAATGCCGGGAACGTGATCGTGCGCGAAACAAAGCCACCGACTGTGTAAGCAGAACCTGAAGTGATAGTTGAACCAGCAACGTTCGCCAAGTTCGTCAATGACAACGTGTTGAATGTTTGCGAACCCTTTGGAGCAGAATCGGCGATCAACAGAACGCGCGTCCAGATAGACGAGTTCGCGCCTTGAGTCCATGAACCCTGCCAAGTGCCAGACGAAGCGACCATTGAAGGTGCGACATTCAGACGTTGGGATGCAGTGATAGTGACAGTGTGACTCACGCCTGCTGCTGAAGAAGCCATCCGGCCAGCCGGCGTGTACGTAATGGCGGCTGTTGGGGCTGTCGTTGCAATAGTGATTGCTGAAGAAGCTGTTGAAACCGCACCGTTCGAAGCTTTAGTGGCTGTGATCGTGTAGTTGTTCGTCCCGAACACGTATCCAGTGGAGTTCAGCGTTACCGTTTTTGTAGCACCGTAAGTTGTCGAGGCTGAAACAATAATTCCAGTTCCAGCATATACGATCGTGTCGAAATTCGTAACAGTTGATGCGATTGTTGCCGTTTCTGTATTCTTCAGACCAGACTGAGTTGCTGGGTACGTGATCGTGCGAGCGCCGATTGATGGGAATGTTTGATTCAGCGTTATCGAATTCGATGATTGTAATGTTGAACCGAAAGTACCAAGTGCGTTCTGAGCACGGCCGCTAACAGATTGTGATCCTGACAATCCGCTGACAACGAAAGTGCCGCTGACAGTCTTGAAGCCTGCGCCACCAGAATTAGCTGCTCCAAGTGAAAGAACCGAGATCGATCCGGAAGCGCCACTTGAAATGATTTCAAAGTACGTAGCTGTATTCTGTACTGTGCCCGTAACAGGCACCACGTCGCCGCTCTTGACTTCGGTCTGTGAACCTGGCAAAGAACCAATTGTCAGCAGAGTGATCGTTGGGCCAGCTGCAGCACGTCGAACGGTTGCTGAAGCAGTTGCGTTCGTTGTTGAAACAGCCGAAACAATTGTGTCAGCTGTGATGCCTGTAAGAGCAGCTGTTGCAGTGAATACTCGATCGCCAGGCGATGGGACTGTGAGAGTAGCAACGATTGGACCGCTACCTTGTGCTGGCACTGTGGTAATTGTGATTGTCGGAGAGAAAAAAGCTGAACCACCTTCAGCGTACAACGTGACTGTCACGTTGTCGGTATCGGCAGTTCCTTCGGTAATTACAGTATTCGTTGGGACTGTACCAGATACATATGCTTTGCTTCCGACGATGCCAGAAGAAGTGGGGGTGATGTTCGTGAAGAACAAGCCACCGACGACGGCAGATCCTGTGATCTGATTGTCAACGTATCGTTTTGTAGCAGCTTCCATATCCACCAGTGGATCGCGGGAAAGTTCTGCCCCTTGATAAATTTTCATGTGTACAGTCCGAGTCTGAGTCTGAGTGTTGAGATTTATTTATGCAATTAGTACACAGGGTGTGGATTCTTTTTCTGCATTTCCAGACGATCATTTACAAACGTAATTGCAATATCTCGCTCGAGCGGGGACATTCCTAAAGCTGTCTCGTATTGGATTGATCCTCTAGAATACCACGCGATCTCAAAAGCTTGTTTAAGCAGGTTCCGAACATCTGTTGCCATCGAATTGATCATCTCGGCGATCCTGCTTGTATCGCCGCTCATGATCATTCTGTGAAAAAAGAAATAGGATTCAGCGGAAGTTCTACTTCAATAATTTCACCACAATCCTTGCACTTCAATTTTGACGTTGATGCAGGACCCCATTCATTCGTACGTTCAATCGCTTCAGTAATTCGATTGTGATATGGCGAGCTTACAGCTCGCACCCATTCTTCAATGTGAGCGCGATCAGTAATACCGTCGATTTCTTCGATTACGCTTGTCAAGTTGAACACGAGGTTCTTCTTCTGATCGTCAGAAGTGAATTCTTGCTTTCCAGCATTCAGCTGGAATAGCTTGATCATATGCTCGAATCGAATCGGGTGCACCTTTACGATCTGTCCATTTGGCATCGTTGCAACAAAATTCTTTTCAGCAAGCATTGGATCAAGAAATACCATCTCTTGAAGTTTCTGCTCGAGGTCGACAATATACGAATGATCTTTCGCTCCATCACATGTATGCTTCACGTTGATCTGGAACTGCGGTCCATACGTAACGATTCGAAGATAATACATGATCGCGTCGATGTCACGACCGTATAGTAGCGTTCCTTTTTTGATTTCTGGGATACATTCTGCGAACACAGCTTCGATCGCTTTTCCGTTGAATAACAAATCTGGATTTTTCAGGTTAATTTCTGCAAGAGCTGAAAGTGAATGAACGTGGATTTCACCTTCTTCGCTGCCAAGTTCGCCATTCTTATACAGAGCGCCGCGTGACGGGAGTTGAAATGTTCTGCCTGGAAGTTTCAGCTTCGTAAGAAGGGGGTTCGTATTTGAGTCAGACATATGGGTTTGCTCCTGTCACTAAATAGAGGTATCTGAAATGTATTTATGACTTCAGGTTTACAGCAAAAGAATGGGTCCTAGGATGTTAGAGCCAAACGCACCAGCGACAGAAAAAACTCTGATTGAATTGAAACGCTTGATGCAAAACGCATTCCCAGGCGGACAGCAGGGTGGTGGAACGACTCCACGAACTTCTGTTTCAGCTGGTCGTGTGAATGCTGGACAGGAGAAGGCTCTTCGGGAATCAATCATTGCAACATCGAAAGCTATTCATCGACTTGGGAACAAGGCCCTTGGTGCTGAAAATTCGTTATCGAAATTCAAGAAGCAAACCGATGAAGGGGCAGGTGGCCTGAAGAACCTGAAAGATAGAGCCGATTTTGGATCAACTGGTTTAGAGAAGCTGAAGGAGCAAACTGACGTCAGTGTCAACAGCTTAAAGGATCTTCAAACACAATCCGATTTTGGAAAGACCAGTCTCGAAAAATTCACGGAACAATCTGGACTTAGCGCCAGCGGATTGCATAGTTTAACTGGGGCATTTGGAAGTGCCTTCACAAGCTTCACTACTGCTAGAACTCAGCTGACGAACATCGATTTCAGCACTTCGTTCGATACACTACAATCAGCTGTTGCTGCAGCTGCAGCAACTATCAGCAGCACACCAGTCGGAGCAATCGATACTTCTGCAATCACCACAAACTTCGACAAGCTGAATAAAATTCTTGACGAAAAGATCAATCCTAGATTCGACAAAATGCGACTTAAGCTTCTTGGCACGAATCTTGCTATCGATTCCTTCGCCACGATGTTGAAAGCTCCAGGCGTTTCGGCCGCATTCTCTACGCTCGGCGCAGGTCTCGGTGTGTTGGTTTCATCAATGACTCGCAGGGGCGGGATAGGAACACATCTTTCAAGAATGGAACTTCTATTGAGAGCCGTGAATGCTCAACTTCGAGCAACTCGCGCTATTTTGAAGAACGGCGGAGGCGCGGGTGGTGGCGGCGATGGTCGTGATGGCGGTGATCTTTCAAGTCCAGACGGCAGCGATAAAGGCAAGAAGACTTTCTTTGGCGGTTTGAAGACTGGCTTCATCAAAATTTTCGACGAGCTTCGAAGCAATTTATTGAACAACTTAGTTGCCGTTGCTGAAGATGCTTTTGAAGTAACTGGGTCTCGTGGATATGGAGTATTCACTTCGAATTTGACCACCTTGTCGGTGAATGCTGCAATGGCTGGGATGTCACTTCGTGATTATACGAAGATGATGGACGAGAACATGGGTCTTGTTTCACGTTCAGGAAGTTTCGAAGAATTCGACAAGCAACTTGATGTCGGTCGAGATGCTCTTGAAAAGTTCGGAGTGTTCGGCGAAGATGCTACTCGTCTTTCGATGGCGATGGCTGGTGGCGCTCAATCGCTCGGCATTCCAGTTACAGACCTTTCGAAGTCAGTGACAGGTCAAATGAGTGTCTTTGAAAATCTACGAAAATCTGTAGGTCTTACGGCAGAGTCATTTGGCGATTTGATAAAGCAACTTCACGAGTCCGAAATTGTTCAGAAAGAATTGATCGGTCTTGCGCCAGAAGATCGTCAAAAGCGTTTGACTCAAATTGCTCAAACAACAGCATGGGGTAAGCAACTTGGCCTTTCAGAATCAGCACAGCGCGCACTGACGGATTCGATTCTGGCACAACGGAAATCAACGGTCAAAGAGCGATTCCAACAGCGTGGCCGTTTGGGACAAGCCATGTCTCTTGTCGGAATGAGCCCAGACAAGGTCGCTCGAGCGCAAGAGCTCGCAAGCATTCGAAACAAGACGGATGTTGAACAAAAAGAATATACGCGAATCCTTGGTGAATACGGGCAACGGTCCGAAGAGCTGAAGCAGACTGGCGGGCCAGGGATGCAGTTCCAAGTTGAAGCAATGGGTGACAAGCTTCAAGAAGCTGGGGTGCAAAAGGACATAGATGCAGCGATGTCTGTACGCGCACAGGAACAAACTGGACCCCAAAAGCAAAAAGACATAAACAAGACCTTATCCGATTTAGAGATCACATTGGGTAAAGCTTGGGCAGCATTTGAAGGAATGACTAAGAGTCCGTTGTTCATGGCTGGTGCTGGTCTCCTTGCTGTCCTTGCTGGATCAGCTTACCTTGTAGCGCAGGCCGATCTTATTGGTAGGGCTGTTGCTCGATACGCCGCAGGCCTCGGTGGCCCCGATGTACTGGGCGGAAGAGGTGGAAGAGGTATCGGCGCGAATATAAAGAACATCGGAAAAGCCGGAGTCGTTGCGGCCGCTCTTTATGGCGGAATGGCCTTGATGGATTACAACTCAGCTGAAGAGCGGGCGAAGCCAGAGAATGGTGGTGACGGTGATGTTGAAAAGCTGAAGAAACAAGCTGTTGCTGAAGGTGTTGGCGGGACTGTCGGTTCCATCGTCGGCGGCCTCGCTGGCGCTTTCGGTGGACCAATTGGCGTCGCTATTGGTTCGTCCATTGGCGGAACGGTCGGCAAATCTATCGGCACGTGGTGGGCAGGTCTGGAATCTGACGAAGATAAGCGCGCGAAGGAAATCGCGAAGAACACAGAAGCAACAAAGACGAACACAATTGAACTCACAAAAGAAAGTCGTGCTGGCGCTGGGGTAACAGTTGTTTCAACATCGAATTTAAGATCGTTAACTGAAAATGCAACTCAGACAGCTGAATCTTATTCAAAAGTATCTGATAAGAAAATTGCAGCTCGTGTTGAAAGTCAGAAAACACCTGAGCAGAAAAAGAAAGAAGCAGAGAACGCTAGTGCTGCTAAGATCGAATCTTCGCCTGTGAGTACAACCCCTTCTAGTGCTGCTAAGATCGAATCTTCGCCTGTGAGTACAACCCCTTCTATTATTGCAACTCTTCCTCCAACAGCTGTAACCTCAGTCATTCCTGTACCCGTAAATACTATAGCACCGCAGGCTATAGTTCAAACACTGGATCAAACTCAGGCTGCAACACCAAGTGCTATTTCAGGTTCAGATCAAGGAAGTACGCTTCAGCAAATTCTTGTAGTTCTTCAACAAACTTTAATTGCAGAGAATGCTCAAATCGAGATTGCTGCCCAGATGCTTCGTGCACCAGCGTTTCAATCCCGTTTACCTGATAATCGTTTCATGAATAGAGCTGTTTTAGCACAGTCTTAATGTAGGGAACAACGTGTCACAATTTTCAAACTACTGGCGAATCATTACACCTGCTTCGCGGAAGCAGATGTACACTTCGCTTGCAACCGATGCGTATGACCCGCGAAAGACAGATGTCTCTTCGTTGTCGTCGATCCAATGGTACTCGCAAGTCTTGCGAGGACCTGGCTCGCGCTCACAGTCGTACAAACAGTACGATGCTATGGACACTGACATTGACATCTCACGATCACTTGACATCATTGCAGAAGAAATGTCTGGCAAAGAAAGCAAAACAAATCTTCCGTTCATAATTGAATACCAGAAAGAAGACAATCAAGACATCAGCGATTCGACATCAGTTACTCTTCGACAAGCTCTTCGACAATGGGCAGAAATTCAAGATTTCAACAAACGATTATTCAGCATCGCTCGTTGTTTGATCAAATACGGCGATTGCTTCTTTCAAAAGACTTCCGATACGAAGAAATGGAAATACGTTGATCCATCGCTTGTGCACGGGATTGAGATCAATGAACTCGGCGATAAGATCAGCTATCATGTGAAGAAGGCGAACACAGGCGTTCAGAACCCGTATTCACCTAAGAACGAAGAGCTACAGATTATTCCAGCGGCGGCAATGATTCACATCACGATGTCCGATGATATGGGATATTCTGCCCCGTTCGGCGCTTCTGTACTGCAACCGATTTATAGGGTGTATCGTCAGCTTGCGATGATTGAAGACGCAGTTATCATTTACAGAATTGTTCGTGCCCCAGAACGTCGTGTGTTCTACGTTGACACAGGAAACTTGCCGCCACAACGAGTGAAACAATACCTTGAGCAGATCAAGAATGAAATTCGTCAGAAACGATCGCCAACATCAGCTGGTGGCAAGGATACGGTTGACGGTGCATACGATCCGACGTCGATTCAAGAAGATCTGTTTTTTCCTGTAACATCATCAGGACGTGGGTCACGTGTTGAAACGTTGCCTGGTGGTACTGAAGATTTCGGTACAAATTTGCTCGCGTACTTTCAGAACAAAGTGTTCCGCGGTCTTCGAATCCCAACATCGTACATGGGAACTGGGGCCGAAGGACAGGCAGGAGCTGCAACGAATGACGGTAAGGTCGGAATTGCATACATTGAAGAATTGCGATTCGCGAATTTTGTGATGCGCCTTCAAGATCGTATCGAAGAAATCATTGATCAAGAATTCAAGGTGTACTTGAAAGTTGTTGGTCTGAAGATCGACGACGAAATTTTTAAGATCAAACTTCCTGATCCAGCGAACTTCGCTTTGTACCGTCAAGCTGCTCTTGACGCAGATCTGATCGGTTCATTCAACAACATTGAAGGTACTAAGTACTTGAGCCGCCGATTCATTCTGAAGCGTTACCTCGGTCTGACCGATGACGAGATCCAGATGAACGAAGTGATGCTCAAAGAGGAGCGTATGATCTCGGGGACATCGAACATCTCAGAATTGCAACAAATCTATGACCCAGCCGTGTACGAGAACCGTGAAGCTCAGAAAGTTGAAAGCAGCGCTGCCGAAGCTGAAATTGGTGGAGACCCTGGTAGCGAAGAAGACTTTAGCGCTGGCAGTGAGCTTCCTGCACCTGGTGATTTCTTCAGCGCAGCACCTGAAGAACCAGCAGAAGAGCCTGCAACCGGTGCTAGAGTTGAGCCTCCTCCCGCTGTTTGAACTAAATACATGATCATTTAGGAGGCATAATGGAACTCTATCGTATTAATTTTTTGGCTGGCGTACAGCTGGTCGCGTCGATGCCGTTTCCGAATAAGGATCACAAATGAAACTACTCTCCGAAGACCTGTCACCAGTTGCAGCAATGCTGACTGAGATGAAGCGCGGGAACGATCTGTACTTGTCTGGCATCATGATGCAAGCTGACCTCGTCAATGGCAATGGTCGGAAGTATCCGCTCGCCGAGATCTCAAAGGCAGTCGAAACGGCATCGAAACGAATCACCGAAGGTCATTACATCCTCGGCGAACTCAATCACCCTGATGTTCTGTCGATCAACCTTGCGAACGTTTCGCATGCGATCACAGAAGTTCGAATGGATGGTGCGAACGCTCTGGGCAAGATGAAACTTCTCAATACACCTTCAGGGAACATCGCCAAGGGTTTGATTGAAGGTGGCGTTCGTCTCGGTGTCTCGTCCCGCGGGACTGGGAACGTGAATGAAGGCGGTTCGGTTTCGGACTTCAGCTTCGTCACAGTTGACATCGTGTACCAGCCATCGGCACCTGAAGCGTACCCGAACGTCGTTCAAGAAGCCATGGGCTCGAAGAAGATTCTGACTCTGGCTGAAGCAATGGTTCATGATCCGAAGGCACAGAAGCACTTCGCCAAAGAGATCAAGACGTTCCTTGAATCGCTCAAGTTTCGAAAGTAATCATGAATCAACTTGCTCGCACACTCGAACTCGCCGGCCTCTTTGAGGCGGCGCAGCTCGAAGAAGCTAAAGATCCTGCTGCTAGCATTCTTGCTTCGCTCGCTGCTGCCGTTCGCACCCTTGGCTTCACGAAGGATTCAGCTGCTGATACACCTGGTGTCAAGCGCACCTGCTCATTGACCTCCCCAATCACTCAAGTTCTCAAAGGATAAATCATGCCATTCAAAAGTTACAAACCAAAGCGCGCCTGGTCGAAGCCAGTTCTCGGAACACTCGGCATGCTGGGCTCGCAGAAGTTCGCGGACTTCTATGCCAAGGAAATGGATGACTACATCACTGGCGAACCAGATTCACTCACTGGCGACGAGATCTGCTCGATGATCGCATCGATGATCGGCGAGAAGGAAGCTCCAAAACCAAAGTTGATGAAAGAAGATCAAGTGCGATTGCTCGCCTTGGCCGGGATCATTTCCGAAGGTGCCGCTGGCAAGAAGGCTGGAGCTGTCAATATCGTTTGCGGCGAACTCTCAGCAGCTTTGAAGAAGCTTGGTCTGACAGTTGGGAACGGCGATGTGCAGAAGGCCATTCGTGATTCGGTTTCAGATGCGTACGAAGCTGGATACGACGATGGTGGCAAGGACGCATCGCGCTAAGATTTGATCTTTCAGCGCTACTAAATACGCTGGTCCGATCAACAAACAAAAGGATTCAACAATGAGCGAACATTCAGAAGTATTGAAGTCGATGTTGCAAGACATCATCAATGATCGTCAAGAGCAAGCATCGGTCACTATGCACGATTACTTCGTCCTTAAAACTTGTGAAATTTCGGGTCTTAGCGCGGAAACTCCAGAAGCTCGCGAATTTGAAGTAATCGAACACGAAATTAATAAAGAATAAGCTCATACACATGAGCTTCGAAGGCAAAGATTGCTTGGAATCTTTGCCTTTTTTGTGCATTTTGCTAAATAAGAAATGCGAAGAGACTTCGATTCTGAATCATCGTCTCGCTAAAACCCAAGTGTAGGTTGTCCAGTGACGATCTACGAAATTTATCAACCACACAAAGGAGAAAGCAATGGATGAGATTCTGAACAAGCTTCTGAAATCCGAGCTCCTCAGCGAAGAAACTAAAGCTGAACTCTCCGAGCAATGGACGATCTCTGTTGAAGCCTTCAAGACGCAAGTCCGCGAAGAAGTTTCAGGAACAGTTCGCCTTGAGCTCGCAGAACAGTGGGCAGGGGAACGTGATGAGCTGATCGATAAAGTCGATCAATTCGTTTCGGAAGCCCTGACCAAGGAAATCGCAGAGCTGCGCGGTGACATCGATCGATTCCGTGATCTCGAGGCTGAATACGCCGAGAAGATCGTGGAAGAGAAGCACGCGCTCGCTGAAGAAGTTGCCACCGAACTCGACAGTCTTGTCGACAAGATCGATCAATTTTTCGAGATGCGCCTTCACGCTGAGATGGAAGAGCTGAAGGAAGATCTCGAAGTAGTGAAGCAGAATGATTTCGGTCGCAAGATCTTTGAAGCATTCGCATCGACATACGGCACGACATACGTTGACGAAGACGCAGCTCAAACGAAGCTTATCGTTGCAGAAAGCAAACTTGCTGACGCAGAGACGGCTCTCGCTATCCGCGAAGAAGAGTTGAACAAGATGATCCGTGAAGCAAAGATGGAATCCGTTCTGTCCGCACTGACGGGCAAGAAGCGCGAGCAAATGGCGATGGTCCTTCGGAACATCGAAACAAGCCGCCTCGAAGAAAGCTACAAATTCTTCATCGGTCGCATCCTCAAAGAAGGTGACGAGTCTGCTATAAAGCCTGCTGTTGTCGTTGAGAGCAAGACTGCTAGAGAATCAAAGACTACTATCGTGACTGGCGAGCCAGTCACGATCGTGGAATCCCAAGGTACCAAGTCGTCATCCGACAGCCTGGCCAACCTCCGCCGCCTCGCAGGTATTCGTTAAGACTTCCACTCTCACAGGAGAAAACTATGCAATTGATTGAAAACTGGCAAGAAACCAAAGACGCCCTGCTTGAAGGCCTCCAAGGTTCCAAGAAATCCGTGATGTCTACCCTTCTGGAAAACCAGAAGCAGCATCTGATGGAAACCGCCCAATCCGCTCTCGGGATGGATGCTTCGGCAATCTCGAACTTCCAGAAGATCACGATCCCGATGATCCGTCGTATCCTTCCAGGTACGATCTCGTCAGATCTCGTTGGTGTTCAGCCAATGTCAGGCCCAGTCGGTCTGGTGTACTCGCTGCGTTTTGCTTTCTCTGAAGCAGCTGATGCAACAGGCGCAACGGTCGTTGCTGGCAATGACATCGCCGCTGGTGATGAAGCATTCGGCCAATATGGCGCATCGCCATCGAAGATGAAGCGTTTCTATTCATCCTCGAACGTTGGCACAACTGGCTATCCGCCAGCTCTGACTGCTACGACTTCGAACGGTTTCGCTGCAACAACAGCTGACGCTGAAGGCTTCGGTGGCCGCGCAATGCGTCTGTCAGTCCTGAAGCAAACGATCTCGGCCGGCTCACGCAAGTTGCAAGCTCGTTGGACAATGGAAGCTGCTCAAGACCTGAACAGCCAACACGGTCTGGACCTCGAGTCTGAACTGACAGCTGCTCTGTCGGCACAAATCGCTCACGAAATCGACAACGAAATCCTGACCGACTTGCTCGGACTGGCTTCGACTGTTTCGACATTCGACTTTGCTGCTCCACCAGCTGGCTTCGCACCGAACTACCTCGGCGACCGTTACGCTCACTTGGGTATCCTCGTGAACAAGATGGCCAATGAAATTGGTGCCAAGACACGTCGTGGACCTGGTAACTGGCTCGTTGGTGGTCACCTGATCACTTCGATCCTGCAATCTGCTGCAAAGTCCGTGTTCGCACCGGCTGTATCTGGTTCGTTCTCAGATCCAACAGGCAACAAGCTCGTTGGTACCATGAACGGTCAAATGAAAGTGTACTCATATAACTGGGGCCTGAATGACGCGTTCTCACTGACAGGCTCAGGTGCTGGCATCGTCAACGCCTCAGGCGACGTCGGCGAAGACATCTTGATCGGTTACAAGGGTGGTGCATCTGAGCTCGACTCAGGGTACTTCTACTGCCCATACATCCCGCTGATGAGCACTGGCATCGTCATGGACGCAAACACGTTCATGCCAGCAGTGTCGCTGATGACCCGTTACGGCAAGGCTACGTTCACGAACGTCGGTACTTCCCTTGGTAACTCAGCCGATTACTACTCACGTATCCTCGTGAAGAACGTCACGTTCAGCTGATCCAAGATGAACCTCGAAAGAGGTTCGGTCGATCCTCGAAAGGGCTCCCAACGGGAGCCCTTTCTGTTTAGAATTAGAACTTCTAACTAAGGAGTTCCCATGATGACAATCGATCATTTGAAGCTTATCCTTTCAGAGCTCATGTCGTTCAATTCAGATGTCACCACAAAGATCGTCGAAACTACAAAGTTCGCAGAGATCGAAATGAATTCACTCGATGTCCTCGAGTTCGTGATGACGCTCGAAGACGAGTACAAGATCGAGATCAGCGACGAAGATGCTGATTCGTTCAGAACGTTCGGTGATGTTCTGGCGTACTTGAACAAGGTCAAAGAATGAAGATGTTCAAAACTGTTGAGTACATTCAGCTCGATGAAAACGATCCTCACGAAGTCGAATGCCGCGTCACGTACGTCGACGGAACGATCGAAGTGTTCATCGACATCGAAGATCTTCAGCGTGTTAAAAGGCAGCTTCAGCGTCAAGCTTTGATGCGATCGAACCCAATGAACACCTGATCCTGAATCACGGATCAGCAATCAAATCTTCATGATACAATCTGTTTATGCTTCACAACTGGAGCAACCATGATTTTGCAAGCACAAGACATCGACTTCACCCTTGAAGGTGATTGGGTTCAGGACATCGCTAACATGCACGACAAGTTCGGTGTGAACCCAGTCATTCGGAATCTCGATCGCGAGAAGCTTCGAACGTTCTTGAAGTTCCGCATTGACTTCCTTCGTGAAGAACTGACGGAGCTGTCAGACGAGTTCGATAACAATCTGAATCACACTCCGTCAGAGCGTGCCGACAACACTGTCGATGCTTTGATTGACCTGTGCGTCGTTGCGATCGGCACTTTGAACGCATTCGATGTCGACAGCTACGAAGCTTGGGCACGTGTTCGTGATGCGAACATGACGAAAGAACCAGGCGTCAATCCATCACGCCTGAATCCACTTGGCTTGCCTGACATGATCAAGCCTGCAGGCTGGACTGCTCCATCTCACGCCGACAACGTTGGTCTGTTCTCCAAAGTATTCGTCTAAGAACGTTTCCTGAAAGTCATAAATACCTAATCGAACAAAGATCAGGTATCACATGGCACGCTCATTTTCAATCGTTCAAATTTCGCCTTCTGGTGCTCCAGGTTCTCCAGCAGTTTTGAAGATCGCTGGGAACCTTGTCAGCTCTTTTCAAGGGAAGTTCTATCGGCAGCAAGTATCGCCGTTCGCGACACAAGCGTTCTACACTTCAGGAACAACGCCTGTTGGATACGACTCGATTGTCGCAACAACATTTGAAGTCACGAACAATGCGAGCTACGCAGGGAAGTACACAGTGTATACGCCTGTGTCTCTTCTTGATTCTGGCACGAACCCATCAAGCCAGTTCATTTCTGGAAGCACAGAAATCAGGGTGAATGAAACGGTTGGTTCAGCTCTCACAATTGGCGATGTGACGACAGGTAAGATCACGAACATCAGCACGTACTTGATTCCAATTGCCGGTGAATCTTCTGTTTTGATTCCGCCTGGTGTAACACTTACAAATCGTCCTATTGAACTTACAGGTAGGAACGTATCCCCATGGGGAGAATCGTATTCTCAGAACCTCATCGATCTTGCTCAGAACTTTTCAAGTGGAACGGCACCAACATCCCCGTACATTGGTCAAACTTGGTTCAACAGCATCGCAAGCACGCTGAATGTTCGAACTTCTTCTGGGTGGGTTGTTGTCTCTTCAGGATCTTCGTATCGGCATACGCAAAACACGCCATCAACAAGTTGGAACGTACTTCACAGTCTTGGCCTCGTTGCGCCATTCGTTGGGATTGTTCAAGTCTTCATTGATACTGGTGTCGCAGGATATAAAATTGTCTCACCGTTGGACGTCACATTCTCAAGCGCGAACCAACTGCTGATCACGTTCACAACATCTCAAACTGGGATCGTCCTGGTTCAGGCTTGATCCTGCGCTCGTCGTTACAGGTTCAGGAATCGTTACAAATTCGCTGAACCTGAATCCGCAGGGTATGGTATAATGCATTCATGCGTACACTCGTCTGGATCACAAATTCCCTTCGCACCGACTCACGTCTGACAGCTTCGCTGGACGGTGAAGTCACGTTCGTGTTCTATTCACCGTATTACTTCGCAGGCGAACGTGAACGTGCGATGTACAAGCGGTGCTCGCAAGCGAACCTCGATGCGTTCTACGAATCGCTTCACGCGTTCGACTTCGATCTTCAGGCCGACCAAGACTGCAAGCTTCACGTCTTCAAGGAAGCTGATCCGATCGCGCACATCAACATGCTGGTCAAGCTTCACGGGTACGACGAGGTCGTGATCGACATGCCGCTGTTCGGCATGTACCACACCATTGATTGCTCCAAAATCTCCGTTCCACATTCGTTCGTGGACAGCGCTTTGGTCGACGACACCTGCCTCAAAATGACTGCGAAGTCACGTTGGATGACGCACGTCAAAAGCATCGACTCGTTCAAGCCGTACAAGTTCTCGAAGACCGTCACGCCGTACAACCTCGGCGCTTCGGTCTCGAATCGCACGTACCCAAAGCCGACGCTGAACGCTTTGCTGGATCGTGACGAAGCGATGAAGCGAGCACGCAAAATGGCTCCAACGTACCACGTCACTCGTGATCGGCACGACGGTCAAACGCAGCTCAGCACGATTCTGCACAACGGTCGTCTGGATCCTCGCACTGTCTTCTTCACGCTGGCCAAGGACTTCAAGGCTGCTGGCGCTGACCTGACTGTCAACGAAGGTCCTTCAGCTGGCATGCTTCGCCAGTTGGCCTTTCGTGAAATCTCGATCATTCGTGCTCGTCGTGACAACCTCACTCTCGAGGATGATCCACTCGTCTGGGCCAAGGCTCTGCTGCCGACAGCTTCGTACGCGAACTTGATCGCTCAAAAGCCAGGCGGTCGTGTCACGTTCGAAATGGTTCAAGCCGGCAAGACTGGCGTGCAAGCTCTCGACGTGCTTCTTCGTCCGTTCCTCAAGACTGGCATCATGCCGAACCGGGCACGGATGCTGTTCGCTTCGCTCGTCTTCTACAACTCGGCCACTGGCATCGATGCTCTGAACACGATCATCGACACGTTCGACATCATCGGCCTCGACGGTCAAAGCCCGAACAACATGGTTTCAGTTCTTGGAGCCTTAGAACTGAGCTACGGCAAGGTCCTTCAAATGAACATCGACACTGCTATGAAAAAGCTGTACGACAAGGCCTGATCATGAACATCTTTGTTCTGAACGAAGACCCGAAGATTGCAGCTCAAATGCATCTTGACAAGCACGTCGTCAAGATGATCATCGAGTACGCGCAGCTTCTTTCAACAGCTCATCGCATCCGCGACGGTCGGCAAGTCGTCGAGATTCTGCCATCAGGCAAGAAGCAAAAGATTCAGCTCCTCGGTAAAGAAGTCACGATCTTCGAATCGCGTCTGAACCCGTTCACCGGCACCACGGTCGAGAAGCACTACATCGTCGATCCGATTTGCTACAACCTCTCGCATCAGAATCATCCGTGCGCGATCTGGTGTCGTGAATCGGATTCGAACTATCTTTGGCTGTTTAAGCTCCTCCAAGAAACAGCTGCCGAGTTCACTCACAGGTATGGTAAGATACACAAGACGTGGACGGACACAAAAGACTTCTTGAGTTCGCCACCAAAGAACATACCGGCTGGTGACCTCACTCCGTGGCCACAAGCGATGGGTGACGAATTCAAGGTTCAAGATGATCCAGTCCTGGCTTACCAAAATTATTACATTGGCGCGAAAGCACCGTTTGCTCGCTGGACCAACCGCACAACCCCAAGCTGGTTCAAAGCCGGCACGAAGGACTTTCATGTATCCAATTTCGAACGAACGACTGAGCTGGCTTGAAGCTCGGATCTTCCTGCTTGGCAGAATGATCAACGAATTGACCCTTCGTCAATCGCGATATCAAACGCGCCCACAGTACGCAGCTCAACATTCAGTTGTGATGCACGCTATGATCGCTGAGCAACTTCAGCTGAACATCGAGAAGAACTGCATCGAAGAATACATGGAAAGCCAAAAGTCAACTGTACCATCTGTGCTGGGGAATGATTGATGGGAGCCGCACTTGACAGGGTTTTCATCGTTGATCTTGAAGCTACGTGCTGGGAGACTCGCGAAGAACAAGGTTCAATGCCGAACGAGATCATCGAGATCGGCATCTGTGTTCTTGACAAGATCAAGGGTGTTCAAGACGTTTCGTCGTACGTAGTGAAACCGAGCCGAACAAAGGTCTCGCCATTTTGCACGCAGCTCACTGGTTGGACGCAAGAAGCAGTCGACGAAGGCGCCGACATTCTGTCCACAATCGAGCAGATCGAGAAAGATTACGAGATCACGAAAGACAACGTTTGGTTCAGCTTCGGTGAATACGACCGAGTGAAGTTGAGCTCACGCGAAGGTGAGCGTGGAGGTCTGTACGAGCTGTACGGCATTCAACGTCATCAGAACATCTTCGACCGAATGCGTGCTCACTTCAACGTGAAGACGTTGATGGCGCTGAAAGAAGGACTCGCGAAAGAGATTGGAATGGAACGCGCTCTGAAGTTCTACGGTCTGACGCTCGATGGTCGTCATCATAACGGCGCGGATGACGCAGCGAACATCGCCAAGATCGTGATGAAGGTGCTGTCGTGAAAGCAACTCTTGTCGAAACGTTCAGTTGGATCGATTATGCTTCCGTTCGCGGATTTATTCTTCACGAGAACGACGTACAGCTTCCAGGAATGATCGTGATCGATATGGCCAATGTTCATGATACACTCGATTCTGCAATTCAAGAATACAAGTTCAGATATACGTTGACTGAAAAGATAAACAACGAAATAGTCTTGCACTCGGGACCACGGACAATTTTTGATGCCGACGAAGTTCGAAAAGCGATTCTTGATGAGCTTTCAATCTAAAATCGTTGCTGCAATTTGTCTGTGTTCGATGCTTTCGGCATCAGCAGACCCAAGTGCAGTCCCTGCAACGATGGCTACTTCGTTGTACAAGGACTGCATTGAAGCGTCTTTCAAGTACGCTTCAGTTGAACCAACTCGAGTTGGTATTTTGAACTTTGCTGCCGAGCTTGACCAGCAATGTTACGATTGGGCGAGGATTTGGTACCAACCGTTCGCTGGTCACGAGCTTCAAGAAGCTTCGACTACCGTTCAAGCGAAGTTCAATGCGAATCGGTTGATCATTCGGCAGGAATTGAAGAAGATTCTGTTTTCAGATTTGAAGCCGTAGGTAACGGAATTTTCATCGTCATCCCAGGTCTAGGCAACGTTGAATCGTTCATTCGATTGAATTCCGCCCGAAGTGGAATCAATTCTTCGTGAGACAGATTGTGACGACCTAGAAGGCGAATGACAGCATCGATTGTCTCTGAAGGACGAAAGGTGTGAAGTACGAAAGACATAGTTCTTTTTGGCATAAATACTGATCATGGTATTTACATCGAAGGAACCGAATGGCTTCCAGCTCTGACATCTCAGCTCGCTCGACCCACGATTTATGGGTCGAAGCACGTCTCTTCAAGATCGACATCTCTCGCCCGTCACTTACGACAATCAAACTCACGATTGTTCGTCCGACTGACGCTGGAACTGTTGATGGCGCAGTAATCGTCTTGAATGAAAAGGCGATCTCGCCCGTGAACTATCCGTCTGATGGGGTGCAATATACTTCATCGACGGACATGAACGTACCAGCGGATCGAATAGAAGGGGTGAGCGGAGCGCACGTTGTTGCGTTCTATTCTCAGATCTTGAATCAGCCGTGGCCTGCTGCAACACTTATTGATGTCGCGAACAAGACTGAAACGTTCGAGATCACGATTACGAATACAGACGGTACTACGCTGTACTTCGCATCAATCCACCCGTCGTCAAACATCCTGCAGTACTACCCAATTGGAGTACAATCGTACCCACTTGAAGCCTCGCGCGTCGAGAAAGATTCGTCAACATTCTCTGGAAGTATTCCTTCACTGCCAGAAGCCCCTCTTGCTCCAACACCCGGAACAGTGTACTTCGACGAGCAGCTGAATTTCGTTCAGTACTGGACAGGATCACAGTGGATCTCAACTCGTTCTGATTGGATTCGTACTGGCGATGCGTACCCAGGTGTTTCTGGACAAACGTATCTTTTGAATGGTTCACAACTGAAAGTATTTGACGGGGCTCGCTGGCAGAACGGAAATTCAACGAATGTCCAATTCAAAATTCCAGGACCAGCTTGGACGCCTCTTGCTGAAGTTCGCGGTGTGACAACGTTTCCAAATACTGCAAGTGTTGGTGATTTCGTTTGGAATTATACTGAAGAACGTGCTGCGTACTACAATGGTACCGCCTGGATTTATCCAGATGCATCCAACTCTTTGTTCAATACTGGAAGCAGTTTGATCCCAGCATTCACAATGGCTTTGAAAACTGAAAGTGAGCCATTGATCGATCCATATCTTGGTTTGCTTTTCTACAATACGAAACTTCGTGTTCTTGGTGCGTTCAATGGTGTGTCTTGGATTCAAGTTAATACTCACCAGCAAGGAACCCCAACGACTGACAAGATCGCCATAGGAAACGACGGTTCGTATGATGAGCGAATTCGAGTGATCAAAATTCTCAAGGGTCAACTTGGGTGGCCTCAGACCTGTGTAGAGCTCAAGGAAGAACAATTCAATATTGGGATCGACAACGCGCTCGACAACTATCGCCAATGGACAGACGCTGCGTACAGAAAACAGTTCGTGATGTTCACTTTGATGCCTGGCCAGCAAACGTACTACTTGAATTCTTCATCGAACAGGACTGATCGAATTGTCGATGTTCAGAAGGTTCATCGGCTGAACGTTCTTGGTATCGAGACTGCGAATGGGAATGATGCGATCTGGTCATCTGGTATCCTGACTTCGTATTATTCTGCAGCTACAGTCGACATCTTATCGTTGCATCTGATCAGCTCGCTCTCCGAAGAGTTCCAACGAATCTTCGCAGGCGACATGACGTTCCTCTGGGATGAACCAAGTCGCGAATTGCTGTTGACTCGGCGAGTGGCTCGAACTGAAAAAGTGATCCTTGAATGCATGATGGAGCGTACTGAACAAGAGATTCTAGTAGATCGTTGGGCAAAACAATTCATTCAAAATTGGGCGTTAGCTGAATGCAAGATGCAGCTTGGTTTGATTCGATCACGCTTTAGCTCTGGTACGCCTGGTGCTGCTGGCACGATTTCGCAGAACGGAGAGCTTCTGGTTTCGGAAGCCAGACAAGACATGACTGAGCTCAAGGAAGAAATCTTGAACTTCGAGTACGGTGGACACGTGAACCAAGGGAATGTGAGCTTCTTGATTGGGTAGCTGTTTCAGCAGGGAGCGTTATCAAGCGAGTCGAAGCGATCAAGGCAAAAGCTCACAAACTGGCGCTTGAACAATTTGATCGAATGGGTGCCGGACGAGATAAATACTACTCAACCGTTGATCAAAGTGTTCTGAAAATTCGTAGGCAAAAAGGTGCCGAGAAGCGATCGAAGACCTCGACGGGAATAAGCAGATCAAGGACATCGTGAAATTTTCAGAAGAACATGGCATCAAGCGAACAAGCTTGTACAAGATTGAGCTGTACGGTTCTTACCAGAATGGTTTTCGCATCGTGGGGAGAAGAGCATGAAAGTATTTGAACTCATTCAAGAAGAGACGCTTGATCAATACACCGATAAGCTTGTGAAATCGCTGAACATCAAGAAGCTCGGCACTGGTGTGTACGCGTCGGTGTTCCAACATCCAGTGTACCACAACGTCGCAGTCAAGGTTGTTGAATACGATCCAGAGTACATGCAGTTCGCAAAGTTCTGTGAGAAGAACCCGAACAACGAATGGCTGCCAAAGATCGTCAGCATTCATAAGGTCGATGTTGATGATAAGTTCCTAAGAGATGGCGGGACGGTGAGTGCGCACATCATCTTCTTTCAAAAGCTTCGGCCAGCCACTAAGAAAGAAATCAAAGCTGCTGTGCAACGTGTTCTCAAAACGGTCCCACCGAAGTACTTCGATCAAGGCGGACAAGACGATCCGCTGTTCGATGACATGATTGATTACACCGATTTCCAAGAGCTCGATGAGCACTGGGGCCGCATCGCTAGCAAAACAACTGATGACGATGTTCGAGTTGTTGCGAAGTACTTTGCGAATCTGAATGGCGTCGATCTGCACGATAAGAACGTCATGATGCGAGATGACAAAGGTCGAGCTCAACTTGTGTTCACCGATCCGGTGGCTTCGTAATGCGAACAACACTTGATGATTGTGCTGACGCTGCCGGCTCTATCAATAACCCAACATTGCCCGGCTCTGGGCTCCCGATCCAAACGACGCCACCAGGTTCTGGTGCGAACCCGTATGTTCCACCGGCGTACTGCACCCCAGAATACTCGCTTACGGATAGTACTTCAGCCGCTGATTCGTCGTATCAAGAATCGGTAGCGATCGAGAACCTGCTGGTCTCTGGTGCACCGCTGAACATCTTCAAGCTCCTCGGCATTCACGAGCAAGGGAAGTTAATTGATCTGACTGGAAATGGTCAGGCCCTTGGTTCAGGCACTCCGGCGAACGCATTCGACTCGCTTGCGGGATCTTGGATTTCAACTGAAACTGGATCGAGTGTCGTGTCAGTACCTGCATTCCTTGGGTATGATTTCGGTATCAGGTTGACTTCGTACGGTCAACCAGAGAATGCCCCAGACATTGGTGTTAGAATGCACATCACTTCGTTCAGAATCCAGCAGAGTTCAAGTGCTTCTCAACGAGCTCTGCAAGTTCGTGTTGATCGTTCCGATGGCGGGTACTTCATTGACCCATTGAAAGTGTCGTTCACAGGCGTCGGGAATGGCGGGTTCGGTTCCTTCAATTCAGGTGTTTCGCCGAAGCCAGGCACTATCATGGCGATTGCATCGTCATCAACACTCTTCAGCATCATGTTCACTGGTCCTGGTGGTACTTCAGTGCTTGGTCTCGCGACTGTTGGTGTTCGATTCAACTCACTAATTGGGTCGTTCACGATTATGGCAGGCAGCATCCCATATGCTGCGAACGATCTCTTTTCCGTCCCGATCGAGCTATCGTGGCTTCGTGTTGATGTTGTGAACTTGCCGAACGTGCAAACTTCAGCTATGATTCGAATCAAAGCTTCAGCTGGAGCACGATACTGGCGTATCGTCCCATTGAGCTTCACTGGTGCTCTCACGAATGATTCATGGACAGTCGAAAAGCTGGAACTCTTTGACTTTCAGCAGACGCGACTTGATGACATTCAAGACACGTTATACATGGAGAATCGAGATCGTGACTACGCGAAAGCTTCGATCTCTCTGAAAGCTGCGTACACCCCATTCGATGCGATTTCAGATTTGAGCAAGTTCGGATTCAATATCGCTGACGTATACACATTCACTACGAGTTTCGCGCTCATGGTTACAGTGCTCGGACGTCCAATCGTTGTAGGTGATGTGATCGAAGTCCCGAATGAACTTCAGTACGATCATAATCTTCGCCCAGTTCGTAAATTCCTCGAAGTGAATGATGTCTCGTGGAGTGCTGAAGGATTCAGCACGAACTGGCGCCCTATCATGTATAGATTTCAGGCGCAGCTTCTGATTCCTTCGCAAGAAACGCGAGACATCGTTGGTACTGTCGACACACAGAAGTACATCATTGACGATGGTTCGTTCTTCAGCGGTGTCGAGCAGATTCAAACAGCGCCATTGACTATCACGGAAAAGAATTCAGCAGATGCGAAGATCGCTGTTCCTGAGAAGGGCACGAACGTTCGTGAACAAGCTTCAGGTACAAATCGATTCAATCAGCCTGGCTCATACGATGGTGTCGGACCATATGTCGAAGATGGTTTACCACCTGATGGCGCACCTTATCAGACTGGGTACAATAAATTGCCAGATGTAGCTGGCCAACTTGATGGGAACTTCTTCAGGCTTGAATACGATTCTGCGTTGAAGCTCGCAGCAAGATTGTACAAGTTCAGTCTTGCAAAGAACAAGTGGATTTTTGTTGAACAAGATCGAAGGAATGATCGTTCGGCACATCGTCCGTCACAGCTTGAAATCTTGAATCGCACTCAGACAATGAGTCTCACAACCAAGAAGATCACATGAAGCTTTTTGAATTATATCAAGAGACAAAAGGTGGTTCGTTTACCCATGACAAGCAGAAGTATGACATAAACACGGTGTTTAGACTTGTTGATAAGAACCCAGTCTCGTATTTCAAAGTTGCTGACATTGAATGGATCCTTGCTGAAGACAATGATGCTGCGCGTGTGAAATCTGCTGACTTAAATGCTCCGCTGTTGATGACGATTTGGAAACGCAAATGGGTCGTGTTGGATGGTGTTCATCGCCTTCAAAAAGCTATAGATATGGAAGTTGAATATCTCCCAGGCAGAATCGTTTCGCAAGAACAACTTGAAGAATCGAAGGTGTCATGACCACATTCAAACAATTCATTGCTGAAATGACAGACAAGGCCGCCGAATACATTGACACTCATCCGAAGTTATTCAAATGATCACTCACTACCACTTCGACAATCAACTGCGACAGTACCTTTTGCAATTCGTCAGTATCTTTCACGGTCTCCAAGTTCAAACTGGGATCGGCGAATGCGGCGATGCAGAATTTATCACAGTGCCAATCGTGATCGGGCACAAAGATCGTGTTGTCGCTGCGATCATGGCAGGGAACACACAGAATCGTGTGTTCAGTCTTCCGACGATGGCGGCCCACCTGACGCAAATCGATCCAGCGCCAGAGCGTCGAAAGGTTCAAGCATACGTTGATCAACGCGTCACGCTTCCAATTGGCGGTGTGTTCCCAACAGATCTGACTGTTGTGAAGCGAGCGATGCCGATCCCGTACAACATTACTGTTGAACTCAGCATTTACACCTCGAATACACAACAACGAGATCAAATCCTTGAGCAAGTGCTTGTGTTGTTCAATCCAGATCTGCAAATTCAGAAGTCTGATGGCCCGTTTGATTGGACTCGAATTACAAAAGTCGAACTCACTTCGATTAGCAACGAAGAGAATTATCCATCTGGATCCGATCGTCGAATAATTTTATGGACTTTGGCGTTCGAACTTCCAATCTTCCTCAGTATTCCAATGGGCGTGAAAGATGATCTGGTTCGTCGAGTTATCATTCAAATTGGAAACCTTGGATCGATGAATATTAATGAAGTTGATGACTTTGGAAATTTAGTTCCGTTCGATGAACCATTCACGCGCCTCGACTTCGACACTAACGAAGTACCGAGTGCAGCTGAATGCACGTACGTTCAGAACATTGCGCCGGCAAATCCAGAAGTCGATGAAACTTGGTTCGACATGACATCGAACATTGCAAAGCGTTGGGACGGGGTGCGCTGGTACGAAATCGAAAAATACATCGCTCCTCAGCGAGGAACTCGAAGCCCGCCTGAGCCTAACCAGGTTCAATACCCATGATTACATTCAAAAACTTCCTTGCTGAGAAGGCGATGAACCGTGCTGAATTCGCAAAAGCAGCGGAGCGGCATAGCGATGCAAAAATTGGGTTCGAATTCGAGTGCGTCATTTCTGAAAAGTCCGAACTTCTTGCGAATGGAGAAGTGAATCGCGAATGGACGTCATTGAACAAAATCACAGACTTCAATGAATTATTTGATTATTTCGAAATTGACAAAGTTGAGAAAAAGACAATTACCAAAGAATACGACAATTGGGTTCAAACGAAATCGGAAGATGATGAAATCGAATGGGAGAACTTCATCTCTGACGAATATAAATCTGTGTACAATTTCGTGAAAGCCAATGGTTTCATCCCAACATACGGTTGGGAAGCTGATACTGGGCAATCATCGGCTAGAATCTACATCGGCGGTCTAGCCGACATGGATATCGAAGAGATGCAAAAGGGAACATTCTCGAACATAGAGGACGATTTGTCAGATCATCTTGAGCAAAATGTCACGATAGCCTGGCGCGAATCTAAAGAACACTTCGATAGAGGTGACTGGCTTGTAGTTCCTGACAGATCAATTACTGCAGGTGCCGTAGGGGTTGGTGCAGAAATTATCTCGCCGCCGCAGACTTTGATGAAAGCACTTCAAGATTTGAAATCAATGTTTAGCTGGATGGTTCGGCAAAATGTTGAAACGAACATCACCACTGGCTTGCACATAAACATCAGTATGCCTGGGATTGAGAATGCTGATCTGTTGAAGCTCGTATTGTTCATGGGTGATAGATATGTTCTGAAACAATTTGATCGTCTTTCGAACACATTTACGAAGCCGCAGACCGATGCGATCGTCACTTCTCTTACTGGCATTGGAAAGCTTCCAAAGGAAGCTGATGCGATGGTGAAACTCGCTCGCTCAGCTCTTTCAACAGCTAAGTATTCGTCTGTGCACATTGAGAAGATAAAGAGTGGATATCTTGAATTCCGAATTGCCGGGAATGCTGAATACCACACGAAGTACGATTTGATCTATGATACTATTCTGCGATTCGTTCTTGCTCTAGAAATCGCGATCGATCCAGCTGCAGAACGAAATGAATACTTGAAGAAAGTCACGAAGATTCTTGGAAAGGTCGAAGCTGCAGATGAGAATACTGACTTAGATTCTCGATCACTTGCAGACATCCTCGAGTTCGGTGATCAAGAAGATATAGCCAAAGAATTGAATGTTTGGATGGCCGATGCCAAAGCAGGCAGAATTACAAGTAACTCAACTCGACAACGATATGCAAAAGACTGGTTTCAAAGTAAGTTGCTTAGCGGGCTGTTTCGAGCGTTCTCTGAACTTGGAATCAAGAAATCTAGTGACAGGCACAAAGCTGAATTCCGTTTGATCCTGAAGCGTCTAGGAATAACGCTTCAAGATGTAAATATCTCAGGAACATTATGGGAAGATGACATTCTGAAGAAGCTCGGTATCAGAAAGTGAATCAAGATTGACTATCAAAAACTGCCGATTTCATAAATACTCTTACGAACAACCAGAGCAGCAGTTGCTGCCATCTTTAGCAGGAGTATTTCAATGTCCAACCTTATCTCCCCTGGCGTAAGCGTCACAGTTACAGATCAAAGCTTTTTCTTTCCGACGACGGCAACGACAGTTCCACTTCTGTTCATTGCTACTCGTACAGGAAAGTTGCAACCTAACGGTTCGACTTTGGCTGCTGGTACTCTTGAGCACGGCGTTGTTCGCACAGTGACGTCACAAACTCAATCGCTTGAGCTGTACGGTGTTCCGTATTTCTTGAATGACATCTCTGGTAACGAATACCACGGCGATGCTCGGAATGAATACGGATTGCTCGCTTTGAATTCATTCTTGGGGATTGGAAATCGCGCATACGTTGTTCGTGCGAACGTTGATCTTGACGATGCTGCTGAAACTTTCGTTTCACTTGGTATCCCAATGTCAGGCGCAGCTTCGTTCGTTGGCGTTGGTAACGGTACGATTAGCGCACGCATTGCGACATCATTAGCTGTGAAGCCACAGATCATCACTGTCACATTCACTTCTGGTACTGAATTCGGTGTTACTGGTTCCGTTGCAGGCTTCATCAAAGACGGCAATGTCGGTGCTCCTCTCACGTCGCAAGTCGTTGGCTTCACTGTTTCTGCGGGCCTCGTACCATTCGTAGCCGGTGACAAGTTCATGTTCGCTCTTGCGTACGCAGCAACTCCAGGTGTTGGCAACGTCGGCAACGGGGCAGTTCAGAATCTTGCACCTGATGTTTCGCTCGGGAACAACGTTGCTACGATTACGTTCACGACTGCTTCGAACTTCACAGTTGCGTACTTGATAGGACCTGCAGGTGTGGGCGCTGTGAATTCGCCATATGACGATAACTACCTGAACTTCACAATCGTTCCAGGCGTAACACTGTTCGCGGTTGGTGATTCATTCACTGTAACATCTTCATCTGTTACAGTTACGAACCCGCTCGGCGCAGATGATGCAGCTCGCCGTCTGTCGATCGTCACTGCTCTTCAAGCTTCGATCAACATCAATCAAGACGTTCGCTCGGAATTTTATGAGTTCAACTTGATCCTCTGTCCTGGATACTTCGAATGCGCTGGCGAATTGACACTGCTTTCAGTCGATGTTAAGGACGAAGCGATGGTGATTGCCGATACTCCGTCCAATCTGAATCCAGATCAGACAGCGCAATGGGCGCTCACATCCGCCCGCCAGTCAGGAAATTCAATTTCGTACTACTACCCGTGGGCAGTTCAATCAAATCTCGACGGTCGAAATGTTCTTGGCGCACCATCAGGTGTCGCTCTTCGAACGTTTGCATACAGCGACAATCAATCGTACGTTTGGGTAGCTCCAGCTGGTATCTCACGCGGCATTACATTCGGTGTGGACAATGTTGGGTTCGTGACTGGCGCTCTTGGGACAGCAACCACCTTCGTTCCAGTTTCTTTGAACAGCGGTCAACGCGACAACTTGTATGAATACTACAAGAACATCAACCCAATCGTGTTCTTCCCAGGTCGCGGAATTATTGTCTGGGGTCAGAAGACTTCGGCTCCGGCAGCTTCGGCTCTTGACCGGATCAACGTTGTTCGCCTCGTGATGTATCTTCGCCGCGTCCTTCGCAAAGGTGCGCAGCCATTTGTATTCGAGCCGAACGATCAGCTTACACGTGATAACTTGAAAGCAGCAGCTGATGGCGTGATGAACGACATCTTATCTAAGCGTGGTCTTACCGACTACGCATCATACTGTGATGCTACGAACAACACCGCAGCCCGCATCGACGCGAACGAGATGTATCTCGATATTGCAATCAAGCCAACGCGTGCCGCAGAATTCATCCATATCCCGATCCGTGTTGTTTCAACTGGCGCGCAGATCTAAGGATCAACCGCTTCACAAAGGGACCCGTAGGTCCCTTTGTTGTAAATAAACTATGCACACATTCAAACAATTCCTTGCCGAGGCTGAGCGCGAGATTCATGCCAAGAGGCTTGGTGATGTTCCGGCTTGGTCACCAGCTTTAGCAGAAGAAGATTACACAGTCGGGAAGATCACGTTCTCTTCGAGCAAAGGGTTCGGCTCAGTTCCGAACAACACGAACGTATGGTACATGGGGTTCGTCGGTTTTGTGAAGCCGTCAGTGTTCATGTCGCTCGCTCTCGACGACGAAGGTCAGCAAGAGCCAACGTCACGTGATCTTGAGAAGTTCGTTGAAGAAGGGTACGCAATCGGGATCCCGTTCTTCGAGATCATGATCGACGACGAAGGCAAGACGCTTCCGAAGATCGTAGGACACGAAGGTCGTGGACGGATGCGAATGGTTCGACGTGTCAATGGTGACGAGCCTGTTCCAGTTCACTTCTTCCTGCGTGGTGGAATGCGATCCAGGAACATCACAAAGAACATGGCGGACGAGATCAAACAAGGCTTGTACGCTCAAGGCTCTAAACGTCTGGTCAAGAATCCTGTGTCGAAGCTGTACGTTGATCAACTTGAGATGTGATGCAAACATTCAAAATCCGTTCAAAGCAGTTTATTTTAACGGCAAACCTGTATAAATACAGAATCAACCCTAGGAGAAAAACATGAGCAATAAAGAAACACTGAAGGCAATGCTTCAAGACATCATCAACGATCGTCAAGAGCAAGCTGCTGTTACGATGCACGAGTACTTCGTTGCGAAGACACGTGAAGTTACTGGTCTGGTTGAAGACGGTGAGAACATGCTTAAATCTTCTTTACAAACAAAGATCGATCAAGCACTGTCTAAAAAAGAAGAGCTTCAACAACGGATTGATGTAGAACGGAAAAATCAATATCATTCACAAAGATCACGGTCTGGGGATCAATATGATAGTCGGGCTGACGATGACTTGAAAGTTCTTGAAAAAGAAATGGAAGTGCTTATGAGCGGAATTGCTAAGCTCGAGAATGCTATGGATCGCTCTTCATAAAACAATAATGGGAGCCAATGGCTCCCATTCCTTATTCAGCACCTAATGCTGTAATAACGCTCACGTTGTGAGGCGAAGGCTTAGACCTTCCATGATCGCAGGCAATCGGTCAAGATGTTCTTGCGGGATGCCATCAATGCCATCATGAACCATGACACCGTGTCTGCCGACTTCTTCCCAGATCATGTAGCGCGCTATTCGCTCCCATTCAAAATACGAAGCGAACACACTCTTTTGGTTCTTTCTTGATGGGCTTCGCCCAAGAACCTTAATGCAGATGATCTTTCGAGCTTGCACGTACTGCCTCGAGATCGACTGTAGGCGATCACCGATACGAATCAAATTACAAACAGATACGTCATCGGTGTTTTGAATTACGAGATCAGCTGTGATGCTGAACGCTCTCGAGCCTGTCAGAATCATTGGGCTGATGCGTGAGCCGTTCGCGAGGCTCATGCAGAGACGCTTCACGATGCCGATGTTCTCATTTGACACTTCCATCCCGAGAACATCTGCACACAATTCGATGCGCCAAGCCTTCTTGTCAACCAACGATCTCAGCAGATCTGGGAACATCAATTGGAGAAGTTGTGGTCTGTCCATGTATGCTTCGCGAAGATGCTTCAACAAGAATTGTGTGTATGCAGAATCGATGTCAATGCCTGGCCCGAATAGATCTTCACGAAGCCAGCTTGGCCACGTTTCAACTCCACTAACGGGCCACACAGACGTATCACGTTGCTGGAGTTTTCCAGCTCGTTCAAAATGGAAGTTCACTTCGCTCTGTGAAAGCAACCATTCAACTGGGGAGTGCAAATCGAGGCGCCCGCAGCGCGCCAGCTTTTCGAGGATGTGATCTGCGCGCTGTTGCTGAATGTATACTTTTGAAACGATTTCAGTATCAGGTCGAAGACCAGGTTCGTACTTCAAAGCACAAGCAGCATTCGAAGCGCTCTTGATCCTTTCATCTTTCTTCCAATGCTTTGGTGTGAGGATACTGATTTCGTGGTTCCCATCGCCGAGATTATACCCGAGTTGCTGCACATCAAAAAACGCATCGAGTACAACTCGGTAGTCTTGAACCCAATCGCGCAATGACATCAGCCGCATTGGGATGTGAATCATCCCAAGCGGCATTTCTGATCTACAAGCTGATGCATGCAAACTCGCAAGATACAGGATCAAATCCTGTCGCTTGTTCATTGTTTCACGATGGTGTCTTTGCTTGTCTGGGTAGAAGTTCGACCAGTGCAATGGATCAGAGTGATGAACGCTTCCACCACTCACTCTGTACAGAATGCTCATTCTTCAGCGAAGTTCGGAGCTGGTGGAGCACCGCGACCGCGGTGGCATCTTGTCGAGCGTGCCATTCTTCATGCCCTTCTTTAGGGAACGAATGATGCCGCGCAGCGAGTTCGGCGCATTGATTGCAGACACAGCGAAGGTCTCGATATGAACATCGTCGGAAACAATTTGATCAGGCTTCATTGAGGCTGAAGATGTGACTGTGGATGATGCAGCTGTTCGACGATGCTCTTGAGCAAGCAGCGTGCGGCCTCTGATTTCCCTGCCTGCTTCCGAAACTGACACTGCGAGACCCATAGCTGCCTTACGAAGGCGCTTTGCTTGCTTTGCTGACACGATAACTCCTGTTAATAAAGTTATTGTATCACATCAGCCTTCAGCAAGGAAGATACGATTCGAGGATGCGGCTGCGCGAACCTCGCTGACATTGAAGTATTTGCCTTCGAAAATGACATGCCCACGTGAAGCTTCATTTGTAAGCAACAAGCTTTGAGCCGATGCGATTAAACGCTGGCGAGCTTCAGTACTGAGAGACGAGACGGGTGTGTATTGAATGAGCATGAAAACTCCTTTATTGTAGACGTCCTGAATAGCGCGGATTCAAGGTACTGTCAACCCAGTCAGCAATGTACCCGAGTGCTTGACGATAAAACAGAACTTCCCAATTCTTTGCTGATGCAGTTCCAAGCTGACTCAATTTCGGCCGCACGATGATGAACTTCATATCATTTGCATTTCGAAGACCACGAACGATGATGGCTTCAGGAATTCCAATGATATTCACCATTGTATCACCTGAAACCATAGCCTTGAGTTCGAAAGCAGGTTCAGGCAGCTGAATGCTGTGAATTGCAGATGGATGTGGCGTTGGAAGGCCACGAGTGCCCCTTGAGGATTCACAGAATCGAATGATGCTATTCAAGTACGCGGAGTACGAAAATTCATTCATTCTGCCTTGTGGGATCAGCTGGCGAAGAGTTTCACGATCTGGCGCTGAGTACGGCATCGCAGAATTTCGTTGTCGAGCGTTGTACGGGCCTAAGAATTTCTCAACAGCTTCGTGAGCTCTGAAGTGTGTTGAGACAATTGGAACGAGATCTGAGAACCCATGTTCTCGATGAGCATCGAGGCGAGCGCTCCATCGATGGAGAGATGTTTCTGTCATTGGATGATTACTGTTGCTTTGTCTTCTTGATGGCTTCGCGCTTCTTCTTGGCCCTCGCCTTAACTCGCGCTACTTTTTCTTCAGGGGTTTTGTGGGTCGGGTGGATCAAGCCAGATCGATTCGTGGCATGCTTCTCATGGTACTTAACCAGACCTTCGAGGAATGCTCTTGTATCTTTGATAGCATACCTTCGCATCGCATTCACGATTTTGCCTTCAACTGCATTGCAACCACGATGCAATGCTTCTCGAACGTGTCCATCTTTGTGATCGTGGTCAAGAACAGCTTGTTCTTCCAAGCATTCGTACCCGCAAACCGCACATTTGAACTGTTGTCGTTCTAGAAGAGAACGACGAGTCGAAGCGATGTCTTTGGTTTTTAACTTTTGAGGGGATGTTTCCATCCCTTATTTATTGCTTCAGAACCGCTCACTTCTCAGAATACGATGCTTCGAAATCTCTCGCCTTTTGAACTTCGTAGATGAAATCATTACCATCAATCTTGCGAACGAGATAATCACCCTTGTTCAGCAGAGCATCTGTGTTCAGCTTCACTGTGTCTTCAGAGTACGCGAATGCTTCGACCTGTTCGATGTCGCGATACTGAACATACCCTTCAACATCAGGAGTCTGGTTCGGGCGCATCGGAGTGAATGACTTTTTGAGATCGATATTCGAGAGCTTCGCGAAGAACTTCCGCTTCCCGGCAGTGTCAATCATAACTTCGAATTCGGAATCGTCTTTCAGCTGTTTTACGAAGTACGCTGTGTTGCTAATGTATGTTTTAGCAGAATCTTTCGAAGCCTTCCAAACATTCTCGGCTGATTCGACTTCAATCGCTTCTTCTGAAAGATCAATCAAACCGAGACGATTTGCTTCCTTCAATAGGACATCAAGAGCTTTGATGTCTTCGCGTACTTTATCGATAGCAATCTTAAATCGCGAACTCACAGATGCACTTTCGCGAAGTGATCTTCCAAGATTTTGTAAGTCGTTCTTTTTCATTCAAGTCTCCAAAGCATCTAGTATTTACTCCATCTCTATGGAAGTGAACCCGTTCTCTTTCACAACTCGAAGATTTCTGTCGAGGCGCCCGACGATCGACGGGTGGTGCGAGATGATGAACACAGACAAGTTCTCATCGCGACTCTTCTCTTTCAGAATTCGAATGATGCCATCAATACCAGGCTGATCAAGCGCGCCATCGAGCTCGTCAATCATCAAAAGATTCGTCTTAGCGTGTAAGTGATGCAACACGTCACGGAACGCGAGTGCCATTGACGTGTTTACCCGTTTCTTTTCACCAGCAGAAAGGTTCCCGAAGTCTAGCTCACGTCCAAATTCTGTTACAGTACAGCTCATGTCTGCATCGAACTTCACGATGTGTGGCAACCCAAGAGCATTCGTGAAATGATTCAAGCGATTGTTCAAGAACGGAATTGTTTTGTTGATGATCCGACGACGAAGGAATGAATTCTTATCAGTGAGAAGCTTCAGTAAGAATTGCTGATGGTCAAGTCGCTTCCGCATGTCGTCAACGCGAAGATACTCTACTTCTAGAACCTTTCCAGATGAAAGCTTTTCTCGAGCTTCGATATGTGGGTTCACTGCGATTTTGAGTTCTGTAGCCTTCGCACGAAGACCTTGTGCGTTCTCACGAGCAGAAAGAAGTTCATCGAGATCTTGATATTGGATCGCACCTTCAACAATGCCAAGTTTCGAATTCGCGTCACGAAGTTTCGCTCCGAAGTCTTGAACTTTCTCTTCAACTTCAAGAAGCTTTGAACCTTTGGTTTGAATGTCTGCATCAACAAGTGCAATCTTCGACGGGGCATCTGGAAACGATTGAGCACAATACGGGCACGTGGCATCTTCAAGGTGTGAGTGTTCAGCTATCAACTTCTGAACAGCTTGCGACAAGTGCTGATGGTCTTTCTTCAGCGGTGCAAGCTTCGCAGCAAGGTACGCGCCATCTTGCTTCAGCAAATTTCGTTCGGCATGCCGCGCTTTTTCAGCATCGAAATCGATCTGTCCAACGATCAGCAATGTTTCTTCAATTTCTTCGATCTCTGAAACTCGTTGTGATTCCCAACGAAGAACTCGTGATTCAGCTTCTTTCACTTGCCTTTTATGCAGCTCAACAGCACTCTCTTGCTGCTTGCACACAGCTTCTTGAACTTTGATGTCTTGTTCTGTTGCCTTGATCTTTTCTTTCAAGATCGTTGCCTTTTCGGAGAGCATCGTAATGTTGAACAGCTCTTCGATCTGATTCCGTTGTTGAAACAAAGGGAGTTGCAGGAATGCAGGTGAATTCCCTGAGAATATGATTGTTTTCGTGAACAACTCGTAACTGATCCCTACGATGTCAACAAGCAGCGCATCACATTCGACAGCACCCTTTCCAGGAGTGATGTCCTCGCCATCCTTCGTAATTTCGATCTTGTAATCTGTGCCGCGCGCCCGAAATACTTCGTACTCGCAACCGTTTTTCTCAAACACAAGACGCACTTCCATTTGCGTATTCTTCAACGCGTTCGTAGTATTCACAAGACGCTGTAAGGTGATTGCGTCGAACGCCTTGTTATACAGAGCATAACACAGAGCATTGATGATCGTCGTTTTCCCAGCACCGTTCGATCCGCCATTGTCAAGGTTCTCGCCAGTGACAGTGACAGTACCTTGACAGTCAAGCTCGATCGTGCTTTCCGCATTTCCAACGCTCATGAAATTCTTCAGCGAGAGTGATTTGAAGATTAGCGGGATGCTCATGACTTCCAACCTCCTGTTGCCGCAATGCAGCAGTACACACCGATGCCGAGCATTGGAGAACCTGCCCAAATTCCAATCAACGTAGCGCCGACGATAGCCCAGAGCATCACAGCTAAATTCTCCATCACACTAACTCCTCGTACAAACGAACCAGAACTGCGGGATCAATCGTCGGCGATGGTTGAACACCATCGATGATCAACTGTCTCACTGTCGAATCAAGCGAACTCGTGTCAAGTTCTGTCTCTAATTCTAAACCTTCACTCAGCATTCCCTTTCGAAGTGCTTGATCTTCTTCGACTGAAAATTCACGAAGACTGAACGACTTGATCATCTCTTCGCGAAGAGCTTGAACGTCGCTGTACCCAATATCAGCATCAAGGGTACAGCGAACACGACTCTTCGGCGGCCATTCGCTTTCGCCTTCGAGAACTTGACTGAGCTTTGTCTTGAAAAATAACGGAGCATCTTCCCAATCTTCAAAATACACTTCATCACTTTCAACATCGAAGATGGCCATTCCACGAGCGGCATCGCCGGCATCGCCGTAGTTCGTCGGGAATGTATTCCCGATGTATACAATGTTCCGATTGAACTGCCGCTTATGAAAGTGTCCAGTGAAGATATACTTCGGACCTGAAAATGCTTCAGCCTCAGGTCCGTGATCGAGAGTTCGAGTTGATCCAGCAACAACGAAGTTCCTGAACTCGAAGTGCCCCATCACGTACTTGTGGCTGTTGATGTCGGCAGCCAACGACGGGTACTCGTCTTTGAATAGGAAAGGAGCAGCGAACCAATCCTTGTTCAATTCGATTGGCTCGTTGATGACGATGAAGTTATCGTGATCTGAGAAGATGTCAGTCGAGAAGATCTTTCGATTCGAACGGTGATACAGATCATGATTTCCAACGATCCAAAAGATCGGGATGCCTAAGGCGTTCAAACGGCGGCAGCATTCAGTCGCAGCATTCAAAGTGCGAACGTTGATCGCGTTCCGATTCTCAAAGAAGTCTCCAAGAAATGCGATGTGGCTTGGCTTGATCATCTTCACTTTTGTGATGAACCAATCGATGAAGTCCAAACAATCCAAATTATGCTGATCGCTATTGTTTCTGGCGCCAAAATGGATGTCCGTAAAAGCACAGAGCTTTCTGATTTCGCCGAGTTCTTTTTTCAATGGAGAACTCCGAGCAGTTGTAATGATTGCCATTGACTCACTCCTCCCCAGATGAGGAACGAAATGCAGTCTCATCCGAAGTCTTACCTGGTCGTGTTCTATCTTGGAAAGCAAATGACGGGTTCGCACCATGCTCGACTAACAGCGAATCACGAATTTCGCGATGCTTTTTCTCGTCTGCGAGGTACTGCAAGAACGATCGATATGCAGCCGTCGTGTAGAATGCGAAAGGGTTGTCAGACTTCGCTGGGTCGAACTTGTACCAATTCGCACAGAGATTCACGACAGCGATTGAAACCATATCTTCGCGGAACGAATATCCTGCGAAAGACGGACTGTATGAATACCGTTCGGCAATCATCCAGAGATACTTCGCCAACTTTCCAGAAAGTTTTCCGTTTGGATTCGTTGCATCCTTGGTAAGTTTGTCCGCGGCGATCGCTTCAATCAGCTGAGCGTTCGTCACGTAATGCCCGCGAGTTGAAGTCGATTTCGCCTTCTTTACTTTGATCACCTTCTTCGGGATCACTTCTGGTTGGCTTCCGGTAGCCGTCAAAATCTTTTTTGTCGCCATGATGTCCTCTTTCCTAAGAGAGTTTAAAGGCGACACAAAATTGATTGTAACATACATCGAACCGCAATCGATCAAAAACGAGGATCTGACCGAACTCGTAAATACATGATCGAATTTGGAGACATCATGAATGAATACTTGTTGGAGGAAACTGTCGGCGAGCAATCGAAAAGGGCGGTTGTCATGGTAGGGCGGTTCAATCCACCAACTCAAGGCCACTATAGTGCCATTAAGTTGATGACAGCATTCACAGTGGCTATGGGGCACAAGGTAACTCCAATCGTCGTAGTCGTAGCTAACGATAATACTTCTAAAGATTTGAAGAGGAACCCACTCTCGGCAGAAGACAGAATCAAGTTCATGACAGCATCTGGGAATGCGAACGGGGTGAAGTTCATCACTTCAAAAACAGCGTTCGATGCTTTCAAAGACGTTCGAAAGGCTGGTTTTGAGCCGTACGCGATCGCAGCCGGATCAGATCGTGCTGCGAAATACATTGAGTTGCTAGATAAGTATTTCACTGCAGCTGACGGTTCAAAATTGAAACACATCATCTTGCCAGGACTTGATGAGCGTGCTGACCCTGATGATGGTGTTCCGTCTGAAGAACTCTTAGACATGGCTGAGAATGGTAAAGAAATCCCGATTCACATGATGTCGGCATCGATGGCTCGGCTGGCTGTGAAGCTTGGTAAAAAGAAAGCGTTCGCCAGTATTCTTGGTGTCAATCAGAAACTTGCTGACATTATTTTCAAGAAAGTCAAAATTTCGTTGAATTCACCTAATGCAGAAATCAAGAAATAATGGAAATTCCAGATTCAACCTTTAACACAAGCATCTTAGGCAGTAATTCTGAGAACCTTGTTGGTGGGTATCTGTTGTTACCGGGGGTCGATACTCCCACACAAGATGAAAACGATCTTCGGGAACTCGCGGCAGCGGTTGAAAATGGTCAGGCCCCTGCCGAATTTGTCGAACGAGCTCAAAATCGGTTAGCAGCTATGTCGAGTCTCCAACAAGCAAAGGGACGAGGTGAAGCATACCGCGCAGTTGGAATGTTTGTTTCAGATCTTGGCACTAAAGTTGGAGAAGGTATATCTGATCTAAAAAATAGATTTACGAATGGAATAAATTCTTTTCAAAATTTAGGATCAAAGCTGCCATCAACAGCTAGCCTTTTAGGTGGAACTGCTCCTACCCAATTTGCCCCACCAAATTTGTTCGGAGCTCTTGGCGGGAACACTTTCGGACTCGGATTCGGCGGCAGCAGTCTTGATGTGACAGCGACAGCACAATCTGTGAACGAAGTAATCAAAATTCAAGATGCTGGAGAAGATCGTTCGCATTTGGTTGTTCTTGAAAATACCATCACTCGTGAGATCATTGAATTCATAGTGATGCCAGAGATCGTTGAGAATCGGTCAGTATCATACGAAGCTGTATCCCCATCACAGTTCCCAGGTTCTTTTCAAAAGTATAAAGGCACTGAAAGTGTTCAATGGCAAATGAATGCTACATTTATTTCACGAACATCAGCCGAAGCATCTTTGAACTTGAAGAACTTGAACTGGCTGCGCGGCTGGACGATGCCGTTCTTTGGTGATCACACACTCGAATCTGGTCGATTCAAGAACAGACTTGGCGCGCCACCACCTGTTTTGAAGTTTCGTGGATTCAGGAAATCGATGATCGGCGAGGTGCCAGTTGTCATTACGTCACTGAGTTGGAATTGGCCGAAAGATGTAGATTACATCCCAGCAATGTCGCCAGATGAATCAGCTTCAAACATCCCGTTCCCAACGGTAATCCAACTTTCAATTCAACTTGTCGAGAGCTTCAGCACAAAAGAATTCAATCAATTCAGTCTTGAAGATTACCTTCTCGGGAACATGATTGATGCTTATGGGCAACCAACAGCCGATACGAAATCTCGATACGAAGGCCAGAACTTTGGAACTTCTACAAATGAGATCCCTCAACAAGAAGCTCAATCAGTTCCAAATGGGGGCCGAGGACGTGGGATACGTTCCGATATCGATTCAGCACAAAGAGTTTTTGCTGGGCTTGGCGATTCTGTTAAAGGCGGTCGAGGTAATGTAATCCCTGATCTTGTTACACCTGCTATTTCAGAATTGAAGACGGCCGCTTCTGAATCCGGTGCTGGCGAATCTGGATCTATTGAGGTGGCACCAGCTGTATCTGTGTCAGCAGCACAACCTGCAGCACAACCTGCACCAGCTTTAACTTCCTCAGAAATTGAAGCTAAGAAGAGTGCTCTTAACAACGAAATTGGTGTAGTTATCAAAGAACTTCAATTTCACAAAGCTCAATATAACAGCCTTGAACCGCGTCTGGCAGCAGCGACCACTAAAGCTGAAATGTTTGCTATAAATTTAGAACTCGATGCTGCAATTTCAGATATAAAAAGAGCATCAGGTGATTTCCAAAGAGCTACAGAGCAGCTCGCTGCCCTAGGACCATAACATGGCTGAAAAGAATAGCACCCAAATTCGAACATCACGATACAGCGCCGGTGGTACCACTGAGGTGAATCCAATAGCTATCGAATGGTGGGAACGTGTCGTGTTCCCAATGAATTCTGATGATACAACTTACATTGTAGAGAAGAAATTTGTTGGTCGACTTGATTGGATAACCGCAACATTTCTTGACGAGCCGCGATATTGGTGGGTTGTTGCACAATACAACAACATTCTTGATCCATCTTCGGAAATCACAGAAGGAATGATCTTGTACATTCCGACAATTGACAGAATCAAAACAATCATGTCAAATAAAATTGGTGGCGTACCATCGAAGCGCGAAGTTCCAATTTCAATCCTCCCGATCGTATAATGGCAAACGGAACACCTTTCAATCCGCTTGACGAGTTCCAAACGTATTCGATACATTACGTTCTTCTTGCTTGTCGAACGACAGTTACTGCGAAATTATTCACTTCGGAAGATAAAGATACGATGGCATCGTCGCTGAAAGCAATAGACGATGCGAAGTATCTCGGAGCGCCTGTAATCTTTAATGGCCGCAAAGACGAAATCTTTCTAGTAATTGATACTCGTCGATTCTCACAATTCACTGTTGAAAGTTTGAAGTACGATGTATACGTTAATGGTTTGCATAAGGGTGCAGCACCATCGAATCTCGCAGCTGATCTGTCGATGACAGTTCTCGATTCTGTCGGAATTTCGTTCGCGAATTTTATGCAGTGGTTGCTTGATTCGCAGATGAAGACGAATTACGATGGGATCGTGTTCATGCTTCGTGTGATGTTCGTCGGGCATAAACCTGACGGAAGTACCGACATAATTCAAACTGAAACGATTCCGATGCATCTTCAGCAAATGGAAATCAATCTTGATTATGCTAAGGGATCTTACGTTCTAGAATTCATGCCGAACATGAATTTTGATGTGAATCAGAATTCTCGATTTCTTACGATCTCGACAGCCACGAATGCTTTGTCATCTGATAATTCCTTGCTTGGATTGATCACAAGCCTTGAACAAGAGCTGAATCGAAAATCAACCGAATACTATGACTCTGTTCAAAGCATCGTGAACAAGTTCAATGAATCCAGGACTGCTAAAAAAATCGGTCGCAAAGTCCAATACATGATCACGATTCCAAAGGATTGGGACAAGTTTCAATTGTCGGGATCTAACACTGGGAAGATTGTTGAAACTTTGTTCAAAGACCAGATTGACAAAGCTAGAGCTGATGCTGAAGCAATCAAAGAACCACCAGTCGGATCGTCCCAAACAATCGGTCAAATTCGAAGCTCGTATTTCGCATCCAACACTGGTGCGCTGATCACTGACGTTCTTGAAGCTATTTTCAAAACTGTTCCAGAGATCGCTGCGATGGGGAACTTCAAACAGAGCGATGCTGTTCAAGGCGGTATCATCAAGTTCTTCAAGCAACTTGTAGGACTCACAACTGATAATGTCACAATGGTCGTGCACGTCGATGTTGTCGAGTTTCAAGTTCCGAACTTGTTCACAGATGCTGACGTGTCGACGAACAATATATCAAAACTCGACAATCAATACTATTTTAGTTCTGTTGATGAAAACGGGCTGCCTATTAGAAAACCAAAAGACTTTCTAGAATGGGACTTCATCTTCACAGGTAAGAACGATTCTATTTTGAATTTTGATGTAAAGATTCAAGACTTTCAATTCTTGCTTGCTTCGAACATGAGAGTTGGCGATAGTGCAATGAGGAACGTCACTGACAGCAGCGGTGATACCCCAGACTCTGCAGCAAAGACGGATGCGATATCATTCGCTCGAGAATTCGACCCATTAGTGCTACCACTTGATTCGAAGAGTGCTCTCGATAACTTTACAAGGTATACTTCTTCAGTTGCATCGAAACCAATGAGCCAACAGCGAATCGCAGAATCATTGCAGTACTCAAAGAATCTTTCGATGTTCTATGCTGGTTCGCCAATTGTCGTCGCTATGACGATTAAAGGGAATCCGTTGATCATGAGCAAGTTCAACATCGGACAATTGCTGCTTCATACTGGCGATGCTTCATCGCCATCGACATCCGGACAATCAACTACCGAAAGTGGAGTAATTAGCCGCGGGCAGTATCGTGAAAGTCTGGAAAAGGATATCTTGAATGAAAATTCAGACATCTCACAAGTTGGGAATGCATTCACAATTCAGAAACCGTTGAGTACGAAATCATACGCAGTCGCGCCTGTGTTCGCAAAGGTGAACATCAAAGGACCAGCTGTCAATTTCAAGACGAATGAAGCGTTACAGGACGGTACGTTCGCATCAAGTGTGCTCTCGAATAACTTTTACGTAATCTTCAAAGTCACGAACATCTTCGCAGGACATTTGTTTACGCAAGAATTAGAATTGTACTCACACAACATCTTTGGCGGTTCCAAGATTGAAAAGGTCAAAACCTGATGGCAAACTCAGGACTTATTGACGGGGTTGTTGTTGACACCGCTGATCCACAAGAGATGGGTCGCATTAAAGTTTGGTGCCCATCTATCGACGGTCAGAATCCTAACGTTGACATCCTCCCATGGGTGCTGTATGTTTCGCCGCTGGCTGGACAGGCTTATGGGTACCCAGCTGGCGGATCAAGTGCTGCTTCTTCTGGGCCTGTATCATACGGATTCTGGGCTGTTCCAAAACTCGGTGCTCAAGTCTTAATTGGGTTCTTGTACGGAGATTACAATCAACGTGTATACATGGGATCATTCTTCCCCGATCACGGTAATCGAAGTCTTCCAGCTGGCAGAAATGTGAACGATGATGCACCGACATCTGACAGCGGTGGCATCATCGAGCCAACGGCAACGAATTTGAAGGCACAATTCCAAGGTGATCTTGCATCGTCGATATCTCGAACGCGCGGAGCTTACGAACGAATGGCAGCTCAGCCAACAGACGAAAAGACGGATTCTGAAGGATATTCGCCGCGAGTGATTCGATCTGCTGATTCAAACATTGGGCGCCTTGATCCGCAGACGTATTGCATCACTACGCCAGGTCGGCACGCGATCATCATGCAAGATCATCCTGGAAGCGCTCGCGTTCGAATCAAAACAGCCGAAGGGCATCAGATTATCTTTGATGATGCGAATGAACGAATCTATGTTTCAACTTCACAAGGTCGATCGTGGCTAGAGATGGATCGCGACGGGCATGTTCATGTATACGCAGCTGAATCTATCAGCATGTCCGCAGGTGGAGACTTCAATTTGCAAGCGCTTGGGAACGTGAATATCAGCGCTGGTAAGAATCTAAATTTGAACGCTTCGGAATCATTACGAGCAGAAGCGTGCTCTGATCTTTCGCTCACAGGCGCAGGTGGTGTAAACATCACATCTGGCGAGACGTTCAACATTCTTGCAGCCGGAAATCTGATGCAGTCGGCACCTCAGATTCATTTGAATGGCAATGAAGCTGCACTAGCGCCGTGCGCTGATCAACCATCATTAATCCCGTCACATGAACCATGGAAGCGTCCAATATCGAAGATCGTGCGCGGCAAGAATTGGAAGGAATGACATTATGAGATCAATCTATCGTGGATTTAGTACACAAGCTCATGTCGAGAATGGCGGGAAGACCTTCTCGACAATCGATGTCGAGACTGTGAAACGCGATCTGCTGAACCACATTTATACAATTCCAGGTGAACGTGTGATGCAGCCTAAGTTCGGAACTCGAATCCCGTTGATGGCTTTTGAACCGCTAGATCAAACAAGCATTTCCATTATCAAGGAAGATCTTATGATGGTAATGAATTATGACCCGCGAGTTCGCTTGATCGACATCGCTGTTCTGCCGCTCCCAAATAACAATGCAATCGTAGCAATGATCGATGTCGAATACGTGAAATTGAACATCACGGAAACGTTGAAACTTGAATTTCCAGTTGGATCATGATCTCGTTCAAACAATTCATCGCCGAAGGCAAGATCGAAGACGAGACTGGGCAGATCACTTGGAACTGGAAGTCCGACCTCGATGAAGAGGAAGACGACGAGAACTACATCCCGGCACCGTACAAGAAGAAGGTCCTTGAACTCTCGAACATCGAGACTATGAAGCGAATGTGGCTCGTCCGAAAAGGTTCGATCCCTGACGATCAACTACCGACATAAATACCTGACACGATCACGGACACCACAATGGCACTTCGAACCACGTACACAGCAGAGTCTTGGGATAAAATTTATCAAGCGTTCTCGGCCGTAAGTTTCGTCAGTTACGACTTCGACAGCATAAAGCAGTCGCTGGTCGACTATACTCGAACGTACTACCCAGAGCAGTTCAATGACTACATCCAGTCATCAGAATTCATCTCGATGCTCGAGATGTTCGCGTACGTTGCTGAGCAGCTTGCGTACCGCGTCGACATGGTGGCACACGAGAACTTCATTACGACTGCTCAGCGGAAGCAGTCGATCCTTCGCCTAGCGAAGCTGATCAGCTACAAAGCAACTCGGAACATTCCTGTTCGTGGTCTTTCAAAGATCAATGATGTTAGCACTTCTGAACGCGTGCTTGATTCGCGCGGCGTTGATCTCTCGAACTTAACTATTGCTTGGAATGATCCGAACAACGCGAATTGGAAAGAACAATTCATTCTTGTGATGAACCGTATCCTATCATCGCGATTTGGGCAGCCTCAGAAGACTGTTCAAATTGGCGATGTCGTGATGGATACGTATTCTTTGATCAACAATCAAAATACCTTTCCAAACGGAGTTTCACCATTCAGCGTGAACACAGGACTCGAATCATTTCCGATGGAAGTCGTTCCAGCTGACGTTGATGAGAACGGACCTTTCGAACGTGAACCAGATCCGAATTCATCGATGAGTCTGATTTACGCGAATGATGGAATCGGCGACGGATCAGATTACACAGGATTCTTGCTGTTCATGAAGCAAGGTGTTTTAACTCGAATTGACTACGACATCACAGAACAATTGCCAAATCGACGCCTTGATTTTGCACCGACGAACGTGAATCACACAGACGTTTGGGTCCAGAAGATCAACAGTCTCGGCGCGATTTCTGAGCGCTGGACTCAAGTCGACACTGTAGCAGAGCAAAATCTCGTGTTCAACAGCAATCGATCAACTCGAAAGAAGTTCGAAGTTGATTCGCGTGAGAATGATCAAATTGCCGTTTTGTTCGGAGACGGCGATTTCGCAGATGCGCCGCAAGGGGTGTTTAGATTCTGGATGCGACAATCTGCAAACAGAAGTCTTGTGATTCAAAAGAACAAGATTCAGAATCAACCGATGACATTCCAGTACACATCATCGATCGGGAATACTGAAACGTGTACGATGTCATTCAATCTGACATCGACGATGCAGAACGGTTCAGCTACAGAATCAATTGAGCATATCCGACGCTCGGCACCATCAACGTATTACGCTCAGAACAGAATGGTGAACGGGCAGGATTACAATACGTACTTGTTGAAAGATCCAACAATCCTTCGATTGAAGACGATCAATCGTACATTCGCCGGTCAGCCGAAGTACATTGACTGGAATGACGCTTCCGGCACGTATGAAAACGTGAAACTTTTTGGCGACGATTTGACGATGAAGTATCAGATCTCGCTGAAAACACAAACGACATCTGTATCTGGCAAAAGTTTAATCGACGAGATCATTGAACCGTTGCTTAAGACTTCAGGCATTGTGAACATGATGTTACACATCTCAGCTAGTGATCCTAGTACTGCAGGCATTGTATCATCGCCTCGAAGGAAATTCATCGAAGACAACCGAGGTGATCGATATCGCGACAAGAATGGAATGTACGTTGCCGGGTTCAATGACGGATCTTTGAAAGAAAAGACATCGATGCAGGGTTTGATAGATCGGCACTGGTACGGTGAACCGCTATCTCGTATCCTTAATTCATCGAACACGCTTCTTGGGGTGATTCATGATCCAAGCTTGTTCCCAGAGGATGACAGTAGGATTTACGATGCGACTTTACCGCGATCAATTGACGGGGTAAATAAATTCCCGCCAGGCGACATTGGTTCAGGCTTGCAGCCTGTTGCGGAGCAGAATTACTTCGGGCTGCGATACAATCGATTGCTACGCGGTATCGGCAGCGGGACAGTAAGTCTTTCAAATTCGTTGGCATCAACTGGTTGGGTTGGAGGCGCGTACTGGATCTTTGGTGAAGTATGGACCATCGAAGTTCAGGCTGATGGGCAGAGCCTTGCTGTACGATCTAATATGCGCGGTTCGTTCCCAACGGGCTCCATCGGGAACCAGTATAACATCCAGCCAGCAGGTTTCAGCTCCAGCGCCGCGATGTTCACAGTAATTCAAAACAATACAACCGCTTTCGCTGCCGGTGATGCATTCGTACTTGACACGAGCGCGACAGGAATACTTCAGCAACGCTCACTTTTTGGAACAAGAGCTGCGAATTTAAACGGCTGGTGGGAAATCATGGATACCCAAATGATGCCGAATTACGCGGGCGGGATGCGTGATCCACAAATCTTTACGACGAGCACAGCTTCGGCATCTTCGCTGTTCCCAGATCTTTCTACAAAAGAAGATTCGTGGATAGTGTTTGTTCGCAAGATTCGACAATCTGTTGGCGGAGCAGTTATCGGATACGAAGTTCATTCACGTGACTTGCGAATCGCTATTGAATCCCCAACAACGAATTTCTGGTTCAATAGCGTCGATCAGCTTCTTGACAACGAGACAAAGAAGCGTGTATTCGATAACGTGAAAGTTCTTCGATCGAACCTTGATTCCGACGGGGATGTTCTTGGGGCTTCACAGATTTATGATGTCGTTGGGTCTATCGGGGATGATAACGGCGTCATTGATTACCACCAGCTTGAAGTTGTCCCAACAGATCTTCTCCAAGAAGATTCTTCTGGGGATTTGATTCCAGACCGTTTACTCCAATTCGAAACATTCGCAGCTAATTCGTACGAGTACTTCTTAATCGGAACAACAGTTCTCATAGATAACCCAGGTGGAACTTGGGCGGCTGGATCAACTGTCGATAGCACAGGTACATTCGGCAGGAACCTTCGGATGCCAAAGATTGGTTCAGGCGATGCTGGGCTTGATTTCATGTGGCAACATTTTTCACCGTTCACGAACATCATTGATCCATCTGTTACAAACATTCACGATGCGTACGTGATGACTCGTGGGTATTACGACAACGTGATCAGTTATGTCCGCGGCACATCGAACTCGGCACCATCGGCACCGACTCCGCTAGAGCTTCGGAACTCATACGGGTACTTGCTCGAAAACAAAATGCTTTCCGATACAGTAATCCTTCATCCTGGTAAGTTTCGGCTTATGTTCGGCGGGTTGGCTGAAGCTCAGCTTCGTGCTCAATTCAAAGTCGTTCGCGCCCAATCGGCTACACTTACGAACGAACGAATCAAAGAAGAAATTCTAAATGTAATCAACACGTACTTCGACATCGATGGTTGGGACTTCGGCGATACGTTCTACGCTACAGAATTGCTAAGTTTGATTCATCAACGGTTGCCAGCTGATGTGGCTTCTGTCGTTCTTGTTCCAGTCTACAGCGCGAATTCATTCGGGTCGATGTTCACTGTCGAAGCAGGAATTGATGAAATTCTTCAATCAGCCACGAAGCTCAGTGATATCTTGATAGTTGAAGCGTTGACTCCTACTATCATAAGGCAATCAAAATGATCGTTCAAGAATTGTTCGATGATGCGTATCACTTCGAAATTGAAGATGATGATGATGATTGGATAGCGTCTTTCAAAGATGAAACAGGAGAGATGGTTTCGTTCATCGCCGAAAAATATATTCACGTCACGAAGATTCATTTCAAGCGCAAAGGCACTTGGGATGTCACGAATGATGATGATCCATCAAAGAACATCGGGGTTCGAATCATGGGAACGATTCTTGCAATTTTGCGAAAGCTAGTAAAGGATAAGAATCCAAAATCGATGATGTTCACAGCGAAAGATTCAGAACCATCGAGGATCTCGCTGTACGCCAGATTGGTTCAGCGCGAAGCGAAGAAGCTTGGGTACGTTGATTGCACCAATGACGAACATCGAGTTGTCCCAATGGAAACACAAATAATCAATTTCACGGGAAATGCGAAACGCACTTTCAAAGGACATAAAGTGACGCTGCTAGTTCGCAAGGACCTTGTGATTCAAGATTGACCCAAATTTCAAGAACTGCCAAGCTTCGTAAATAGCTTATCAACTTGATGAGCGTAAGCTGGCATGGCACAGAAACTTGACTATTCGATTCCTTTTAATGACTTAATTCAGTACGTTCCGCAGAATCTTCGGAACCCTGTAATCAAGGGTCTCATCGACAACTTGTTCAATCGGCACATGACTCACGATGAGTCAGTTCCATTGTACGGGTACATCGGGCAGAAACCATCGTCAATCGATGACAAATCAATAAAGATTACACAACCGACGGTTGAACGTGACATCAATGCGATCGTGCCTGTGTTGAATTTTACTCTTGGGAGCGAGCGGTATGCGTTCACTGTTCAAGACATCGTGAACAAGGCTAAGGCTCTTGGAATTTCAGCTGAATCTCTCGAATGGTTGTATTCGCAATCGAACAACTACCTTCCACCAATCGACATCGACAAGTTCGCGAACTTCTATAACTACTTCTGGGTTGCGAATTCACTCCCAACAAAGCCTGTGCTTGCTTGGAATCCAGATCTGGCGCCTGAATATTACGTAATCGCCCCGCCGAAGCCGGCTGATCTGAACAAGCTCAATGTTCTTGTTGCTACAACTGGCGCGATTATTCGAACTGGCACTGGTTTCGAAGATCAATCATTCACCGTCGAATTCTTGTCACCTACGCAATTCAAAATTACGGCGGATGTAGCTCTCGGGGCATTCACTACATCTGGGCTCTTGAATTCATCAGGCATCAAGTCATTCACATACAATCTTAATGCTACTCCTGTTACGAGTGTTCCTACTGAACAAACGTTCACATTCAATGTTACGAATGGATCATCCATTGTAACATTGATGACATTCGCAATTTCGCGGAATCCAATCTATGATTCTAATGGAGTTTGGACTTCGCACGAAGGATTCTCGACCGGTGATACGTTCTTTATTGATACGGTATTCTTATCATCAACGTACAATATCACGTTCTCAATTTCAGCTGGCGTCAAGGGTCGATTCAAGAACATCAACTCATTGAAGACGTATCAGTCGATTGATGGTATTCTTCTTAGCGAAGGTGTTCGAGTTCTCGTGAAGAACAGTTCATCGGCTGAGAACGGAATTTACATTGTCAGAGCACAAACTTGGGTGCGGGCGGCAGATTACGCTGGCGTGAACATCGTTCAGCAAGCTCGAGTTTGGGTGCGAAGCGGATCAATCAACGGCGGCAGGTTGTTCACTTCTGGTCCTGGGAATTCTTGGCCAGCTGGTGTTCTTACAGCAAATAACACAAACGATTGGCAAGAGGGGAATTTCTGGATCCATCGCTCAGATCTTGATACTCTTGGAATTTCGCGGGCGAACGTACTTCAAGCTGATTGCCCAATCATCGAGTACTCTTCAATTCTGCAGCTGAATTCGTTCATTGCCGCAGGTGCCCCAGCTGAAAAAATCGTCGGGCTCGCTGGGGTCAGCTTCAAGCAGACGAAAACAGAATTCAATCAGCTTCCAATGTTCGATCTGTTCCGATACGATGGCACACACTCGAACCTCGTGAGTTCTGTGTTTTATTACGTTGAAGATTTGACAGCTTCGCTCGATCTAGATCTTCAACGTCGTGTAAAGCTAAGTTCTTCAGATAGCGCAGATTATATCTTCGATCACGGTCTGGTCGATGCGGATGGTGATTTGCTATTCTACAAAGTTGGTTCTGCACTGAAAACAATTTGGCATCCAGGATACACACAATCCGAAGAAGTTGACGAAGTCTTTATCGGCGCTACAAAAGGCAAAATCACTGAATTGATCCCGACGACGGCCCAGTCAGCCATTCAAACTTGGACGCTCACAGCTACATCACCTGCTACGTTCAGCATCTCTGGATCAATTTCAGGTATGATGTCAACTGAAATCAATGTTGGGGTCCGCTTTGTTTCAGCAGAATTCTCAGTTCTTATTTCCAGTAGAACGATACCATTCACCATTGGTGAAGCGTTCACCTTCTCAATAAGCTCTGGACCTACATTGTCGCCGATCGCATTCATCGGCCCAGTAAAGGGAACATTGTCAGGAATTACAGCTCAGCCATATACTCAGCAACAAGTCTGGACTTTTCAAGCTATCACGCCAACGACGTTTAGCGTCTTTGGATCGAAGACAGCCGCTTTGCCGGCACCATTCAACGTTATTACTGTCGGTATCCTATATTCTTCTTCGGATTTTTCGTGCTTCATTTCTGCTGGAACTCTTGCGTTCGATATCGGCGATGCGTTTGTCTTGAGAATAGGAAATCTTGAGCGGCCACGATATGTGTATCGCGATTCAACAGATGCGATCTATGATCTTTACGGTGGCAAAGCTGCAGATGCGAATGGGGTTGGCGCGCACCAAGTTTCTCGTCCATTCATCAATAACCCGTACAACTCAAGTCGCGACGAAATCCTTGAAGGAACTTTGAATTCACATTTCCGAGGGATTCTTCAAAGTCAACCAATCGGTGCATCTTCAAACTATGCGTTCGGTGGTTCAATCAAGAATTGGTCGGAGCAACAAACACTGTTCGCATCGCTTATGATGCAACGGGATCTCACACCGATCTCGATGATCGACATGGCGCAGAGGCAGTATGAAATAGGTTTGAATTCGATTTCATTGATCTTCAAGAAGAACATCATTCAATACTATACTCTGACTTCTGTCGTTGATCCCGATGGAACATCGATTCAAGATCAGAAGTTGAACGATCTTCTTGACTATATCCTCGCACTTCGGTCTCTTGATCAAGATGTTCGTACTGTACTGTACGATACAACATCAGCAGTTATTGGAATCCCTGCAACGCTGCCACAACTTGGTATCCTTGAACTTGTACAGCCACAAATCGCTTTTGATAACTTGCTCGGCCAAGTGTTGCTTACACATCATGATGGGCACAACTCACATTTAGAAACGGACAACCTCGAATTCAGGCGCTCGCTGATCGGTATCTCTGGCGAGCTCGAAGTCCTACGCTCCGATTTTACAATCACACCCGCAGTTGGATCGTTCAATAATACAGAACCGACTCTTCCATATCGCGGCTCACTTTGGTTGCGCCCGAGTGGTGCTGATGTTCAAATGCTTGCTTTCGATGTGGATGGTGATGCCGACATTCCAATACTTCCTAACGATGGATTCAAATGGTACGATCGTATCGCAAATGTGATCAGCATCTGGAACAATAGCACTTTGAATTGGGACATTCAAACTGGGACGACACAATTCTGGCGTGTCGTGAACTTTGCGGACCTTTTGAATCGCCTTCGTCTTCTTGTCGAAACTCGATTGTTCGATGGTATCAATCCGAATGCTCGTAAAATTGATTTTGCTCCATTGTTGATCGATCCAATTTTCAAAGATCAATTGAAGCGCGAGCTCTTTACGTTCGCGGCGAACAACGGCTTGAATCCTCTTGGCTCTGACTACGTTGCATCGAATTCGCTTTCTTGGAATTATTCGAATGCTTCAAGCATGAATTTTCCGGCTGGATATCCAAGCGTTGTTCCTGCTCGCTGGACGAATGTGCTAAAAACACATCAAGCGCAATTTCCAACTGTGATTCCGACTGAGCGCCCAAATTTTGAACCGTGGAAGTTACTTGGGTTCAGTACATATCAAACTTGGGCAGCTTCACCACTCTGGCTTCCGACATACGAACCGTATCTCACGATCGACGAACTTTTGAATCCACAAACAACAGAACTGTACACTAGCGGCGGAACTGTTCGCGTTGTAAAGACTGATGGTTCTTTTACCAATAGGAATGGATCGCAGATCATTGACAGTGTCACAGTAATTCCTGGTAATTTAGTGCTTCTTCAAAATGAACCGACAGCTGCAAATAACGGTATCTGGGTTGTCCAAAGTGGATTCTGGACACGAGCTACAATTCCGTTGGTGAAAGATACATTCGTTTCAGTGATCGAAGGTTTGACAAGATACAATACTGTTTGGATCTTGACAGCGAATCCTATTGGTCCTTCTAATGCAGTGCTATTCAAACAAGTTCGGTACTGGTCCGACATACTTTGGGCAGACATCAAAGTTATCCGTGGCGCGAACTTTAGACTTAGCGTTGACACAATTCGCGATGACGTGTTGCCACCATACGTCCCTACCTCGAATCCACAATCTCAGAACGCACTAACTACGGTGATGCCGACGGGCATCGAAGCACCATACACATTCGGTGAAGGCGCGCCAGTTGAAACTGTTTGGTACAGCACTATGGAGTTCGGATACTCTCTTGCTCGTGCTCTATTCAGACATGACCCAATGTTATTCCTTGGGTTCTGCTGGGGATTCAATTGGGTTCAAGTTGACGGGATCGTATACGACGGGTACGACCTGAATACACCAGGACACAAACGATTCCGACTTCACGGCGATCTGAATCGCGTGATCGAACGCGATTCAGCGAATGCTACGATCAGCGGACCGAATTCGGTTTCGATCAAATACGATGCATACGAAGTTGCTGGATCGAACCGATATCAGAACTTCACAATTCGTGGCGCCGATGGACTTGTGCTCGGGTACGCTCGTGAAGGGGTCCTTACATCGATTGGTTCTTTGTCAATTCTGATTCAAGACAGGGGCGTGCCGTTCCACATCGGCGATACCTTTGAGCTGAGCAGTACTGGCGGAGTTACATTCATCCCTGCGATTCGGCATCAGTACCTTGGTTTCGGCCAAACATTCACAAATGCCCTTCGTGAACTTTCTGTGGATACAACGGATAGTTACGCGATCGATGCTTATCGTGGTTGGGATGTGAATCTTGGACATCGAGCTGGTGGTCTCGTATCCACAGACGATCTGAAGGTTCGAACTGCTGATGACACCCTTTCATCGTCGAGTTTTGATCTGCTGTTCAAGAAGAACAGTCTTGCTAAGAGCCTTTGGGTTCAGGGTCTTCGAATTACAGTTCAGCAATTCGGCTCAAAAGTTTCTATGCCTGTGAGTGGATTCGCCCCGACGACAAACGGGGCTGATTGGGTATTCAACATCGAAGGATACAACCCAAGGTACTTGAATGTTTCGTATTACGCTCTAGACACGAATTCGTCGTTTCAAACTTTCAATGTGCTTGATCAATCTGTTACGAATACGATTTGGAAGCAGTACACTGATGTAGTATCTACAGTTCAAACGTACCTTCCGTTGACGATCGTTGGCATTCAAAACGTAGTGAGTTTCTTGTTCGGGTACTCTCAGCTCTTGTCAGATGAAGGATGGGTATTCAATCAAGACCCGATGAATAACGTCGATGCTGAAACAGGTAGATCTAGGACTTGGCAGCTCGAAATCGAGAAGTTCATTGATCGATGCTACCGCGGAATTGATATTAGACAAGGCCATATCGTCAATCCGTTCATGGATAAGATCTGGGTTCGACAAGATATGGGTCTTCTTTCTCAATTCATTGATACATCGTTGTTCGACATCACAGCAGATCCTGGGGTGTTTGACATCACTGGTGTTCGACTTCAATCTAATGAATTGAACATCATTCGCGGGAACTTAGAATCAAGCATCAGCGGAAATTCCCCAATGTTTTCAGTACACGCCACAATCGACGAGTACGAGCATCTCTTCGTGTTCAAGTATTTCGTAGAAGATTCCATTTCGAAAGGACTTCTATACGATCCGTTTTCAGGTGCGCGCATTCAGACGTACAACTTGAACGGGCGCCGTCAAGCAGTTCAAACATTTCGCCCTGAATTCGGTGGGCATTATCTTGTCGGAAATGAAGTTCGACAGAATCTTCAGGCATCAACAGATAATATCACGAACTTTTACGATGCGAATCGCGCATTTGAAAATAATCTTACGTCGCAGCATTCGCTGTCATTGCTCGGGTTCAACAAGAAAGATTACTTCAGTAATCTTGACATCTCTGACAAATCGCAATTCAACTTTTGGCGAGGTCTGATTCAGGCGAAAGGTACGAACCTTTCGATCGGCGCATACTTAAACAACGACAGGTTCAAAGATGCCAAGATCGATGAATTCTGGGCGTACAAGATTGCTCAGTACGGAGATTCGAGACAACTTTCGTATCCAGAAATGAAGTTGAATGTTGGCGATACCCTTCAGCAGTTCACGCAGCTTCAGTTCGATGCGCGGCCAGGCTTCGAACTTCCGAACTTTACGCAGATCTCGCGCATTGACGAATCACGTTGGTTCAGCATCGATGATCTAGATCAAGATGCGTACTTCAAAGCCGAAGTGATCGGTACGTTCACGAAGTCTGTATCGGCCGGCGAGATTGTTGATCTTGGCGGTATCGCTGATCGTCTTCAAATTGGAAATGTGAAGTTCTTCGTTCGAGCTGGCAGTACAGGAAACATCATTCGATCTCTCGCCAGCACTCCAAATCTCGACGGCGTTTCGTTGATTGTCGGCGACAGAGTTCTGATAAAGAATCAATCTTTATCGTTAGAAAACGGTGTGTACACAGTTATCAGCTCTGGTACTTGGACTCGTGTATTGGAGTTGAACACACTCAGCGAATTGAATAATACAAGCTTCATTGAAATTCAAGAAGGATCACAAGGCGGATCTTGGTACGGTAGACGCAGCCCATTTGTCTCGTACACGTACGAGCTCATCGGGCGCCGTGTGAATGCAGCGACAATCCAACATGTAAAAGGCGGAAATCTCAGTGTTGTTGGGTACGGGGCGGCTGTGCCGAAGTACAATCCTGTGAAGCTCTTCAATTACGCCGACGACGAATTGATCGAAGAGATCCCGCATTGGCATCCTGCAGCAGGGCAGCACACCCCGTCGGCGATGGAATCTGTGAACATCATCTCGTCGCTGAACCCTGCGAAGTACAACTTCAGCACTCAAGTTGTGAACAACAACTCGTATGATCCGCTTCGTCCTTGGGGCGACAACGAGCTTGGGCGCGTGTGGTTCGATACAACAAATCTTTCGTACATTCAGTACTATGATGACACAGTTTTCCCATCGCGAGCAGAGCGCCTATCTCGCTGGGGTGCGACTGCTGACTTCGCTTCGATCGATGTGTACGAATGGGTTCGATCAGAGGTACCGCCGGAACAATACAATGCACTAGCGCTGACACAAGCTGGTGATGCTGATCTCGATTCTGCGACAAAAGCAGCTGGTGAAGTTGCTCTCGAAGAAACGTACTTACGTGATCGACAATGGAGCATCCGTCCGATCGCTTGGTCCGAAGCAGGCGTTCCGAACGCGAATGCACACCCATCGTTCAATGGTTCGTTTGAAGATCAATTGAACATCGACGATGACGGAACGATGTGGCTCGAAACAGCAACGTTCGCAAGTTTCAACATCGAAGCCGGGATGCGCATCGGTCTTTGGGACCCAAAGACTTCTGACCCAAAACCGCTGAGTGAAGCGATCGTGACGAATCAATTCTCGAAGAAGTTCGTTGGCAATATTGCCGCGGTACCGAACTTCACTGTCGGGATCTCGATGTTGTCGTACACGGGTCTCGTCGGCGATCTTGTGTTCTCAGCACCTGTGACTGTGGGCGTATCGCGTCTTGACTCAGACGGTGTAGCTGTGAGTTCGGAGTACGCAGTCTCGCTAAATCTTCAAACCGACTTCGGCGCTGAAGAAATCGTGCTGTACACATTGATCGACCCAACACCTTTGACTGTTGGAATCCCAACGATGAGTCTCGCTTCAGGTCAGACTCTCGTGTACGATTTCACGTCATTCGGGATCCGTGTTTCTGTTCTCGTGAACGTGTCGAATTCTGCGTACGCTGGGACTGCTGTCGTAACTTCAATCGTCGCTGCCCTGGGGTCCTCGATCGCCGCCAGGGATGCTGTTTCAACGTCTGAAGTAGTTCCATCAACTGGGACCCTGTCGATCGCTACGAACAATCCAGATGATTCTGCATACGGTGCGAACATTGCTCTGTTCTACGGGTACATCTCGATCCCAGATGTTCGCGTTGGGACGAATTCAAACATCACATTCACAGGTCTTCAAACGGTCGATGGAATCACTTTGGTCGCTGGGAATCGCGTTCTGGTCAAGAATCAAACTGTCGCGTCGCAAAATGGTGTGTACGTTGCGAGTGTCGGTTCTTGGGTACTTGCGTCATCTACACTTGGGAACTTCTTGAAAGTTCTAGAAGGTGTTCAGAACGGCAGGAAGTACTTCGTTCGTACATCATCTTCGTTCGTACAGATCGAAGCACCAGGGTGGCGAGCATGGAGTGTGCCAACTCAAGCGGAACTCGATGCTGATGGGCGCCAGCGGAATTCGTCGTGGAAGCCATACGTTGGAGAGTACCAATCGATTCAAGCGTCATTGGCTCAGATTCAAGATGCTGTCTCGTACTCAAGGGCTCCGCTAACATTGAACGATGGAACGATCATCGAAAAGTATTACACTACTTGGGCCGATTGGGCTGTACTTCGAAATACAATTCTTTCAAGTGTACAACTCACCAACGGATCATTGACGATCGAGAACGCTGAGAACATCGATAGCGCTCGTACTTCTGTGTACGTGAACGGAATCACTCAGCTAGCTGCGTCATTCACGATCGACGGGAACACGCTCGTGATCACGAATGTAAATGCTGGTTCGACTGCGAAAATCATCATTCGGCATTACGAACCGACAGCTGCCGAAATCGCGTTCGATCCCGCAATTACAGACGACCTGACATTTCAATCGCAATACAAGAAAGATTTTGAGTACGTATCTCTACCAGTTCGCGACATCGAAGGATCAATCAGCTCAATTACATACTATTTCTGGGTGAAGAACAAGAGCACAGTTGCCTTTGGAAAGAAGCAATCAGTTCAAGCAATCGTTCAGAACCTTCGCGCTGGCCCGCCTAATTACTTGACATTCCAAAATTTCCTTGAAGCCGAAACGATCGGCGGTGTTTCGTATCCGAATAGGTACGATGCGATTACTCTCTCGGGTCTCTCGTACGTCGTTGCAAAAGATGATACGTTCAAGCTTCGCTTCACTCGGAACTTCACGCTGCGCGATGATCCTGAGCAGCTCGATCTGAAAGACACGCACACAGAATGGATGTTGATTCGATCTGGGCAGCGAACGCGAATCCCAGAAGCTCTTTGGTTGAAACTTACTGACAGTCTTGCTGGTCAAGATCTGGCTGCGAACCCAGTACCTTCTCTTAGACGAGTGCTGTATGATGAACGGAACGGAAGCTCTTCAAGGTACGGGTTCAAGACCGAACAAACCTTAGCTCCTCAGGATCTGTTGGTTTCTTCTGTTACCGACACGATCGTAAATACAAAGTTAACGAATACAAACGTACCAGCGAATTCTGATGGTGTATACCCATCTGACTTCATTGAGTTCTTGAATTTCAATGAATCTGAAACGTGGTTCGACACTCCAGAGAGCACTAGACAAACAATGACTGACATTTGGATATCAGCGAAACCAGTTCAGATCAATGAGATCTTTTTTGCTGCGTTGAACGACATCCTCGCGAACAATTTAGAATTGACGGATCTATTCAAGACTTCACGTCTGGCTGCGTACTCAATCAAAGTTGCAAACATTGCGTCGGCCGCGTTACAGTACGAATAACTTATGACAGCGCTAAACAAAAACAGCCAGTACATTCAAAGTCTTGTTTCGTACATCTTAGATACGAAACCTTATCATTCGAAGCTCACTGACGTTGTTGAAGAATACCAATTCTTTGATTCGATGCGCGTGAACTTTTCAGAACTAACTTCTGTAAAGTCCAAAACGAATCCAACTTGGCTGTACAATTTCTTCTCGAGTGGAGATCCAACATTTAATACAATGCAGTTGAAGAGATTAAATACTTCTCTGGCAAAGGTGTTTCCGTCGAATACTAATACGACGTACGGTGCCGAAAAGGCATTCCGTGATGAGAACACTGATCTTTCGAACATCCCGTTCGTTTATTCAAAGAAAGCATTCGACGGTCCAGGTGTTGCTAATGTTCTTGTCGAAAGGAACGGGATCAGAAGCACTACCGAAGCGATGATCGAAGGTTTGGATTACTTTCAAAGTCATGGGTCGTTTCAGTTCCGAGTGATGCAAACTACAGCGATTACTTCAAGTGGTCTTCCGCAATTCATTCCGTTGTGGGCAGAAACAAGATCAACGAATCTAATTTCGACAGCATCTGCACAAATTCGACGACTTGCGAATGACAACACTCGACCAGAATCAGCTCTTCGGCAGATTAGATCTCTGCTGAATCAAATTGATGTGCTGACATTGTCTCCAACAGCACAAGCCATCCTGACGCCGATGATCACTGCGTTGAATGTTACACAAAACTATACAGCACTCAAGAATTCAGCTATCGCTGACGGTGTGAGCACTGCTTCTGCGTACAATGGGTACAGATTGATTGAACACCTTCAGAATCGATTCACGGTTCTATCTGCTGGAACAATCAATCTGATGAATGCACTCCTTGTGATTCTTGATTCTGTGATCTTGACACGGGATTATGAACAACTGTTGAATCAACTGATCGCAGATTCAACTGCCCCATTAGTTGGATATGCTGGGTGGATTGGTGAGAACAGTGTGCCAAATCCTGGACCTGTGCCACCAAGGTCGTTGTACGTTGATGAACAGCTGAGTGCATTTTCACCGTCGATGTATTTCTATCTTCTTGGTGATTCTGAACTTTATGAGAGTGGAATTCCAGCGTACAAAAATGTGAGCTCGAGCTGGCTCAACATCTCGCAGATCACAATTTCAGCAAGCACTCCAGCTGGTGATTCATGGCGAGTCGTGTGCCAAGATGATGCCAAATCGGATTGGGGTGTATTCAGTAACATAACGGGATTCATTGGTTCGTTCATTGCTGAAGAAGATCCAACATTCATATCGAGCACAATTTCATTCACGATCCAACATGTGCTTCAATGCCCAACGATCGGCGAGACTCTTAGAATCTTGAATTCTAAGAGTAGATTAGTCATTGATCCTGCTGCTCCACTGGAAGCATGGGACATCATCAAAGTAAACCCATTAGCATACACACGTCCGGCTTTAGTGTCAACACGATATGGGTACATTCAAAATCTTGTTGCGGCACGTGGTACTGTGTCGTTGATCCTCCCGAGTGCGAATACGCTTGAAACAGGCACGATCGTTCTAACTGCCACATCGAGCACTTCGTTCAACATCACATCTGTGAACAACCCAACGTATTCAGGTACAGCTGTTGTTGGAACAGTATACAACGATGGGAAACTTGGGTTCACGATCATTGCTGGTTCAGTTCGGCAGTTCGTTGCTGGTGATCGGTTCTACATTCCTATTGTCAATGAACCTGCTGCGCCGATTGACTTTGATATTGGATACGGGTACGATCTTGATTCTTACGACAACCCGAGCTTGAAGTACGATACGTCTCAGCTGCCTAATAAAAGGGTGAATTTTGTGTACGACACACGATTCGTAGATTACAATGTTGCTCAACTAAATCTTCAAATCGCACAATCTGCCATCAGCGGTAGGTCTTGGCGTCTTCGCGCGATCCCGAACATTACTCGCCCAATCTCAACGCTGAAGAAGGACGGCACGACTTCAAATGCTATCGATCTTCAAGCTGCCACATCTGGAATTGCACCTGACCCCGCAGTCGGGGCCGCGGCTGTGTTCGAGACGATTGGACAAATTTCGAATTCTGTTCCAGACCTGTTGTTGTATTATGCTGATTCATTCCGCTTGGAATGGTCTATCGACGAATTCAATACAGCCGTTGATGAAGGTATCGTCCCAATCGATACCCCGTACTCAAATCCAGCTCTTGGTCTGTCATTCACATTGCCAACAGGAACGAGGCCATTCGTCGCAGTAGTTTCAGATAATGCACCATCGTCACCAACCGCTGTTCAAGGCGGGGATGTGTTCTCGTTCACGATCTTGAACAACGATGTGTACATCAGCGAGACGCTAATTGGGCTGACCTCTGTAAACAGCCCGCAGTTGATCATGCACGGTGATGGGTTCCACGAAGTTCTGCCAGCGATCTGGACTGTTGCGTTCAGTTCTTCAACTGGGTACACAGTTACAGGAATACAAACTGAAGGATCACCTGGCGCGCCAGTACCAGGCTCACCGCGAACTGGCTCGATCTCATCGACCAGCACGAGCGTTCTAAAAGGATTCAGCTTCAATGACCTCGGGGTGCACTTCACTATCGTAAGTGGCTCGAATGGATTCGCATCCGGCGATATCTTGACATTCAGAACGTTTTCACGGAAGCCAACCTACCTTGTTCACGGCTCTGCTTCTGGGTGGCAGCCAGAAGCAGTTGTTGGTGAGCCGTATTGGAACGGCATCATCGGTTTTGAGATTCAAAAGCCAAAGGCTGATCTTTACAATCCTGCCAAGAATAGAACGGTCACGCCACTCTTGCCGGCCTTGCCTTTTCAAGTTCCTGACCCGCTGATGCTTCCAGACACAGAGAACTCTTGGTCAGTTGGAACAGGTTCACTTTCACTTTCGAGGCTGCGATTCGACGCACCCTCGCTTTCATATACTCTGACACCAACACCGATTGGATCAAGTGCGCCAACAGGTTGGATCGTTCATCGCGAAGATGTCGGGGCTGTTGGGTACATCGGGTCGGATGGATCGTTTTCAGATCAATACATCACGCTCACAGCTGATTCCGTTCCTGCTGTGAGCGTTCTTCAATACACACTTCGGATTCTTTCTGACGATTTTACACTTTGGGGTGCACAAGATACTGTTCTGCTTCGTCCATCGATCGTTGAAAAGCTTCCGTCTGCCAATGACTTCGTCCTTATTGATAAACGAACGAATGATTCATTCGGGCTCAGCCTTGGATACGATTCAGTTTCTGGGCCGCCGAGTCTTGCACCATTGGCGCCATTCACTCTGAACATATCGAATACTGCACCAATAATCATCGATACATTCACTGGGTCGAGTGGTGTCCCGCTATCGAACACTTCACCTGAAACCGCGATCCTGCGAAATTGGCTTCCCATTACAATAGTCTCGTACGACAACGGAACTTCTATCGCCCAGTTCAGTGATCCTGCAACTTCGCACGTGATTCTTTCCGCAGGATCAGGTGAAGTAATTGGAACGATTTCGGCTTCAAGTACGAATCAGAATTGGCCGACACAATTCAAATGGGATACTGCATTCTTTCAAACGTACCTTCCGTTGAATGCTGAAGCGAACTTAGTCACGTACGGTTCAGGATTCAATGACGTCATTCGAGCACGGATTTCCGAAAGTGTAAAATTCTTGATCAACGGCGGTGCTCTCACCACCGACTTCTTGTTCAGTGACGAGGTGTCTGTGAACCTTGATGAAATTTTGAGCTGGACGATCACACAAGAAACAGAAGAAACAATTTCAACATTGATCGCGGACGGACCATTTGGTGGGTTCCTTGCTGGATACGATAATACACCGTACGACCTTTCACCAACTGAAGACATCAACGGGAACGGTTCGGATGTGTTCAATTCGTATCCGAACGGATACGATTCTGGTTTTCCATTGACATCACACTTCCACGAGGCGCGACAACTTGCAGGTATCGATCAACTGACGCCATTTCAAGCTACTCAAACTTCAACAGACCGCAGTATTCGATTAGCTCAGTTGCTCGGACTCATTGATGTGTACTTAGATAATCACGATCTCGCAAGCACAACGCTCGGGGAATTCTTGGCGAACATCAATGCGAATTCTGGAATTGACATCATAACTGATAGCTTCGGGATCCCGGCTATTGGGATGGGGATGGAAATTACGATTGGTGCAACTGGTGCTGACGTTCGCGAACCAAGTACTGAAGGTGCGAGCACTTCGATTCAAGATGCTATGATCATCACTGCCATCGATCGAGCCGTATCTTTTGATACTTTTGGATTTGATGTAGGCGGTTTTGATGCTGCAGGATCGTTAGTAACTTTGCTTTCTTCTGGTTCTCTACCACCAGTCCCGAATCCACTTAGTGTTCTCACAACGTACGCAGCGTTCGAAACCCCGTTCGAAATCGACATTCCGTCCAGTACTTTCGAGATCTCTTTTGTGATCACTGCTACGAACCTTGCGGTTATTCAAACGATGCCAACACCCAAAGTGTTCATCTGGCTTCCTATTTGGGCGGCGCCAAAACAGGCATCAGTTGTTCTTAAGCTTGGAACTGGACGATATCAAGTATCGATCCCACAAGTTTCTGTAGTCAAAATGTATTTGCAGCCAGGTCCTTGATAAATACCTGACAACCTTCGAGGATAAGATTCATGATTCAAGAAACATTCAAGACACTCGTTTCTGGCCACGTTCAGATTTCTGATCGTGAAACCGGCGAAGTGCTTCTGGACAAGCACAACGCAATCCATCCGGCTAACATGGCTACCGCAATTGCTCGTGGTCTCTCGAATGCTACGAACTTTCAAATCTTCAAGTTGAAACTTGGAAATCGTGGAACAACAATTAACGGTGCTCTGAACATCGTCTTTAATCCACCGAGGACTACAGATGTCACAGCTAATCTTTACAATCCAACGTACGTTGAAATTGTTGATGATGGAAACGCTGGTGTTGGTGTTGGGAACTCTGTCACGTTCACGAACATTCCTGCTTCAACGAATACACGTGTGATCGTGACATGTGTTATTTCGTCGAATGAAGCATTCGACAATGCACAAGATACGAACAACAGCGGTCAAATCAGCGGTGGGACTGGAGTATCACCATATTTCTTCGACGAGCTAGGTCTGTTCACAGAGGAAACCTCAGGTTCTCTGCTTGTCGGTTCTGGGGAATTGATGTTGTCGCACTTGATCTTCTCACCAATCGAACACACAGGAAATCGAGAACTTGTGATCGTCTATACACTCACGATCAGCGTGAGCTAATCACAATTTTGAATTAGTTCTGCAACCAAAAAGCTGCGATTGTGAAGTTGACGTTTCGACAAGGTATCGCTAGGTATCAAACTGATGTATCGGGAACACCGATTTTTCTTCAGAAGGCTTTTGGGGGCGTTGGCTTCATTGATCTGATCGTTGCGCCAGATCCAACAATTCTAATATTCGCACATTACGATGCGAATTACATCGTAGAAGAACCGCGAACAGTCAAGAATGCCTGGGGTCCAATCAGCGGACCCCAGACGATTTACTTATTTTGGGACATCAGCCTTCAAACAGCTGTACTGACTAGGGGCACAACACTATTCCCGCCAATGTACAGCGGCTCGCCGCCACTATCACCAGCTATTGATCAGCATTGGTTCGACACGAATGACACAGTGATGCGAATCTGGAATGGTTCGAAATGGATTGAGAAAATTCGTGTCTTCGCAGGATTCTTGAGTTCAGGCTCAATCATCAAACCGTTCACTTCTGGAACTTCACAAGCTGGAATTCAAGGTGACTTCGAAGGTGGGAACATCGTTCTCGATGCGTACAACAAACCGTTGCGGCAATCCGATGGGTCGTTCGTCACGTCGGCTACTTCATTGCTGATCATAAACAATGCGACTCGAAAAGTAAAGTTCGAAGCTGAAGTAATGTCCGGAATGGCTATGGAATCAATTCCAAAGTATCGACTTGTTCAGATGCGACAAGGTGCAAGGATCGCTCTTGCCAGATCAACGGACTTCATGTCACGTATTGCTGGTATGGTACCAGAAGACTTGTACACAAGCGAAGTTGGATTTCTAGTTACCGAAGGTCTCGTTCGAAATCCAAGCTGGTCGTTTCCGCCATCCTCTGTAAATCGTCCCATCTTCTCAGGCGAACTTGGCGAAATTACAGTTGTCCCGCCGATCGTTGGTGTCTGCCAAATTGCCGGATTCGTGTACGATACAGATTCTGTGTACATGAACATTCAATCACCAATCATTCTTGACGACATCAGTGTTTACGCGCCACCGCCACCACCAACGCCAGGCGCCCCAATCGCAGATTTCACTTCGTCAGTCACAACAGGGAATGCTCCGCTCACGGTATTGTTCACTAGCATTGCGCTCGGATCACCAAGTGGGTACGAATGGGACTTCACAAATGATGGGACCCCAGATGCGTACGGTCCAATAACTACATTCACGTTCTCAACACCTGGAGTGTACAACGTTCGGCATCGTGTCACGAATGCATTCGGGTTCGATGACGAGATCAAAACATCTTTCATCACAGTTCTTCAGCCACCTGCCAGCGGCGCATTCACGAACCTCGACATCACACTTGGCGGCCCATCACAAGCATTAAGAAATGGAATCTTTCAAATAAGTATTAGCATCTCGAATGCTGGACTTCTTACTGCGACGAGCGTAATTCGAAAGTTGTCCATCCCAAAATTCAAGGGTGAAGTCATTCAAATCACGAACCTGCCTGCTGGCACAACGACAATACAGAATTACGAACTAACAGTTATCACATTCCCGCCTGTCCCAACGCTAAATTCTGGTCTAACATATGGCCCAATCTTTTTTACTGTCAAAGCCCCATCTAAGGGCGGTGATCTGAAAATCAACGCTTCGGTTGAAAGCCCAGAAGTTGATAGCACGATTGGCGATAATACAACATCACTCACAATTCAGATCAAGCCATGAGCACCATTCACAAACCTGTAATTCACATTCAGGAACTCGGTGAGCAAGGGGTATTGCCTAATGGCGGCATCATCAACGCTGGTGGCACTGAAGGCCCGTTCTTTACTGTTGGCGGCAAAGGTTTGTTGTTTGATGATGGTTCTTCTTCAGGCGGCGGTGGTGGTGGTGGTGGTGCAGCAACATTTGTTTCTGGCGGTTTATTCTTCATTGACGCAACGCCTTCCGCATCAGGAATTGTTGGTTCGAAAATCTATGCAGCTGGAACTGTCCCAATAAACAAGGTGATCATTGAAGCTACAACTGATACTTCATCAGTTCTTGTAATGTTGCTCGCTGAAGGACCATCAGCATTCTATTCGCCAGTAGTCACGATCACGACGCTCCCAGCACAAATTGGTGGTGCAATCGTATGCACTTTGGCTGAAGACATGTACGACAAGCGCACGTACGTTGCTTCGGCTGTTCTAGTCGGAATCTCGACAGACACAACTGTAACTGCTACTTCGTCAACGAACGCTACAGCTACATTTGTTCTGCGCGTTGGTGCTGCAGCACCAACGATCAGTGCTCTTATGCAAGGCCCATACCCAGGATCACAGACAGCTTTGAAAGCTGGCGATGTGTTGACAATTTCAGGATCAGTTCAGAACTCAGCAACATACGCAGAAATTCTTGCTGGCGGTGCTGCATCTTCGCTAACCGCCTTGACACTTGGTGCGATGAATTCAGCTTCGTCTGGGTTCAAGTCCATCAGCGGATCATTTACAGTTTCCAATTTGACAGGCCTTCAATCTATTTCGGCTCGAGCACGGAACTCACTCGGGTCGTTCGGAGCAGCATTTACATCATTGAACACTCGACTTCTTGATCAAGTATTCCCGCTCATAGGGACTCGATCAATCGTGTACCCAATCGGTCAAGCAGGATTAAAGCTATCCGAAGAAGCAAACATCACTACTGTCATTACGAATTTCACAACTGTTTCGTATTCAGGCACGAACATCTTTGTGACAGCACCGACGCTATATGCTTCAACAAAGACTATTACCCGAAATGGCGGTTCGTATATCGTTGGAACACAGAATTATACAATCTCAGCTAATAAGGCTGAAAACAATTCTACATCTACAGTAACATCGGCAGTAAGCATTGCGAATGTGCCACCAACAGCTGCGATCAGCATCAGCGGAAATCCAACTCGCCTGTTCTCATCGGCAGCAGGCACGAATTATACGATCACAATCACCGCTGATCAGCAACTTTTGAATGCCCCGACGCTTCTGGCCTCAGCGGGTACTTGGCAAGGCGTGTGGTCTGGTTCTGGAAGTACTTGGACAAGAGATCTTCGAATTCTAGATACACATCCTAAAGGTGCTCAACTGTTCAGCGGGATGGTCATCGCTGGTCTCGCTGGTATCAACGGGACCGTGATCTCTGCAGGCTCCGCGTATTTCATCGGTGGATTCAATACTAGAACGATCACATTCGCCCCGTTCGAACGATTTCATTTCATCGGAACGCCGATCGTGGATTTCTCGAAGGTCACAGCTTCGTACACAGGATCCACAGTCTTAACGAAGATATCCAGTACTGTAAGCACCTTTCAAAGCTTCACAATCGTTGATGTTAGTGGTGTCTTTTCAAACACTGGATCGTATCTTTTCATCTCAGATGCTTCCTTCGCAGGATCGAATACCACTGGGGCTCTTCAGCTTGATGTGTCGGAGGTGATGTAATGTCATCTTTTGAAACATTCGTTCAGCTTGAACTTCCGAAAAGACCATTCCTTGAGGCCGACGTCAATCAGGAATCTGTCATTGTTCGGCGCGGTCCAGGCATCAGGCAGCTTGATGCTGTCGCGATGTCTGAAGGGCAAGTTCTAGCACTTGTGAACGGTGTTTTGACAGGTTCTTCAGTTTCAGCAATTTCAGGTTTCAAGAAAATCGTTCTTCAAGTGCCGATCGCTTCGATGATCTGGAACGTTGCTCACAACCTTTTATCGACGAATGCGATCATTCAGGTCACAGATTCAAGCGGGGCTGTGATTCTAGCTGATGAGATGCGGATCGTCGATTCAAACACCATCGTGATCAGTTTCGGCACTCCACAAGCCGGGATCGTACGAATCTTGTTCCTCGACTAATGCTTGAATAAAGCTCATTGATTTTGAAGCAGTACTGTAAATACGTTCTGAATCAGACACAGAATCTTCATGTCAAAACGCCACATCGAAACAAGCGACATCGTTCTTGCTGCTTCTCTTAAGGTTCACGGTTTCAAACTTGACCGAATCGAGAAGCAAGGTAATCGCGGAGTCTTTTGTTTCAGTGATGTTGATGTAGGGATCCTTTCAGACTTCGACCTTGGAAAATGTTTGGTTGAGCCTGTATTGTTCAACAACGCTATCAAGGCACTTACTACAGCGACACGTCGCATCATTTAATCACAGTCCAGGAGACATCAATGAAGATCAATGGCCAACTCGTATTTGACGCATCATCCGCTTCGGAAATTCAGAACCTGCGCGTTCAAAAATTTGCGGGCGCAGGCGTCACAGCATACACGTCAGCTGATGCTGGCCGCATGATTTTTGTAACCGATTCTGGTGGCAGTTACATCGCGAACACACTTTACTACGGTTCACAAGGTGTTTCGAACTGGGTTGCAATCGCTACTGGCGGCAATGCAGCGGCTCTGCAAACTGAAGTCGACAACATCGAAGTTTCACTCGGTTCAATCGTTACCACGAACGGCGTATTCGTTCAAGGTCAAGTTACT
>Ga0163144_10000549_pt1 | contig 87750 bp, 77 predicted proteins | sample OliLak19BULKMAT1_FD_123175 | JGI IMG/M metagenome (GOLD analysis project Ga0163144, IMG submission 123175) | Freshwater microbial mat bacterial communities from Lake Vanda, McMurdo Dry Valleys, Antarctica - Oligotrophic Lake LV.19.BULKMAT1 | ecosystem: Environmental > Aquatic > Freshwater >... | reverse complement strand
CGAGCATCACTTCTCCAAGACTGGCACAGCCGGTGTCTTGTCCGTCAGCCTGAGCATCACCATGCTCGACGGCACGGTGCTGCACAGCTGGACTTTGAGCGACCCGACCGACATCATCGGCACGACGGTGGGCGGCCATCGCTACGGCTGGTTCGTCATCCAGGAGTTCCCTGTCCCTGGCCTCCTGGCGATCGACAATGTGAGCCTGTTGAGTGTCAACGTAGCCGGCAACGTGGCCGCCTGCAAGCAGGACGGTTGGCAGGGTTTCACGCGCGCCGACGGTACGACCTTCAAGAACCAGGGCGACTGCATCCAATACGTCAACACGGGCAAGTAAGCTCGACATCGGACCAACGCAGTGCGAAGAGAGGCCCGCGCAAGCGGGCCTCCGTTTGCGATTCTCGAGGAAACAGTCTCGAGTGGCGACGATGGGCGCTCGGAAATTCGGCACGTGAACACCATCTAACTGACACACCGGCAGTTCCAATTGTGGCGCTGCCGGTATTCTTTATCCCCTCGAAGAGGCCATAGCCATTCGACGCACGGGCGCGCCAGCACGCCACGGCCTCTTGGCGGAGCCCATCCGAATAGCGCGCTCCGCGCCCTGGCGATCACCGAGCTGCCCTTCGGATTGTCGACGAGCGGGTGTGACAGACGGCACAGGCGCAGCTCTCGGCCCGGGCGGCCCGCTGCGGGGCCAAAGGCGGGCGCCAGCGGCACGATCGCGAGTCCCGGTGCCTGCTGACCGGGTTGGCGCGCTGCGCGCAGTGTGGCGGCTCCCTGGCGGCCCACACGCGGAGCCACGGCGGGCAACGGGCCGACTTCTACGGGTGCCTCACGTTCTGGAAGAAAGGCGCGTCGAAGTGCGTCAACAACCTCGCGGCGTCGATGGCTCTGCTCGACGCTGAAGTGCTGGCGACGCTGCAGGAAGACATCCTGCAGCCGACCGTGATCGAGCGCGCCGTGGCGCCGGCCCTGGAGGCCCTCAGCCCGGGCGGTAGTGCTGACGCCAGCCAGGCAGACGACCAGCCGCACGTCCGGACCTCGAGGCCGAATGCCAGCGCCTGGCCGACGCCATCGCGCGCGGTGGCCGGCTCGACGTGCTGCTACAGACGCTCAGGGACTGCCAAGGAGCGCCTTCGAGTAGCGCGGGCGGCCGTGGCCGCTCACGAGCGCCGCTAGTCCACCACGCAGCCGCCAGCGTCGAGGTCGCCGGTGCGTGTCGACGGTCTCCGGGCCGTTCCTCAGTGCCCCGGCGCTTCCGCATGAGCGCCTCTTGAGCAAAGCGGTCCGTGAACGGCAGTCGGCGGTCGCCCGACGTGCGACGATTCCGAGCCACCGTGCCCCGGCGCACCGCCAGGGCGCACGCGCTGCTGACCGCTTGGCCGGGAGGCCCCGACGCGAAACCGATGTCAGGATAGCGTGGCCGTGCCGCGCGGGATCATTGCCGCATGGGTCGGCCCAGCCGGACGCGCCCCGGCTCGACGACGGCAAACTGCCCGCTGAGCCGATCCTCAAACGTCGTTGCCACGGCGACCACGGCTACTCCAACCGTGCGCCGCGCGCCGGCTGGAAATCGGATGCGCACGACCCCCGAGGTCGCGTGCACCAGTTGGCCGAAGTCCTTGTCTTCCGTCAGCAGCACGCGGGCTTCGCCCACGGCGAGGCCGGCCACGACCGTGTCAGGCGCGCCACCCACCAGTTCGGCCGCGGCGGTGACCTCGTAGCCCGCCGCCCGCAGGGCGCGAACGACTGCGAAGTCGCAGCTCTCGTCAGTCAGGAACCGCATCGATCAGGTCCGGGACGGCGGCGGGGCGTCTCCGATCAAGACCAGCTCTTCGTGCGCGACGGTATCCGCGGCGTAGCGCATGGCGGCGTGGAGGTCCTGCTGCGTGAGGCGGGGATAGGCTTCGAGGAGGTCCGCCATCGACGCGCCCTCGCTCAGCTTGCGCAGCAGCAGGTCCACGGGAATACGCGTGCCGCGGATCACGGGTTTGCCGAGCATCACGAGCGGATTCATCTCGATGCGGTCAGTGATCATGCCGTCCCCCGTCCCATTGGCCGATTGTGCCATACGCGTACCGGGTACACCTACGCCGCCAACGGCATCGACCTGCTCAATGTGCGGCAGCTTAGCGGCGGCACAGCCGATCCACTGGCCCGCTACGACGGCTACGGCCGGGTCAGCAGTGTCACCGAGCCCGACGGCTACGCGGTGACGATGCTCTACGACGCGCAGCGCCGCATCACGCGGCATTTCTAGGACGGCCTGAGCCGCCGAACGTGTCCACCGTCGGCGACTTCGAGCCGCTGGTGGATGAGGCCACGTTCTACCGTGCGCAGGCCGTGCTGGACGGCCGCGTCGCCGTGGCGGCGCCACGCCAGCGAAACCATCCGGATTTCCCACTGCGCGGCTTTGTTCGTTGCGAATCGTGCGGCCGTTCGCTCACCGGGAGCTGGTCGAAGGGCCGTTCCGGCCGCTACGCGCACTATCACTGCCCGCGGCCGGATCGATGCGGCGACCTACGCGCGACAACGCGACAAGCTGCGCGAGGAGCTGACGCTGGCCAAGATCGACCACCACGCAGATGCTATCGAGGAACTCGACGTGGAGGGCATTCTGGCGTTCGCAGAGCGGATCCTGCCGCGCGCATCCGACCAGTGGGTGCAGGCGTCGCTCGACTACAAGCAGCGGCTGCAGCAACTCTTCCTCCCCGACGGGGTCGCGTACGACGGAAAACGGTTCAATCGAACCGCCGTAACCGCTCCACTCTTCAGTTGCTGTAGCGCCGGTTGAACGCGCTCATGAAGGTTTGGCGTCCCCGACGGGATTCGAACCCGTGTTTTAGCCTTGAAAGGGCCACGTCCTAGGCCTCTGGACGACGGGGACGCTACGTTGCGAGCCCTCAATCCTAGCACGGCCAGACGGCCCTGGGCGCGGGCGGAACCCGCGGTGAGGTTCCGTGAAACGCCTTGGCGCTTGATCCCATAGTCCGAGGGCACCTCGTCGAGGCGCTCACACGGCTTGGGAGACGCCAGATGCAGCCGAGCACACACGCCGCCGACGCCACCGACCGGTTCGACCCCTGGGGGTTCGGCACCACCGCGGCGGATGAGCCCACTTTCATCGTGGCCAGCGCCGGCCTCGACGCTCCCATCGCCGCGGCCGACGACACCGACGCCCACGACGCCGTGCTGAAACTGGTGGCGCGCGTGGCGGAATCGCCCAAGATACCGGCGTGGCCCCGTGCGCCGTGGCCACCAGCCACACCCGCGCCCGCAGCCGAGCCCGCCCTCGCGCTGGCAAGTCCGTTGGCCCCAGCGGAAATCCCTCCCGCCCCCCAGGCGCCAAGAATCGCGTCCGTCTTCTCCGGCCCGTCCATGCCGTGCATCTCGGTCGTGCTGCCATCGGCGTCGCTCGCTGGCCGTCTGTTCTCGAAAGACGTGGTCGGCGTGCTCGCACTCTGCGCACTGGTCATCGTTGGTCAGGCGCTCTACATCGCCCTGTCGCTCACTGGCGAAGTGCGCGCCAGCGCCGCGCCCACGGGTGAGGTAGTGGTGTCGTCGCATCCGGCCGGCGCGCACGTGGCCATCGATGGCACCGACCAGGGCGTCACGCCCGTGGTCGTGTCGCTGCCCATCGGTCGCCACCGTGTGGATGTCACCAGCACTACCGGCAAGACGCAGACGCTCGAGGCCGAGGTGACGGAAGGCGCACGCTGGACGCGTCATCTGGAACTGGCATTCGCGCCCGCTGCGGCCGCGGCTGTCGTCACGGGCGCACTGCGCATCGACACCGTGGTGGCCGGAGCCGCCGTGTGGATTGACGGCGCATCGGCCGGCCGCACGCCCCTCACCGTATCCACGCTGGACGCCGGGCCGCACGCGGTGCGCGTGCAGTTTGCGAGCGGCAGCATCGTGGAACGTCGCGTGGCGCTTGGCGCCGGCGAAACCGTGTCGCTGGTGCTCGACGCGCCGGTCCTGAAAGCCGCCACGCCCACTGGCCCCGCGTCGGGCTGGGTGCATGTGCAGACGCCGTTCGATGTGCAGGTGCTCGAAGCCGGTCAGGTCGTGGGGTCGAGCGCCAGCGAGCGCATCATGGTCACCGCCGGTCCGCACGTCTTCGAGCTCGTGAATGCCGCGCTCGGCTTCCGCACCACGGTGAAAGCGGTGGTGGGCGCCGGACGCACCGAGCCGCTCATCGTCGCCTCGCCGCGGGCGCTCGTGCAGGTGAACGCGCAGCCGTGGGCCGAGGTGGTGGTCGATGGCCGCGTGGCCGGCGACACGCCGCTGGCGAACCTGCCACTGGTCATCGGCGTGCATCAGTTCGTGTTCCGTCATCCCGAGCTCGGCGAGCGCACGCAAACGGTGACGGTGCGCCTCGACACACCTAATCGCGTTACCGCGGACTTTCGGAGATAGCCGCCATGACCCTTGCGCACATTGCCGTCACCGTCGGTCTGGTCTCCACGCTGATGGCCGCGCCCTCGGCGGCGCAGTCACCCCTGGCCGCCGCGCTCAACCTCTATGCCGCCGCGTCGTACGACGAGGCGCTTGCGGCCTTCGACGACGCGCGCAAGGCGCAGCCCACCGGCGACGACCTCGTCTCAATCGAGCGGCATCGCCTGCTGTGCCTCGTAGCGCTGGGCCGCACGGCCGCGGCCAACGACGTGGTGGCCGGCCTGCTCGACGCGCGTCCGGATTTCGTGCTCACCCCCGGGGAAGCGTCGCCGCGTGTGCGCGCGGTGTTCGAGTCGGCGCGGGCTCGCGTGCTGCCAGAGCTGGTGCGCCGGCGCTACGCCGAGGCCAAGCGCGCGTTCGACGCCGGCGACCTCAGTGTAGCCCACGACGAGTTCGCGCGCGTGTCGGCGCTGCTGGCCGATCCCACGGTGAGCAGCCACGATCCCGCATCCGCGGACCTGCTGGTGCTCGCCACCGGCTTCCAGCAACTGAGTGCATCAGCCCTCGAACGCGCGCGCGCCAGCAAAGATCTGGAAACGGTGCAGGCCGCCATGCGCGTGATGGCCGCGCCGGTGCGGAGCGCCGCGACCGCACCCGTGTCGCCTGTGGTCGACTCGCCGGGCTTCACGCCGCTCGGCATCTTCACCTACGACTGGCGCGACACCGACGTGGCCCCGCCCGTGGCCGTGGCGCAGCCCATGTCGGGTTGGTGGGGATCGATGGGGGAGCCGGCTGCCAACACACAACTCGGCGCCATCGAAGTGGTGGTGGATGAATCCGGTGCGGTCACCGATGCGCGCGTCTACCGGTCGGTGAACCGGGTCTACGACAAGGTGCTGCTCGAGTCGGTGAAGCAGTGGCGCTACCGTCCGGCCACGAAGGACGGCCGTCCCGTAAAGTACCGCCGCGTCACTGGCGTGGTGTCGGGCCGCTAGTCGCCTCCCCAAGCCAGGGTCGTGGCCCACGGGCCCGCCCTCCGACCGCCACGTCTGGCCCGGACCGGGTAGAATCGGAGACACGGGCCGCTAGCTCAGTGGTAGAGCACGTGACTTTTAATCATGTGGTCGTGGGTTCGATCCCCACGCGGCCCACCACCACCACCCGCCCCGTCCTGGCACCCGGAGGGACATGCATGTCCCCGCGGCTTCCGCGTCATCATCGCCAGCGCGAGCTGATCGCGACTCACGCGCCTCACGGCCGGTGGAGGGGGCCGGGCTCCCCGCGGGCTGCAAACCCGTTCGGGCGCCCGTCAACCGTGCGCTGCTGGTTCGACTCCCAGACCGGTCTCTTACGTCGTCTGCGCGACCCACCACCGCTCAGCCGGGACTACCTAGGTGCGAGACACGAACTGACGCGGCGACAGTATCTGGATGCCCGAGTGTCGGCCGAGCGTCAGCAAGTCGGCATCGCCGCTGACAATGGCCTCGGCATTGCCAGCGAGCGCCGTGGCCAGCACCCAGTCGTCGTCAGGATCGCGGCAGACGACTTCCGTCAGGGCCGTCGGCTCGCACCACTCAGCGTGCTGTCGATAGAGCCCCGTGATGGGCAAGTCATCAGGGGCCAGCCTGAACTTCTTCCGCAGCGTGGACAGCAGTTCGTCCCAGAGCACCTGCGACAGGATCGCCGTGTGCTCCGGCATATGAATCTCGAGAATCTCACGACACAGTCCCTCGGCTACGATGCCGGCCACGACCACGTTCGTGTCGAAGACGACCCTCACGAGATCAATGCGAATACGTCTTCGTCGGTGAAGATCCCTTTGGCCCTGGCACGCGGCACGGCCACGCGCCGCGAGTCGGTCACGGCGTCTTGCCAGAGCTTGCGATGAATCGCCATGCGTACGTACTCACTGGTCGTCAAACCGCTCTCGGTCGCGGCGCGTGCAATCAAGCGCTTGGTGCGGGGTGGCAGGCTGACCGTCAGGGTCTCTCTCATGCCTGTAAGCATAAATCTTACACTGGTCTGAATCAAGACGCTCGAGGGCGGCGCTGCTCGATCGCCGTCTTCAGCAGCGACACGCCGGCATACAGCACCACGATCACGACCAGCCAGCGGATCGCTTCGAGGGGCAACGACTTCACCAGGTAGGCCGCCACCAGCACGCCGGGAATGCCGCCGAGCGCGATGCCCAGCGCGGCTTGTCCGTCGTAGGCGTTCTTACGCACGAACTTGATGCCCGAGAGCGGCAGCATGTAGGCGGCCGAGCCCATCATGATCGGGAAGGCCGATCGCGGGTCCATGCCGAGCAGGCTGAAGGCGATGAGACTCGGTGCGTAGCTGCCGATGCCGAGCGCGTTGAGCGCGCCGAGGATCACGTTGATGGCCGTGGCGATCACGAGCGTGGTACCGGCAAAGCCGATGGCCGTGCCGCCGCCGGGAATCATCTTCAGGTTCGTGAGCAGCATGAAGAGCGCGCCGGTCAGTAGCGCGACTCCCATGCCGATCTGAATCGGCCGGCGCGGCAGACTGGCCACGATGCCTGCACCCAGATAGGCACCAAGGGCGCCGAGCGGCACCATCACTGCCAGTGTGAAGGGGTCCACGGCAATCGCCGTCATGAAGACAAACGCCTCGATCGCCACCGGCACCGACGAGCCCACGTTGAGCGTGCCAGGAATCCACTCGTCTTTCACCATCTTCAAGAAGCGGAAGAGGGCGGTGGTGGGCGCGTAGTTGCCGATGCCGAGGGTGTCGAAGAACAACGTCACGGCGCCGATGCCGAGCTGCAGTGGCGTGGGCGCGCGGTGGGGATGGCCGCGGCGGGCGCTCTGCCCCCAGGTGAGGCCGAACCAGAAGATGACGAGCACGAGTCCGGCGAGCAGGATCGGAATGGGCGACAGCATGGCCCGCTATCTTGTGCCGAACGTCGCCCAGCCTGCTAGACTCTGGCGCGTCCGGCAACCCAGGAGGCGAGCGATGGTACGAGCGGCGTGGATGGCGGCGGCGTGGCAATCGTGGCTGAGCGTGCTCGTGGTGACGGCAGCGGCAGCGGGGCAGATCACCGCGGCGCAACCCGTGGTGACGCCAGCCGGGGGCGTGCCCGCGCTCGATCCGGCGGTGTTCCATGCGCGCATCGAGCCGATCTTCCTGGCCAGGCGCGACGGCCTGCAGACCTGCGCCACGTGTCACATGGGTAAGGTGGGCACGCGCTTCCGGCTCGTGCCACTTGCAGAAGGCGCCACGGGCTGGAGCGAGGCTGACTCGGCGAAGAACCTGGCGGCGCTCACGCCGCTGCTCGCGCCGGGCGATCCGCTGGCGAGCCGGCTGCTGACGCATGCGCTCGACCGCGCGTCGGGCGGCGATGCGTTCCACGGCGGCGGCAAGCACTGGCGCACGCAGTCGGATGCCGAGTGGCAGGCGATGGCGACGTGGGTGCGCGGGTCGCGCGCACCCGCAGCGACCGCTGCATCGAACTCGACGTCCACGCGTACCGCCGTGCGGATCATCCAGACCAACGCTGCCGGCGACGGCGCGCATCTCATCGATCCCGACACGAACACCGTCGTCGCGGTGTTGCGCGGCGTCGACATTCCGCACGGCGTCACGGCGTCGCCCGACGGCGCCCGTCTGTATGTCACGAACGAGCATCACCAGACGCTGGATGTCATCGATGCGGTCACGCTCACGGTCACCTCGAGCATCAAGCTGAGCGGACGCCCCAACAATCTGGCGCTGAGCCTCGACGGTCGCAAGGTCTACGTGGGCATCGCGCAGGCGCCGGGCGCCCTCGATGTCATCGACACGGTGGCGCTGAAGAACGTGAAGTCGATTCCCGTGAAGGGCGCGATCCACAACGTGTACGTCACGCCAGACGGCAAGTTCGCAGTCGCGGGCTCCATCCCGCAGAAGGCCATCAGCATCGTGGATACGGCCACCGACACCGTGGTGCGCACCATCGACGAGTCGTCAGGCATCCGACCGATGGCCTTCACGACCAACCGCGACGGCTCCACGAAAGACGTCATCGTGCAGCTCTCCGACTTCCACGGCTTCGCGGTCGTAGACTTCGCCAGCGGAAAAGAGACAGCGCGCATCGAGCACCCAGCCATTCCTGGCGAGCATCCACACACCGACGGCTTGCAGGGCGCGCCCGCGCACGGCCTGTGGGTGTCGCCGGACGGCACGCGGCTGTGGTCCACGAGCAAGGTCTACGGCTACGCCTACGTGCACTCGCTGCCCGACCTGAAAGAGGTGGGCCGCGTGTTCGTGGGCCAGCATCCCGAGTGGGTGACGGCCACGCCCGATGGACGGTTCGTCTACATCGCCGCCGCCGGCGACAACCAGGTGTATGTGGTGGAGACCGCGACGTTGAAGGTGGTCGCGCAGATACCGGTGGGACAAGTGCCGAAGCGGAACGCCACGGCACGGCTGCGGGTGTCCACCTCGCGGTGAACACCCGCGCCAGGCGGAACTACATCGCGCCGAATGCGATGCTGGCCTTCGTGGTTTCCCACTGCAGCACGATCAACCCGCCCTTGCCGGCCGGGTTCTTCTCGATGGCGATCGTGAGCTGCTCCACGGGAGCCGCGAGCTTCTCGGTCTTCATGGCGAGGCGCGCCAGATCCTGCGCCTGGCTGTACTCAGTGCCCCACTGGCCCACCTGCTTGTTGAGCACGAGCTTCCATTCCTTCTCGTCGACCAGCGTATAGAGCGAAATCTTGCCCGGGTTCACGTGGATCGGCCCGATCATCAGGGCCTTGTCGGTCTCGAGAATCGTGGCCTCGTCGGCGCCCGTGCGCCAGACCTGGCCGTAGGGCACCAAGCCCCCCACGATCTTGCGGCCCTTCACGTAGGGACGGCCGTAGGTGATGCTGACGGTGGCGCCGTCGATGGTCGCCTTGACGGTTTCGTGGGGGCTGGCGCGCTTCTGCTGCGCGGCCACGAGGCCGGCTCCGGGTACGGCAAGAACGGCCGCGAGGGCCGAGGCCACGAACGCACGACGATGAATCACGGGTCTTCTCCTTGATGGGGTGAGGCGCACGCCGGCGGGGCACACGCCCCAGCCGACATCATTTGGACTATAGCACCCGGCTCCTGGTTTCCTGGGCGCGCGCCGGCCGCCTAGAGAATGCGTTTGCCGAGCGCCGACATGGCCAGATCGGTGGCCAGTTCGGCGGTGGCGTTGCGCACGTCGAGGGCGGGATTCACTTCGACCAGATCGAGCGCCACCAGGCGTCCCGACTCGGCCACGGCCTCCATCACGAAGTGCGCCTCGCGGTAGTCGAGGCCGCCCTTCACGGGCGTGCCCACGCCTGGCGCAATCGAGGGGTCGCACACGTCGAGGTCGAACGATACGTGCACGCCGCCGGTGCCGGCCGACGCGGCCGCCAGCGCGCGGTCCATCACCTCGGCGATGCCGAGCCGATCGATGTCCTTCATGGTGAACGCGTGGATGCCGAGCGCACGCACGATCTCCTTCTCGCGATCGTCGAGATTGCGGATGCCAACCAGCACCGTGTGCTCCGGCCGGATCGCGGGCCCAGGTCCAGAGATGCGCCCCAGCTCCGCCGGCTCGCGCCCGAGCAGGGCGGCCAGCGGCATGCCGTGCACGTTGCCCGAGGGCGAGGTGCCGGGCGAGTTGATGTCGGCGTGCGCGTCCACCCAGATCAGGCCCACCGCCTGGCCCTGCGCGTTCAGCCAGCTCGCCGTGGCGGCCACCGATCCGGCGCCGAGCGAGTGGTCGCCGCCGAGCACGATCGGCAGCGCGCCTTCGTGCAACGAGGCGAGCGCTGTCTGGTAGAGCTTCTGGCAGACCTTGGCGATGTCCTTGATGTAGCGCTTGGTCGGGTCGCCCGGGCCCTTGGTTTCGGGTAGCGGGGTGGGGATGTCGCCCTTGTCGACCACGGCCACGCCGAGAGTGTTGAGTTGCTCGGCCAGCCCCGAGATGCGGATCGCCGCCGGCCCCATGCCGACGCCGCGCCGGTTGCCGCCCAGGTCGAGTGGCACGCCAATCAGGTGCGCGGGTTTCATAGTGAGTGCGCCGTCAGGCGCCGGTCGATTTTACCCCCAGCCAGGCGCAGGATGTAGCGGCGGTGTAAAAAGGCCATGCTATATTATGGCGTTTGTTTCGAACCCTGTCAGCCCCATTAGCCCTTAGTAGCCCCTAGCGCGGAGGCCTCGTGCCCATCCTCGTCCGGCCCGTGCGCGAACAGCTCGAGCACGATCGCATCATCCGATTGCTTCTGGCGCGCTACCAGAAGAAGCACGACACCGTGACGAACATCCACGGGGAACCGCCCACCTCGATCATGCTCGGCACGCTCGAGTTCGTGCCCGACGTGATCCTGCTCAGCAACGACAAGGCCCGCAAGCTCGAGGGCGTCGTCGAGGTGGAGACCGGCGAGTCGGTCAATTCGCTCGAGACCATGGCGCAGTGGGTGCCCTTCGGCCGCTTGCGCGTGCCGTTCCACCTCTACATCCCGCCCCAATCACTCGACACCGTGCGCCGCCTCTGTCGCGACCACAACGTCACGGTGGCGGAGTTGTGGACCTACCACACGAATCTCGACCAGGTGCGCTTCACGCTGGTGCAGAAGGCGCCCGATGCGGCCCTCGCGGCCGCGAAGAAGGCCGGCATTGCCGGTACGCCCAAGCTGAAGGTGGCGCCGCCCCCGCCACCCCCGCCGCCGCCGCCCCCGCCGCCGGCCTTGCCGCTGCAGTCCAGCAAGGCGTCGGAGATGAAGGCGCCCGTGCGCACCGCGGCGCAGAAGGTGGCGCTCGGCAAGTTCGTAGCGGCCGCCAAGGCCTCGGCGGCCAAGCAAGGCCCGCCGGCCGTGATGCCCGCGGCGGCTCAGGCCGCGGCGGCCGACGCCAGACACGCGGCGTCGCGCGCGAAGCTCGGCGTGGCTTCCTCGAAGACGCCGGCCGTTGCCGCGCAGGGGCCGGTCGAGGTCGAACCCAAGGCCGCGGTCAAACCCGCGCCAGTGGCGGCGAAGCCGGTCCCTAAGGCCGCCGTCAAGGCGCCGGACAGGCCCGCACCCAAGCCCACGCCCAAGCCGGCCGTCAAGGTGGCCGTGAAGGTGGCTAAACCCACGGCCAAGCCGGTGGCGAAGACGGTCGCCAAGAAGCCGGCGCCGCCCGCGCGGGGGGCAAAGCGCCCTGTGGCCGGGGCAAAGCGCCGCTAATTACGCGTGCCGCATCTGCGTCTCACCGCTGATCGCCGAGGGTACGAGAACACCTTCCTGCTCCACTCGTCCACGCCGGGCGAGCGAGCGAAGGTGATCTATTGGTATCGCACGGCTCCGGGCCTGCGCCTGGGCCGTCCTGCGCTCGACGACGGGGCCATGCGCACCCTCGAAGAGCAGTACCCGGACATCGACTTCGACTGGCCCTACATCCTGGACATGGCGTCGATGACGCCAGTCGAGGTGGAAGGCCCCGTGCCGGTGCGCAAGCGCAAGCCGCGCCGGGACGACGACGACGACAGCGACGCGGCGGCCGAACCGGGCGCCGCGGCAAGACCCTCGCCGCCGTCGCCACCTGTGGCCGTGGCCGACCCGCCAGCCGCCGCTCTCCGTGCGGCCGACACCCGGGCGGGGGAGTTCGACCTGCTCGGCGAGCTGATGGGCCGCGGCATCGCGACGAGCCTGCGGGCGAATCATCGCGACCTGTTGGCCGAGCTCGAGGCCTCGCCGGCTGCGCCCGTGCTCAAAGCCGCCTGGCGGGACCGCCTGGCCGCGATCGACCCCGACGGCTGGACGTCGCCCGACGACGTGCTGGCCGGCATGGCCTCGGTGGAGCGCGACGGCGAGGATTTGCGCCGCGCCATCGAAGCCGCCAGCGCCGCCAGCTAGGCCGCGTCTGGCCGCCTCTTTCGCCACGGTCCGCGTCTATACTGGGGGTCATGGGAATCCGCCGACTCGCCGCCGCCGGTGCCGGGCTCGCGCTCGGCGTCATGCTGTCGTCGTCAGCGCCCGAAGCGCGGCAGGCCCCCGCACGACCGCCCGTGAGTCCCGCGGCACCCCCGCAGGCGCCGGCCAACCCCGACTTCCGGGTCGCCATCGATCTCGTGACCACCGACGTGATCGTGCGCGACGGCAAGGACATCTTCATCGCGGATCTCACGAAGGACGACTTCGAGGTCTACGAAGATGGCGTCAAGCAGGCCATGGCCTCGATGACGCTGGTGCACGGCGGGCGCGTGCTCAACCTGCAGGCGCCGCCCCCGCCGCCCGCGCAGGAAGGCATTATTTTGCCCACCGCGCGGCCCAGGAACGACGCGGCCGGCCGCATCTTCCTGATCATCGTCGACGACCTGCACCTGGATTTCCGCAACACCGGCCGCATCCGCGACCTGTTCAAGCGCATCTCGCGCACGCTCGTGCACGAAGGCGACATGTTCGGCATCGTCTCCACGGGGCCGTCCTCACTGGCGATCGATCTCACCTACGACCGCAAGATCCTCGACGAAGCCATCAAGAAGATCACCGGCAACGGCCTGAAGCCCGAAGACATCATCCAGGGGCAAGACGGACCGCAGGGCCCGGCCGAAGTGCTCTACCGCGCCCACGTGGCGTTCTCGACGGCGCGCGACATCGTCACGCAACTCGAACGCATCACCAACCGGCGCAAGGCGGTGGTGTGGGTGAGCAACGGCTTCGACTTCAATCCGTTCGCGGATTCGCGTCTCGGCGAAGACCCCACCTTCGGCGGCCGAATGGGTCAGACGCGCGACGAGGGCCGCCAGTTCAACCAGCAGTTCAACCAGGGGTCGCAGTTCGCCGATGCCGACCTGGCGCGCGAGCTGGCCGACCTCACGCGCAGCGCCAACCGCGCCAACGCCACGTTCTACACGATTGATCCGCGCGGGCTCGTGGCCGGCGCCGACCTCGACGTGCAGATGGACCCGGCGGAATTCCAGAACCACATCCGCAAGACGCAGGACAGCCTGCGGATCCTGGCGGATGAAACGGGCGGGATTGCGATCGTGAATCAGAACAACTTCGACAAGGGATTGAAGCGCATCGACGCCGAGACCAGCGACTACTATGTGGTCGGCTATTACTCGTCGAATCCCGACCCGCTGAAACGCACCAGGAAAATCGAAGTGAAGGTCGTGAACCGGGAAGGCCTCAACGTGTGGTCGCGCACGTCGTACACGCTGCGGCAGCCGGCGCCTCCCACCAAATAGCCGCGACGGTCGGCGAAGGCTGAGTGGCTGGCCGGAACTGGCAGGGGTCAGGCGCGGCCGAGCGGCGGGTTCGTGCCGGCGGGGCTGGTGCGCGACGACTCGATCGTCTCGTGAATGCGCGCCTTCAGCCACCGCACGGGTTCGGGCTGCACCTGCGTGAACGCGCGCCAGTCTTCGTCGGTGAGGGCGATGCTGATCACGCGGTCGATGTTGGGTGTCATGACGCCTCCAAGGGATGAACCGTCATCCTAGCGATCCCGCATCGAGACTCGAAATAGAATGATCGCATTCGGCCGATGCGATCGTGAGATGTGAAGCCCGGCGCGCGCACCGGGCCTTGAGCCCACGCGTGGGGCCGGGGCATACTCGCTGGGCACGGCCTCGTAGCTTTCTCTGAGGAACCCGACCATGAGTGTGTGGACCCTGGCCCGGCGCGCGTCGCGCATGAATCCCTCGATCCTGCGTGAGATTATGAAGCTCGCCGAGCGGCCGGGCGTCAAGTCGATGGCCGGCGGCCTGCCCTCGCCCGAGACGTTCCCGGTCGAGGCGATTCGCGAGGCGTGCAACACGGTGCTCAGTCAGCATCCGAAAGAGGCGCTGCAGTACGCCTCCAGCGAGGGCTTCGGGCCGTTGCGCGAATGGGTGGCGGCCAGTCTTGCGGCCGGCGGCGCGCGCGTGTCGCCCGACCAGGTGATCATCACGACCGGTTCGCAGCAGGGTCTCGATCTGGTGGGCAAGGCCCTGATCGATCCGGGCGCCCCGGTAGGCGTCGAGGCGCCCACGTATCTGGGTGCGCTGCAGGCGTTCATGCCCTACGAGCCCACGTTTGCGAAGCTGGTGTGCGACGCCGACGGGCCGCTGCCCGAGTCAATCGCGTCGTTGCCGCAGCGCGCTCCGGGCACGCGCTACCTCTATCTGCTGCCAAACTTCCAGAACCCCACCGGTGGCCAGATCGGTCACCTCCGGCGCGACGCCATCGTGGCCGCCGCGCAGACGGCCGGCGTGCCGATTGTGGAAGACAACCCCTACGGCGACCTGTGGTTCGATCACGCGCCGCCCGCGTCCATGCTGTCGCGCTGGCCCGAGGGCACGGTCTACCTGGGGTCGTTCTCGAAGGTGCTCACGCCTGGCTTCCGCCTGGGCTTCCTCGTGGCGCCGCGCGACGTGCACACCAAACTGCTGTGCGCCAAGCAGTCGGCCGATCTGCACACGCCGGGCTTCAATCAGCGGGTCGTCTACGAGGTGGTGCGCAACGGCTTCCTCGACGCGCACGTGCCGACGATTCGCGCGCGCTACCGTGAGCAGCGCGACGCCATGGCCGCGGCGCTGCGCGCCCACATGCCCGAGGGCACGACCTGGCAGGAGCCGCGCGGCGGCATGTTCTTCTGGGTGCGCCTGCCCGAGGGCTTCGACACGCTGCCGCTGCTCGAGACGGCGGTCGAGGCGGGCGTGGCCTTCGTGCCGGGGGCGCCCTTCTACGCCGCCGACCCCGACGTGCGCACGATGCGCCTCAGCTTCGTCACCTTGTCCTCGGCCGAGATCGCTGATGCGGTGGCCGTGCTCGGCCGCGTGCTGGCCGAAGCCGCGCCGACGCGGAGCCTCGCCGAAGCCCGCCGCTGAGAGCGACTGGCGAAGGCGGGCGTCAGGGCGCGAGGCGCAGGCGAGGCCGAACCTTGTCGAAGGCCTTGACCACTTCCTCGACCGCGCGCGGCGTGCGGCTCATCTTGGGGTAGACCCAGCCGGTCTCGCGGATGAGCGGCTTGCCTTCGATGCGGGCGCAGTAGAGGTGACCGCTGGCGACGTCGCGCGCCACCGACTGATACGACACGATCGTGATGCCGAGACCCGAGCGCACCAGCGCCTTGATGATCTCGACGTTCTCGGTCTCCATCACGATGCGCGGCTCGATGCGCGAGGTGGCGAAGAACTCATCGACCACGCGGCGCGTGTTCGATCCCGATTCGAACATCACGAACGGCTGATCGGCGAGGTCTTGCGGACCCACCTTGCGCTTCTTGCTGAGCGGATGCTTGGCGGCGGTGACGAGCAGCAGTTCCTCTTGCAGCACCGGCAGCGTCACCATGTCGGCGTCCTTGATCGGCAGGGTGAGCAGCGCCAGGTCGCCGGTGCCGGCGCGCAGGTGCTGCAAGCAGCGGTCGGCGCTGTCGCTCACGATCTTCACGTCGATGCCGGGATGCTGCCGGGTGACTTCCGAGAGCAGCGTGGGGAACACATACAGACAGACGGTCATGCCGCCCAGGATGCGCACGGTGCCGCGCAGCGTCTCCTGGCTGTCGGAGATGCCGGCCACGGTGTCGTTCAGATCCTGGAACATCCGATGGCTGAGCTGCAGTAGCGACTCGCCAGCCGGCGTGATCCGGATGCGGCGGCCGATGCGCAGGAACACCGGGGTCTTGAGTTCGTCCTCGAGCAACAGGATCTGGCGGCTGATGGCCGACTGCGAGACGTGCAGTTTGTGCCCGGCGGCAGTGAACGAACCGGTTTCGGCGATGGCGCGGATGATCTCGAGCTGGCGTAGGTCCACTGGGCGTTCTCCGCGGAGAAGTATACATCTCGCTCGCGGATGGACTAGTCGTTGTCGATGATCAATACCGCATGGTTCGGATTCGCAACGGGCATAGTAAGGGCGGGACGATCCGGGCGGGGAGGCAACGGGAGCAGCGGCCAGGCCCACGTGGGTCCGGCCGCCGCCAGGGGGTGGGCTACTTCTTCTTCAGCAACGAGCAGACGCCCAGGGCGCCGGTCGGGTCGAGGGCGTCGGCCGCCATGTCGATGTGGCGCACGATCCCTTGGTCGTCCACCACGAAGGTGATGCGCCGGGCCGTGAACGAATTCTCGTCGAGCACGCCGAGCACGCGGCTGTACTCGCGCTTGACGTCCGAGAGCAGCGGGAAGTCCAGGCCCATCTGCCGGCGGAACGCCAGGTTGGACCAGGTGGAGTCGACGCTCACGCCGAACACAGCGGCGTTATTGGCGCCGAACTGTGCGTAATTGTCCCGGTACCGGGACATCTCGGTCGTTCAACCCGGTGAGAAGGCGGCCGGGTAGAACGCTACCACGACCGACTGCTTGCCTCTGAAACTGGAGAGCGTGGCGGTCTTGGCGGCAGGACGTCCGCCGTCAGGTGCGGCTTCGAGGTAGGGCAGGACGAAGTCGGGCATCGGTTGACCGACTTTGACCAGCGGCGGGGGCGGAGGCGGCGGGGTCGGCGCCGCAGGCGCAGTCGGGGCCTGCGCTGACGCGTCCACGACGGACACGCCCAGCAGAACCGCGAGCACGCTGACCCAGAGCAACGAACGTAGTGACATACGGCCGAACTATACCGCAGGCCGGCGCCGGGCGCGCGGGACGGCCGCCGTTTCGGCGGCTGCGGCAGTCGTACGGGCGATAGCTTCCTTCAGGGGAGGGCGGAAAGTACCTCGATGCAGTGACCGAGGAAGAATTTAATCTTGGCCCGTCCAGCAGGGACGGTGGCGGGCGGGGCGGGCGGGTGGGCAAGCAGGCGAACTGTACCGCCCCTGCCGGGCGAAGCCCAGCCGGGCCGGTGTGTCACTTTCAGCCGGCGCCTTACGACGCGCGGCTGGCGACGAGTGCGGGCTGGAAGCCGTCAGCCGTACGGCCGTCGCGGAGCGCGGTAATCGTGTGGTTCTGTCGGTGAGAGGCGCTCGCGCATTGCGGGCCTTTCTCTTCGACATAGACCACTTCGCGCATGCTCGCCACATCGCGATACCGGCCAACCACGCATCCGCATGGCATCGTGCCGAACCCAAGGAGTTTGACAACGCTCATCTTCTTGCTCTCCCGCATTACTCGCTTCGCAAGTTCCGTGCCCGATACACGTCGTTGATACAAGCGGGCTTTCTCGCAGCGCTCCCTCATCGTTGTATTGATTTTGGTCGGAATTCGTCACACCGCACGGCACTAATCGGCCGACGGCGCCGCGGCGTGAGCGCGTGCGAGACGCCAGGCTGGATCGCGCTCCGTTGAATTGGATACGCGTCAGCGCGTCTGAGCGAGGGCGCTCTCGCGCGCGAACGCTTCGCGAGCAACCGACGCGCTCGGGTCGAGCGTGAGCGCCTCGGCCAGGCGCTGTCGGCCAGCCGCGCGGTTGCCGCCCTCGAGTTCGAGCAGCGCCAGGTTCGTGTAGGTGGCCGGATCGCGCGGGTCGATCTTGATCGACGCCAGGAACGCCTCGCGCGCCAGATCGCGCTGTCCCGCGGTAGCCAGCGCCGCGCCGAGCAGGTTCTGCGCCTTGGCGTGCGTGGGACTAGCCGCCGCCAGCAGACGGGCTTCGCCGATGGCCAGGTCGGTGCGTCCTTCCATGAAGAGGAGCGTGGCCGTGTAATAGCGCGTCGGGTCGGCGGTGGGCGCCACGGCGCGCAGGCGCGCTACGACCGGCTGCAGGCGCTCCCGGTCGCCCACATCGGCCAACACCGAGGCCAGTTGTTCGAGTGCGCCGAGGTGCGACGGCTGGCGCTCAACGGCCGAGAAGGCCACGCGCCCCGCGTCCTCGACGGCGCCGGAGCCGGCCAGGAAGCGCGACAGGGCGATCTGCGCCTCGATCCGCTCGGGCGGGGTCGCCAGCTCGCGAAGCAGCCCCAGGGTTTCGTTCTGGAGCGAGGCGGCCACGCCGGCCCGCACCAGCCCGTCGAGGGCGCGGGTGTCGGTGGGATCGGCCCGCACGGCTGTTTCGAAGTCGTCCCAGGCGGCGCGCGCCGCGCTGGCGTTGTAGAGCATCCAGCCGCGGTCGCGCCAGGACGCGGCTGACGCGGCCCGTCGGGCCGCCGTCACGGCCGGCACGGGCTGCTCGGCGGCCAGGGCGCGCAGCGCGGCGGTGTTGTCCACACCGCCGCGTGAGAACACCGCCCGCGGACCGCTGAACTCCACTCCGGCGTAGTCGTCGGTCTGCAGTGGCGCCGTGCCGGCAAAGCGGCTCACCGCTTGGCCTTCGGCCACGAGCAGCGAGATGAGGGCAAAAGGATCGCGGGCGCCTACACTAGCCAGATCGGCGGCGGCCTCGCGCCGCTCTGCCCAGCGCTCGGGCAGCGCCGCCACCTGAGGCGCCAGGGGCCCGTTCGAGCCGATGAGCAGCACGTCGCCGTCGCCGACGAGCCACAGGGTTGCGTCGGGGAACACCGAGGCGAAGGTGCCCACGATGGAACGCAGGTCCTGCGCGCTGATGTCGTAGGTGTGGGCCCACTGGCAGAGCACTCCGCCGGGCGCCAGCCGGCCGCGAGCCGAGGTGAAGAATTCGCGGGTGAAGAGCGACGCGATCCCGGCCATCCAGGGGTTCGAGGGCTCCGACACGATCACGTCGTAGGTGGACTGGCCGAGCATCACGTGCGTGCGGCCATCGCCGAGGATCAGACGCGTGCGCGGGTCTTTGAGCGCGGCGCCGTTCTCGAGCTCGAAGAAGCGCGAGGCGTCGACCACCTCGGGCGAGATTTCGAGCACGTCCACACGCTCGACCGGATGGCGCAATGCCGCCCCCAGGGTGACGCCGCTGCCGAGGCCGAGGATCGCCGCCGTGCGCGGGGCCGGGTGCAGCAGCAGCGGCACATGCGCGAGCAATCGCTGGGTGAGCATGTCGCCAGCGTTCGAGGCGTCGACCTTGCCGTCGATGGCGAGCGAGGTGGTGCCGGCCGCCTCGCGCACCGACACGGTGGCCACCGCGCCTTCCCTGTAGTAGACGAGATGCCCGGCGGCGAGCGACACCTCCAACGCCTCCGGGGAGAGCGACGGGGCGTACTTGTAGGCGCCGCTCGACATCAGCACCGGGTTCCAGGCCGGGAGCAGCGCCGTGGCCACGGCCGCGCCGCCGCACGCCGCGAGCGTCCACACGCGCGCACCCCCGCGCACCCCGGCGGCCATCACGAGCGCCACGGCGGCCGCGGTGGCCGCGAGGCCCAGGGCGCGCAGGCTGCCGTGCAGCCCCCAGGCCGGAATCAGCACGAAGCCGGCGGCGAGCGATCCGGCAATGGCGCCAATGGTATTCACCGCGTAGATGAGGCCCAGGTCGGAGCCGAGCGACTCGTCGCGCCCCGTGCCGGTCTTGATGGCCAGTGGAAAGGCGCATCCGAGCGCCAGCGCCAACGGCAGCAGCCAGCCGCCCACCAGTAGCACCTGGCGCAGCAGCACCGACTCGAACGTGGCCTGCGGTGCGGCCACGGCCTCGGCCATGGCCCGCAGGCCGCCGTCGATGGTAAAGGCCGAGATGGTCACGGCGATCACGGCCGTCGCCAGCACGGCGGCGAGACCGGCAGCGGGCTGGGCGGCGCGGTCGGCGAGGCGCCGGCCAGCGAGCGCGCCCAGGGCCAGGCCGGTGATGAAGACAGCAACCACGAGACTGAAGGCGTAGGTCGTGGGACCGAGGATCTGCGCGAGCAGGCGCGACCACACGATCTGGAGCGCGAGCGACAGGAAGCCGGACACGCCGAGGGCCATGGCGGCGAGCATCGGCCGCGGCATCCGCACCGCCGCCGCGCCGGCGCTTCTGGAGGGAACCACCGCGGCGCGCGCCTTCTTGCCGGTGCGCGGAGCGGTGCGCGCGGCCGGCGCCACACTCGCTGCCGTCCCGGCCGGCAGGGCGGCATTCCCGGCGGGCGCGCCGCCGGCCGCCCCGCGTGCGGCGAGCGACCACGCCGCGGCCGCCACGATCACGTTCATGGCCACGCCCACCCACGTAGTACCGCGCAGGCCCAGCGACGGCAACAGCAGGAAGCCGGTGGCGAGGGCGCCGAGCGCGGCGCCGAACGTGTTGGCGGCGTAGAGCGCGCCGGCATCGCGCGTGGCGGCGCGAGCCGCGGGCACGTACCACCGCGCCACGAGTGGAAACGTGGCGCCCATGGCCACGGCCGGCAAGGCCACGAAGATCACACACGTCAAGAGCCGCAGCACCGGGAAGCCCAGGCCGCCGGCGCCGTCGGCGTAGGCGCGCGCCAGCAGCGGCTCCATCAGTGCCAGGCCCAGCGGCATCGCCAGGGCGAGCGCCGCGATGGCCAGTTCGAGCCCGGCGTAGAGGCGCATCGCGCGGATGCGCGGTGTATGGTCGCTCATCGGGCCGGCCACGCCTGCGCCCACCGCCAGGCCGCCCATGAAGGCGGCCAGCACCGTGCTCGCCGCCGCGATGCCGTGCCCGAGGTAGAGCGTCAGCAGTCGCGTCCAGGCCACTTCGTAGACGAGCGCGGCCGCCCCCGAGAGCGCGTACACGGCCAGGAACCAGCGCGGAGGAGCCATCACGGGGAGTGTAACAGTGCGCCGCGCTCCGGTGCCTCAGCGCCGGGGACGATAGAGCACAGCGTCGTCGGCGGCGGCGACCTCTTCCAGGTCCAGCGCCTGCAGCACGAACGCGCGCAGCAGCGGCGGCGTGCGCGAGGGATGGATCACCACCCAGCCCAGGTTGGCCTGCGCAATGAACGCCGGTGCCGTCGCGACCAGCGCTGCCTGGTCGTGGGGCGAGAGCGCGCGGCCCTCACTGAGCACGAGCAGCCCGGTCAGCATGGGCGACTCACGCACTTCCTTGAAGCGGCGCGAGGAGACGCGCGACAGGTAGCCGCCCATCAGGCGCTTGCCGTGGAACGCCTGATTGAACTGATAGCGCGCGCTGGAGTCGCCCTCGGAGGTGACGCCGTCGCGCACGCCGAAGGGCAACTCGAGGAGGCGCACCGGCCGCGGATCGTCGCGCACCGCGTCATAGACCGGCGAGACAGCGGCCGAGTAGAGCGGCCGTGGTCCGGACCAGAGCTCGAAGGCGAGCAGCACGCCGACGATCGCGAGCCCGGCCCGGCGCTGCCTCGGGAAGCGCTGGCCGAGACGCGCCAGCGCGAGGGCGAAGAGGACGCTCAGGCCGAGCGCAGCGACGATGGCGAAGCGCGGCGGCATGCGCGTCATGCTGAAGACGGGTAGGTAGCGCAGCAGCGCCCACGGACCAGGGACGAGCGTGTTCAGGCCGGCCACGTGCACGAAGGGGCCGAGCGCGAGCCCGGTGAAGATCAGCGTGAAGGTGACCCAGCCCTTCGCGCGCAGGCCCGCCCTCCACATGGCGACGGCGACGACTGCCAGCGCGATCAGGCTCAGGCTTGCGGTGTACTCGACAAACACCGTCGGCGCGGCCAGTTGCGGCTGGCCGAAGAGCCACACCATGATCGGATGCGACGGGTTGGGCGTGACGAACGCCAGCAGGTCGACCCCGCGCGGGCTGCTGCGCCAGTAGATCGGCGGCGAGACCCAGGTGCCGTTGAACATCTGCACCGACGCGCCGTAGAGCACCGGCGAGAGCACCACGGCGCCCGCGAACACGCCAGCCACGACCGTGCGCAGCGACCGCGGCGAGGGCAGATCGAGCGCCGCGACGGCGGGGCGCAGGTAGACGAACACGCGCGCTACGACCAGCGCCGTCACGACGAGGATCGGCGTGTAGAGACCGCGCACGCTGATCGGCAGTCCGAGCAGCGAGAAGCGCCCGCCGCGCCCCAAGGCCAGGCCGACGACCAGGGCCACGGCCAGCACGAGCACGAGGTCGAGCAGCCATGTGCCCACGCCGTGTTTCCAGGTGGGACGCCAGTCGAGCCGCACCACGCGCGACCCCGCGTAGATGGTGGCGATGAGCGCGCAGTAGACCGCGTAGTAGGGATCGCAGAAGGCCGCCCACGCCACCGCCAAGCCGGCCAGCACGGCATCCCGGGCACTTTCGGATCGGTCGATGCGATGCAGACACCACAGGAAGGCCGCCAGCGGTGCCGCGGCCACCAGGCTGAAGTGTCCGGTGGAGCGCGCCACGAGCACCGGGCCCCACGCAAACGCGAATCCGGCCAGCCACGCTTCGATCGTGGCCCCTTCAGTGACGCGGCGGGCGAGCACGAAGGTCATCCAGGCCGTGAGCACGACGGCAATCAGATAGACCACGTTGAACGTGGCCACCGGTCCGAGGCGGCCCATGAGGGGCAGGGCGAGCGCGTTGAGGAAGACCGTGTAGTTGTGCTGCGTGAGGTCGACCGGCCGGCGCGAGAGCGAGAAGATGTGCTCGGTGGTGAGCGGATTGCGATGTTCTACGACAGCCCCGTGCTGGAACACCCACTGATTCCACAGGTACACACCGGTATCGCCGCCGGGGTCACCGGTGAGGTGCGTGGCGATGTTCGGCAGGAGCGGCCAGGAGAAGACCACCGCGATGCAGACATAACCCAGCACGGCGGCGAGGTGGGAGTGCCACGCGCGTCGTGTCATGGAAGACGGGCACACACTACCACATGCGCGGATACATCCGCAGACAGTTCTCCATGAATCCGTCGCAACGTTTGGCCCATCCGAATGGCGCGCCGGTGAGGACCAATCGCATCGGATCGTGGAGAAAAGGGAACGGGCGGCCCCCAAGTGGAGCCGCCCGTCGATTGTCGCGTGCGGTTCACGCCCGAGCCCCGGGACCCGGGCCCCGAGACCCGCTCGTTAGAAGTCCCAGCGGAAGCCCACACGGAAGATGCGCGGCGCGAGCGTCTCGGTGACTTCGCGGTAGTTGACGGTCGTCTGGCGGAACGACGTGATGGCGCCGCTGTTCATCAGGTTGAACCCGTCGAACTGGAACGTGACCTTGCCGACCTTGCCGGGCAAGGTGAACGACTTGTCGAGGCGCAGGTCCAGAATCGACACCGTCGGATACCGGTTGGCCGTGATCGGCTCGACGCGCACGACGCGCGTGCTTTCACCAGGGAAGTTCACCGAGACGGTGCGGCCGTACTGCTGACCGCTCTGCACGCGCCACGATCCCGAAGCACCGATCGCGAACGGCATGGTGTAGCGCCCGATGACCTTGTAGTTCCACACCGTGGACGTCTCACGACCCTGATCGTCACCGAAGATGTTGTCGAACGGCCGGTACGAGTAGTTGCGCGTGTAGCCTGTGGGCGTGGGAGTAGTGGCGTCGGAGATGTGCTGCATCTTCGACCAGGTGTAGCCGAATGATGTGAGCGCCATCCAACGACCCGACATGCGCCGGTTGAGGGCGATCTCCACCGTGTTGAAGTCTGCGTCGAAGCCGTCGGGATTGGTCCAGATGCGCTGCTGGCCGAGTCCGCTCGGGCGGTCGACGGTCGCGAAGGTCTGCTCGTCGCCCGTGCCAGGCCGGTTGTCGGCACCCGGGTCGACGATCGTGAACGGCACCGTATAGGCGCTGGCGCGGATTCCGTCTGTCTCACCCCACACACTGCGCATGTTCTTGTAGACATACGAGACGCGGGTCGACATTCCCTGAACGACCTCTCGCTCGACGTTGGTCGAGAACTCGTTGCTGACCGGACGAACGAGGTTGCGATCGATGGCAAACGACCCGGCGTTGCCCACGAAGTTCAGGAAGTTCCCGAGTTCGGCAGGGCTGTCGACCACTCGGTTGCTGTTCAGGTCACAGGCCGTCGTGCGCGTGGCCGTGCACGGCACGAACGTGTAGCGCATCTGGCCAATGCCGACCGGGTTCTCTTTATCGGCCAGCACATCGGCCGAGTTCCAGCGCGACTGCCCGAAGTAGATCTTGGCGACCGTTCGATTGTCGCCCGTGAGGTCGTAGGCGAAACCGACACGCGGCGAGAGGTCCTTGGTGTTGGCCACATCGCGAGCGGGAGCGGTCTGTGGGCCGATGAAGGACCGGTACTGGGGATCCGGGAAACCGGCCAGCGAGGCGATGCCGTTGGGGGTGAACTGCTGGTCAGGCCAGCCGTCCTTGTAGTACTCCCACCGCAGGCCCAGCGTCATGGTCAGTCGGTTGCTGAGCTTCCAGTTGTCCTGGCCCCACACCGACTGATAGTTGACGTCGTTGATGCCCGTGACGGGCGTGTTGTAGAGGTCGACCTGCGACGGAATCCAGTTGCCGTTCGCATCAATGCCGTTGTCCCGGTAGAACAGATCGAATGGCTGATCGCGGAAAAGCTGTCGGCGGTCGCGCTTGATGTCGTAGCCGACCTTGAAGTCGTGGCTGCCGGCCCAGCCGTCCTTGAAGTACGTCAGGCTCACGTAGCCTTGAGGCTTCCACCGCTTCTGGTCCTGATATGCGCTGTTCGGACCACCGTCGAAGAAGTTGCCGTTGGCGAGGTTCACGCGCCCGGGGCTGGTGAAGGCCGGGTAGAGGCCCACCTCGGGAAGCGGACGCAGAGGGAAGAAGTTCCACCAGTTGCCGGCGATCACGTCGAGGAAGGCGCGACTGCCGAGCACGCTGGTCCACTCGGCCTTCATCGGGGTGTTCTCCGACGACTGGTAGCGGGCCGCCGAGAGCGGCGTCGTGATGCCGACATCCCGCTTGTCCTGCAGCTTCTGGCGCTTGTTGATGAAGCCGATGAGCTGGTTGTTGCGTGAGACCTGAAACGTGGTCTTGAAGGTGAAGGGGTTGGTGAGCTTGGACTGCTCGATGTTGCTGGGCAGGCCGGTCGTGTACTTGAACTGGTTGTTCAGGCGATAGCTGTAGAAGCCCCAGATCTTTCCCTTCCAGAGCGGACCGCCGACGTTGCCGTTCAGGTCGTACTGCTTCTTGATCTGGTTGCCGCGCTGCAGCGGCTGGCGGACGAAGAAGTCACGACCGTTGGCCGTGCCCGCCACTTGCAGGCTCGAGGGCACGTTGTTGGCGATCATGTCCTCGTTCTGGTAGTCGCTGTACCAGTTGCCGCTGAGCTTGTCGCTGCCCGACTTGACGCTGATGCTGAGCACCGCGCCGCCGGCAAACGCCGACGCGTCGGCGCCGGCACCGCCCACCTGGAATTCTTCGAAGCTGCCGAAGTCGAAGTAGCCAGCATTGGCGTTGGTGCCTTCAGTGGTGTCAATCCCTTCAAAGCGCGTCTGGTTCTGATCGTCGAAGCCGTAGGTGCGGTAGCCGGTCTGGTTGCCCGTGCGCGAGCCGCCGACGTCGTACGCGGTCATCTGCATGCCGGGCGCCTGCGCCATGGCCGCCCACACGTCACGTGCGTTCGGAATTTCGGTGAGCAGTTCCTTGGTGAAGTTCGTGCCCATGGTGGTGGTTGACGTGTCGACCACCGGCGAGGCCCCGGTGACGGTGACCGTTTCCTGCAGCGTTGCCACCCGCAGCTGCTGATCGACGGTGAGCGTCTGGTTGATGACCACGCGAATGCCTTCGCGCTTGACGTTCTGGAAGCCCGTCAGCTCGAAGGTCACGTCGTACATGCCGGGCGCCAGCGCCACGAACCGGAAGTCGCCGGCCGCGCTCGTCACCTGCACCTGTGGCTGCATCAACGCGAGGCTCGACGCCGTGACCGTGACGCCGGGCAGCACGGCGCCGGTGTCGTCCGTCACGGTGCCGTTGATGCGGCCACGGAAGTCCTGCGCCGCGACTGGCAGTGCGCTCATCAGCACTGCCGCCAGCCACAGAACCAGGCCTGTCGTCTTCAACCTCATGGACATCCCTCCAGAACCACCGGTGTGCCACCGGGTAAAACCGTGGCCGGCTTCGAAACTGAAGCCGCGCCGCTGCGGAATTTCGGACGCCGCCAGGAATGTAGCGTCCCTCGATGGCCGACGACCGATAAGCAAACGAAATGCCACCAGCGCCAGGGCGACATTCGTGCGTTCGTCCGCCGGAAACATTGGGCAATCGCGACGGCCGACCCTGGCGGCAGCCGCGCACAGTGTAAACGATCCGCCGTTCCGGATCTTGGCGCTCCAGCCCCTTGGTGACCCGGCCCACGAGGGCCAGAGAAGAGGATAGAATCCACGCTCCATGCGCATTGCCTTTGCCGCTCTTGCCGTCCTGGTTTTCGTCCCCAATCTCGCCCCAGCCCAGCAGGGCGCCGAGGGCCTCGGCCCCAAGCTGCTGCAGGACGCCTCGGTCAAAGCCGCCCTCGCTGCCGCTCGTGCCGACGAAGCGCGCACGCTGGCCGAGCAGGTCGAGATCTGTGAGGTGGAAGCACCGCCCTTCAAGGAGACCAAACGCGGCGAGCTCTACGCCCGCAAGTTCCGTGAGCTTGGCCTGCAGAACGTGCGCATCGACAAGGTCGGCAACGTGATCGGCGAGCGGCCCGGCGCGGCGGCCCGGCCGCGCTTCATGCTGGCGGCGCACCTCGACACGGTGTTCCCGGAAGGGACCAACGTGAAGACCACGCAGGACGGCCCGGTCACACGTGGCCCCGGCATCGGCGACGATTGCCGCGGCCTGGCAGTGCAGCTCGCCGTCATTCGCGCGCTCGAGGCCGGCAACGTGCAGACGCCGGGCACCATCACGTTCGTAGGCAACGTGGGCGAGGAAGGGCTCGGCGACTTGCGCGGCGTGAAGTTCCTCTTCAACGAAGGCATGAAGGGCCAGATCGATCGCTTCGTGTCGATCGATGGCACGGGCCTCGGCATCACCCATATCTCGGTGGGCAGTCTGCGCTACCGCGTGACGTTCAAGGGGCCCGGCGGCCACAGCTACGGTACCTTCGGCATGGTCAACCCGATTCACGCGCTCGGCCGGGCCATGGCGTCGATCGGCGACTTCCAGGTGCCGAACGAGCCGAAGACCACCTTCAACGTGGGCCGCATCGGCGGCGGCACTTCGGTGAACTCGATCCCGTTCGAGGCCTGGATGGAAGTGGACATGCGCTCGGCCGACGCCGCCTCGCTGCAGTCACTCGACGCCAGGTTCCATCGCGCCGTCGACGACGCGGTCGCCGCCGAGAACACCCGGTGGGGCAGCCGCGCCCTCACCGTGGACAAGGCGCTCGTAGGCAATCGGCCGGCCGGGCGCGCGTCGGCCACCTCGGCGATCGTGCAGGCCGCGTCTTCCGTCACCAAGGCGCTCGGATTCCCCGTGACCATGGACGAGGGATCGACGGATGCGAACTATCCACAGAGCCTGGGCATCGCGGCCATCACGATCGACGGCGGCGGACGCGGCACCGGCGCGCACGCCCTCGACGAGGCCTTCGATGCGACCGATTCGTGGAAGGGCACGCAGCGCGCGGTGCTGCTCACGATCGCGCTCGCGCAGCAGTAGCCGGCGCGGCGGGCGCGGACCCGCCGGCCACTCGCCCTTACGGAATTGCACATTTCCCGCACATTCGGCTTGCGCGGTAAAGTTCCTTTGCTACAATGCCGACACTTTCGTTAGCGTTGAAGTTTGCCCCTGCGGTCGGGGGAGCCTTTCCCTGAAGTCAAGTCCCTGATGTCCCTGATGTCCATGATGTCCATGAGATTCGTGAGCCCGCGACGTATTCGGCTGTGGAGCGCAGTGTGCGCCGCGCTACTGGCCCTTTCCGCCGCAGCCCCGGCCGTGCAGGCCGCCCCGCGTCGCGCCACGAAGGCGTCGTCGAGTTCGCGCACCGCGGCCCCGGCTACCCGCACCCCGGCCCGCGCCACCGCCGCCAAGCGCACCTCTCCCACCCGCACCTCGGCCACGGCCCGCCGTCGCGCCGCCGCCCGGGCCAAGGCCGCCGCGCGGACGCGCGAGGCGCGTGAGCTGGCCACACCGCGCTACAAGGTCGATGACCTGGGCCGGGAAGTGCCGGCGCCGCGCGCGGCTGCCGCCATCATCCTCGACCCGGAAACCAACGAAGTGCTGTTTGCCGAGAACGCGCAGGACCTCCGCTCGATTGCCAGCATCACCAAGGTGATGACCGCGCTGGTGTTCCTCGAGTCGCTCGCCGACCCGTTCCTGCCAGTGAAGGTCGAACGCGCCGACGTCGCGCGCGCCTCCACCACCTACCTGCGCAACGGCTATACGGTCACGGTCGATCAGTTGCTGCACTTGTTGCTCATCGGCTCCGACAACGCCGCCGCCCGCGTGCTGGCTCGCGTGTCGCCCTACGGCTCGGAAGGCTTCATCGCCCGCATGAACGAGAAGGCTCGCGAGCTGGGCTTGCAGCAGACGCACTACGACGACCCGTCGGGCCTGCTGTCTGGCAATGTGTCCTCGGCGTATGACCAGGCGCGGCTGATTGCGTATGCCTCGGCCGACGATCGCATCGGCGGGCTGATGCGCAAGTCCGAGTTCGACTTCACGCCGGCCAAGCGCAGCGTGCACGTGTCGAGCACCAACCGGCTGGTGCGCACTGGCGAGATCGACGTGCTGGGCGGCAAGACCGGCTTCATCAGCAGCTCGGGCTACTGCCTGGCCACGCTCGTGCGGGTGCCGCAGACCGGCCGCCAGCTGGCCGTCGTGGTGCTTGGGGCCCGGTCGAACGCGGCGCGGTTCGCCGAGACCAAGCACCTCTACAACTGGGTCTACGCCCACAGCCAGACCGCCGCCGGACCCGACAGCGCGCAGCCCCAGCCGCAACAGTAGCCGCGCCCGGCTAGTCGGTCTCGAAGCCCTGCGCAGCCACGGCCTGGTCGAGCGCCAGCGTGGCTACGGTGTCGAGCGCCATGAGCAGCGGCCGGCCGGCCCGCTTCACGTCAATGGCCTTCAGGTAGCGTTTGCATGCCTCGCAGGCCGTGATCTGGTAGATGCCGCCCTGCGCCGAGAACACGCGCAGCTGTTCGGTGTCGAGACAGCGGTGGCAGGTGCGTGCCGCGAAGGCCCAGCGGCAATGACACCGGCCGCACACCAGCACGCGCGCTCCGGTCGACGGGAGAATGGCGAACGTGGGTGTGGCACCGCACATCGGACAGGTGCCGAGCGTCCACGCCTCGACTGACACGCGCTGCTGGAGCACCTCGGCGGCGCGCACCAGGAACGGGCGGGCCGCAAGCGACAGCACGTCGGCCATCACGGGATCGACGAGGCTCCCGGGCAGGCCGACCCCCGGCACCGCATCGAACCATTGCCGCACGAGTGCGGGCAGCGAGGCATCGCGGCCGGCGTCGTGGAGGCGCGTGACGTCACCGGCCTCGATCACGTCGTGCCGGCGCAGCACGTCCACCACCTGCCGGATGCGCAGGCGCAGCTCGCTCCAGTCGATGCCGAGCTGGTCGAGGTCGATGAGCCGGTGCCCGCCGGTGAGTCGCGCGTGCAACTGCTCGACGGTCACATCCACCCAGGGCGTGCCGATGCGCCGCTGCAGGCGCCGTTCGCCGTCGAGGATCTCGCGTTCGAGCGCGACCGCGGGCGCCAGCTCCGGATGGGCCTCGGCCAGGTCGGCCAGGCCGGCGAGTTCGCGGGAGTCCGCGCGCTCGCGGGGGGGAGTAGACACGGCTTTGATTCTACACAACCCGTATGTGCCGATCCCTCGCCGCGTCGGCCTGCCGTCCGGTATCGTAGGACATGGCTCGCCGCCCGCCCTCGACTGCCCGCAAGGCTCCGCTTTCTCCGCCGCCCTCGCCACTCGCGCCGCCCCCACCAGCGGCCCCTCCGCCAGCGGCACTTCCGCCAGCGGCACTTCCGCGACGGCGCACCTCGCGCGCACCGCGTCCCTCGCGCGCGACCGCGGCGCCGCTGCGGGTGCTGATGATTGCGTCGGAGCTCGCGCCGTTCTCGAAGACCGGCGGCCTGGCCGATGTGGCCTCGGCGCTGCCGCGCGCTCTGGGCCGGGCTGGTCACGACGTCACGGTCGTGACGCCGCGCTACCGCGGCATCGTGGCGGGGCAGTGGCGCTCCGACGTCGAGGCGGCCGTGGCCGGCACGCCGCTGTCGGCTGGCCTCTTCGAAGAGCCGCTCGGGCCGGGCGCGCGCGCGCTCTTCGTCGACTGTCCGCCGCTCTATGATCGCGCGGGGCTCTACAACGCCGGCCAGGTGGACTACCCCGACAACCCGCTGCGCTTTGCCTTCCTGGTGATTGCCGCGCTCGAGTGGGCCGCACGCGCCGACGCGTCCATCGACGTGGTGCACGCCCACGACTGGCAGGCCGGCCTCGCCCCCGCGTATCTGCGCCAGCACTTCGCCCGGCACCCGGCGCTGGCGGGCACGCCGTCGGTGTTCACGATCCACAACCTGGCGTATCAGGGCCTCGCCGACAAGGCGTGGGTGCCGCGGCTGGGTCTCGGATGGGATCTCTTCACCGTCGGCGGCCTCGAGTTCTGGGACCGCCTGAGCCTGCTCAAGGCGGGCGTGAACTTCAGCGATGCCGTCACCACGGTGAGCCCGACCTACGCGCTCGAGATCCAGCGTCCGGAATACGGCTTCGGCTTCGACGGCGTGATGCGCGCGCGGCGTGATGCCCTCAGCGGCATTCTGAACGGCGTCGACGTGGACGCGTGGGATCCGGCGCGCGACCCGCATCTGCCGCAACCCTTCACGGCCAGCGCGCTCGCCGGAAAGGCGGCTGCCAAAGCGGCCGTGCTCGAGGCCTTCAGCCTGCCGGCTGACGACGCGGGCCTGGCTCGGCCGCTCGTCGGCATCGTGTCGCGGCTCGCCGATCAGAAGGGCTTCGACCTGGTGGCCCAAGTGGCTGATTCGCTGGCTGACCTTGGCCCGGCATTCGTGGTGCTCGGCAGCGGCGAGGCGCGCTACGAGCACATGTGGCGCACCCTGGCGACGCGGCGCCCCGATCGCTTCGGCGTGCGTCTCGGGTTCGACGAACATCTCGCGCATCTCATCGAAGGCGGCGCCGACATGTTCCTGATGCCGTCGCGCTACGAACCGTGCGGGCTGAATCAGATGTACAGCCTGCGCTACGGCACCGTGCCGATCGTGCGCGCCACCGGCGGTCTGGTGGACTCGGTCGTGCCGTGGGACTCGGCCACCAGGAAGGGCACGGGCTTCCTGTTCGCCGACTACTCGGGCGACGCGATGCTGGCCGCCCTGACCGAGGCTGTGCGCGTGTTCGGGGACCGCACGGCCTGGGCCCGCCTGCAGCAGAACGGCATGAAGGTGGACTTTTCCTGGGACAAGGCGGCGAAGGCCTACGTGACGGTGTATAAAAGAGTGATCGCCGCCGCGCGTGCACGCCGTCCGAAGGATTTGGACCCGGCTCGAAACCAGGGCCGGTGACCGGCATCACACTTTTGAGGAAATTATGGCTTCGGACAAGATCAAGACGCTCGGCGACGGGGACTTCGACGCGGCCGTGAAGCACGGCGTGGTGCTGGTGGATTTCTGGGCCGAGTGGTGCGCGCCGTGCCGCCGCCTGGCGCCCACGGTGGATCAGCTCGCCGAAGACTACGCGGGCCGCGTCACGGTGGCCAAGGTGAACATCGACGAGCATCCGGCCACGCCCAGCAAGTTCATGGTGCGCGGTATTCCCACGCTCTTGCTGTTCAAGAACGGCGACCTGAAGGAGACCATCGTGGGTCTGGCGGGTAAGGACGACCTGGCCAAGATGATCGACAAGCACCTGTGAGCGCCGACACCAGCACGCACCGCGCCGTCGTCGTCATCGGAACCGGACCGGCCGGGCTCACCGCCGCGCTCTACTCGGGACGCGCGAATCTCAATCCCCTCGTGATCGAAGGCATCGAGGCCGGCGGTCAGTTGATGTTGACCACGATGGTCGAGAACTGGCCCGGCTACCGGGACGGCATTCTCGGGCCGGATCTGATGACCGAACTGCGCGCGCAGGCCGGCCGCTTCGGCGCCGAGTTCGTGCAGGGCGACGTGGCGTCGGTCGACACCTCGGCCCGTCCGTTCAAGATTCAGGTGGGCAAGACGGCCTACACGGCCGATGCCCTCATCGTCGCTACCGGCGCGTCGGCCAAATGGCTCGACCTCGGGGTGGACAAGCAGCTCTCGGGCCGCGGCGTGTCCACCTGCGCCACTTGTGACGGCTACTTCTTCAAGGGCAAGCACGTGGCCGTCGTGGGCGGCGGCGACACCGCCATGGAAGAGGCGATTTACCTGTCGAAGCTGGCGTCGCAGGTCACGGTCATTCACCGGCGCGACAGGCTGCGCGCCTCGAAGGTGATGCAGGACAAGGCGCTCAACGACCCGAAGATCTCGTTCGTGTGGAATAGCGCCGTCACCGACATCAAGGACATCACCAAGGGCGAGGTCACTGGCGTGGTGCTCACCGATACCGTCACCGGTGCGGTCACCGAGATGGCGGTGGACGGTGTGTTCATCGGCATCGGTCACGTGCCGAACACGAAGCTCTTTGCCGGACAGCTCACGCTCAACGAGGCCGGCTACATCCAGACGCACGACGGCTCGCGCACGAACGTGCCCGGAGTGTTCGCGGCCGGCGACGTGCAGGATCACGTCTACCGCCAGGCCGTCACCGCCGCGGGCTCAGGCTGTATGGCCGCGATGGACGCGGAGCGGTTCCTGTCGGGCGTCGGCCACTGACGGTCGCCTAGTCGATCCAGCCTCCGCCCACGACCTCGTCGCCGTCGTAGAGGACCACGGCCTGGCCGGGGCTCACGGCCGTCTGCGGCTCATCGAACTGCACCTCGGAGCGCGCCGCGTCGAGCGCGCGTACGCGCGCCGGCGCCGCGCGATGGCGATGGCGGATCTGCGCGGTCACGGCGGTCCAGCCCGACGGGGCCACGCCTGAGATCCAGTTCACGCCCGAGGCCGTGAGGGTGCGGCGGTCGAGGGCTTCGCGCGGACCGACCGTGACGGACTTCGCCGCCGCGTCGATGGCCACCACGTACAACGGCACGCCCGTCGACAGGCCCAACCCCTTGCGCTGGCCCACGGTGAACCGGTGCACGCCGCCGTGCGTGCCGAGCGTGCGACCGGCGTCGTCGACGATCGGGCCCGTGGCGGCAAGTGCCGGGTCGGCGCGCTCGAGGAAGCCGGCATAGTCGCCGTCGGGTACGAAGCAGATCTCCTGGCTGTCGGGCTTGTCAGCCACGCCCAGACCGAACCGGTGCGCGTGCGCGCGCACCTCGTCCTTCGGCAGGTCACCGACGGGGAAGGACGCCATCGCGAGCTGCGCCTGCGTGAGCGAGAACAGGAAGTAGCTCTGGTCCTTGGCCGCGTCGCGTCCGCGTCGCAGCCGCACCCGCCCATCGGCGGCGCGTTCGAGCCGGGCGTAGTGACCGGTAGCGAGATGCGAGGCGCCGTAGCCGGTGGCGCGAGTCAGCAGCTCGCTGAACTTCACCTCGCTGTTGCAGTGCGCGCAGGGAATCGGTGTGCGGCCGCGCGTGTACTCGTCGATGAAGTTCTTCTGCACATGCGCGTGGAAGTGCGACTCGAAGTTCACGATGTAGTGGGGGATGCCGAGGCGCGCCGCCACGCGCCGCGCGTCGTGCAGATCGTCGATGGTGCAGCAGGTGCCGAAGCCGCTGCTGTTGTCGTAGAGCTGCATCGACACGCCGACCACGTCGTGTCCCTGCTCGGCGAGCAGAGCCGCGGCTACCGACGAGTCCACGCCTCCCGACATCGCGACGACGATGCGCATGGTGTTCCCCAGTCCCTAGCGTGCCGCGAGGCTGCGCAGCTTGGTGACGAGCCGCGGCAGCACCGCGAGCACGTGATCGATCTCGGCCTCGGTCGTGCTGCCGCCCAGGCTGAAGCGAATCGAGTTCAGCGTGCGGGGATGGGGATAGCCCATCGCCTTCAGCACATGCGAGGGCTCGAGGGTGCCCGACGAGCAGGCCGATCCCGACGACACCGCGATGCCCTCGAGGTCGAGCGCGATGAGCAGCGATTCCGACTCGACGCGGTCGAAGCTGAGGTTGGTGGTGTTGGGCACGCGCGCCGCCGGGTCGCCGTTGACGGCCGTGTCGGGTACGCCCGCGAGCACGCCCTGTTCGAGCCGATCGCGCAGCGCGGCGATCCGCGGCGCGGCCTCGGTCGCGGCCTGGCGCGCGTACTGTGCGGCGGCGCCCATGCCAGAAATCGCCGGCACGTTCTCGGTGCCCGCGCGACGATTCCGTTCCTGCCGGCCGCCGGTGACGAAGGCGGCGAGCCGCACGCCGCGCCGTACCCACAAGGCGCCGGTGCCCTTGGGCCCGCCGAACTTGTGAGCGGAGAGCGACAACAGGTCGACGCCAAGCGCCTGCACGTCGACCGGGAGCTTTCCGGCCGTCTGCACCGCATCGGTATGGAAGAGGGCGCCGCGGCTGCGCGCGAGGGCGGCCAGTTCCGCGATCGGCTGTAGCGTGCCGATTTCGTTGTTGGCGTGCATCACCGACACCACGGCGGTGCGATCGGTGAGCGCCGCAGCCAGGGCATCGGGCTCGACCACGCCGCGCTGGCCCACCGGCAGCAGGGTCACGTCCCAGCCCCGTCTGGCGAGCGCCTTGACGGTCTGCAGCACGGCTTCGTGTTCGATGCTCGACGCGACCAGATGCCGTCGGCCGCTGGCCTCGAGCGCCTCGGCCGCGCCGCGGATGGCGGCGTTGTCGCTCTCGGTGCCTCCGGCCGTGAAGATCAGTTCAGACGGCTCGGCGCCAATCAGCCCGGCCACGGCCGCGCGCGCGTCGTCGAGCACCGCTTTGGCCTGTTGCCCGAAATGGTGCACGCTCGACGCATTGCCCCACGTGCTGGCCGCCACGGCCGTGAAGCGCTCGAGAGCGACCGGTACGAGCGGCGTAGTGGCGTTGTGATCGAGATAGATGCGTGGCACTGCACAGGGATCGTAACACTCGCCCTAACCCTCAGCAACAAAAGGACTAGACACCCATTTCGTCCGGTGCCTATACTGACGTCGCTTCAGTCTAGAGCCCATCTCCCAGGTGAATCTCGGCGAGCAGCGCGGGCAGGAGTCTGCCCGATTGGGGGTTTCATCAATGTGGAAGCGTGACGAGTCGGCCAAGCCGGCCGCAACACCGGCACCGGCGCATGCGCCAGTAGCGACGCCGGCGCACATACCTGCCGTCCCGAGTGGCGGCGATCATCGCCCGCAGATTGCGAGAGACAACGTGAACATCGGGAAGTCGGTCTTCATCAAGGGAGAACTGAGCGGCAGCGAAGACCTCACAATCGAGGGCAACGTCGAAGGCCGTATCGAGCTCAAGGAGAACACCCTCACGATCGGGCCCAACGGAAAGATCCGGGCCGAGGTGTTCGCCAAGCAGGTCATCGTGCTGGGTGAAGTCACCGGCAATGTCACGGCGACCGAAAAGGTCGACATCCGTGACAACGGCTCGGTCGACGGCGATGTGACGTCGCCGCGCGTGGCCATTGCCGAGGGTGCGCATTTCCGTGGCGCCATCGACATGCAGCGCGCCAGTCAGCCGGCCAGCAAGCCGGCGGCCAAGGAGCCGCATGCGGCGGCTCCAGCGGCGGCAGCCGCGCCCGCGACCGTCAAGGCCGGCGCGTAGCCGACGCACACGCGACGAGGCAGGGGATCCCACCCCCACCCCCTCGTCCTGGAGCGGTTTGTGGCTGGTGGACTGAACGACCTCTTCTCGCGGCTCGGTGGACGGCGCGGCGATACGCCCGGCAATACCGGTGCGTCCGCCGCAGCGGCCGAGCCCGATCTCATCTATCCCACGAAGGCGCTGCCGAAGTTCCTCGCCACCATGTCGGCCAAACCCGCACCCGCCCTGCTCGATCTGGGGCCGGTCGCGGGCGGCAACGTGTCGTTCTTCGGCGAAGAACTCGGCTGCCGCATTCGTGTGGAAGACGTGTTCGGTGACATCGAACGGCATGCCATGAACGGCACGCTCGACGCATTGCCCGAGTATTTCCGCACCCGGTTCAAGAGCGAGCCCGGCACGGTCGACGGCATCCTGTGCTGGGACGTGTTCGACTACCTCGAGCGCGCTGCGGCGGCCTCACTGGCGGCCGCGCTGGCACGTCTGCTCGTGGCCGAGGGCTCGTTGCTCGGCTTCTTCAGCACGACGTCGGATGCCGGGCGCGCGCAGTACACCAAGTATCTCGTGGTCGATCAGGGCAACCTGCGCTACCGTACTTATCCTGGCACGCGCGTGCGCCAGCGCAGCCTGCAGAACCGCGACATCATCAAGCTATTCGAGAGTCTGCGCGTGTCGGATTCGTTTCTGATGAAGACGAACATGCGCGAGATCATCTTCCGCAAGCCCGCCTATCTGGCGGGTCTCTAGCACAGGGCCGGCGCGGGCTGCGCCGGCGCCGGTGCCTGCCTTCATGGCCCGCCCCATCATCGCCCTCCTCACCGACTTCGGCCTGCGCGACCACTACGTGGCCGCCATGAAGGGCGTGGTGCTGGGGGTGTGTCCCGACGCCACGCTCGTGGACATCAGTCACGACGTGCCGGCCCACGACGTGCGTGCCGGCGCGCGTGTGCTTGCGTCGTGTTACGCCTACTTTCCGGCGGGCACTGTGTTCGTGGCCGTGGTCGACCCAGGCGTGGGCTCAGCGCGCCGTGGCCTGGCCGCCGAAGTGGGCGACTATCGGCTGGTCGGTCCCGACAACGGACTGCTCTCGGCGGTCTTCGAGGAGCGGCCACCGACCCTTGTGGTGGAATTGAGCGAGCGCGCCTACGCGCGACCCACGATCAGCCCCACCTTCGAGGGCCGTGACCGCTTCGGCCCCGCAGCCGCCTGGCTGGCCCAGGGCGTGGCGCTGACAGCGCTCGGGAGCCCGCTCGAGCGCTACGTGCAACTGGCGTGGACGACGCCACTCGAATCCGCCGAGGGGCTTGCCGGGGTCGTGGACCACGCGGACCGCTTCGGCAACCTCGTGACCAACCTGGACCGGACCCGCGTCGAGCGCCTGGCCAGAGACGGCGCCATCGACCTGCGCATCGCGGGGCGCCAGCTGTCGCGCCTCGTGGCCACCTACAGCGACGTGGCTCCGGGCGATCTGTGCGCGCTCTTGGGCAGCACCGACCATTTGGAGGTGGCGGTCAACGGCGGCAGTGCCGCCGAGCACCTGCAGGCCGGACCGGGCAGTCCGGTCTCGGTGCGGCGGCCGAGCCTGTGATACGATGCGCGGTCGGCCTGTAAGTCTTTGTCCCACACGGGGTTGGCCCGTGTCGGCGTCGGCCCCAGGGGCCCTGCGGCTCCAACCAGACGGATATGGAATCAGACCTCTCACTCGAGTTCCTCCGCGTCGTCGAACAGGCCGCCATCGCGTGCGCCCACACCATGGGGCAGGGCGATCGGCATGGGTCGGATCAGGCAGCGGTCGAAGCCATGCGCCGCGAACTCGACACAGTACCGATTGACGGCACCATCGTGATCGGCGAAGGCGAACGCGACGAAGCGCCCATGCTCTTCATCGGTGAGAAGGTCGGTCTGGCTGGCAAGCGCAAGGACGACCCGCGCGTCTACGACAAGGTCGACATCGCGGTCGATCCGCTCGAGGGCACCAACCTGTGCGCGACGGGGGCGCCAGACGCCATCGCCGTGCTGGCGGCGTCCGACGAGGGTGGGCTGCTGCACGCCCCCGACATGTACATGGAAAAGCTCGTGGTGGGTCCCAGTGCCAAGCACGTGGTCGACCTCGACGCTCCAGTGCGCGACAACCTGCGCGCGATCGCCCGCAGCCTCGGCCGCCAGGTGGACGAACTCACGGTGGTGGTGCTCGATCGGCCGCGCCACGACCAGCTGATCGCCGACATCCGCGCGTCCGGCGCGCGCATCCGTCTCATCGGCGATGGCGATTTGTCGGCCGGCATCGCTGCGGCGGTCTCGGGCAGCGGCGTGCACGCCGTGATGGGCACGGGCGGCGCGCCCGAAGGCGTGCTGGCCGCGGCCGCGATGCGGTGTCTGAACGGCGAGATCTTCGGACGGCTGGTCATGGCGAAACCGGAAGACGAACAGCGCAGCCGCACGATGGGCATCACCGACCTCAAGCGCATCTACACGTCGGCCGACCTGGCCTGCGGTAAGAACATCATCTTCGCTGCCACCGGGGTCACCGATGGCAGCCTGCTCAAGGGCACGCGCTTCTTCGGCGACGGCATCCGCACCAGTTCGATCGTGATGCAGAACAACCCGCACCGCATCCGCTTCATCGACAGCATCCAGGTCTACGCCGGGCCGTCGATCCGCATCCGCTTCTAGCGTGAGCACAGCCCGCGACAGCGTGCCGGGCGCGGAGTTCTCTTCGCGCCGCAACGTGCTCGCGGCGGCGGCCGCCAACGGGATCGGCTTTGCCGGCTTCACGCTGGTGATGCCGTTCCTGCCGTTCTACATCCGCGAGCTGGGCGTGACCGACGTGGCCGACATCGCGCTGTGGACCGGGCTCACGCTGGGCGCCACGCCGGCCGTCACCGCCGTGAGCGCGCCGCTCTGGGGGCGCGTGGGCGACCGCTACGGTAGCAAAGTGCTGGTCATCCGCTCGCTCGGCGCGTTCGTCGTCACCAAGGCCGCCATGGGGCTCGTGACCGCCCCGTGGCAGCTGTTCGCGCTGCGCGCGCTGCTCGGCGTCTTTGCCGGCTACGGCGCGCTCACCGTGTCGATGGCCGCCGAGTCGGTGCCGCGCGACCGCATGGCGTCGGCGATTGGCACGGTGCAGGTGGCGCAGCGGCTCGGGCCGGCGATCGGCCCGGTGGTCGGCGGCATCCTGGCGCCGCTGGTGGGGCTGCGCAATACGTTCTTCATCGCCGCGGCGTTCTATCTCGTGTCGGTGTTGCTCATCGCCGCCGTCTACCGCGAGCCGCGCACGCGCCACGAGCGCGCAGCCACGCGCAGCCTGCGTGAGGTGTTCCGCGAACTTGCCGCCACCCCGGGTTTCTGGATGGTCTTCGTGGTCATCCTGGGCCTGCAGCTGGTCGACCGCAGCTTCGGCCCGATTCTGCCGCTCTATGTCGAGCGTCTGGTGCCGGCCGGGCAGGTGCCGTTCGTGTCGGGCGTGCTCTTCTCGATGGCCGCCCTCTTCGCCGCGCTGGGGCATCGCGTGGCCGCGCCGCTGTTACGCCGCTGGTCGCCGCGCGGCCTGATCACGTGGTCGGCGCTCGCCACCGCTGGCGGTCTGATGCTGCTCGTGCAGGTGCCATCGATTGGCGCGTTTGCCGTGGCGCTCGCGATCGCCGGCGTGGCCATTGGCGTGGGCATGACGGCGGCCTACACCTCCGGCGGCGCGCTGCTGCCGCCTGACGCGCACGCCACCGGCTTCGGCCTGATGATGACGGCCTCGCTCATCGGCCTGGCGGCGAGTCCGATCGTCGCGGGCTTCATCAGCGGTCCCGAGCTGCGGGTGGTCTTCGAAGCCGACATCGTGCTGCTCGTGCTGCTCGCTGGCGCGGTGTGGACGTGGATGGGCAAGAGCAGGGGCTAGGGACGGGGGGCTGGGACGGGTTGACGTCACGCGTGCACAAGGCCAGTCCTGGTGCGAGACGCTGCCCGCCCTAGCCCCCAGCCCCCAGTCTCAGTGTGCGGGCAGCGCCGCCGCTGGTGCCCCAGGAGCGGCGTCGCGATGCGGCGCGTGTGGATTCCAGCCGAGCACCGCCAGCAGGATAGCGAAGCCCACCACGTAGGCCAGGGCCACGTGCCAGCCGTGTCGCAGCCACTGTCCCACCGACCTGGCCTCGGGAAACACGTTGGTGACGGCCACGCCTGAAGACGATCCGAACCAGATCATCGAGCCGCCGTAGCCGACCGCGTAGGCCAGGACGCCCCAGTCGTAACCGCCCTGGCGCAGGGCGAGCGCGGTGAGGGGGATGTTGTCGAACACCGCCGACACGAAGCCGAGGCCGAGCGCCGTCGGCCACGAGGCGACCGGCAGGCGTTCCACCGGCATCATCGAGGCGGCGAGCACGAGCGAGAGCAGGAAGATGGAACCGGTGGCGGCGGGGGGCAGCACTGACCAATCGGGCTTCCGGTAGGTAGCGGTCACGACGATGGCGAGCCACAGCGCGAACCCGAGCACCGGAAAGGCGTTGGCCAAGTCGGGCGCCACCGCATTCACGCCGAGGTTGGCGGCCAGGGCGGTGAGCAGCAGCACGGCCACGACCGCAATGCGGCCCCAGTCGATGCGATGGTGGAGGGTCGCGTCGGCGCGCATCGGGGCGAAGGCGTGCTGGCTCCGGGCGGCGATGACGCCGCTCACGAGCAAGGCCGGCACCGCCGCCACGTAGGCGTGGGTGACGTTGAGCGGCGACACGCCGTCGATCCACATCATCGTGGTGGTGGTGTCGCCGACCACACTGCCCGCTCCGCCGGCATTCGAGGCCGCCACGATCGCAGCCAGATAGCCGATGTGCACGGCGGGGAAGACGATCTTCGCGACCGTGGCCCCGATGAGGGCCGCGGCGATGTTGTCGAGGAACGACGAGAGCACGAACACCAGCGCCAGCAGTGCGAAGCCGCCGAGCCAGCCGTTGGGCAGTATTTTCGGCAGGGCCTCGGGCACGCCGCTCTGCTCGAAATGGCGCGCGAGCAGGGCAAACCCTGTGAGCAGCAGTCCGAGGTTCGCGATGATCACCCATTCGTGCGTGAGGTGCACGCCAAGGCCCGGCAGGCCCGCGCCTTCACGGAAGGGGCTGAAGAGCACCTTGTAGGCGGCAATGACCGCAAGGCCGCTGACGGCCACGCGCAGCGTGTGGAGGTGGAACAGCGCCACCCCGGCCAGCGTGAGCGCAAAGAGCACGAAGTCGATGGGAATCTGAGGCACGCCGTCTCCGCGGAGACCGCCGGAGGGCGGTCAAGTGTGCGATTATACGCGTGCAGGATCGAGACGCCCATGACCCAACGACGCCTCGCCGCAATCGAGCGTGCGGCACTCGTCGGCCTCGTCACCGGCGCGCTGCGCCGGGCCGACGCGGAACAATCCCTCGACGAACTGGCCGGACTCGCCGAAGCCGCGGGCGCGGCCGTGGTGGTACGCGCGCTTCAGGAGCGGGCCACCGCCGACTCAGCCACCTTCATCGGCAAAGGCAAAGCGCAGGCACTGGCGCTCGCGTGTGCCGAGGCGAAGGTCGACGTCGTCATCGTCGACAACGAGCTCACGCCGGCTCAGCTCCGCGAGCTGCAGGAGGTGGTCGGGGTCAAGGTCGTCGATCGCACGCAGCTCATCCTCGACATCTTCGCCAAGCGCGCCCGCACGCGCGAGGGCAAGCTGCAGGTGGAACTGGCCCAGCTCCAGTACTTGCTGCCGCGACTGGTCGGCGCGAGCAGTGCCCTGTCACGCCTGGGCGGCGGCATCGGCAGCAAGGGCCCAGGCGAGACCAAGCTCGAAATGGACCGCCGCAAGATCCGCACCCGCATCAAGGTGATTGGCGACGACATCGACCAGGTGCGGAAGCGCCGCGGCCAGTTGCGCGAACGCCGCGACAAGGCGCTCGTGCCTACGGTGGCGCTCGTGGGCTACACCAATGCCGGGAAGACGACGCTCTTCAATCGCCTCACGCATTCCGACGCGGTAGCCTCCGATGCCCTCTTCGTCACGCTCGACCCGCTCGTGCGCCGGGTGCGGCTGCCCGACGAACGCGAGATGCTGGTTTCAGACACGGTCGGGTTCATCGACCGGCTGCCGCATGCACTGGTGGCGGCGTTCCGCGCCACGCTCGAAGAGGCGGCCGAGGCCGATCTCGTCGTGCACGTGATCGACGCCTCGCATCCCGAGCGCGAGCGCATGATTGCGGCGGTGATGCGCGTGCTCGAGAGCGTTGACGCGCTCACGGTGCCGCGCTTCGAGGTCTACAACAAGATCGATCAGATGACCCCCGACGAGCGGGCCGGAGTCGAGCGCAGCGACCCGGCACGCTTCGGCATCTCGGCCAAGACCGGGGAAGGCGTGCCGGCGCTGGTCGATGCGATGGCCGCGGCCGTGGCCCTCGATCGGCAGCGCGTCACCGTGGAACTCGACCCCGACGATCCCGCCGACGCCGAGCGGCTGCGCTGGGTGTTCCGGCACGGCAAGGTGGTGGCGCAGGTGACCGTGGGCCGCCGCACGCGCATCGACGCCGACGTGCCGCGTCGTCTGTTGGGACACCTGCAGCGCCCGGCGACGGAGACGCCGACCACGCCCAAAACCCCGCGCGCGAGGAAGGCCCGTGCGTAAGCTGGCCTGGGTGCTGGCGGCGTGCGTGGTCGCGGCAAACTGCGCCCCGGCCGCGCCCGTCAACATCGTGCCGGCGGCGCCCCGGTTTCCAGAGTTCGTCTACCCCGAGCCTCCGCCGGGCACGCCGAAGACCACCGTGGACCGGCTCGCGCGCGGCTGGCGCCTGCTGCAGGCCAACGACGTGGGGGCGGCCGAGCGCGAGTTCGGCGCGATTCTGAAGACGGCCACGGCGTTTGCACCGGCGCGGGCCGCGTCGGGCTACGTGGAACTGGCGCGCGAGCGGCCCGGCAACGCGCTGCCGCACTTCGAGTCTGCCCTGCCCGCCGGCAGCGCCTATGCGCCCGCGCTCGTCGGCCGCGGCCTGGCGCTGCTTGCCACGGGCCGCGACGAAGACGCGCTCGGCAGCTTCGAGGCGGCGTTCGCGGCTGATGCCAACCTTCCCGATCTGGGCGGGCGGATCGAGACGTTGCGGGTACGGGTCGCGCAGGACGGCGTGGGCCGGGCGGAACGCGCGGCGGCGGCTGGGCGCTGGGATGAGGCGCGCACGGCCTATCTCACGGCCATCCAGGCTTCGCCCGAGTCGGCCTTCCTGCACCGCGACCTGGCGCGCATGGAGCACGCGGCGGGACGCGCCGACGTGGCTCTGACCGAAGCGCGGGCGGCGATCGCGCTCGACCCAGATGACGCGGTGGCGCACGTGCTGGTCGGCGACGTGCTGGCCGAGCGGCAGGACACGAGCGGCGCGCTGGCGGCCTATCGCCGGGCGGCGGCCGTGGATCCCTCACCGGCGATCGAGGCCGCCATCGCCCGCGTGCGCGAGCGGGTCCGCGAGGCCGCGCTGCCGGCGCAGTACCGCGGCATCGGGGATCGTCCGCAAGCCGCGCGAGCCGACATCGCCGCGTTGCTCGGCGTGCGGCTGGGGCTTGTGCTGACGCGCGCGCCGCAGCGACAGATGGTCGTCACCGACGTGCGCGGACATTGGGCCGACCCGTGGATTCAGACGGTGACCCGGGCCGGCGCGATGGAGGTGTTCCCCAACTACACCTTCGAGCCGTCGGCGCCCATCCGCCGCGGTGATCTCGCTGACGCGGTGAGTCGGGTACTGGCGCTCATCGCTCCGGCGGGCTCCGCCACGGCCACACCGTGGGAGAGCGCCGCGGTCACGGTGTCCGACGTGCCGCCTGGACACCTGGCGTATCCCGCCGTCCGCCGCGCGGTCGCCGCCGGCGTGATGCCACTGCGCGACGGCGCGTTCGAGTTGCTGGCGCCTGTGAGCGGCGCCGAGGCGGTCGAGGTGGTGACGCGGCTCGCCGCGCTGACCGGAGTGCGTGGATGAGCGAGCCGATCCTCACACTGGCCAATCAGCTCACGTTGATGCGGCTCCTGCTGATTCCGGGCTTCGTGCTGTTCATCGTCTACGGCCGCTTCGGGTGGGCACTCGTGACGTTCGTCGTGGCGGGCCTGACCGATGCGCTCGACGGGCTCGTGGCGCGGCGCGCCAATCAGCGCACCTCGCTCGGCGCCTGGCTCGACCCGGCGGCCGACAAGCTGCTGCTCGTGACCACCTTCATCGTGCTCACGCTACCCAACCTCGGCCTGCCGAACCGCGTGCCGCTATGGCTGACGGTGCTCGTCATCAGCCGCGACATCGCCATCGTGCTCACGGTGGCCATCGTCAACCTGGCCGTCGGTCCGCGCACCTTCCGGCCGTCGCCCCTGGGCAAGGCCGCGACGGCGCTTTTCATCGTGACCTGTGTGGTCGTGCTGTTCTTCAATTATCTTGGCGTGACCTCGCCGGTCGTCGACGCCTTCGTCTGGGCGTCGCTGGCCATCACGCTGGCCTCGTCGGTCGACTACGTGTGGCGGGTGACGAGGATCGTGAACACCTGAACTCAGGGCGGGGACTGGGGACCGTGGACCAAGGACCAGGCCACCCGCAGCGGATTTGGCGCTCGCCGAGGTATAGTCTCGGGCGGCGAAAGGACACCATCACGATGACGAGTGGGCTCACGCAGTACGCACGGTGGCTGGGGATGGTCTCGGTGCTCGTCACCGGGGCCGTGATCGGAACGCTTGGTCAGCCGGCGGCGGCGCCACCCGCGGCCGCATCAACGGCCGGCCAATGGCGCACCTATGGCGGCGACCTGGCCAGCACGCGCTACTCGCCGCTGGCGCAGATCACCGCCGAGAACTTCGGGTCGTTGCGGGTGGCATGGCGCTTCCGCACCGACAACTTCGGTCCGCGTCCCGAAATCTCGCTGCAGGCGACGCCGCTCTACGCTGACGGCGCGATCTACGCGGCCGTGGGCTCCAGGCGCACCGCCGTCAGCCTCGACCCGGCCTCGGGCGAGCTGCTGTGGAGTCAACGGTTCGACGAGCGGCCGCGCACGTTCCCGCGCGGTCTCTCGGGGCGCGGTCTGGCCTATTGGGAGAGCGGCGCGACCAAGCGCGTGTTCCTGGTGTCGCCCGGCTATCAACTGATAGCCATCGACGCCAGAACCGGCGCCTTGGACCCGGCCTTTGGCACCAAGGGCGTCGTGGACATGCGGCGTCAGCTCACCTACGACGTGCCTGACTTCGACAAGGCCGAGATCGGCCTGCACTCGGCGCCGATTGTCGCGAGTGGCGTCATCATCGTTGGCGCGGCGCATCTACCTGGCGGCGCCCCCGCGACCAAGGAGCACATCAAGGGCGTGATTGCCGGTTACGATGCCCGCACCGGCAAGAAGCTGTGGACTTTCATCGCCATCCCGGGCCACGGCCAGCCTGGCAACGAGACGTGGCTCAATGAGTCGTGGACCTACACCGGCAACGCCGGGTCATGGGCCCAGATGTCGGCCGACGAACAGCTCGGCATGGTCTACGTGCCAGTCGAGGCGCCGACCGGCGACTACTACGGCGGCCATCGGCACGGCGACAATCTCTACTCCAGCTCGCTCGTCGCGCTCAACGTCAAGACCGGCAAGGCGGTGTGGTCCTTCCAGACGACCCATCACGACATCTGGGACTGGGACATGCCGAGCGCACCAATCCTGGCCGACCTCACCGTCGACGGCAAGCCGATCAAGGCCGTGATTGCGCCGACCAAGCAGAACTACCTCTACGCGTTCGATCGCACCAACGGCAAGCCGGTGTGGCCGATCATCGAGACGCCCGTGCCCAAAGGCGACCTGCCGGGCGAGTGGTACGCGCCGACGCAGCCAATTCCGAGCAAGCCCCCGGCCTTCGGTCGGCAAGGCGTGAAGATGGAGGACCTGCTCGACTTCACCCCAGAGCTCAAGGCCAAGGCCGTGGAGTTCGCCAAGGGCTGGCGGATGGGCAGCATGTGGGAGCCGCCGTCAGAACTGAATCCTGCGGCAGGGAAGCGCGGCACCTTGCAGCTGCCCGGCTCGACCGGCGGTCCGAACTGGCAGGGCGGCTCGATCGATCCCGAGACCAACATCGTCTACATCTACTCGAAGGACGAGGCCACGGCACTCGCCATGGTGCGCGACCCGAAGCGATCGAACATGGACTGGATCAACGGCGCGGGTGGCGAGGGCGCCGGGCGTCTGGCGATCGACAACCTGCCGATCATCCGTCCACCGTGGGGCACGATTTCGGCCATCGACATGAACAAGGGCGAGCTTCTGTGGCAGACGGTGCACGGTGAAACCGCCGACGAGGTGAAGAACCATCCGGCGCTCAAGGGGGTCACGATTCCGCGCACGGGCCGCACCGGCCGCGTCGGCGTGCTCACGACCAAGACGCTCGTGATGTCGGGCGACGGCGGCGTGTCGACTCATCCCAACGGTCTGCGCAGCGGCATGTTCCGCGCGTATGACAAGCAGACCGGCAAGGAACTGGGCGCGGTGCCGATTCCTGGACCGCAGACCGGCTCGCCGATGACCTACATTCACGAGGGCAAGCAGTACATCGTGGTGGCGGTATCGGGCCAGGGCTCGGCCGCGGAGCTGATTGCGCTGACATTGCCCGACGCGCCGAAGTAGCGCCAACGCACGGAGGGACCCGAGGCCAGGCCGCCGGCCGACGACCAACGGTGCGCCAATGCGGCGGTGTTCCGCCGTCAACACGAGGCGTTCGTCCACGGCGATCTCGCGGCTCCTGCGGGTGGCGATCGACGACCCGGAGGCGGTGCCCAACGGCGCGATGCCCGACTTGATCGGGTCGTGTCTGGTCTACGCCGTGTACCACAGTCCGCGCGCGTTCATCCGGCAGTTGCTCGAGCTCGGCGCTGATCCGAACACGCCCGTGGACGACCGGTTTCCGCCGCTCATCGCGGCGTTGATCGGCACGCGCGGCGGGCGAGGGGTGATGCCGCGCGTCGACGTCGATGACGTGGTACGACTCCTGCTGTCGTTCGGAGCCGACCCGAATCAACGCGGCGTCAACGACTACACGCCGCTCCACACGGCCGTGGCCGAGTGGAATCCGCTCGTGGTCCGCCTGTTGCTCGATAGCGACGCCGAGCCGTGGCTCAGGACGCCCATCGACCTATGCGAGACGCCGCTCGAGATGGCGGAGGCGGCGGGACTGACGGACATCGCGGCCATGTTCGCCCGAGTGGGACCTCCGGTGCGCCAGCGCCTCCGGCCCGGCTGGTGTTGCTCGCCGACGTGTGAGGCACCGGCCAGGTCGTGGCAAGCACACAAACCTACCGCATTCGGTTGCGCCTGTGGCTGCACCAGGGCGAGGCAGTCCGCTGGCCCTCGGCCTGGGGACCGATCGGCAAGGCCAGGCTCGAGGATGACGGCGAGACGCTCGTCACGTCGCTCCGCTTCGAGCGGCGGGCCTCATCGCCGGTCTCTTCCACGGCGTGGAGGGCATGCGCGTCGGGGGAATGCGGCGGCTGGACATAGCGCCGCGTCTGGCGTACGGACGCAGCGGCGTGCCGGAGGTCATCCCCGCCGATGCGCTCTTGACCGCGGTATGACGATCTTGGATGCCCCATGGCCCCAGTGATCGCCGGCTGGCGACCGGCTGCGCAGTGCGCTGGCTGGGAGAATCCTGACCGCCCGAGTGGACGACGTGCCGCTGACCTGAGCGAGCTCGGCGCCGAGGTCTGTGGATCGCCACCACCAACCGGGAACTGCAGGTCAGGACCACACGCCATGGCTATCCGCATCGTTCAGCTCGGCTCACCGCGTCACGGCAATGAAGGGCTGCGGATCGGCACGGTGCGGCGGCCGCCGCGCGCCGTGTCGAAGACCGCGTTCGCGTCGGGGCACTGGTACGACGTGTGGTTCCCGACGCTGGCGCCGAGTGTGGAGACGATGAAGCTCGGTCAAGCCGCGAAAACGCCGGCGCAGTGGGCCGCGTTCAGCAAGACGTACCGCGGCGAGATGTCGACGCCCCATGCACGTCACGCCATCGCGCTGCTGGCCGCGCTGTCGCACACGACGCACGTCCCGGTGGGCTGTTACCGCGACGACGAGTCGCACTGCCACCGCTCAGTGCTGCGCGCGCTGCTCACCGAACACGGCGCGACGATCGCGATTGCGCGGAAGGGTCTGTCGCCGAGCCAAGCATCACCGCGAGGTGACTGACCCGGCCGACATCTACTGACACGCCGGCAGTATGCCCAGCGTAGAGAAGAGCGTCGCGAAGACGTTCGCCTGGAAGCAGTTGCCGTGGTCGTCGACGGTCATGAGGCCGAGGTCGCTGGCGGCGAAGGCAAACGGATTGGCCGGACCAGGGGCGGTGCCATTGCCGCGCAAGCGATTGCCCACAACCCGGTTGCCCGAGGCCGGGCTATCGAGCAGAAACTCCTCGGTGAGCCGCGGGTCGGTCGCGCAATCAAAGGGTCCGCCCGCCATCACCAGGCAGTAGTCGGCGACGCCGATGCCCACGAAGCCGTGGTTCTCGATGACGTTGCCGGCGATCAGCGAGTCGTCTGCGCCCAGAAGGAAGATGCCCATCCCGGCCGGCACGGTGGCGAGCGGCGAGCCTGCTCGCGCCGTGTTGACCTTGTTGTTGTCGTGCAGGTGGTTGCCGCGGATCGCGATCCGGCGCAAGTCCGGGAACTCGTCGAAGGCGTCGGGCAAGAACATCAGGGCCATGCCGACCGAGTTGCCCGAGGCCTCGTTCCGAGTCAGCAGCACGTTGTCGCTGTTCGAGACTTCCAGGCCGACCACGTTGCCGGTTACCACGTTCTGTGCCGCCGTGATGTTGGTGGACGTCTCGATCCAGATGCCGCTGTCGTCGGCGCCGGTCGCACTGCTCCGCAGGATGACCCCATTGGTCGACCGCGTGGGAAAGATGCCGTAGTTCTTGTTGCCGACGGCGTGCACGTCGACGATGGCGAACCCGTCCACGTTCCGGGTGAACAGGCCATTGTTCGTGAAGTCCTCGATCGTGATGCCACTGATCGCCACGTTGCGGACCGCGGGCTCAACCGATGGCGCGTCCGGCACTCCGGGCAGCAGGGCGAAGGGCGGCGCCAGCGCGGCGTGACAGCTGAGGCAGTTGGTGTGGGCCGCGGGTACCGCAACGATGCCATTGCGTTGAGTGCCTGAGTTCTTGAGAACGACCTTCTTCCTCGCGGTCGACAGACCCACCAGGTGCACACTCCGCGAAATGCTGAGGCCATTCGTGGTGCTGGCCGTCTCGCGGTAGATACCGGGCAAGACATACACCCAGCCTCCGGATGCGGCCTGGTCAATGGCCGCCTGAATGGATTGACCGGGAGCCACGACCTGGACCCACCGCAAGGCCGAGTCGGCGAAGAGTGGTGCAATCTTGCCAACGAGCAGCAACACGACGACGCTGGCGACGATCCGATGATGGTTCCACGCACGGTTCATAGAGACTCCCTGGCGAGATTGAACGGCCACACTGGGATAGAGGCGCGCAAAGCCCATTCTGCTCATCCAGGGATTTCGCGCGGCCCTGGGTGGCGCGGTGGACACATCCATATTGCTGGTGTGGATGGCGATCTGGTCGCGACGGCAAGCACGCGCTCTGCAATGATGCGCGGAGCGGGCATGGCCCGCGTGACGAGAGGCGTTCCATCCAACGGGAGCGACTGGTTCGCGATGGCCTTCAAAGATCCGCTCTCCTGGAGGCACGCATCTCCGGCCAGGCCTGCGAGCCGATGGGCGATGGGGGGACGAGAGGTCGACGCCGCGGCTGTGATCTGTGGCGCGCCAGCTCCCAGCCGCAGCGGTGACCTCTCGTCTCCCGCCGCCCGTCGGCACATAGCGCGGGCGCGCGAATTACCGGACCTTGGTGCGGAAGTACTCGATCGTCTTGGTGAGCCCTTCGCGCAGTTCCACCTTCGGCTCCCAGCCGAGCAGCGCGCGGGCCCGGGTGATGTCCGGCTGGCGCACCTTGGGGTCGTCCTCGGGCAGCGGCTGGTAGATGATCGTGCTGGTCGACCCGGTCATGTCGATGATCGTTTCGGCGATCTGCTTGATGGTCATCTCGGCCGGGTTGCCGATGTTGGTCGGCATGTTCTCCTTCGACAGCATCAGCCTGATGATGCCGTCGACCAGGTCGCTCACGTAGCAGAAGCTGCGCGTCTGGCTGCCGTCGCCGAACACCGTCACATCCTCGTTCCGGAGCGCCTGCGACATGAACGCCGGCACCGCGCGGCCGTCGCGCACGCGCATGCGTGGTCCGTAGGTGTTGAAGATGCGTACGATCTTGGCGTCGAGGCCGTGATAGCGGTGATAGGCCATGGTCATCGCCTCGGCGAAACGCTTGGCCTCGTCATACACCCCGCGCGGGCCCACCGGATTGACGTTGCCCCAGTAGGTCTCCTTCTGCGGATGCTCGAGCGGGTCGCCGTAGACCTCCGAGGTCGAGGCGATCACGAACGCCGCGCCCTTGGCCTTGGCCAGGCCGAGCGCGTTGTGCGTGCCGAGGGCGCCCACCTTCAGCGTCGGGATCGGCAGCTCCAGGTAGTCGATCGGGCTGGCCGGGCTGGCCCAGTGCAGCACGTAGTCGACCGGGCCGTCGACGTTGATGTAGTTCGTGACGTCGTGTTTGATGAACTCGAAATCGCGGTTCTTGATGTGCGCGATGTTGGCCAGGTCGCCGGTGAGCAGGTTGTCGATGCCGACGACGGAGAAGCCGCGGTCGAGCAGTGCGTCGGACAGATGGGAGCCGATGAAACCGGCGGCACCGGTGATGACGACGCGTTTCGACATGGGATGGGGGCCTGTGCGGAAGCAGGAACGGGGGTCAGTAGGCGTGGCGCTGCGAGAAGATCCCGCGCACCACGGTCAGCCAGATGATCTTGAGGTCGAGGGAGACCGACCAGTTCTCGATGTAGTAGAGGTCGTATTCGATGCGCTTCTCGAGCGACGTGTTGCCGCGCCAGCCGTTGACCTGGGCCCAGCCGGTGATGCCGGCCTTCACCTTGTGGCGCAGCATGTACTGCGGGATGCGGTGTTTGAACTGCTCCACGAAGTAGGGCCGTTCGGGGCGCGGCCCCACGATCGACATCTCGCCCTTGAGCACGTTCATGAACTGCGGCAACTCGTCGAGGTCGAAGCGACGCAGCCAGCGGCCCACGGTCGTGGCGCGCGCGTCGTCGTCGTCGGCCCACACCGGGCCGGTGTCGTCTTCGGCGTCGAGCGGCATGGTGCGGAACTTGTAGACCGCGAAGGCCCGGCCGTCGAGGCCCATGCGCTCCTGCGAGTAGAACACCGGCCCGCGCGAGCTGTGCTTGATGAGCCACGCGATGAGCACGCCGGGCACGGCCATGATGGCCAGGGCGACGATCGATATCGCGATGTCGAGCGCGCGCTTGATGAAGGCGTTCAGCCCCTGCAGCGGGATGTCGTTGACGTTGATGACCGGCAGGCCGTCGAGGTCTTCGAGGCGGGCGCGCAGGGCGATGAACTGCAGCAGGTCGGGCACCACCTTGACATCGATGCACTCGCGGCTGGCGCCTTCCACGAGGTCGAGCATCTTGACGTGCTCTTCCATCGGCAGCGCGATGTAGAGGTGATCGATTTGCTCGCGCACCGCAATCTCGGGGGCCTCGGCCAGCGTGCCGAGCAGCGGCACGCCGCGATAGCCCAGGTAGTCGCCACCGGCGCGGTCGTCCACGAACCCCACCACCTGGTAGCCGAGCTGGCGGTGCTCGAACATGCGGTCGGCCACCATGCGGCCCAAATCGCCGGCACCGGCAATCATCACGCGCCGCAGCCCGATGCCCGACACCCAGCGCCGCTCGAGCAGTTCGCGCACGAACTTGCGCTCGAGGTAGCCGAGCACGATCACGCCGACCAGGAAGATCGCCCAGACCAGTTGCGAGATCTCGTAGGTGCCGCGGCTCTTCACGTGGTCGGGCACGTAGTAAGCCTGGAAATAGAGCGTGCCGACCACGCCAATCACCACGGCGAAGATGCTGCCGACGAGCACGTTGAAGAAGTCGTCGATGCGCGAACGGCCGCGCCGCAGGCGGTAGAGCCCCTGCAGATGGAAGCCCACTGGCACGATGGCGGCCACAAACGGCAGCACGTCGAGGTACTGCGAGAAGGGCGGTTGGCCCTTCGTGATGTCGAAGAGGCCAGATTCGAAACGGATGAGGTAGGCGAGTATGAAGGCCACGGCGCCGATCGAGGCGTCGGTGAGCACATGCAGGGCGACGAGCAGGCGGTTGTAGCGCCTTACCATCGCTGTCCTCGGGGCGCGGCGAGCACCTCGTTGACGGCGGCGCGGAACTCGGCGCGGAAGCGGTCGTGGCTGAAGCGCTCGGCATTGGCGCGCATACGGTCGGCCGGCCAGGTGAGGGTGGCGGCGCGCGTGAGCGCGTCACGCCAGGCCGGCACGGTGTCGTCGGCCACGAGCAGGCCGGTCACGCCGTCGACCACGGTTTCGGTGGCGCCACCGCGCGCCAGCGCCACCACGGGGCGTCCGCACGCTTGCGCCTCGACCGGCACGATGCCGAAGTCTTCCTCGCCCGGGAGCAGCACGGCCGCGGCGGAGCGGTAGCGCTCGCGCACGGCGGCATCGTCGAGCCGGCCGAGCAGGCGCACCCCTTTACCGCGCGCCGCCAGCGACTCGAGCCTAGTCCGTTCGGGGCCGTCACCGATGATGTCGAGCGGCAGATGAGCGGCGTGAGCGGCGGCGATGGCCAACTCCAAGCGTTTGTAGGGCACCAAGGCGGATACGATCACGAAGGTCGCTTCAGGCGCGCCGCCGCCGGGCGTGAAGTAGTCGGTGTCGACCGGCGGATAGACGATCGTCGACTGACGATTATAGTACAGCCCGATCCGCCTGGCAACATACTGAGAAATAGCGAGATAGCGGGATACGCGGCTGGCCGTGGCCTGGTCCCAGCGAGCCATGCGCCGCATGACTGGACGCAGAGCCGCACTGGCCAGCCGGCCGACCTTCTGTGGACCGAAGTAGGCGTCGAACTGATCCCACGCGTAGCGCATCGGCGTGAGGCAGTAGCAGAGGTGCGGCACGCCGGCCGGCACGATCACCGACTTCGCCACGCAGTGGCTGCAACTTACGACAAGGTCGAATCCCCGAAAATCCAGGCGCTCGATCGCCGATGGGAATATGGGCAGGTAGTGACGGTAGGCCTCGGCCACCCACGGCAGATGTTGCGTGAAGGCGGTATGGATGGGCCGGTCTTCGATGAGCGGTGACACGGAGCCCTTGATGTGCAGCAGCGTGAAGAGCTCGGCCTGCGGAAATATCTCGCACATCCGCTCGAGGGCCTTCTCGCCCCCGCGCATGCCGGTGAGCCAGTCGTGCACGAGCGCGACCCGCACTAGGCCGCTCCCAGCACGTGCCGGTAGACGGCCAGAGTGTCGGCGGCCGACTTCGTCCACGAGAAGTGCCGGGCGCGTTCGCTCCCGCGCGCGATCAGCGCCTGGCGCAGCGGCTCGTCGGTGACGGCGCGGCGGATGCCGTCGGCAATCGACGTCACGTCGTAGGGATCCACGAGCAAGGCCGCGCCGCCGGCCACCTCGGGCAGCGATGACACATTCGAGGTCACGACCGGCGTCAAGTTGGCCATGGCCTCGAGCGGCGGCAGGCCAAAGCCTTCATAGAGCGACGGGAACACGAACGCGCGCGCGAGCCGATAGAAGATCACGAGGGTCGGGGCCGGCTGGAAGCCGAAGAACCGCACGTGCTTGTCGAGCCGGTGGCGGTGCACGGCCTGGCGCACCGAGGGGTAGTTCGACGTCTCATCGCCGATCACCACGAGCTTCAGGCCGTCCGGGCCGTCCGGGCGGGCCGCGGCAAACGCCGCGATCAGCCGCTCCAGGTTCTTGTGCGGCTTGATGTTCCCGACATAGAGCACGAAGGGATGATCGAGCTGGAAGCGTTGCTGCACGCGGTCAATCGCTGCGGCATCCGGCACGGCGGCAAAGCGCGCGTCGAGGCCGTTGGGGATGACCGTCACCTTGTCGGCGGCGACCCCCGTGTAGTGCAGGATGTCGCGCTTCGACGCCTCCGACACCGTGAGCACCCGGTCGGCCTTGCGCGCCGCCATACGGATCATCGCGTGTGCATAGACGAACGCCGCGCGGCTCGGCAGGTACTCGGGAAAGCGCAGGTGGATGCAGTCGTGAATCGTGACGACGGTCTTGCAGCGCGTGAGCGGCGGCAGCACGTAGTGGGGTTCGTGCAGCAGGTCGGCGCGGGCCCGGGCCGCGGCCAGCGGAATGCGCCACTGCTCGGTCATGGAATACGGCTTGGCCGATTCGACGACCGCGCGGAAGTTGGCACCCGCGGCCGCGGCGGCGTTGGCATCGGCGGCCTTGGTGAGCAGCACGTAGTCGGTCTCAGAATCGAGTGCACCCAACTCCGTCACCAGGTTGCGGATGTAGGTGCCGATGCCGAAGTCGTGCAGCTTCCGGGCGTCGAGGACGATCCGCATGGACCCTGGCAGTCTAGCAGTCGTGGCCGACATCGACGCCCCGGCGTTGCAGCCACCAGGCGAGCAGCGGCGCCCAGGCCGGATGGTGCTTGCGGTAGAACGCCAACTGGCTCGTGCGCCGGTGCCGCTCGGTGGCCGCGGGCGCCGTGTCCCCGGACCGGCCGCGCAGATGACGCACCGTGGCCTCGGGCACGAAGCGCACGGCGCGGCCGCGCGCGCGGAAGGCGGCGCACAGGTCGACGTCTTCGGTGTACATGAAGTAGCGCTCGTCGAGCAGGCCGACGGCGTCGAGGTCGGCGCGCCGGGCCAGCAGGCAGGCCCCGCTCACCCAATCGCGCGGGCCGGGCTGCCGGGTGTCGCGCTCCACGCGCGCCACCGCCCAGTCCTGGCCCGCCTCGTAGGCGCGCACCAGGCGGCGCTGGGTGAACTCGCCCCACGGGCTCACCATCGGACCAAACGACAGTTCCGGCCGGCCGTCGCCGTCGACCAGCCGTGGACCTGCGGCCGCCGCCTCGGGATGGGCGAGCAGCGCGCGCACCAGCACCTGCAGCTGGCCGTCGGGCAGGTCGGTGTCAGGGTTGAGCAGCAGCACGAGATCGCTCGCCGTGGCGCGGATGCCCAGGTTGCAGCCGCGCGCGAAGCCCACGTTGCCCTCGGCCGCACGAGCCGTCACCGTGGGCCAGTCGCGCCGCACCAGTGCCAGCGTGCCGTCGGTCGAGCCGTTGTCGACGACCACGACCTCGGTGGGGAAGGGCGCGCTGCGGCCGACGACGCTCCGCAGGCAGCGCTCGAGGTCGGCGCGCACGTTGTAGCTCACGATCACAATCGCGAGTGACGGCTCAGACACCGGCCGCCTCCTCGATGTGCGCGAGCGTCCGCGCCGCCGTGTCGGCCCAGCAGTAGCTGGCGAGCACCGGCCCGGCGGCGTCGCGCAGGCGCGCGCGCGCAGCGTCGTCGTCGAGCAACCGCGCCATCGCCGCGGCCACGTCGGCGACGAGCGTGGGCGTGTCGGCCACGCGCACGGCGGCCGCGCCGTAGATCTCGCGTGCCACTGGTGTGTCGAGGACCACGGGCACGGCCCCGCGCGCCATCGCTTCGAGGGGTGTAAACCCGAAGCCTTCGTAGCGCGAGAGAAACGCGAAGACCGCGGCCCGGTGATACAGGTTGTCGAGCGTGGCGTCGTCGACCCAGTCGCGCAGCCGGGCACGGCCGTCGAGCCCGCGCGCCGTCAGCGCGACGGCAAAATCCAGCCGCGGTGTGGTGCGGTTCTCGCCCACGATCTCGAGGCGTGCCTCGGGTCGCGTGCGGGCCACCTCGGCAAACGCGTCGATGAGCACGTCGAGGCGGCGGCGCTGGAAGAGCGATCCCACGAACAGCACCATCGGCTCGCGGGTGGGCCGTGGGGGACTGGCGGGCGGCCGCACGGCGATGTAGACGAGGCGGATCCGAGCGGTGTCGAGCCCGATGTGCCGCACGATCTCGGAGACGGAGAACGCCGACGGGACGAGGACGACCTTGGCGCGCCGGGCGGACCACGCGGTGACGTGGCGGCGGCGCAGGCCCTCGCGCCTGCCGAACCACTCGGGATGCGCGAAGAACGACACGTCGTGCACGGCCAGCGCCACCGGCGCCGGGCAGGCCAGCGGGGCGGTGTAGCCCGGGGCAAACAACACGTCTGGGCGATCGGTCGCGAGCGCGCGCTGAAGGCTCCACTGTTCCCACCGCGTGCCGCCGGCCCCGGGCACGATGCGCAGCGCATCGCGCCAGCCGTCGGGCACGTGTGAGGGCGCAGCGTGCGTGTAGAGCGTCACCTCGTGTCGCTGCCGCAGATCCACCCCGTGCCACTCCGTGAGCAGCTCCCACAGATACCGGCCGACGCCCGTGCGGTGGCCGGTGAGTTCGCGCGCGTCGATCGCGATGCGCATCAGCGGCGCTCCTGGCGCGCGCGAAGGGCCGTGGCGTAGGCGCCCCAGGTGGCCTCGGCCGCGCGCGTCCATGAGAACAACTCGGCTCGCGCGAGCCCGCGGGCCGTCATGGCGGCGGCGCGCGAGTCGTCGAGGCACGCCTCGAGCGCGTCGGCCCACGCGGCGGGCGCGTCTGGTGCGGCGTACAGACCCGCGTCGCCCACCACTTCGGGCAAGGCGCCCACCGGTGACACGACCACCGGCACGCCGCACGCCATCGCCTCGAGCGCCGGCAGGCCGAAGCCCTCGTCGAGGGAGGGCACGACCACGGCTCTGGCGCGAGCATAGAGGGCGCGACGTTCGTCGTCGCTCACGTAGCCGGTGAGCGTCACGTGTTCCGCCAGCGGCGGTGCCGACGCCTGCGCCACCCACGCCTGCGCGGCGTCGGTGATCCGGCCAGCCACCACGAGCCGTGGCGTCTCGGCTCGCCGCGACCGCAGCCGCGCATAGCCATCGAGCAGCACGCCCAGGTTCTTGCGGGGCTCGAGGGTGCCGATGAACAGGAAGGGGCCGTCGACCGTGCCACGCCGCTGCCCGCGCACCTCGGCGGTCCACGCCGGCGCACCGAGTGGCGTGCTGGTGATCTTGTCGGCCGGCACGCCGAGTTCGCGGGCCACGAGGGCGGCGGCATAGGCCGAGCCGGCCAGCACATGATCGGCGCGCGCCACCTGTGCGCGGGCGAGCGTGGCGAAGTCGCGGCGCACGGCGCCCTCGACCTGATCCGGGTGGTGCAGGAAGTGCAAGTCGAAGACCGTCACGACCTGGGCGGCGCGGGTGGCAGGCACGAGCAGCGGCGTGGCCGAATGCACGACGTCACACGGCCCCGCCAGCAGCTCGATCGGCGGCCAGCCCAGCCGATGCCACGCCCAAGTCAACGTGCGCACCGGCACGCGCCGGTCGATGAACGCCGCACCCGGCAGGTCTTTTGGCACGCCTGGCGCGATGCGGTCGGCCCAGGAGCTCGAGAAGAGGGTCAGCGCGCGCGCGGGGCCGGTCGTGGCCGCCAGCGCTCGCGCCACTTCATGCACGTACTCACCAATGCCGGTTCTGGCCCGGAGCGCCGGGCGGTAGTCCACGACCACGTGCACGCCCGGGAACGGTACCACGACCACACCGCGACGACAAGTCCTTGTGGGTCAGCAGGTTGACACCCGTCTTTGGCGAATGGTACCGTATCCCGTTTGCGCGAGCGCACGGTCGCGGCTCGCGGACATCGGGAGAGGCGCATGAAGGTCGCAGTTGTGGGCACGGGCTATGTCGGCCTGGTCGTGGGAGCGTGTCTGGCCGAGAGCGGCAACGACGTGATGTGCGTCGACAAGGACGAAGCCAAGGTCCGGATGCTTCGCCGGGGCAAGAGCCCCATCTACGAACCGGGCATCGAAGACCTGCTGCGCCGCAACAAGAGCGAAGGCCGGCTCGTTTTCACGACCGACCTGGCCAAGGCGGTGCGCCAGTCCACGATCATCTTCATCGCGGTCGGCACGCCGCAGGGCGAGGACGGCTCGGCCGACTTGCAGCACGTGATGGGCGTCGCCAGGCAGATTGCCAAGGCGATGAACGGCTACAAGGTGATCGTCGACAAGAGCACGGTGCCGGTCGGCACGGCCCTGAAGGTGCGCGATGTCATCCGGCGCGAGACCACCCACCCCTTCAGCGTCGTCAGCAACCCCGAGTTCCTGAAGCAGGGCGCGGCCGTCGACGACTTCATGAAGCCCGACCGGGTGGTGATCGGCGCCGAGGATCCGCGCGCGGCCGAGCTGATGGTGGCGCTGCACAAGCCGTTCACGCGCACCGGCGCGCCGATCATGGTGATGGACTGCGCCAGTGCGGAGCTCTCGAAGTACGCCGCCAACGCGATGCTGGCCACGAAGATCTCGTTCATGAACGAGATCGCCAACGTGTGCGAGGTCTACGGCGCCGATGTCGATCGGGTCCGTCAGGCCATGGGCGCGGACCGGCGGATCGGTCCGGCGTTCCTGTTCCCCGGCGTGGGCTACGGTGGCAGCTGCTTCCCGAAAGACGTCAAGGCGCTGATGAAGTTCTCAGCCGACAAGAAGTACGACTTCAAGATCCTGAAGGCCGTCGAGGCCGTGAACGAGTCGCAGAAGCGCCTGCTGCTGCGCAAGATGGACGGCCACTTCAGCACGCTCAAGGGCAAGACCATCGCCGTGTGGGGCCTGGCCTTCAAGCCGAAAACCGACGACATGCGCGAGGCGCCGGCCATCCCGTTCATCAAGGCCCTGCTCGAGAAGGGCGCCACGGTGCATGTCTACGATCCGGAGGCGATGACCATGGCCAAGAACTTCTTCGGCACCGCGGTCACCTACCACAAGAAGAACTACGACGCGCTGAAGGGCGCCGACGGCCTGGCCGTGATCACCGAGTGGCAGGAGTTCCGGGAGCCCGACTTCCAGCGCATGCGCAAGCTGATGAAGACGCCGGTCGTCTTCGATGGCCGCAACATCTACCAGCCCGAGCAGATGAAGGAGCTCGGCTTCGTCTACTACTCGGTCGGGAGATAGCAGCGTGGCGCGGGTCCTCGTTGCCGGCGGCGCCGGCTACATCGGCAGTCACACCGCCAAGGCGCTGCAGGCAGCCGGCCACACGGTGGTGGTGCTCGACGATCTGTCCGCGGGCCACGCCGAGGCCACGCGCGGGCTGCCGCTCGTGCGCGCCAGGGTGCACGACACCGCTGCCGTGCGGGCGGCGCTCGTCGAACACCGCATCGACGCGGTGATGCACTTCGCGGCCTGGCTGGCGGTGGGCGAGTCGGTGCGGCAGCCCGGCAAGTATTACGAGAACAACCTGACCGGCTCGCTCCTGTTGCTCGAGGCGATGGCCGCGGAAGGCGTGTCGCGCTTGGTGTTCTCGTCGACCTGCGCGGTCTACGGCGAACCCCAACGGTTGCCGCTCACCGAAGATCATCCGACCGCACCCGTGAACGCCTACGGTGAATCGAAGCTGGCGGTCGAGCGCGCCCTGCGCCATTTCGACACGGCGCATGGCCTGCGGTCGATCGCCCTGCGCTACTTCAACGCCGCGGGCGCCGACCCCGACGGCGAGCTCGGCGAAGATCACGACCCGGAGATTCACCTGATTCCCCTGGCCATCGACGCCGCCTGTGGCGGCACAGGCCTGCAGGTCTTCGGTCAGGACTACCCGACGCCCGATGGCACCTGTCTGCGCGACTACGTGCACGTGGCCGACCTGGCCCATGCGCACGTGCAGGCACTGGCCGCGCTCGACGCGGGCGCGCCGTCGAACCGCTACAACGTCGGCACGGGACGGCCGTGGTCGGTGCGCGAGGTGATCGACACGGTCGGCCGGGTCGTGGGATCGCCGGTGCAGTGGACCGCGGCGCCGCGCCGCGCCGGCGACCCCTCGGCCCTCTATGCGGCCAGCGAGCGCACGCAGGCCGAACTCGGCTGGACGCCGCGTCTGAGCGACCTGGAGACCATCGTGACGCACGCGGCACGATGGCGCGCGGCGCATCCGGAAGGATACCGGTCCACGACGGGACGCTGATGGACCCCCTGCTGCGCCTCCTCCGATACGCCCGGCCGCACCGGCTCGTCATCGGAGGCGCGATTGCGGCGATGCTGCTCTACGGCGCTGCGTCGGCCGCGCTGGCCTGGCTGGTCAAGCCGATCCTCGATTCGGTGCTGCCGGCGCGCGAGTCGCTCGGCTTCGTGGCCACCGCGCTGCTCGTCGTCTACGTCGCCAAGGGCCTGGGCAGCTTCCTCTCCAGCTACTGGATGGACGACCTGGGCCACCGCGTGGTGATGGCCCTGCGTACCGAGCTCTTCGAGCACGTGCTCGGACAGTCGGCGGCGTTCTTTGCGCGCCGCAGCACCGGGCAGCTGCTGTCGCGCGTGAACAACGACGTGGGTCAGGTGCAGCGCGCCGTCTCGGAGACCATCGGCGACCTGGCGCGCGAGACGCTCACCGTGTTCGGCTATGCCGGGCTGCTCATCTATATCGACGGCGGACTCGCGCTCGTGTGTCTCACCGCGGCGCCGCTCGTGGTCTACCCGCTGTCGCGGCTGGGCAAGCGCCTGCGCACCGTGTCACGCCGCAGTCAGGAGGCGCTCGAGCGCCTGTCGCACGTCGCCGGTGAGGCGTTCTCGGGCCACCGCATCGTGAAGGCGTTTCTGGCCGAGGAGCGCGAAGGCGCCAAGTTCCGGGCGGCGTCGCTCGAGCTCTACCGCATCAACATGAGCGTCACCGGCGTGCTGTCGCTGCTGCCGCCGCTCATGGAGGCCCTGGGCGGCGTGGCGGTGGTGGGCGCGCTGTGGTACGGCAGCGGCGAGATCGCGGCCGGCCGGCTCACGCCCGGCGAGTTCACGTCGTTTGTGGCCGCGCTGCTGCTGATCTACGGCCCGATCAAGAAGCTCACACGCGTGAACGCCAACCTGCAGCAGGCCGCAGCCGCTGCCGAACGCGTCTTCGAGTTGCTCGACGCGCACACCGAGGTGGTCGAGAAGCCCGGCGCGATCGTGCTGCCGCACTTCACCGCCGCGGTCGAGTACCGCGACGTCACGTTCGGCTACGAAGATGGTCATGGCAAGCACGTGCTGAGCGGCGTGTCGTTTGCCGTGCCGGCCGGTCACATGGTGGCGATCGTCGGGCGGAGTGGCGCTGGCAAGACGACGCTCGCCAATCTCCTGCCGCGGTTCTACGACGTGTCGGCCGGAGCCGTGCTGGTCGACGGCCACGACGTGCGCGACGTGACCATCGCGTCGCTGCGGCGGCAGATCGGCGTGGTCACGCAGGACACCGTGCTCTTCGACGACACGATCGCGGCTAATATCGCTTACGGGATGCCCGAGGCGAGCAGGCACGCGATCGAAGCTGCGGCCCGGGCCGCGCACGCCCATGAATTCATCCAGGGGCAGCCGTCGGGCTATCAGACCCGCATCGGCGAACGCGGTCAGCGCCTGTCGGGCGGCCAGCGCCAGCGCCTGGCGATTGCGCGGGCGCTGCTGCGTGACGCGCCGATCCTGGTGCTCGACGAGGCCACCTCGTCGCTCGACTCGGAATCCGAGCGGCTCGTGCAGGAGGCGCTGGCGGTGCTGATGCGGAACCGCACGTCGTTCGTGATCGCGCACCGGCTCTCGACCGTGCAGCGCGCCGACGCGATTCTCGTGTTCGATCGCGGGCGGCTGGTGGAGCAGGGCCGCCACGACGAGCTGGTCGCGCGCGACGGCGCCTACGCGCGGCTCTACCGCGCGCAGTTCGCCGAGGTGAAACGGGGCGGCCGGGCGGCCACGGGAGCGCCCCTGGCATGATCGGGGCGACGACAGGGAGGACGGCCGGGCGATGATGAGGAGCATGACCGGGTTCGCTTCGGTGACCCACGACGACGAGCGCGGCTCGGTGTCGGTGACGGTGCGGTCGGTCAACCACCGCTTTCTGGACCTGCAGCTGCGCCTGCCTCCGCTCGTGGCCGACGCGGAGCCGCGGGTACGAACCCTCGTGCAGCGGGGCCTGGCGCGCGGCCGCGTCGAGCTCCAGGTATCGGTGCAGCCGCGCGGAGGTCCCACGCCGGTGGTCGAGCTGAACGAGCCGTTCGTCACGGCGCTGACGAGCGCGCTCGAAGCGGCGCGCGCGGCCGGTCTCGTGCAGGGCGCGCTCACGCCGGGCGACTTGCTGCGCCTGCCACAGGCCCTGGCGATTCGCGAGCGGGCGCCCGAAGCCGAGGCTGGAGCGTGGTGGGCCGAGGCCACCGAGACCACCGTCGCGCGGGCGATTGCCGCGCTCGACGAGATGCGCACGCTCGAGGGCGGACATCTCGAGACCGACCTGGCCGCGCGCCAGGCCGCGCTCGGCGTGCTCATCGGCGTGATTGCCGCGGCCGCCGATCAGGGCCGCGTGCACGTCGAGGAGCGTCTGCTCGAGCGGGCGCGCGAGTTGAGCGCCACCGTGCCGATCGACCAGGCGGCGCTGGCGCAGGAAGTGGTGCGCGTAGCCCAGCGTTCGGACATCACCGAGGAGGTCACGCGCTTCCGCGTGCACCTCGAGCACTGGGACACCCTCACCGGCAGCGACGAGCCGTGCGGCCGCAAGCTGGATTTCCTGCTGCAGGAGATGAATCGCGAGATCAACACGATCGGCAGCAAGGCCGACGGCCTGCAGGTGTCCGAGCACGTCATCGAAGCCAAGGCCGAACTCGAGCGCATGCGGGAGCAAGTACAGAATGTCGAGTAGCCGCGGGCTCCTCTTCGTGATCTCGGCGCCGTCGGGCACCGGCAAGACGACGCTGGTCGAGCGGCTCGTCCAGATCCTGCCGAACCTGCGGATGTCCCGCTCCTACACCTCGCGCGCGCTGCGCGCCGGTGAACGCGAGGCCGTCGACTATCACTTCATCAGCCGGGCGGCGTTCGAGGCGATGATTGCCGAGCACGCCTTCCTCGAATGGGCCGATGTCTTCGGCAATCTCTATGGCACGGCGGCGGGCGACGTGCAGCAGATGCTCGAGAGCGGGCAGGACGTGGTGCTGGTGATCGATGTGCAGGGCGCGCGCCAGGTGCGCCAGCGCGGCTCCGATCACACCGCCGTGTTCGTGATGCCGCCGTCGTATCAGGTGTTGGAGCGACGCCTGCGGGGCCGCAGCACCGAGCCCGAGGCGGCGCTGCAGCGGCGGCTGGAGACGGCCCGGGCCGAAGTGTCGAGCTATCGGGAGTACGACTACGTCGTGGTCAACGACGATCTGGAATCGACCGTGGTACGGCTGCAGGAAATCATCGCCGCGGAGCGATCGCGCGCACATCGCATGAATCGTCTGGCCGACGGCATCGTGCGGACGTTCTTCGTCGGCTGGAGCCGGCCGTAGGCTGGAGGGCAGAGGCTATGGCGCGGATCACTGTCGGCGTGAGCGGAGGCATCGGGGCCTACAAGGCGGCGGAGGTCGTCCGCGGGCTGCAGAAGCGCGGCCACGAGGTCACCGTCGTGATGACGCGTAACGCGCGCCGGTTCGTGGGCGAGCTCACCTTCGAGGCCCTCACGAAGCGGCGGGTGATCACGAGCCAGTGGGCGCCCGGGCTGAACGCTGACATAGAGCACATCGCCCTGGCGACGGCCTCCGATCTGCTGCTGGTCGTGCCGGCCACGGCCAACACCATCGGCAAGTTCGCGCACGGCCTGGCCGACGACTTCCTGAGCGCGCTGTTCCTCGCCACGACCGCGCCGGTGCTGCTGGCGCCCGCCATGAACACCAACATGCTGGCGCATCCGGCCGTGCAGGAGAACCTGCAGACGCTGGTGCGCCGCGGCGTGCGGATCGTGGATCCCGGCGACGGCTATCTCGCGTGCGGCTGGGTGGGCAAGGGGCGGCTGGCGGAGCCCGACGAGATCGTCGAGGCGGCCGCGAGCGTGCTCGCCGCCGGCGCTGCGCCGCCTGCGGCTGGCCGGCTGGCTGGCGCTGCCCTGCTCGTCACCGCTGGCCCGACCTTCGAGGATCTCGACCCGGTGCGCTTCATCGGCAACCGCTCGAGCGGACGCATGGGCTACGCGGTGGCGGCTGAGGCCGTGCGGCGCGGCGCCCTCGTCACGCTCGTCTCGGGACCCACGCACCTCGATCCCCCGGCCGGCGCGACGGTCGTGCGCGTGCGTAGCGCCGCCGACATGCACGCGGCCGTGATGGCGCGCGCTGGCGATGTGGCGGCGGTGGTGATGGCGGCGGCGGTGGCCGACTACACGCCGGACACGATTGCCGAGCAGAAGGTGGCGAAGGAGGACGGCGGGTGGACCGTGCCGCTCACCCGTACCATCGACATCCTCGCTGCGCTCGGCCAACTGCCATCGCGCGTCACGAAGCGGCCGGTGCTCGTGGGCTTTGCCGCCGAGACCCACGACCTGCTCGCTCACGCCGACGCCAAGCGCCGCCGCAAGGGCGTGGATCTGATCGTCGCCAACGACGTGACGCAGGCCGGTGCGGGCTTCGACGTGACGACCAACGCCGTGACCTTCCTCGACGACGCGGGTGCCGAGACGACCCCGGTGCTGCCGAAGGGTGAGATTGCCAGCCGGATCCTCGATCGGCTCGAGGCGCTGATGGCGACCGCACCGCCGACGGGGGCTCGCTGATGGACCGCGACACGCTGGCCGCGCACCTCGAGTTCTTCGGTGAGCTCGGCGCCCAGGGCATCAGCGGCGATCCGCGGTGGCGCGACCGCGCGGACCGGGGCGCTGCCGGCGCGGTCCCCGTGCCGTTGACGGATACGGCGGAGGCGGCGGAGGCGGCGCCCGACGCACCGCCGCTGGCTGGCGCGGCCGCCAGCGCCGGCCCGGCGGCCCTGCCGCCGGGTGAGGGGCTGCTGGCCCTTCGCACCGACATCGGTCCGGCGTGCACGCGCTGCAAGCTGCACACGCTCGGCCGCCGCCAGGTCGTGTTCGGCGTGGGCAATCCGCAGGCGCGCCTCATGTTCGTCGGCGAGGCTCCGGGTGAGGACGAGGACACGCAAGGCGAGCCCTTCGTGGGCCGCGCGGGCCAGCTGCTCACGAAGATCATCGAGGCGATCGGCATGAGCCGCGAGCAGGTCTACATCGCCAACATCATCAAGTGCCGGCCGCCCGGCAATCGCAACCCCGAGCCCGACGAAGTGGCGACCTGCGAGCCGTTCCTGTTCGAGCAGCTCGCGATCGTGCAGCCGCGCGTCGTGGTCGCGCTCGGGAAGTTCGCCGCGCACTCGTTGCTGCGCACGACCGAGCCGATCACCAAGCTGCGCGGCCGCGTGTTCGCGTGGCGCGGAGCGTCGCTCATCCCTACGTTCCATCCCGCCTACCTGCTCAGGAATCCCCCCGCGAAACGCGAGGTGTGGGAGGACATGAAGAAGGTGCGCGAGTTGCTGCAGGGGTAGCCGCCGGTGGTGCGAATCGTGTCGGTGGCCGTGCCGGTGCCGGCCCTCGACGTGCTCACCTACCGGGTGCCAGAGGGCTGGCCGGTGCTCGTGGCGGGGGCCCGTGTGGACGTGCCGCTCGGCTCCCGGCGCATGACCGGCATCGTCGTCGACCCGGCCCCGGCGACGCCCGCGGTCGCGCTGCGGTTGCGCGATGTGCTGGCGGTGCGCGACGAGCGCGCCTTCGTGCCGCCCGCGCTGGTGGCGCTGGCCCTGTGGGTGGCCGACTACTACGTGGCCGGCCCCGGCGACGTGCTGGCCTCGGCCCTGCCGCCGCGCGTGCTCACGGGCGATGCGCGTACCTTCAAGCGACGGCGCGTGGCCGTGCTGACCGCGCTCGGAGTCGCGGCCGCGGCACAGGCCGCGGTGGATCCACGGTGCGTGCCTCCCGGCGACGGGGATCAGGCCAGCGCGCGCCTGGGCTCGCGCCAGCGCGAGGCGCTCGCGCTGCTGGCCGGCGTGCCCGACGGCGTGGCGGCGTCCATACTGGCCGACCGCGGCATCGCCGCATCGACGCTCACGCGCCTCGAGCGGGCGGGCCTGGTGGCGATCACCCACGAGACGGTCGTGCGCGATCCGTTCGCCGCCCACGCGCTCGCACCCGGCGGCGACGGCCGGCCGCTCACGCTCACCGGGGAGCAGCGGGCCGCGCTCGACGTGCTCGAGCCGATGGTCGATGCCGGCGAGTACCGGGCGGCGTTGCTCAAGGGCGTGACCGGCAGCGGCAAGACCGAGATCTATCTGCACCTGGCCGACCGCGTGCGCCAGCAGGGCCGTCAGGCACTCATCCTCGTGCCCGAGATCGCGCTCACCCCAGCCGTGGCCGGGCGGGTGCGCGCGCGCTTCGGCGATCGCGTGGCGATTCAGCACAGCGGCCTGTCGGACGGCGAGCGGCACGACCAGTGGCACCGCGTGCGCGACGGCAGTGTGGATGTCGTGGTCGGCACGCGTTCGGCGGTGTTCTCGCCGCTCGAGCGCGTCGGCCTGGTGGTCGTGGACGAAGAGCACGACACGTCATACAAGCAGGACGAGACACCGCGCTATCAGGGCCGCGATGTGGCGGTGATGCGGGCCAAACAGCAAGGCGCGCTGGTGGTACTCGGCTCGGCGACGCCGTCCCTCGAGTCGTACTACAACGCCACGCGCGGACGCTACACGCTGGTCACGCTCGACCGGCGCGTGGCCGATCGGCCGATGGCCGCGGTGCACGTCGTGAACATGCGCGAGGAGTGGGCCGAGGCCGGCGCCGAAGTGATCCTCAGCCGATCGCTCGTGCGCGGCATCGCCGCCCGGCTGGCGGCGGGGGAGCAGACGCTCGTGCTGCTGAATCGCCGCGGCGTGTCATCGGCGGTGTTGTGCCGGCAGTGCGGCAGCACTGTGGAGTGTCCGCACTGCAGCGTGTCGATGACCGTGCATGGCTCCGGCGCCCGCGCCCGCGCGCGCTGCCACTACTGCGACTACGCGTGCGCCGTGCCGCCGATCTGCCCGAAATGCGCGGCCCCCTACATGGAGCATCTGGGTTTCGGCACCGAGCGGCTCGAGATCGATCTGCGTGAGCGGTTTCCCGAGGCGCGGATCGGCCGCGTCGACCGCGATACCGTGGGCACGCGCGGCAGCTTGACCGCGCTCCTCGCGCAGTTCGGCCGCCGTGAACTCGACGTGCTGGTGGGCACGCAGATGATCGCCAAGGGTCACGACTTCCCGTTCGTCACGCTGGTGGGCGTCGTCTCGGCCGACGTCGGGCTCGGTCTGCCGGACTTCCGCGCGGCCGAACGCACCTTCCAGCTGATCACGCAGGTCGTGGGCCGGGCCGGGCGCGGCGAGCGGCTCGGCGAGGCGTGCGTGCAGACGCTGTTCCCGTCGCACTACGCCGTGCGCTGCGGCTGCGCGCAGGACTACGACGCGTTCGTGGCCAAGGAGCTGGAGTTCCGCACGGCGTTGCGCTATCCGCCGGTCACCGCGATGATCAACGTGGTGGTGCGTGGCCCCTCACTGGCGGAGGCGCTCGACGCGGCGCGTGAACTCGCCACGCTCGTGCGCGGGGCCGTGGCCGCGGCCGGGGTCGTGCTGCTCGGGCCGGCGCCCGCGCCGATCGCGAAGCTGCGCGGCGAACACCGCGCGCAGTTCTTCTTGAAGGGCGGCGATCGCGCGCAGATGAAGGACGCGATTCGTGCCGCGCTGGCGGCCCGGCCTGCGCTGGCGCGCCGCACGGCCGTCGACGTGGATCCCGTGAGCATGCTCTAGTTCAAGTGTCGCGTCCCGGACCGGGCCACGCGCCGTGCGGGGCGAGGAGCGGCGCCCGCTACTGGTGGCCGGAGGCGGGCGCAAGGTCGGGCACGATCCCGGCCATCGGCGTGACCGGGGCGGGGGTGAAACACAGTGCGAAGACGAGCGCGGCGGCCACGGCCAGCGCCAGGCGCGGCCGCCCGAGTGGCAGGTGGTCATCGAGCGTCGGTGGATGCTGCACTCCAGCCACCACCAGTACGCCGGCCATCACGATCGCCCAGGCCACCCAACTGATCGACACGAACGTCAGGCCGATTGCGACCGCGGCCGTGCCAAGCGTGATCCAGCGGGCGTGACCTCCGACGACGGCGTAGGCGAGGTGCCCGCCGTCGAGCTGGGCCAGCGGGAACAGGTTGAGCGCGGTGGCCAGCAGGCCGAACCACGCGGCGAGCGCTACCGGATGCAGGTGCAGCATCTGGCCATCGGGCAGCGTGCCCCACACCACGGCCTCCATGGCACGAAAGAGGAGCGGCTCGCCCAGCTCGATCATGTCGAGCTGCTCGGGCACCGGCACCGGCACGAGGCGTGACAGCCACAGGCCGAGCACGAGCAGCGGCACCGCCACGACGAAGCCGGCGAAGGGGCCGGAGGCACCGATGTCGAAAAGCGCCCGCTTGTGCGGGATGACGTCGCGAATGCGGATGAAGGCCCCGAAGGTGCCGGTGAGGGGTAGTGGCGCGGGCAGGAAGTAGGGCAGGGAGGCGTCGACCTGGTACCACCGGCAGGTCAGGTAGTGGCCCCACTCGTGAGCGCCGAGAATGGCCAGCACCGACAGGCTGAACCACAAGCCGCCCAGCCAGAACTGCAGCGAAGGCGCCGCCGGAGGTTCCTGCCCGAAACCTGCGAGGAACGCCGCATGGTGCCAGCCACCAAAGTAGGTCGTGGTCACGAACGTCGCCGCGAGGCCCAGCAGGTGGACCCGGATGGGGTGCGCTGTCATGGCCGGCACCGGGTCAGCCGATGTTCTGCAGGTCCTTGCCGGGTTTGAAGCGGATGGTCCGCCCCGGCGGAATCTTGACCTCTCGGCCGGTCCGGGGGTTGCGGCCGATGCCGCGCTTACGGGGCTTCACCTGGAACACGCCAAAGCCCCGCAGCTCAATGCGTTCGCCGCGCTGCATGGAGACGCGCATGGCGTCGAACACCGCGTCTACGGCCAATTCGGCCTTCACTTTGGTGATCTCGGCCAGACGCGAGACCTCGTTGACGATGTCGACCTTGATCATCGAGTGGGTTCTGCTTGGGCCAGCGAGGTAACTATCATAGATAGAGTCACTTACACTGTCAACGGGGCCAACAGGCGCAGGCCTGTGGTGACGGCGGCACGCGAAAATGCGCCGTATTGCGCGTACACTGGGCGCAACGTGCCCCGCGTGCTGCCCACCGTCGTCCTCGTCGGCCGACCTAATGTCGGCAAGTCCACGCTGTTCAACAGGATGACGGGGACCCGCCGCGCGATTGTGACGCCCATCGCTGGCACGACTCGCGATGCCATGCGTCACCCCGTGCCCGTGGCCGACGGCGGGTTCCTGCTCACCGACACCGGCGGCATGTTCGGCAGCAGCCAGGACCCGTTGCACGAGCTGGTGGTCGAAGCCGGCCATCGGGCCCTGGCCACGGCCGACCTGGTCGTCTTCGTGGTCGACGGACGGGAAGGCCTGGTGTCTGGCGACCACGAGATTGCCAAGGCGGTACGCGGCACCGGCAAGCCGGTCGTGCTGGCCATCAACAAGACCGACGACAAGCGCTCCATTGCCGGGGCGCTCGAGCTCTACCGGCTGGGGTTCGACCCGGTCGTCGAAGTGAGCGCCGAGCACGGGCGCGGTGTGGGTGACCTGCTCGACGAGGTCAAGAGCCGCTTGCCGGCGCCGGTCGAGACCCACGACGATGCCTCGACCGACGAAGAGGTGCAGCACGGTCGCCATACCCCCGGCGAACTGGCCGTGGCCATCGTCGGCCGTCCCAACGCTGGCAAGTCGTCGCTCGTGAACCGGCTGCTGCGCGAAGACCGCATGATCGTGTCGCCCGTGCCCGGCACCACGCGCGATCCGGTCGACTCGGTTTTCCTCTGGCATCGCAAGAAGATCCGCATCGTCGACACGGCCGGCATCCGCAAGGCGGGCCGGGTGGCGCGCGGCGGCGCCGTGGAGTCGCTGAGCGTGCTGCTGGCCAAGCGCGCTATCGCCGATGCCGACGTGGTCGTGCTGGTCGTGGATGCGATCGTCGGCGTGACCGATCAGGACGCGGCGATCGTCGGCGAAGCAGACGCGGCCGGCCGGGGCATCGTGATTGCCCTCAACAAATGGGACCTGCGTGAGGACCACTCGCAGGAAGCCGCGCAGGCGGCCGACGACGAAGTACGGCGGCGGCTGCCGTTCATGGACTACGCGCCGATCGTCCACATCTCGGCGCTCACGGGCGATCGCACGCCGAAGCTGGTTGAGGTCGTGGACCGCGTGGCCACCGAGCGGCGCCGGCGCGTGACCACGCATGCGCTCAACGAGTTCGTGAACAAGATCACGCAGGCCCACCTGCCGGTGGCCGACGGCAAGCGCTCGGTGCGGGTGCTCTTTGCCGCGCAGACCGGTGTGGCGCCTCCCACCTTCGTGATGTTCACGAACGTCGCGGCTGAACTGCACTTCTCGTACATCCGCTACCTGACCAATCGCCTGCGCGAGGAATACGGCTTCGCCGGCACGCCTATTCGCCTGCACGTGCGGCGCCGGTCCCGTGCGCGGAAGGGCACGGAATCGCGATGATCGCCGTGCTATACTCGGCGCTCCCGCTGGTTGGCCGCAGTCGAGCCAATTGAGCGGAACGACGTGTATGGCGGCTCCGAAACTCGAGCGCCTCAAGGCCGCGGATGTCTGCCAGCTTGCTCAGGTGCAGCCTTATGTGTTGCGCTCGTGGGAGGCAGAGTTCCCGGATCTTGGCCAAGTAACGGCGGGAGGCCCTCGAATTTACGGCCGTGCGGATGTCGAGCGCGTGCTGAGGATCCGGGAGCTGATAGTCGGCGAGGGCCTTACGCTGGCCGGCGCGCGTCGCCGGCTGGAAGAGTCCGCCGCCGACGACCTGCCACTCTCGTCGGCCGAGGAGTTCTCGCTCGTCGACGAGCAGACGCGCCTGCGGCTGCGCTCGGTGCGGCAAGGGCTGCAAGGGGTGCTGACGTTGCTCGAGCGGCCCCTCGGCGGGGCGCCATTCGAGCTCGTGGCGACGGCCACCGACGCGGTGGCGGCGGCGCCCAAGGCCAGGCGGACACGGCGGTAGCACGACGACGACGGCGTTCACGACTTCCGACGGGATGTAGCGCAGCCTGGCTAGCGCGCCTGCTTGGGGTGCAGGAGGTCCCGGGTTCGAATCCCGGCATCCCGACCAACCCTTTTCGCCACTCCGCCGAGCGGCCGCGGGCTCTGGCGGCGCACACCAACGGATCCAGATCGCATGAACAAGAACGGCATCCTGTCGGTGGTCATCGTGGTGGCGGCCGTGATCCTCATCGGCCTGTGGGTACTGCGCACCGGCCAGCAGCGCGCTGGCGCCCGCCAGTTCGACTGCGCCGCGGCGCCCGCCGCGCCGTCGCAGCTGGCCATCGAGACGCATCCCGACATCTCGGTGAAGGCCACGTGGCAGGCGCCGGGCGGCACCGAGGTGCCGACCTCCTATGTCCTCGAGTCGGGCACGGCATCCGGGAAGAACGACATCGGCACCTTCATCGTGCCCGCCTCGGCCACGGTCATGGAACGGCCGGGCGCACCCGGCACCTTCCACGTGCGTGTCTATGCCCGCAACGCCTGCGGCACGAGCGCCCCTTCGAACGAAGTCGCCGTCACCTTGCCGTAGGGCCGTGGTCATGACCCGGCTGCTGCGCGTGACGTTCGGCGTTGCCGGTGCCGCGCTGCTGGCGTTGCACGCCGCCCCGTCGGCACCCGCCGCCCAGGGCGCGCCCGCGCGGCGCATCGCCGACCTGGCCTTGCTCGACGCCTCGGGCGCCCACCACTCCCTGTTCCACTTCAAGGCCGACAAGGGCCTCGTGCTCTACGCGCAGCGCGCCGGCTGTCCGATTGTGGCCGTCAACCTGCCCAAGATCGCGGCGCTGCGCGCGCGGTTTGCTGCCCAGGGCATTCGCTTCCTCCTTTACAACAGTGCGGGCGAAACGCGCGACGAGATCCGCGCGTGGGCGAAGGAGTTCGCCGTCGACCTCCCGATCCTCCACGACACCGACCAACTGCTCCTCAACGAGCTCGGCGTGGACCGTTCGGGCGTGGCCACGCTCATCGACACCAAGCGCCGTCGCGTCGTGTTCCAAGGTGCGGTCGATGATCAGTCCGACTACGAGCACCAGAGGCCCGCGGCCACCAGGCACTACCTCGCCGATGCGATCACCGCCCTCGTGGCCGGGCGGCCGGTGGCGGTGCCCGTGGCCGATTCGCTCGGCTGCCTGATGACGCCGTTGTCGCAGGAGCAGCCTCTCGCGGCGAGCCACTACGCCACCAAGGTGGCGCCGGTCATGCGTGAGAAGTGCGTGACCTGCCATCGCGCGCAGGGCGCCGGGCCGTTTGCCTTCTCGAGCTACGCGCTGGCGCAGCGCTGGGCGGCGATGACGAAGGAAACCGTGCTCACTGGCCGGATGCCACCGGCCGACGCTGATCCAGAGATCGGCCACCTCGCCTTTCAACGCGGCCTCACGGGCACGGAGAAGCGGGATCTGGTGCGCTGGATCGATGCCGGTGCGCCGCGCGGCGAGGGTCCGGATCCGCTGGCCGACCCGGTGGCGCCCGGCGCGGAATGGCCGGAAGGCCGGCCCGATCTCGTGCTCACCGTGCCGGCGTTCCGCGTGCCCGCCACCGGCGTGCTCGACTACCTCTACCCGGAAGTGGCCACCGGTCTCACAGAAGACACGTGGGTGCGCCGCGTGGCCATGCTGCCCAGCCATCCGGCCGTGACGCACCACGCCTTTGCGTTTCTGCAGCCCGTGGACGACGCCGTGCCGCGTCTCAGCGAAGACGACTGGGTCGGTCTCTATTCACCCGGTGTGGATGTCGTCACTGGCGGTCTGGCCGACACGAGCGGCGGCAGCGCTGCGATGCTCGTGCCGAAGGGCGCGACGCTCTACCTGCAGGTGCACTACACCACCATCGGCCGCCCGGTCGACAGCACGATGCGCGTCGGGTTGTACTTCCAGAAGCAGGCGCCGACGCGCCGCATTCGCACGGTGGGCGTCACCTCCGACCTGGAGATTCCGCCGCGCGTGGCCGCGCATCCCATGTCGGTCAGTCACCGGCTCACCGAAGACATCGTGCTCTATGGCCTGTATCCCCATATGCACTACCGCGGCAGCTCGGCGAAGTACACCATCGCGCAGCCCGGACAGCCGCCCGAAGTACTGCTCTCGGTACCGCACTACCGGTTCAACTGGCAGACCATCTACATGCTGCAGGAGCCACGCCCACTTCCGGCCGGCACGGTCGTGACCTTCAGCGGTACCTACGACAACTCGTCGGACAACCCGCTCAACCCCGACCCGACCAAGACCGTGCTCTTCGGGCGCCAGAGTTGGGACGAGATGTTCATCGGCTACCTGGTGTATGGCGTCCCGGTCCGCTGAGGCCGCCGAGCCGAGGCGCGATCAGCTCGACGGCCTGCGGGCGTGGCTGTTCGTCTGCGTCTTCACCGTGCACCATCAGCTCGAGCAGGTCGAGTTCCTGACCTACTCGCTCTCGACGTTCTTCGTGATGAGCGGCTTCCTCATCACCCGCGTGCTGTGGATGTGCAAGGCCGAGACCCTGTGGGGGAAGCTGCGCATCTTCTACGTGCGCCGCGTGATTCGCATCGTGCCCGCTTACGCGTTCGTCGTGGCGCTCTTGCTCATCTTCGACACCCTCGAGAACCCGGCCGCGTACGCCTTCTACTATCTGAACATCAAGTTGTTCCTGGTGAGCCTGCATCAGGAACGCCCCGAGTTCATCACCTGGTGGGCCGGTTGGGACCGCCAGGACCTGCACCTGTGGTCGATGTCGGTGGAAGAGCAGTTCTATCTGCTCTTCCCGTGGGTGTACTTCCTCACGCCGGCGCGCCGCCTGGGCGTGGCGTTCGCCGCGGCCGTGACCGTGGGGCTCGTGACGCGCACCTGGTTCATGCACTATTACCCGACCTCGTTCTACGGCTTCCTGCTCACGAGCTGCGTCGAGTATTTCGCCTGGGGAGCGCTCTTCTCGTATCTCGATCTGAACGGTACGCTGCCGTCCAAGCCGGCGGCGTGGTGGTCGTTGTACCTGCCGGTCGCCGCCACGCTCGTGCTTATAGCGGCCGAGTACGGGCTCGGGGCCGACGGCTACTTCCATCAGCAAACGTCGCATTTCCTGGGACCGATCGCGCCGTTCCTAGGCATGGCCATGTGGGGGCTCTGGGTCGCCGACTCGCGCCTGGCGGTCGTGCGGTTCCTGAACTGGAAGCCGTTCGTCTACTTCGGACACCTCAGCTATCCGATGTATCTGACGCATCTCACGTTCATCTCGTTTTGTCAGCGCGACCTCACGCCGCAGATCGCGCGCGTGGTCGATGGACCGCGGGCGCAGTACGCGGTGTCGTACGTGCTGGCGTTCATCATGACCAGCCTGGCAGGGGCCTTCATCTGGCACGTCATCGAGGTGCCGGCAGCGCGGCTCAAACGGCGGTTCCCGCTGGATCCGTCGCGCCTGCAGCGTCATGCCGTGCCGGCCGGGGCCACGCCCCAGCCGAGCTGAGGCGGACCGGCCACGTTGATGCAGCCACGCCGTGGCGAAGGATTCGCGCGCGTCACGCCGTTTGCGCTCGTGGCGGTAGCGGTGGGCGTCGCGGTGGCGCCGCGGCCCGCCGGGCTCGTCGAACGGATCTACGCGGGCACGTTCTATCCCGTGCTGCAAGCCGCGCTGACCACGGCGTCGAACGTGCTGCCGATCGCAGTCTTCGACGTCGTGCTCGTGGTCGCGGTCACCGGGGCGCTCTGGCTCTGGGTCGGTGCTGCGCGTCGCGCACGGCGCACGTGGTCGGCGCAGCCACTGCTGGCCGCCGCGCGCGTGACGGCCGCCGTGCTGGCGGCGGCGTACCTCTGGTTCGTGGCCGTCTGGGGGCTCAACTACGCGCGACTGCCCCTTGACGAGCGTCTGCGCCTGCCGCCGGACGCGGCGTCGGCGCCCGAGGTGCTCGCGCTGCTCGACCTGGCCGTGGGCGAGGTCAATCGCCTGTCCGCCGGCGCGCATGCCGACCGTGCCGTGCCCTACGACGCCGAAGGCGACATCGCTCGGACCCTGCACGCGGTGGAGGCGGCACATGGACGACCGCGAGCTACCGTGCCGGGCCGCCCGAAGCCGACGCTGCTGGCCGCCTACTTCCGCATGGCCGGCGTGGACGGCCTGACCGCGCCGGTGGCCCTCGAGACGCTGCTCAATCCGGATCTGACGCCCGCCGAGCGTCCCTTCGTGCTGGCCCACGAGTGGGCGCACCTGGCGGGCTATGCGCCCGAAGCCGACGCGAACTTCGTGGCGTGGCTGGCCACGAGTGACGCCGGCGCCGACGTGGCCTCGCGCTACAGCGGGTTCCTGTTCCTGCTGAGCGAGACGTCCGCCCAGGTGCCGCGCGCCGCTCGTCGCGCCAGTCTGGAGCACCTTGCTGAGGGACCACGCCGCGACCTCGACGCCATTGCCGCGCGGGCCCGGCAGCGCATCGACCTGGTGCAGCGCGTGGGGTGGCGGGTCTACGACAGCTACCTGCGGTCGCAGGGCGTACGCGAGGGCATCGTGAGCTACTCGCGCGTGGTCGACCTCATCGCGCGGGCCGCGCGCCCGCAGCGGGTGCCCGACGGCCCGGCCGTGCCGCAGCCGAGGCCGAAGCCGATGCCACAATAGACTCATGGCCCCCTGCGTCACCATCTGCCGATCCGTGGATCGCGCGCACCCCGATCGCGCGGTCATCGCGGACGCGGCGAGGCGGTTGCGCGCGGGCGAGCTCGTCGTGTTCCCGACCGAAACGGTCTACGGACTCGGCGCCCACGCGTTCGACGCCGTGGCGGTGGCGCGCATCTTTGCCGCGAAGGGCCGGCCGTCGACCGATCCCCTGATCGTGCACGTGGTCGATGCGGATGGGTTAGGGCAGTTGGCGCGTGACGTGCCGGCCGCCGCGCACGCACTGGCCGCCCGCTTCTGGCCGGGTCCGCTCACGCTCGTGCTGCGCAAGCGGCCCGAGGTGTCTGGGATCGTGACCGCCGGCCTCGACAGCGTGGCGGTGCGCGTGCCGGCGCATCCGGTGGCGCGCGCGCTGCTCATGGCGGCGGGCGTACCGGTGGCGGCGCCCAGTGCGAACCGCTTCTCGCGGCCCAGCCCGACCACCGCCGCGCACGTGCTGGCGGACCTCGACGGCCTGGTGAATCTGGTCATCGACGCGGGTCCGACCGACATCGGCGTCGAGTCGACGATCGTCGATTGCACGGTCTCGCCACCGGTCGTGCGCCGCGCTGGCGGCGTGCCGTTCGACGTGCTGGCCGAGGTGGTGCCGGATGTGCGCGTCGCCGACACCGTGACCGACGTGCACGAGGCGCAGGTCGCGCCGGGGCAGCTGCTGCGACACTACGCGCCCGACGCGCGGCTCACGGTCTACGCGGGAACGCCGGCGGCGGTGGTGGCGCGCCTGGCTAGCGACGCCCGCGCACACGTTGGGCGAGGCTCTCGGGTTGGCGTGCTTGCACCGGAGGACGACCTCATGGCGCTGGCACCCGAGGTGGCGGCGGCGGCCGCGCGAGGACGCGTGGTGGTGGCGAGCTTGGGGCCGCGTCACGACCCGGCAGCCGCGGCGCGCGTGCTGTTCGGGGCACTGCGGATGCTCGACGGCGAACGCGTCGACGTGATTATCGCTTCGGGGCCGGCGCGGCACGGGCTCGGCGCGGCGGTGTGGGATCGACTGCGGCGCGCGGCCGAAGGGCGCGTCATTCCGGTCTGACGGGCGGGTTCTACCGCTCGAAGCCCGACCAGTCGAGGCGATGTTGACGACGTAGATCGCGCAGAGTGCCGGGATAGACTCCGGCCCGGCGCGCGGCGGCGCTCGTCTGCAGCATCGCGGCCGCGAAATCCTGACTCATGCGCTGCATATCAGCCAGCCAGAAGGGGCAATTGCCATCGCGGCTGCGGAAGGCGATCTCGCGTCCAGCCATCGCGAACCAGGGGCGGTCGCCCTCACGCGCCGGTTGTGGTGCGCACGTGCTCTCGAAGCGTGCCCACTGCGTGTCGATCTGGGCGGCCTGTTGCGCGAGGCGGGCGACCTCGCGCCCGTAGGTCGCCTCGCCACGCGTGCGCTGTCCGTCGGCACTCGTGTCGTTCGTGAAGGCCGGCACGCTCGGGGCGAGCGGCGCCTGCCTCGAGGCGGACGACGCCGCCGAGGACGCGCCTGGCGGTGCCGTCACGGCGCGGCCGTCGAGCAGCGCGCGCACGTGGTCGGCGGCCACGGCAAACCCGAGCCCCTCGGCGCTGCTGCCCATCTTGAGCGTGGTCACGCCCACGACGGTGCCGTCGCGGTCGAGCAGCGGGCCGCCGCTGTTGCCCGGGTTGATGGCGGCATCGGTCTGCAACAGCAGCACTGCTCCGGCCAGCCGCCGCGCGCTGACGATGCCGCGAGTGACCGTGCTCTGCAGCCCGAAGGCCGATCCAATGGCGATCACCTCCTGGCCGGGCCGCACGTGATCGGCGCTCTTCAGCGCCAGCACCTGCGGAGCTACGGTCAGACCCGAGACCCGCAGCACGGCGAGATCCACCTCGGGGGCGGTGCGTTCCACGCGCGCTGTGCGGGTTGAGCCGTCGTGCAGCCGCACCGTGACCGACGCCGCGCGTCCGACCACGTGGTCGTTGGTGATGAGCGTGTCGGCTGACACGAAGAACCCGGTGCCGCGGCTGTCCGCGGTTTCCACCATGACCACGGCGGTCGTGGCCAGCGCCACCACGTCTTCGATCGAGGCCCGGGTGTCGGCGGTGGGCAAGGGTGAGAGAGGCGTGGTGGCCGGTGTCATCGGCCGCTCCGCACGGGACACGACCTGGACCGGCGGCACGGCACCCGTCGTGGGGGCCGGATCCTGAGGGAGCACCGCGGGACCCGCCGGTCTCGCCTCATCGACGATGAGCGGGGTGGAGGGTGGGGGCGGCGGCGTGCGGGACTGCCACAGATATGCGGCGCCGATGGTGGCCAGCACCACTGGAAAGAGCAGCGTCCAGGTGGCCGACGTGATCGCCGCCGTCGTGGCTGTGACGGGGGCAGTCCCCATCCCGCCGGTCTCGGACGCTTCGTGCCGGCGCGACCCGCATCGGCACACATCGATCTGTGACGGCACGCGCCGGGCACAACGGGAGCAGGTCCAGACAATGGAAGACGACGGCATCAGAGGCGCGGCACCGCGCCTCTGTCATATCGGCATCGTCAGCATGGCGCGACAGCCTGCGCCCTTGGGCCCGGGATCGAGCGTGAGGGTGCCGCCGTGCGCCTCGGCGATCTGGCGGCACAGCACCAGGCCGATACCCGAGCCGCCAGCCTTGGTCGTGAAGAACGGCACGAACAGATTGGCTGTCTTGGGCGGACCAGGGCCGTCGTCGTCCACCCACAGGTCGAGGCCGCGCGCCGATCGGTGCCAGCCCACCACCACGCCGCGGCCGCCGTGCTCGAGCGTGGCCTCGGCGCCGTTGCGCAGCAGGTTGATGAGCAGCTGCTCGAGCTGATCGCCATCGGCGTCCACGGTCAAGTCGGGTCCGGGCTTGAGCGCCACTGGCACGCGCGTCTCGAGTCCGGCCACGCGCTGCACGAGCGGCTTCAGCACGACCGCGGTCTTTCGCGGCGACGGCAGCTTGGCGAGGCGTGCGTAGGCGGCCGTGAAACGGCCGAGCGCATCGGCGCGCGAGCCGATCACCTGCAAGCCGCGCCGCAGGTCGTCGTTCAGATCGAGCGGCGCCGGATCACGCTGTAACAGCGCGTCGAGCGATCCGGCCAGCGACTTGATCGGGCCGAGCGAGTTGCCGAGCTCGTGCCCGATCACCCGAATCAGTCGCTGCCATGCCTGGCGTTCCTGTTCGCGGAGCGGCCGGCTCACGTCGGCCACGACCAGCAGGTCATGGCGCTGTCCGCCCAGGCGGAACGTCGTGCGGCGCACCTCCCAGCGGCCGGTGCCGCCGGGCAGGTCGAGGTCGACGACGCGCGGCGCGTCGCCGAACCAGGCCTCGATGGCCAGCGTGTCGGCGGTATGTCCGAGGAGCTGCTCGGCGGGCCGGGCGAGCAGGCGCTCGCCGGTGCGGTTCACCAGGCGCAGACGCCGCTCGGGGTCGAACGCGAAGACCGCCACGTCGATCTGTTCCATCACCGTGCGCAGCAGCGCCGTGGCCTCGACCGCGCCCAGGCGCTGCTCGTGCAGCGTCTCGGCCAGAGCGTTCACCTCGGTCATCACGTCGCCGAGCGGATCGCCGGCCGACGCGCTGCGGCCGCGGATCGAGAAGTCGTCCTCGCGCAGCGCCGCGACCAGGTTGGCGAGGGTCTGCAGCGGCGCGACGATGTGCGTGCGCAAGGCCGCCACCGCACCCGCCGTCGTGACCGCGAGCACCGCTGCCGCGGTCCAGCGCACCTTGGCTGAATAGTCGCCGGTCCAGAGCAGCAGCAGCGCCACGGCGAGGGGCGGCCCGGCGGCGGCGAGCGCCAGCGCGACGGCGTGCTGATCGAAGCGAAGACGCGTCATAGTCTGATCTGGCGATGTGATGATCTCGCGATCCTTTCGCCGATCAGTTACAGCTTATAGCGCTCGAGGCGTCGATAGAGAGCGCTACGCGACAGGCCGAGGGCGCGCGCAGCGTTGCTCACATTCCCGTGCCGCGCCATGGCCTTCTTGATGAGGAAGGCTTCGACGTCTTCGAGGCTCATGTCTTCGAGCCGGCCGCTCGGCACGCCCTCGACGCGCAGACCCAGATCGGACGCCCGCACCACCGAGCCCTGCGCCATCAGCACCGCCCGCTCGATGGCGTGGTCGATCTCGCGCACGTTGCCGGGCCAGCGATGGTCGAGGAGCAGTTGCAGCGCCGCGGGGTCGAAGCCGGTGATGGTCTTGCGGTAGCGCTGGGTGTGGAGGTGCAGGAAGTGCTGGGCGAGCAGCGGGATGTCTTCGCGGCGATCCCGGAGCGGCGGTAGATGGAGATCGATCGTGTTGAGGCGGAAGAGCAGATCCTGGCGGAAGCGACCGGCCTCGATCTCCGCCGTCAAGTCGGCGTTGGTGGCCGACACGATGCGCACGTCGACCTTGCGCGTCTTCGATGACCCGACCCGTTCGAACTCGCCCGACTCGATGACGCGCAGCAGCTTCGCCTGCTGGCTCGACGGCACGTTCGCGATCTCGTCCAGGAAGAGCGTGCTGCCGTCGGCCAGCTCGAAGCGGCCGATGCGATCGGCCTTGGCGTCGGTGAACGCGCCGCGCACGTGGCCAAAGAGTTCGCTTTCGAAGACGCCCTCGGCCATGCCGCCGGCGTTCACAGTGACCATCGGGCGCGGCGCGCGCGGCGACACGGCGTGCAGCGCCTGCGCGACGAGGCTCTTGCCCGTGCCGTTCTCGCCGCTGATGAGCACGTTGGCATCCGACGGGCCGACGCGCGCAATCACGTCGAGCACCGGCCGCATGGCCGGCGACTCTGCGAGTAGCGGCGAGCGGCCGTCGGCCACCAGCGCCTGGTTGGCCAGCAGTAGACGCCGGCCCAGGCGGATGGCGCGGCCGAGCGCGGTCTGTGTGCGCACGATGGTGAGCAGCCGGTCGTTGTCCCACGGCTTCTGCACGAAGTCGCGAGCGCCGCGGCGCATCGCCTCCACGGCGACGTCCACCGAGCCCCACGCCGTCATCACCACCACCGGCAGCGACTCGTCGGCCAGGCGGATTCGGCTGAGCAGGTCGAGGCCCTCGTCGCCCGAGGTGGTGTCGCGCGAGTAGTTCAGATCGATGAGCACGACGTCGTAGTCCTTGAGCTCGATCGCCCTGGCCACCTGGGCCGGCGACGACGCTGTGTCGATCACGTAGCCGTCTGGCTTGAGCAGGAGGCGCAGGGCCTCGAGCACGTCGGCCTGGTCGTCGGCGATGAGGACCCGCGACGGCAGGTCAGGCGGCATCAACCACCCAGCCGTCCTTCAACTGGATCACGCGCGTGCCGTAGGCCGCATTCACGTCGGAGTGGGTCACCTGCACGACGGTCGTGCCTTGCGCGTTGAGCTTGGCGAACAGCTCCATGATCTCGCGGCCCTGGTCGGAGTGCAGGTTGCCGGTGGGTTCATCGGCCAGGATGATCGACGGGTTGGCCACGACCGCGCGCGCGATGGCGACGAGCTGCTGCTGTCCGCCCGAGAGCTGATTCGGGTAGAGGTCTTTCTTGCCGACGATGTTGAAGCGGTCGAGGATGTCGCCGACCATGGCCTGGCGTTCGCCGCGTTTCACGTCACGGTATGACAGCGGCAGGTCGATGTTCTCGTAGACGGTGAGGTTGTCGAGCAGGTGGTAGCTCTGGAACACGAAGCCGATGTACGCCTTCTGCAGCCGCAACCGGTCCTTCTGCGCGAGCGCATGCACCGGCTGGTCGTGCAGCCAGTACTCGCCGCTCCAGGCCGAGTCGTGCATGCCGAGGATGTGGAGCAGCGTGCTCTTGCCGGCCCCCGACGGACCCATGATCGAGACGAAGTCGCCCTGGGCGATCTCGGCTGAGATGCGGCGCAGCACGAACGTCTGGCTGAGGCCGTGGCGATAGGACTTCTCGATGGCGGACAGGCGGATCATGGGCGGAACTCGGATGTGAGGGGCCGGACCTCGGCGCGGTGATTCGTGACCGCCGTGTGGTGGATCAGGCCAGCGTGGCGACGTTGTCTTCGACGACCCGGCCGTCGAACAGGTGCACTTCGCGATCGGCGTGCGCGGCGTAGCGAGGGTCGTGGGTGACCATGCAGATCGTCGCGCCGCCGCGGTGCAGCTCACGCATCAGGTCCATCACCGCCTCGCCGTTTTTCGAGTCGAGGTTGCCGGTCGGCTCGTCGGCCAGCAGGATCGACGGCTGTCCGCCCACGGCACGGGCCACCGCGACGCGCTGCTGCTGGCCGCCCGAGAGCTGCGAGGGCAGGTGCTTGGCGCGGTGGGCCATGCCCACGCGGTCGAGCGCGGCGTTGGCCCGCTCGCGGCGCTCGGCCGACTTCATGCCGCGGTAGATGAGCGGCAGCTCCACGTTCTCGAAGACCGTGAGGTCGCCGATCAGGTTGAAGCTCTGGAAGATGAACCCGATCTCGCGGTTGCGGACTCGGGCGCGCTGCGACATCGGCAGGTCGGCCACCTCCTGGCCGTTCAGCCAGTACTTGCCGTCGCTCGGCGTGTCGAGCAAGCCGAGAATCGCCAGCAGCGTCGACTTGCCGCACCCGGACGGCCCCGAGATGGCCACGTACTCGCCCTGCTTGATATCCATATGGATACCGGAGAGCGCATGGGTTTCCACCTCGTCGGTCAAGAACACCTTCTTGATTCCGTCGAGCCGAATGAGGGAATGAGCGGGCTCGGACATCGTGGCTCCTTGGGAATACCGGGTCCCGGGTCGCGGGGCTCGGGGCTTGCTGCCTATCGCAAACGCACGCGGCCGAACGCGTCCCAGGCGGACATGTCCGACAGCACCAACTGGTCGCCTTCCTTGGCGCCCGTCTTGATCTCAATCGTGTTCACCGAGCTGCGCCCGAGTTGCACCTGCACGCGATCGGCCTCGCCCGTGGTGGCGCTGACGAGGAACAGGCCAACGGCGCTGTTCTCCTGGCCGAATGCGGGCCGCCCCACATACAAGACGTTGTCGAGCCGCTCGAGTTCCACGGTGCCGTCGACCGACAGGTCGGGCCGGGCACCGCGCGGCAGCTCGCCCTCGAGCGTGATGTCGACCGTGACGGTGCCGTTCTGGGCGGCTGGATCGATGCGTGCCACCTTGCCGGCGATGATGCCGTTGCGCGTATCGACCTGCGCGAGCTGGCCGATGGTGAGGTCGCGCGCCTGCGTTTCGGCGATGCGCAGCTCGGCTTTGAGCCGGGTCGGGTCGGCCACGCGCGCCACGTTGGTGCCGGGCGCCACTTGCTGGCCCACGTCGACCGGCACTTGTTCGAGCACGCCGCTCATGCCGGCGCGTACCCTCAGTTGGTCCACCTGCTGGCGGCGCAGCGTGAAGAGCGTGCGGAGCTGTTCGACGCGCGCCTGCTGGGCGAGCAGTTGCGCGCGCACGCTTTCTTCCGACACGCCGACGCGTTCCTTCTCGAGCTGCGACCGGGTGCGCAGCGACTCGGAGCGCACCGTGGACTGCTTGAGGATCAGCTTCGAGACCAGGCCGTCCTTGGCCAGGTCTTCGTTCACCTCGCGCTCGAGCCGCGCTTGTTCGAAATCGGCTTCCACGGTGGCGGCGATGGAGCGCTGATTGAGCCGCTCGGTATCGAGCCGTGCCCGCAGGCTGGCCAGATCGGCTTCCGAGGCGCGCAGCTGCGTTTCGGCTTCCATCAACTGCTGTTGGAGCTGCGGGTCGGCCAGTTCCAGGATGACGGTGTCGGGCGTGACCTGCGCGCCGGGGCGCAGGATGATGCGTTCGACGCGGCCCTGCGTGGCCGAGGGCAGCCAGCGCCGCGCCTCGTCGACCGGCACGAGCGTGCCGAGGCCGCGTACCTGGCGCAGCATCGAGCCGCGTTTCACCGTGTCGACCCACACGGTGGCCCGTTCCACGGTGGGCGCCGCCGGTTCGAGCCGCGAGAGTGCGAGCGAGACGCCGGCCACGACGAGGAGGGTCGCGACGCCCATCCAAATGCGGCGGACTCTCTTCTGGCGCGCGACTGATGCGGGACGCTGGATGTCCATGAACTCGAATCGCTCCTTAGACGGCCGAACCTGGCAAAAGGATGGTGCGCGTCGGAATCCGACAAGGCGCCAGTGACTGTCCCTTACTCAAACGCCGTGCCACGACTCATTCTGCGCGAACTGATTGATACAACGAGGCTTTTCGCCTGGAAGTTCCTAGCCCGCCGACGCAGCGTTGTCCGGAACTGGGACGCAGCGACCCCCTGTGGGACGGCGCCTTCACGCGGGCGGGACGAGTCCCGTGACGTCGCGCCAGAGATCCGGTTCGGTGAGGCCCTCGGTGGCAATCACCAGCACGCGGCGGCCTGAGCTGGGCGCACAGGCATCGAGGAGCGCCTTCGTCGCTGCCGAATCGGCGGCCGACAGCAGCGCGGCGAGCCCGGCGGCGCCGGACGTGCCGACGACCATGGCGGGGTCAGAAGGCTCGGGGCGAGCGAAGCGGCGCATGGCCGCGCGGCACCAGTCATCCTCCACGGCGATGAAGCCGTCGACCAGGTCGGTCAGCGCCTCGAAGGCCAACGGCGACACCTCGCCGCAGCGCAGGCCCGCCATGATCGTGGTGAGCGGACCGACGACCACGGCCGGGGCACCGGTGCGGGCGGAGGCCTGCACGCAGGCCGCCAGTGACGGCTCCACGGCCACGAGCGCGGGACGCCGGTCGCCCAAATGCCGCGCCGACCAGCTTGCCACTGCGGCCAGCAGGCCGCCCACGCCGGCCTGCACGATCATCAGGTCGGGTGGGCCGTCGCCGGCCCACGCCGCGGCGGCTTCGTCCATCACGCGCGTATAGCCCAGCATGATGTCGCGCGGGATCTGCTCATAGCCCGGCCACGAGGTATCGGAGACGACCAGCGCGCCGGTGCGCGCCGCGTCGTCAGCCGCGAGGCGCACGGCGTCGTCGTAGGTGCCGTCGACGCGCACGACCTCGGCCTGCTCCGCGCGGATCGCGTCCACCCGCGCCGGCGACACGTCGCGGTCGAGGTACACGCGCGCGCCGTGGCCCGCGTGCCGCGCGGCCCGGGCCACGGCGCGGCCATGATTACCGGCGCTGGCGCACACGAATGTGGTCACGCCGGCCAGCGCGCCGCTGGCCGCCAGCTCGTGCACCGCGAACTCCACGCCAAGGCTCTTGAACGCCGGCAGGTCGAAGCGCCGCGTCTCGTCCTTGACCCAGAGCGCGCCGAGGCCCAGCCGCGCGGCCAGGCCGGGCAATGACACGAGCGGCGTGGGCGTCACGCGCGTTGTGAAGAACGCGCGCTGGCGGGCATACTCTTGGTCGGTGAAGAGACCGGTGACGCCGGGACGACGGCTGGCTGTGGGCGTGAACGTGGTGGGCAATGGCGGGTCCTGTGCCGGCCAGTATAGCGAGGCGCGCCGAGCGCGCCGCGGAGCGGAGTGAGATGGCGCAACGACGCGGCAACAGGTGGAACGGCTCCGTGATGATGGCGGCCCTCGTGAGCGCGGCCGCGTGCGGTTCGCCGGCGCCGACCTTCGATGTGCTCGTGAAGGGCGGCGAGGTGATCGACGGCCGCGGCTCACCGCGCGCCCGAGCCGACGTCGGCGTGAACGGCGACCGCATCGTGGCCCTCGGCGACCTGTCGGCGGCCACGGCCACCACCGTGATCGACGCCACTGGACGCATCGTGAGCCCCGGGTTCATCGATGTGCAGGGCCAGTCTGGCGCCACGCTGCTCATTGACGGCAACGGCGAGAGCCACCTGCGCCAGGGCATCACGAGCGAGATCATCGGCGAAGGGGATTCGCCGGCATTCTGGTCGGCAAGGACGGCCAGCCCCGAGGCCCTCACGCGTGCCGGACTGTCCGTGGACTGGACGTCCTTCGATGAGTACTTCACGCGTCTCACGACGCGCGGCATCGCCATCAACCTGGGCACGCTCATTCCGGCCACGCTCGTGCGCAACGACGTGATCGGCATGGCCAACCGGCCACCCACGGCAGAGGAACTGGCGCGGATGGAAGCGATGGTGGCGCAGGCCATGGCCAACGGTGCCTTCGGCCTGTCGAGCGCGCTCATCTACGTGCCAGGCTCGTTTGCCTCAACCGAGGAACTGGTCGCACTGGCGAAGGTGGCGGGGAAGCGGCGCGGCATCTACGTGACGCACCTCCGCGGCGAGAGCTTCAACCTGTTCCACGCGCTCGACGAAGCGCTGCGCATCGGCAAGGAAGGGGCGCTGCCGGTCGTGATCTTCCACTTGAAGGTGGGCGCGCGCGCGAATTGGGGCCGCATGGGTGAAGCGCTGAAGAAAATTTCCGACGCGGCCGCGGCGGGACAGAAGGTGTCGGCCACGATGTATCCCTACGCCGCCGGCGGCACGCGCCTCGCCGCCGTGCTGCCGCTCTGGGCCCAGGAGGGCGGCACCGGCCCGATGCTCGCGCGGCTGGCGGATCCCGCGCAGCGGGCGCGCATTCAGAAGGAAGTGGAGACGACGACCGACGGCTGGGAGAACCTGCTCGAGGCGGCCACTTTCGAGGGGGTGCAGGTGGCGTCGGTGCCCGCCGACTACGACCAGGCGGTGGTGGGCAAGCGGCTCAGTGAGATCGCCGCAGCCCGCGAGGCGGATCCGTGGGACGTGCTCTTCGACCTCATCACCGGCACCAAGGGGCGCGCCGGAGCGCTGTTCCACATGATGAGCGACGACGACGTGCGCACCGGACTCGCCGCGCCGTTCGTCACGATTGGCACCGACTCGGCGGCGATCCGCACGGAGGGTCCGCTCGCGCAAGGCCAACCGCATCCGCGGGCCTACGGCACGTTTCCGCGCGTGCTCGGCAAGTACGTGCGCGAGGAGCGCGTGATGACGCTCGAAGAAGGGGTGCGGCGCATGACCGGCCTGGCCGCCGAGCAGTTCACGATTCGCGACCGCGGCGTGGTGCGGGAAGGGAACTACGCCGATCTCGTCGTGTTCGATCCGGCCACCGTCGGTGATCCGGCCACCTACGAGAAGCCGCACCAGTACGCGCGCGGCATCGACTACGTGATCGTGAACGGCGCCGTCGCCGTCACGCCTGCGGGGGTGACCGGCGCCCGCGCAGGCCGTCCGCTCTATGGACCCGGGCGCACGCGGTAGCGCCATGTCACACGTCCTCTTCCGCAACGCGGGCGGTTCGGTCACGCTGCCCGATCCACGCACGATCATGGTCGACCGGCGCAATGGCGGCCAGCTCGTGGTCTATCCGCCACGGCGTGTGTGGGACCGGACGGCGCTCGACGCGGCCGAGCTGACGCAGTGGAACCTGCTCGTGGCGGCCACGGCCGCCGCCATGCTCGACACCTTGCCGCCGCTGCGCCACGGCTGCGTGAACTACTGGGATGCCGGCAACTGGGCGCTCAACGCGAAGGCGTCTCCCGAAGGACTGAAGGTGGGGTCAGCGCATCGCGTGCTGCATCAGCATCTCGTCGGGCGCAGCCCGGAGTCGACCGACCCGTCGTGGGCGTGGGGTGAATCGCCCTTCTTTCCTCGCTTCAGCGACCGCTTCACGTGGTCCGAGGGCAAGGCGCCGTTCACTCCGGCCGAATGCGCCACGCTCGTGGCGCGCCTGGCGCACGTGTTGGTTGAGCGTTACGGCGTGCCCGCCGGGGACGTTCTGCCTGTGGCCGGGTGCGAGCGCTGCGGCTATCCCGCCCCCGCTTGCGATCTCGACCCGGACACGGGTGCCTGCCCAGGCTGTGCCACGGGCGGCCCGCGCTGATCGCTGCCTGTCGCGCACGGTGTGAAAGTGGCCCTCAATACCGGGTTCGATCGCGACCTCACCGCACATGTGCTGACGTTGCTCGGCATGTGTGTTTTCGAGTCACGAGACCGGATTAGGATGACAAGGTGGAACCCCGCCCCTCGGCGCTCGCGAACTGGTCGCCTGAACAGGTAGCGCAGGGACGGCGATGAGTCAAGACCTGGCAAGAGGCCGCACCGCGTCTGGAGGCGATCCGGCGGCTGGACCTCCGTCAGCTGGATCCGCACACCGCCAGCTCGTGGCTGTGCGGGCCCGCCAGCCACCGCGAGCCCCCACGCGCCCCGAAACCCACGTCGGGCCTGATCGAGCAACAGCGATTGTTCAGCAAACTCCGGCAACCGTGAACGCGTTGATCCAGGCTGCAGCGGAATTGCAGGCCGCGTGCGTCGAGCACGCCTGGCGGTTCTGCTTCATCGGCGGACTGGCGGTGCAGCGGTGGGGTGAGCCGCGCGAAACGGTGAACGTAGACCTGACATTCCGCTGCGCACCTGGTCGGCGGAAGACCTGATCGTGCTGAAGGCCTTCGCCGACCGTCCCAAAGCATTGGTCGACCGCAGGCGGATTGACCTGACGGGCTAGCCCTGGACTAGCCCGGAGGTTACGAACCCGTCGGCTGGGCCTGGCTGGCCTATTGGCCGTCGCGCAGGAACTGCTCCGGGGGTGGGCCGCGCGACGACCTGCTTGGCCAGCCCGAAATCCGCCTGCGTGGGGGGTATTGAGCCGCGGTCGCCTTCCGACGGCTGCGTCAGCCGTGCTTCTCGAGCATCGCCAGATCGAGAAGGTCCTGGGGCCGGGCCACGGCCGTCTTGTTCTGCATCAACTCCGCCCGGCCGATGACCCAGAT
>Ga0163144_10000547_pt1 | contig 87842 bp, 79 predicted proteins | sample OliLak19BULKMAT1_FD_123175 | JGI IMG/M metagenome (GOLD analysis project Ga0163144, IMG submission 123175) | Freshwater microbial mat bacterial communities from Lake Vanda, McMurdo Dry Valleys, Antarctica - Oligotrophic Lake LV.19.BULKMAT1 | ecosystem: Environmental > Aquatic > Freshwater >... | reverse complement strand
TTCTTTAAGCCCTAACTGACAGGCAGTCTTCAAACCCTTCGTGCCCGCATTTTCAAAACACTCATTGAGCGCCGTGCGAGTGGAATCCGGTGAGCCTTTGCCTTGTTTTCCTAGGGCCAGAGCCGACGCGATTTTCATGCCTTCCGACGATTCTTTGCTTTTCAGAGTTTTGAGCAGCGCCTTCACCACGCTTTCAGTCGAATCTCCGCAAACTCCCAGCGCTAGTAACGCCTTCTCCTGCACGTCGGTATCGTCCCCGTCTTCCACTAGTTCTACCAACCGTTTAGAAATCTTGGAATTCGGCGTATCGGCCAAAGCCTGAATAACGTCGAGACTGGCCATCAATACATCCGGATCATCGCTATCGACGGTGCTTTCAATTGCCTTCCAGGCCCTGGCATCTTTGCGCGCTTGTTGCTGCAATCCAGAGAGGCACATCAGCGCCAGCGGCGTATGGCCATCTTGAGCGCATTCTGCGAGCAACTCGACGACAGAGTCCTGACCGTTTGACCTCTCCGAAAGAGCCTTCACAACGTTCCGACGCACCTTTGCATCGCCGACGCGTTTATAAAGAGTTGTAAGAGCTTTTACAAAACTGTCTGTGCCATCGCCGACCTTTTCGAAATATTCCAAAATCGCGTTAATGTCGTCGTTGTTCTTTGACGAAGAAATGTCCTTGATCAAAAGAGCTTGGACATCGGCGTGATCGTCTTCACGCGCCTGGAACGTGCGAGCAATCGTACTCTTCAAAGTGGGATCCGACTCAAACGTCTCTATCAATGTTTTACGAACCAAAATGGCGTGCTTCTGCTGGCTGGCATTGCCAAGCGCCTTGGTGCAAAGCACACGAATGCGAAGGTCACTGTCTTTAGTACATTTGGTTAGAGTCTCGACGACAGCATCTTGGAAAATCGGCTGCGAGTACTGGCTTAACTTGTATGCGTTGACTCGGCGGTCTTCTAAGTTGGTGCTCTCGGATAAGGTCTTCGACCACAGGATCATCGGGTGAGTGGTTGGAGGGCCTTTCGCCTTACGCGACTTTTTGCGGGCCATCGCATCGGAAACAAACAGCGGATTTGCTAGAACCAACACTGCAAAAAAAGAAAATAAAAACGCCCGGGCTTTCACTCGAAACCTCCTGAGTTACTGGCACCGGGCGCTCGCTTATTCTACCAAGAATCTAAACTTTTAGATTCCGCGTAATTCGAGTCTACCGTCTGTGACAACTTTGCCTTTTAGGCTAGACGCTGCTTTGGCGTTATCGAGGATTTTGTCTCTAACTTTTTCCCAAGTTTGAGTCGTATCCGTCGACCAGACCGCAGCCAATGCGCCAGCTACAAACGGGGATGCCATCGAGGTTCCGTCCCAGGTGATTTCGCCGACCAGTAGGCCCAAGAGCCAACCGAGCGGGTCACCGTCCAAGATCGTGTCCTGATAGCGATCGCCAGGTACCGTGGAAAGAATCTTAACTCCAGGCGCGCCGATTTTCACTGTTTTCGCACCCCAGTTGGAGAAGCTAGCCAGTTTTTCGCTTGAGTCGATTGCAGCTACTGCAACGATGTTCGAGATATCGTAGCTCGCGGGAACCGCAGGCTTCTTATCGTTGTCGTTGTCGTAACCACCGTGGCTACCATCTGCGTTCGAGCGGCCGTTACCGGCAGCAGCAACAAAGATGACGCCTTTTTTCTCAGCGCGTTTAATCGCGTCCATTAGAGCCGTATCGTCTTCTTCGCCTTTTTCGCCGCCCCAGCTCGCGTTGATAACCTTCGCGCCGTTAGCGACCGCGTAGTCGATAGCTTTAATCGCAGCAGCAGTTTCTCCTTGGCCGCGTTCCGTGATGAAGCGCATCGCCATGATTTTAACTTGCGGAGCAACACCTGCAGTGCCGACGCCGTTATTCATCTGTGCGCCGACTACACCGGCAACGTGTGTGCCGTGGCCAGGATTGCCGCCTTCGAACAACGTTTGCACTGTTTCCGTGGTCATGTCGTAGGGGAAAGGATCGTTGTTGGCGAAGTCATAACCGACGATATCGTCGATATAGCCGTTGCCATCATCATCCTTGCCGTTGCCCTCGATTTCGCCAGGGTTGTGCCACATGTTGTTAATAAGGTCTTGGTGGTTGTAGTCGACGCCTGTGTCAGTCACAGCGACGATAATTCCCTTACCTTGACCGAGTGTCTTCCAAGCAGCTTCCGCACCAGATAGTGGAATGCCCCATGCTTTTTTCAGCAGAGGATCCGCGCCAGTGGATTGCTTCTTTGGAGCTTTAACAGCCGGATTGTCAGCGTAGCTGGTTCCGAAACCCATAGGCTCATTGCCAAGCGCCGCCAACACTTTATCTTTGTTCGCCATCAACGACGGGCTAGGTGTGAGTTGGATTGTAAAGTTAGGTTGAATGTACTCGATAGAGCGATTGAGGAAGTTTGCGACTCCCGCATTCATGCTACGCCAACCATTCTGGACGAAGAGTCCTTGTTTGTTTGCGTGCTCTAATTGCGTATCCGTAGTCCACTTATATAAGGAACCCTCTTGGCTGACTAACTCCAAGCGGCCACCAAATACGGCCGAATAACCCTGGACAGCTTCAGGCTTCAATTTCACTAAATACTCATGGGTAGAAGCAAAGACTCCTTGGGACAGCCCCAAGGAAATAAGAACAGCGAAGAGATACCTTACGTTCATGTGATCCCCCGAAAAAAGGCAATAACGCCTTACTGATTAATGTTCTGTTTCAAAACCACTGGTTTGGGAGCGAAAGACCTGTTGCTGCTGGGGAACAGCAAGAAAACCCGTAAGTTAAGGTACGTTTTGTCGTCGTCTTAAATTTCTGGGAAAGCTTGCCGTCGTTACTAGACACGATAGTCGGTGGGCAAATAAGCGCAAGATTATAAATCTGTCAGTGATGTCTTTGTGATCAAGTGTATACTGCTTTCCTTTAGAGTGACGCTGATGGCAAAGAAGACCACGAAAAAACTTCCTAGTTCCTCCTCCCAGCCGAAAAAGAGTTCGGAAAAAGTTCTGATTTTTCCCAAGCGCGATGACGTCAAAGCTGCAAAGGCAGCGACCGAGTTGAAGGTCTGGTTGGCTAAGCGCGGCCTAGACGTTTTTATTCCCCCCGCTTCAGAAACGGAGCCAATTACCCAAGCATCTCTGGCAGGTATCCGCTTAGCTGTTGTGATTGGCGGCGACGGCACGTTCTTGACCTTCGTTCGTCGGATGGAAATCAAAGACGCTTTCCCTATTTTAGGGATCAACTTGGGCAGTTTGGGCTTTATCACCGACGTTTCGCCTGTAGAAATGATTTCCGCCGTTGAAGCAGTGTTGGATGGCAAGTTTGAAGAAGAATTGCGTCCATTGCTGCAGGTCGAAATCTGCCGCAAAGATGTTTGCCGTCTTTCGGGCACCGCGTTTAACGACGCTGTGATCACCAAAGACGCACGCACCGCGATGCTGAAGTTTAATGTCTGCTTAGGCGGAGAGTTCCTTACTTATATTCGAGCAGACGGTTATATCGTCGCTACGCCGACCGGTTCGACGGCATATAGTCTTTCTGTGGGTGGCCCTTTGCTGCATCCCGGCGTAGAAGGCTTAGTGCTTGTGCCTATCTGTTCGCACTCGCTTTCGTCGCGGCCCGTTGTAGTTCCACAGTCCACGCTCATCGAAATCCAGCCAAAGGAATTCAAAGGCAGTGTGTACTTAGTGCTAGATGGACAGATTAACCTCGAAATCGGCGAGCAGGATCAGGTTCGGATTCGCAAATCTCCCGCGCAATTGCGTTTGGTGCGGTTCATCAAAACGGCTTGGTTTGAAGCGCTGCGCGCTAAGCTTCATTTAAAGTAAGAACCTGATAAACTGAGGGCGTGTCCGCCCTAGTTAAACCCGACGATATTTATCAGTTTCTCAAAAAGCATCCCAAGCTGATTTTTGCCGACGAATACGAACTGGCCATTCAGCACGAGGCAACCCAGACACGAAAATTTCTCTCAGGTAAATCAGTCGAACGCGGTAACCGCGAAGAGTGTTGGGTAAGTGTGCGCGTGCTTCACCGCAAGCGCCCTGGAGGAGCGACGACAACAGACACATCTCCAAACGGTCTACGCGTAGTGGTGGAGAACGCTCTTCTCGCGGCCGATCAAAGCAGCATGGATCCCTGGTTTCGTTTTCCGCTTTGGAAGAACTTAGGCACCAGCGGCAAGCCATCCACAGCAGGACAATACGATTCACTGGCAACGTGTATATCGACGATACCGCCAGCACTTGAAGAATTTTATCTCACGCGTTCCATTCAAACTCTGCTTGCTCGCAAGTCAGAAAAATATGAGCTGCATTCGTTTCAATCGGGACACGAGGGGCATCTGTCCTTAGCTAGTGCTAGCTCCGGCGACATCGCAGTTGTGCGCGAACGCTGGGCCTCGCCCGTAGATCTTGCAGACCGCGGCTCGCGACTCGAGCGGCTTTCCGGCGAAGCAGCTTTTCATGCAGCGCTAGAAAGCAGGCCGGTTTCGATTTCAGAAGCAAAGGGCCTGGTACTAGCTCCTAGAGTCGTCGCAGATTGGGTAGAGAATTTGGCGCTGTCGCTCGACGCCTCAGAATTTTTACGCGGTAGAACCTTTTGGGACGGAACTGAAAACACTGTCTCGAGTGCGTTTACTTTAATCGACGATCCCGCTGCCGAGACCACGCCGTACTACACGCGCTTTGATTTAGAAGGCACGCCGACCCAGAAGAATATTTTGATCGACGGTGGCCAGCGTCGTTCGTTGCTGCACAATGCTTATACGTCGTGCAGAGAGAATAGAGTCTCCACTGGGAATTTCTCACGCACTTCGGGTTCGGCCGATGCCACGATTCAGCCGTGGCATCTAGCTTTAGAAGGCGGTCAGGCTGACAAGCCTTGGAAAAATTCGGGCCTAGTCGCGTATATCGATCAGTGTTCACTGTCGATTAAATCAAAGTATTCTCCCGCGAATTGGAGCCGTGTTTTAGCAGGGCTGCTCATGCGGCATGGCGAACCCGTGGCGCGCATTCGGCCGTTCCGCGTCCACTGGTCTCATTTGGAACTTTTGCGCGCAGTGACCGACGCGGATAAATCTATTCATAGCTTTGGCAGAATTTCTTGCCCCGCCCTTTGGTGGGATAAGATGCCAAAAGAAACGAAAGATCTATGATTCTAAAAAGCCACGCAATTACAGACATTGGTTTGAAACGCAAAATCAACCAAGACGCTTTTCTCAAAGACGACGACCAACGCCTTTACGTCGTTGCCGACGGCATGGGCGGTCACCGCGGTGGAGAAGTGGCGAGCCAATTAGCTGTTCAAGTGATGCAGACGTTTTGCAAAACCAATTCTCAATTGGCGCCGCGAGAGATTCTGGACAAGGCAGTCAATGCCGCTTGCGCGGCGATCTACGAGCAATCGACCAGCAATGCCGAACTAGCCGGCATGGGCACGACCATTGTGAGTCTACTTTTTACCAATGGCATGGTGTCGATCGCGCAAGTGGGCGATAGCCGCGTTTATCTAATGAACAAAGAAGCGATCTGGCAGGTGACTGAGGATCATTCTTTGCTTAACGAAGAAATTCGAGCGGGCCGGCTGATGGCGGGCCAGGCCGCGAGTTACCAGTTTAAAAACGTAATTACGCGCAGCGTTGGTTACGAGAGCAAAGTAAACGTCGATGTTTATCGTCGGCAGGTGCAAGTGGGGGATATTTTCCTGCTTTGCACCGATGGACTCTCTGGCTTGGTCTCGATGTCGGAGATGCACGAATCCGTCACCCAACAGGGTCTAGAAGCGGGAACGCAGGCCCTGATTGATATGGCAAACGGCCGCGGCGGAGACGACAACATCACTGTGCTCGTAGCAGAGGTCGCGAAGGTCTAGAGGTTTGACGACGGACCCAGCGCGGTGGTTCAATCAACAGCTTCTTATGCAAATCGGCAAGCGCACTTGGTGGCGAGATCGCTTCGTCACCCTCATGGTCATTCCGGAAAGAACGCGTCGCGTTCATAAACTCGTATTGCCTTTTTTCCTCTTCAAACTAGGCGTGATCATGGTCTCGCTAAGCGCGATTTTCCTCGTGCTTATCGGCGTGGATTACATCCACGTGCTAGGCCGGCTCTCTGAGAACAAGCGCCTTAAGGGCGAAAATTTTAAATTGCGCCAGGATCTCCAATTGATTCGGAACAAAGTCGAATCGATGGAGACGACCGTTGATCGTGTTCGCAACTACGCCAAGAAACTCCAAGTCCTTACGGGCCAGGGAGAAAAAGGCGCGGGTGGTCGCGATCTTTCCAGTCCTGAAGATTCCAAAGTAAAGCGCGGTCCTGCGGCGACCGACAATCGTCGCTCGATGGTGGTGCCGACAGATCCCGATGTCGTATTGAGCGGACTCGGAGATGGCGATGCACCGCTAGTTGATAGAATGCAGACTTTGGGAACAGTCAGTGCCGACACTGAATTTGCGCTCGCGCAATTGCAGGTTTATTTCCTTGCCCAGAGCGCGGTGATAGCAGCGACACCCTCTTTGTTACCGATCAATGGCTGGTTGTCGTCGGCATATGGATATCGTCGACATCCGATTGATGGTTCGTATCGTCTTCATGCAGGCGTGGACATCGTGGCTGATCCTGGCACTCCGGTGCGCGCACCAGCGGATGGGCACGTACTTTTTGCCGGCGATAAACAAGGTTACGGCAAAGTTGTCGTGGTTGATCACGGCTACGGTATTCGTACACTGCATGCGCACGTCTCGCGATTCTTCGTAAATTCGGGCATGCGCGTAAAACGTGGCGATAAAATCGCAGAAGTCGGCGCAACAGGTAAAGCAACTGCCCCACACTTGCATTACGAAATCCGCAAAAACGGTATGCCAGTTAATCCCACGACCTTTTTCTCCGCGGTTCGTTTCTAGGCCTCTTCTCCACTGCATCTCCAAGGTATAATTCCCTCATGAGAAAACTCTCCCTCGGGTTGTTTCTAATTTTTAGTCAGGTCGCTTTTGGCGAGACGTTTCTTACGGAACGTTTGGAGATTGTCCCCCTGCAACCCAGCGACTGGGCTGTCTTCTTCGAAATCAATTCCAACAAGCAGGTTCTCGAGAACGCCAACGTCAACGTTGGCAATGCGAACGCTTTTTTTGGCGGCTGGTTCGAGGGGCTTGTGGCCGGCAATAGAGCCTTCAAAGCCGGTAGACAGCCGCACGGGATGGGGTTTTTAATTAAAACTCGGTCGGGTCAAGTTATCGGCACCCTGATGTGCGATCAGACGCCAGAATATGGTGGCTATTGGGAAACGACTACGGTGCTTGATCCAAAGTATTGGAAATCGGGATACGGCACGGAGGCGCGAACAGCCATGCTGCCGTTTTATTTCGACTCGTTAAAAGTTCCGGGCCTTATGGCGACGATTGCTGAGGACAACATCGGCTCCACAAAGATTACCAAGTCACTCGGCTATACAATGACTGCGGGCAATGTGAACCGCGGAGGTCTAAGTTTAGACAGAAAAAGAAAATGGAACCAATACACACTTACTGCGGATGCTTATCATCGACAGCAGGAAGCCTGTCGCTTTCACGGCCTGGCGCCAAAACCGCAGGAAGAAAGCTAGCGGTTACTTCTTCTGAGATTTTGCCCAATCGTCCATAAACTTCTTCAGTCCGATGTCCGTCAGAGGGTGCAGCGCTAATTGCTGAATCACTTTGAGGGGCAGAGTTGCGACGTGTGCGCCGGCTTTTGCAGCGTCAAGAACGTGCAAAGGATGGCGAAGGCTTGCTGCCAATACTTCCGTTGGGAAATCATAGTTTTCAAAAATCTGCAGAATGTCGCGGACGCACTGCATGCCGTCTTGCGAAATATCGTCGTGGCGACCAACAAACGGGCTGACATAAGCCGCGCCCGCTTTAGCGGCGAGAAGAGCTTGGACGGGTTGGAACACCAGCGTTACGTTTACGGGAATGCCCTCGCTCGAAAGCGCTTTGGTGGCCTTGAGGCCTTCTGGGGTCATCGGGATTTTCACGACAACGTTTTTGCCGTATTCGGCGCGGAGCGCCTTACCTTCGGAAATCATTTCTTTCGACTGTAACGAGACTACTTCGAGGCTGACTGGGCCTTGCACGAACTGGCAAATCTCACGGGCAACTTCTGCGAAGGGACGTCCTTCTTTTGCCACCAAGCTGGGGTTGGTGGTCACTCCGTCCAATAGGCCCAACGCCGCGGCCTCGCGGATTTCCTCAATGCTCGCTGAATCAACAAAAAACTTCATTTTTTCCTCGTTAGGGGCTGCAGCCTAGTGGCGTGACGGAATCTTGACAACGTCTAAGGTCGGTTTCTAAAATTTTCGCGTCGCACTAAGTGCCGATCATCGGGTACAACTAGGCACACGTTTTACCCGGACCCAATTTAAGTGGAGTGGAATTCATGATCCAAGTAGATGGCATCACCAAGAAATACGGCGATCGGATTGCCGTAAACGACGTTACCTTCACGGTAAATCGAGGGGAAATCCTGGGCTTCTTAGGACAGAACGGTGCTGGCAAAACCACCACCATGAAAATCCTCACGGGCTATATGCCCGCCACTGCCGGTAAAGCCAAAATCGCTGGCTTCGATGTTTTTGAAAGCCCACTCGAAGTTAAATCGCGTATCGGCTACCTCCCAGAAACCCCACCGGTTTATCCAGAGCTTTTGGTCGACGAATACCTATCTTTCATCGCCGAACTTCGCGGAGTGCCCAAGGCAGATCGAGAAAAGAAAAAAGCCAACGCCGTCGAACTTTGCAATTTGGGCGACGTTCGCTACCGGTTGATTGGAAATCTTTCTAAGGGTTACCGGCAGCGCGTGGGATTAGCCCAAGCGATTTTGCACGAACCCGAAGTTCTCGTCCTCGATGAACCGACTGTTGGACTCGATCCTAAGCAGGTCAGCGAAATCCGCAAACTGATTAAGTCCATGGCCGGCTCTCGCACCATCATCTATTCCACGCACATTTTGACGGAAGTCGCAGCAACCTGTGACCGCATTCTTGTCATCGAGAAGGGCAAGCTCGTGGCGCAAGAAGCGCTAAACGAATTCGGTGCTACGGGTGAAGTAGTGAAAACCGAAATTGTCATGAATAAGTCTAGCGACAAAGCGATGGCAGCTGTGCAAAAAGTCCCCGGCGTGAAAAACGTCCGACGTGTTGAAGACGGTGCACATCGTTTTATCGTCGAGACCGAGGCGCGCGAAGATCTCCTAGCGGAAGTCGCACGCGCTGTAGTGGAATCCGGAGCAGGGCTAGTGCGCATGGCGCCAGTCGCTCTGGCCCTCGAAGAATATTATCTGAACCTGATTAGCGGAAGGATCTCAGCATGAACTCCAAAGTAGGCGCACTCGTTAAGAGAGAAGTCCGATCCTATTATTGGTCACCGTTGGCTTATGTACTGATGGGAGTGTTTCTGTTTTTGATGGGAAGCATTTTCACCAAGTTCATTATTTTGTACCAACAGTACAATTTCCAGCAAAGCATGGGTTCTGGCCCATCGGTGACTTTGGATAAACTGGCCAATTATTTTTATCAAAATATGGCGTTTGTCCTCTGCTTCATTGCTCCGTTTGTAACGATGCGCTTGTACGCAGAAGAAAAGCGCCAGAGCACGATGGAACTGTTGCTCACGGCTCCGATCTCGAGCACCAGCATTGTTCTTTCGAAATATATCTCGGCGATGCTGCTGATCTTTAGCGTGGTGGCATTGACCATGCTTTATGTGTTCTTCCTCGTTCTTTGGGGGAATCCAGATCTGCAGGTGATTTTGTCGACGTATATTGGCTTGTTGCTGATGCTGAGCACGTACATGGCAGTGGGCGCGCTGATTTCTGCTTTCACCTCTTCGCAGGCGATTGCGGCAATCTTCACGTTTCTTACGGTGCTTTTGTTGTGGTTGTTCCAATCGTTTGGACAAGGCATGACAGCAACGACGGGACCCATCGAATGGGGTCCGCTGATGATTTACTTGTCGCCGCTTAGTCACTTTACGAGTTTCTCGAACGGCCTAGTTCAAGTGAAAGACGTTGTTTATTTCGTCTCGTTTACGGCAGTGGCGCTGTTCTTGACCCATCAGGTGGTCGAGAGCCACCGTTGGAAATAGCAGACGGGAAATAAAGTTTAAAGTTTCGGAGATCCTATGATTTTAGCTCTACAGATTCTATCGATCGTCGCGGTCCTTGGGGGCCTCACAGCTTCCTACCTTTATCAATCGCTTCCGCTGATTCCCTGGGTTTCGGGTGGAGTCGCGCTGGTGGCGTTCCTGGGTTACCTCTGGCTTGACCGCACGCGGCTCAGAGCAGCAGCTGGCAGACGCAGCACGCTTTACGGTCTAAATGCCGCTTTTAAAGTGGTGCTGGTGATTGCAATCGCCGCCGTCTTCAATCTGATTTTTGTTAATTACGATTGGAAGTACGACGCGACCAAAAACAAAATGCACACGCTTTCTGAGCAATCGGTAAAGGTCGTTTCGGAACTTCAAAAGCCCGTCGTGTTCCGCGCGTTTGTGAATGCGCAATCGATTCCCGACTACAAAGAGATCTTCGATCGTTACAAATACAAGTCGGATAAAGTGAAAGTGGAATTTATGGACGTGATGCGCGACCCGCTCGCAGCCAAGACTTACAACGTCACGCAACTCGACACGATCCTCATTGAATCCGACAGCCGCACCGCACGTGTAGAGGGCCTGTCCAATGGTCCCTTCGATCCAAAGCTGGAAGAGAAACTGACTAACGCCATTATTCAAGCGGGTAAGGGCAATAAGAAAAAGGCGTATTTCCTGTCCGGTCACGGCGAACGATCCATCACGGAAGCCGGCCAAGGCAGCTTTACTGAAATCAAAGGCATCATGCAGGAAGGCCGCTTCGACGTTGCCGACTTGAAACTAATCACCAGCGAGAAGATTCCAGCCGATGCGGAAGTCGTCGTCGTCGCCGGTCCTAAGAGCGAATTCATGCCGTATGAACTAAAGGCGTTGGAGGATTACCTCACCCAGCGTTCCGGCAGAGTGCTGATGATGGTGGAACCAGATTCTCCGGGATCCTTGCAACCGTTTTTGGCGAAATTTGGATTAGATTGGAAACCCAAGCGCGTGGTTTTGGAACTAAACGAACTGCGTCGTTCTGCGAACTCCAATCCCGTCGTTCCCTTTATCGAAACCTATTCGCGTACGCATCCGATCACCAAAGAAGCGCGCATGCCGACGATTCTGCAGTTGGCTACGCCGATTCAGAGAGCGCAGAGCTTTCCTGATGGTTACAAAGTCGATGATCTCTTTTCGTCGAGCGCTGTCAGCTTCGATGTCGCATTCCAAGGTCAGCGTCTGCAGGTTAATGAGAAGACCGATAAAAAAGGTCCGCTCACCATCGCATTTGCTATCACCGGCAAAAGCGCTGCTCCTGGAAAGCCAGCTGACTCTAAAGATGCCGCCAAAGACGCCGCCAAGGATCTTCAAGAAGAAAAGCCAGGAACTCCTGAGTTTCGCCTAGTAGTGGTCGGCGATGCGGATTTCGCTGCTAACGGAGTACGCTCGTTCGGTATGAACGGCGACTTGTACATGAACATGCTGAGTTGGTTGTCGAGTGAAGAGGATCTCATTGCGATCCGTCCTCGTGCCACCGACGAAGCGCGCATGGACTTAAACGAATTCAAAGTTCGCATTGTGCAATTGGCTTCGATGATTTTTGCGCCGCTGGGTCTGTTTGCGGCAGCAATTGGCGTGTGGTTATTCCGCCGCCGGAAATAAGGGCGACTTCACAAATTCTTTTGTTCCCCAGTAGCGCGGACTCGCGAGACTGGGGTCTTGTTCGTCTGATTCCAAAGCGGCTAGCGGCAGAAACCGACTTTGTCCCGGCCAAAAAATTCCAAGATCCGATTCCTTTTCTACTAACAACACTTCATCCAAAGCAGGCGGCACTAATGCCGGCTCTGTCGTAGCGGAAGCTAATTCCAATTGGCCGTCTTTGATTTGATAGCGATGCAAAGTGAATTGTTTTGCAGAAGCAGGTGACGCAACCCAAATTGAATGGACACCAGGCGAGCCTTTTTCTTTCCACCAACCCAACGCTCGTGCGCGTGCTCCGCACACTGTTTTCAAATCAGCTCCGGTAACAGCGCAAATTCCCTTCACGGCACTCATGGCAATACGAAGTCCCGTAAACGATCCCGGCCCTTGATTGAGGTACCAGGCAGAAATCGCGTCGGGCTCTAAGCCGTTTGCTTTGAGGAGTTCTTGGAGAGTCCCAAACAACAGTTCGGAGTGTTTGAACGGCCCTTCAAGCGCGACTTCGCACACTAGGCCCTGGTCTGAAAACAGACTAATGGAACCAGTCGAGCCAGAAAGATCAATTGAGGCAAACCAAGGCATGCGCAGAGCATTAGCTTAGGCGTGAGAAAAAGAGAAGGGGTGGCAGGCATCAAAACAGGACTGGCCAAGCGAGGGGGGCTCTCTCAGCCGCGCATATAGATTTCGGGGGTAGTCCGTCAATTGTGCCCACCACTCCCCACTTAATTTTACTGCGCCGCGGCAGGCCGGGACAATAGCCAGGAACCTGACACCCTGGCACGTTAAAGATTCGTCAATTCAAGTACTTACGAAGCCTGATCTGAGAATCAACACCCTTTTCTCCCAAAGCGGTTACAATGAATTCATGCAATGGAAGGGATTCGCAGCAACAGCATTGGGCAGCCGGGAAATGAACCAAGATTCGTTTCTACTCAACGACGCGCGCGGGCTTTATGCCGTGGCGGACGGAGTGGGTGGGGGCGCGCGAGGCGAAGTTGCTTCGAAAATGGCGGTGGAAGGTTTAGAGCTCCACCATCCCGATGACGGCACCCGCCTCAGTCGCACTATCGAAAAACTCCAAGAAGCAGTTTTGAAGGAAGCCATGGATTCTCTCGGCGACGCGCTGATGGGAACCACGCTGACTTCCGTGCACTTGATTGGGCAATGCGCCGAACTTTGCCACGTCGGCGATTCACGCCTGTATCACTACACCGATGGTTTGCTTCGGTTGATGACCGAAGATCACGAGACCTTCGACGAAAATTTTCAAGGTCCTGTGCTTTCCTCGTACCTTGGTTTGCCGCCGGAGTTTTATCCGCTGCGTGTGCAAGAAGAGATGGTTCCTGTGAAAGCAGGCGATCGCCTGTTGATATGTTCTGATGGTCTTTACAAACAAATGACTGAGCGTCGCATTCAAGACCTCATTCAATCTCACCTTTCAGATGGCCAAGCGCTCGTTGACTTACTCGTCACCGAAGCTGGCAAAGCTGAATATTCCGACAACATTACCGTCGTCTATGTCCAAATCGAAGAGTGATAAGAGCGCAGTCGTCAAAGTCGCTGAAGAACTCCTAGATCATCTTCAAGTGCGCTTTTTCCAAATCCAAGTGGATGGAAGAATGTGCGATGCGTTTCTCATTAGGCGCGAAGAAAAATTTTTCTCCTACGTCAATGAATGCAAACACCTGCCGGTGCCCCTCGATTTGAATGCGGGCAGTGTGCTCAATGGCTCTCAAACATCTTTCCAATGTCACCAGCACGGAGCGCTCTACGACATTGAAACGGGCCTCTGTACAGACGGCCCCTGCAAGGGCGCATCGCTTCGCAAATTGCAAGTTCGCAAAAGCGGCAAACATCTGGTGATCTCCGCAGAATGAAACCTTCCACTTCTTGTCTCGTTCTAGGGAACGATTGGACCGCGCTTTGGGTCCAAAAATGTTTAAGAGATTTAGGTGTGTTAGCCACCACTCGCTGGCTCAATACTCCGAACGAAACCGGCGTGCTTACCGCCTATGTTGGCAACGGTGAGACTCGTGGCCGTACCGAACGCACCTTTGGGGTGGGACTGACGTCCACCATGTGGGGTCTTTCCGAGCGCAGTCACGAGCGTGTTTCAAATTTCTTAAACGCCAAAAAAATTCCAGCCACTCACAAAGGCGCTGCCTGGCTTGAAAAAAGCGAAGCGCATTCGTCGATCATGGAATTCTCCGCCGGCTCGGTTTGGAACCGAGAAGATTTCGTTGCGGCCCTCAAGGCAGATGGTGGTGAAGGCTCTGCGATTGATTCGATTCTAAAAATCGAACAAAAGGCGCCGTTTGATTACGCCGTAAAAGTGCAAACAGGGAAGCGGCAAGAAACACTTCGTGCGAGCGCGATCTTTATCGCCACCGAAAGATTTGCTCGCGATTTACTGCCGGGACTTTCCTCAATTTGGCTGCCTGCAACGATGAATCGATTTGTTTTCTCGTCGACAAAAGACCACCCGCACTCGATATCGCTCTTTCATGATGGTGCCGACTTCGCGCTGCGTGGTCCTGGCTCGACGGTGACGGTGGGAAGTTTCCGCAATTTATTTGAGGACCGCGGATACGGCATTCGCCCAGATTGGGTAGATACTTATTCGCAAGAAAACGTAACGAAGTTTTTTCAAGGCCATGGCTGGATCGACGGCACCACTGCTCCGCGCGTGGAGACTTGGGTGGAATCGATTTCCTGCGATGGCCTACCAATCGTGGGAAGCCTGCCTGCGTTTCCTGGCATTTTTCTTCTGGCTGGCTTTGCTGGCAGAACGGGCAACTGGATTTTCGAGACTGCCTTTCGACTTGCCCAAGCTTTCGTCTCCGCAACTCCCGATCCTGCCTTAGCTCCGCTCTCACCGAAACGCTTCGCTTAATGGGGCGCTCTTAAGCGTTTGATCATTGCCAATCGCAGGCCTTCTTTCTACCCTGTGGGGCGAATGGCACAGGACGTTTTTGGGGGATCACTAATGAGTTCGATGCAGCAAAGATTTACAACGTGGAAGCGAGTGAGCTTTTTTTTACTGAATTGCGGTCTGATTCTGTGGTTAGCCGCCTGTACCTGCACGAAACAAGCAGCGCGGAAGGATGCGAAGATGATGGTTATCGATACCAAATACGGTCAAATTGAAGCGGAACTCTACCCGGACGATGCTCCGCAAACAGTCGCGCGGATCAAGGAATTGGTCGAACAAGGATTTTACAACGGCTTAACTTTTCACCGAGTGGTCCCTGGATTCGTAGTCCAAGGCGGCGACCCCCGAGGGGACGGCACAGGCGGGTCAGGCAAGAAGCTAGCGGCGGAGTTTAATGCTCGCCAACACGTCGAAGGAACGCTGGCGATGGCCCGCGCATCGGATCCCAATTCTGCCGACAGCCAATTTTATATTAGCTTGGGGCGTCATGCGCACCTCGACAAGAACTACACAGTCTTCGGACAAGTCACCAAAGGCCTAGAGTTTGTAAAACAAATCCGCCAAGGGGACGCGATGACTAAAGTCTCGCTTAAATAACGCCAGTCGTTGCGAACGAAGCGAAGCAATCCCCGCCTTTCGTTGACGAGAACAGGGACGGACAAATTCTATCCGTCTATTTCGCATGGCTCCCGCCCGGGACGCCTGGGGTACTCTGATTTCTAGATGTTTTTCTCGCGCTAAGACCGCGGAGGTGGGGCCTGTGGCTTCGATTGGTTTTTCGCCCGCGGTATTCCCGTTCGGGAGCCATGCGAAATAGACGGATAGAATTTGTCCGGTCCGTTCTCGTAACTAAGACGGGGATTGCTTCGCTTCGCTCGCAACGAATAACACGGCGCGTTTTAGTTTTGCGGGAAGGTTCAAGCAATTGTGCCGGAATCCCGAAAAGTAGAGTGAGAGACCTTAATTAGGGTCTAGAACAACAAGGAAAATGACATGGCAAAGAAACTATATGTCGGCAACTTGAGCTACGACACAACCGATGATGAATTGAACCGGTTGTTTAGCCAGTGCGGACAAGTCAGCAGTGCGAAAGTCATCAAAGATAAGGAAACTGGTCGTTCCAAAGGTTTTGGTTTTGTGGAAATGACGAATGACGATGAAGCGACGCACGCAATCGAACGTATGCAAGGCTACGACCTTAAGGGTCGTCCTATCAAAATAGATGAAGCACAAGAAAAACCCGAAGGCGCAGTAAAACGTCGGGAAGATCACAGTGGTGGTATGCGCTCCTCTAATCGTGATGGTGGTGGAAACCGCGGAGGGCGCCGGTAAATCGGGCTCTTCGGATTAGCGATTCAATCCAAATAGAGCTAGTGCAATCTCGAGAACAATCAATAAAACAATCAATGTCTCGAGGAAGTTAGTTTTTCGGCTGGTGGCAAGATCCACAAGAATTTCGATATTGTCCTGAAGGAGAGTGAGCTTTCTATCGAGAGAACGAAAGCGCGTGTCGATATCGAAGTTTTGTTGGAGTTCTCGGTGCAACTTTTCGAGTTCTTTGCTCTCCCAAATCTCATCGGGAGCATCGAGAACCGCCAGATTCGAAATAATATTCTGTCTAGTCGCAGTGATAGTCCCAATCGTCTTCAATAATCTCTTCGTATAAATCGGTAGACGACCTGTCGCCGCCAAATTGCTCAAAAGCGAATACGTATCCGAGAGCATTTTCTCTGCTCTCATTTCAAACGTCTCAAGCGCCGCCGATTGTCCGACTGAATACGCCACCAATCGAATGTGCTCCAGAGACGCCTTCTTCAATTCCACATACTCGAAATCGACGTGATTGGTTTGGCTACCCGTGTGAATCACATACGTTTCGGTTGAGGTAAGAGGCAGCGGGCTATCGATTTTGGCGCGCAGCTTATCGAGTTCCTCGCGTACGACTGGTTCGGGCACGTTAACGAACACCACACTGCCAAATTGAAACACGAATAGGTACGCATCTTCGCCGTAGCGCAGCGCCAGCTGACGCGGGGTGATGGACAAAAGCTTGCCCGACAAAATATCCCGAGCCTGCTTTATCGGCAGGTAGTCAAATTGGCTGAGTGCGTGAGCTGTGTATACGGAGGACACTGTTCCAAGGCTACACTCACCCATGGGCACAACTCAAGAACTGGCCTACAATAGAATTATGAAATCCCCAAAATTCGCAGTTCTCTTTTTGCTGGGTGCCGCCCTGTGTGGACAGGCGCATGCCACGTTCGAAGTGTTCGCGAAAGGATCGCTTTCGAAGAACCACATCGACACAGACAAGTATATTCTCAGTCTCTCTGCTTCGACGGGGATGGCGATTACGTTGCTACCGCGAGTACGGCTTGAAGGGCGCTACACCAATACTAGTTCTCTCCAAAACGTTCTGGTGATCGATGACGTCGCGACTCTGAATGATGTTATGACCCAAACGACGATTTATTCCGTCGGTATTGATCTCGATATCTTGGGACAAGGAAGTACTTTCCAGCCGTTTATTTACGTGGGCGTTGGTTATGTGGAAACCAAGCGGAGTTATTACGTCACAGTGCCCTCAGCACCGGCCGCGTACTATCTGCAAGAGCCAGTGCGTACGGGTATCTCCGGAAACTTAGGAGCAGGATTTCGAATTTCGGTGGCGCGCGCGTTGGCGTTTGAAGTGGAAGCTTTTGCTTACGGTGTTGATATCCACAAGCCCAATCCGCTTATCAACTTATTTGGTAGCGTCGGGATTCGGATCTATCTCTAATTCCCATCTTCAATTTTCCCCCGTTGCTTAAGAAACTCTCCAAATTTCTTTTCGCTCCCGCGATCGGTAGGACGATAAAAGCGTCGAGTCTTTAAAGCGTCAGGTAAGTATTGCGCGCGCACCCAGCCACTTGGGTAGTCGTGCGGATACGCGTAGCCCGCGCCATGTCCCCAGGCCCGCATCGGCTTGGTGGGCGCGTTTCTCAAGTGCATGGGGATTTCCGCAGTGCCGCCCTGGCGCACAACTTCCATCGCTTCTTCAATCGCAACATACGCACGATTGCTCTTGTCGGAGCAGGCTAGGTAAGTCACACACTGTGCGAGCACTATGCGCGCTTCGGGCATTCCAATCGCGTGCGTCGCTTGAAACGCGCTGGTCGCGATCATCAACGCCGCGGGATTCGCATTGCCGATATCTTCACTCGCCAAAATAATCAGTCTGCGCGCGACAAAGAGCGGATCTTCTCCGCCTTCCAACATGCGGGCGAGATAATAAACCGCCGCATCTGGATCGCTGCCGCGAATACTTTTAATAAATGCCGATATCGTGTCGTAATGCGCTTCGGATTTTTTATCGTAGTACAGACTTTGTGAGTGTTTCAGCTGATCCCAGTCTTCATCGGTCGGGACTCGCGAATCTTTGCCCACCATCAATTGCAGGTGCTCCAGCAAAGTGAGTGCTCGTCGCGCGTCACCAATAGCTGCCGCTGCGATTTTCTCCGCAAGTGCCGTTGGCAATTCAGGAGCCGCGCGCAGAACAATTCGCATCAACTCGCGATCTTCAAGCGGCTGAAAGTGAAAAATCACACAGCGCGAGGCAATAGCGTTGTTGATTTCAAACGACGGATTTTCTGTCGTGGCACCAATAAACCGCGCACTGCCTTCTTCTAGGTAAGGCAAGAGCACGTCCTGCTGGGCCTTATTGAGTCGATGTACTTCGTCGATAAATAAAATATGCGCAGGGTTGCCCATGCGAAATGCCGCTTTGGAGATCTCGAGCTTCTCGCGGATTTCTTTCACGCCACTCGTTACTGCCGAAAGTGCTTGAAACTGGCGCTGGGTGCGATTGGCGATCACAGATGCCAGTGTGGTTTTGCCGCTACCGGGCGGTCCCCAGAAAATCAAACCCGTCCACTTATCGGAATCGAGCATGCGAAAAAAGCGCTCGTTGAGGAAGTGCCGCTGGCCTTGGACCTGGTCCAATTCCTTTGGCCGCATCCGCTGCGCCAGGGGCACATCTGCGGAAGTCGAGACCGAGGCGGTAAAAAGGTCAGGGTCATTCATGCTCCGTTTTTTAGCACATTTTCAAAGCCGTACCTATCGGGGTAAAGTTCTAGGCCTGATGAGCGATACTCCTGCCACACCGGTAAATAGCGGGCCTGGTTTCGGCCCTCTGGACCGAGCGAATGCCTTCCATCGATTTCCACGCATTCAGCTGGGGATTCTGAAGTATCTTATCAACGAGATCCTCTTTAGCTTCTTCACCGGCACCGCGACGTTTTTGCTCATCATGCTGCTGATGCAGGCCATCCGGTTGATGGAATTCATCATCGTTCATCAGGTGGGGATGGCGGATGTCGGGCGAATTATTTCGGCATTGGGGTTGTCATTTCTGCCCCTGGCAATGCCCATAGCGTACCTTTTCGCGGTTTTACTCGGTATTTCGCGAGCCAATTCGGAAGGCGAAATTATCGCCCTGCAAGTCAGCGGCATCCGCATCCGCGATATTTTCCTGCCAGTTTTAGGGTTTGGTTTTGTCATGGCGGGCATTTGTCTTTATCTCTCGCTTTATTCGGTGCCGATCGGCAACCGCCGCTTTGAGCTACTGATCACGAAGCTGGGTCAGGAGAAGGTGATGTCGAGCTTGAAGCCCGGCGTTTTCGTCGAAGGTTTCTATGGCCTGACGATCCTGGCCGAACAAACGATTCCGGTTAAGAACGAATTGAAGAAGATTTTTATCTTCGATAAGCGCGAAGAAGATCACCCGCTGGCGATTACGGCACAAGCCGGCCTGCTACGCTTAAACGAAGAACGCGGCGTACTCACGCTGCGGCTAAGTGATGGCTCCATCCACATGCAGAACGAAAACGACGAGACCATCCAGCAAAAGATTAATTTCGACGTTTACGACATTAATCTAGACGTCGGTAAAACGGGCGAAGCGTGGCGACCCTACAGCCCGCCGTCTTACAATTACGACGAGCTAAAACAGAAGATCGCAGAAGCCGCACATGATCCGCCGCAGCACCGGCAATTACTCGTAGAGTTTCATCGCCGCTTTTCAATGTCGTTTGCATGCGTGGTCTTTGCAGCCCTTGGATTTTTCATCGGCATCTTGAGCCAAAAGGGCGTAACGAGTGCCGCGATTGTATTGTGCTTGCTAGTGGCAACAGCCTACTGGCTCACGTACGTCGCAGCGAATGCATTGGCAGTACAGGGCAAAGTCGCGCCCTGGCTAGGAATCTGGGCTCCCAATTTCGCATTCCTTTTCTTCTCCTGGATAGCCTACAAACGCTCCAGCGCCCGTTAGGTGCCCATCTACTTTTCGGCCGGAAAAGAGCAGGGTGTCCGCTGACCATTCCTTGTACAAAGAATACACATTCGGCTGAAAAAACCACTTTAGATATCAGGCACTTAGGTTACCCAACCTGGTCCCTGCCTTGCACTATATAGGGCTAAGAATACAAGCCTGGGGCAGGGTCCAAATGAGTAAGTACATAAATTTACTGCTTATTATCCAATTGTCGCTAGGCACCAGTGTGTCTTGGGGTAAGTCAGCCGACCAACTAAGCTCCGCCCAATTGCGCTTAACGCAAAGCCTTGGAAATACTCAGAAAACGGCTGCTAAACCGCAAGCCAAGCCAGTAGAGAAAAAGAAGAACGGGGTCGCAGAACTTCCTTCTATCTCCAGTTTGGTTCCAGGATTTTTCATGCCCCCCGCCTCCATCCACGGTGAAGGCAATGGCAGCGGCAACAACGGTTCCAACGGCTCCGGATCTCTTGGGTTGGGAGACACCGGCGAAAACTCGGGCAATCAAAATTCCAACAACTCCGGCAGCGCTACTTCTGGACGACTCGTTTCAGATGAAAGTGCAAAAGCAAAAGATCCAAATGCCAGTGACGACAATTCTGGAAATAAAAAACAACTTCCACCGATTGCGCCTCCCGCCACTCCACAAACTGCTGGCGGGGCCTCGGTAAGAGGCAATACGCAAAAGTTCAATCTGTGGTGGCCCGTCTGCGCATTCGTGGATTCCAACGTGAGCGATGGAACGGCGAACACCGCGCTGAAGGGAATGGTCGACCACGCCGCCAAGTGCAATGTGAAGATCGAAGTTTTCCCGATCAAAGTCGACTCAAGCTCTTGGCGAGATGACCCCGATATGATCAACAAGGCCACGGTTGCAAAATGCAATTTGCCAAAGGGCTTGGCTGGCTCGGCGACGGCACTCGTAAATCCTGCTTGGCCAAAAACTGCGGCGAAGATGTGCGACTCTTTCAAGGAAAAAAAAGGTGGGCCAGACATGAGAGACGGGGTTGAAGGAGAATGGGAAACATCTGTAGCAGGCTGCGCACAACTACGCAGCGGTACAAGCAAGCAAAAGCCTGAAGACCAAGCGAAGATGGATCAAGGACACAAGCATGGTTCGAGTGCTGCCAAGGGAGATGTGGCTCCATCTATTGAAGTTGCTAGTGGTCATAACGCGTTCGTCGTTTCACACGAAGCACTTGGCCACAGCCAAATGGGCAAACCAAACGGTAGCGTGCACGGCATGGGCATCGGCGAGCCTTCTGATTTCGATTTTGAAAAGGGCGGCAAAGGGGAAGGTACTTCAGAGGGATGGTCAGGTTCTGGCTGTGGTGTGATGCGCGAGAAGGCCCATTCCAACTCTGTTTGGTCTGAGTACTTCGGCGGAAGTCCACCCGAATACGATAGCTCTCGCCAAACTTATTATCGTCCGGGTCAGAAGCTTTATAATATCCAGGGAGATCCGGCACTGTTCTCTCCACCAAATCCAGTTCCACCACCCGGACCGATTTCGACTCCCATGATCGCGCAAACCGTTCCCGGTGTTTCGCAGTCTCAAGGACAAGCGAGTAATTTAAGCGCTGACTTCTTCAATCAAGGCGACGGCAAAATCTATGGCAATAGCGTTCCTGAAGCTAAGACCGCAGCTGCATCGCCTGAGAAACACAAGGAAGGCCAAACTAAAATTCCTACGGCTGCGAAAGCGGCTCCTAAGTCACAACCGAAATTAATCGGTGAATCGCAGCCGGTTCAAGAACCCCGCGCCGATGTGAATGTCGCAATCACTCCTCCGGCTGGCGGAGAGCTGGCGAAAAAAGGCAATAAAGTAGTGTGGGCAGAAGGCGCTAAAGCCGTCGACCCAAAAGATTTTGCTGGTAAAGGCAATGCAGATGTCAGCAGCGACAATGTTTACAACAGCTCGAGCTCGTCGACATCTGTTGCCAGTGGTAGCAGCACCAAAGGCGGCAGCATTCTTTACGACGATAGTGCCACCGTAAATCCTTATGCCGGCTCAGAAGATTCTGGTCCCGCCGCTAAGCCCGCAGGCTCCGCTCCTAATTCTTATTCGGATTCCAACTCGCTTGCATACGGCGGCGGGTATGGCGGCTCGGGCGGCAATAGTTCCTCCGGCGGCAAAGTCGGCGCAGGTTCTGGATTTGATAGCGGCGTCTTTAATGGTTTAGGCGAAGAAGAAACCGAGGAAGAGGCAGCAGCTCGACGCAAAAAATCGGGCGCTACGACCGAGCGAAATGGCCGCCGACCTGCTTCTGGCTCCGAATCGCGCGGCGTGCGCGTGAGTAAACCAACTTACGGAGAATCCGAGTGAGCTATTGGCGCCCATTCTTATCTCTGCTCATCGCCGCACTCCTAGCGGCGTCCAATGTCGCGCGCGCAGAAGGCGCCGAGTGGGAGCAGTTTGATAAGTGGTGGCCGATGTGTGTATTCGATGGCTCCGGCGGCGGCAATGTGAATTCTGCCGTCACCGAGATGGTGAAGATGGCCGCCAAGTGCAAAGTGAATTTGGATGTTCGTCCGTACTCTATCCCGCCGGGAACTGGTGCGGGGAACGTGAAGAAGTTAACCGACGATGCACGCGCCAAATGCAATCTCACTGACGGTTTCGGAAAGATGGGCGTCAATCGAGGTTCCGTTCTCATTCTCGGTAGCGCTGCCACGGCCCAGCAAATGTGCAATGCGATGGGCGCCGGGGAACGGTCCTTCTGTGGTGAACTCTCTTTCGATCGGGGCAAAGCCCAAGAATTTAAAATGCGTAACACCGGCTATTACGGTGGCGCAGCTCCTGCCGGCCAGCCGGCCGTTTCTGTCGTCGGCGGAAACGCCATCAACGCGCGCGACATGAGCGCCGTCGCTCTCGGCCAAGGCATGATGGGATTACCTCAGGGGTTTGGTGCCGGTAACGGTGTCGGCGGCGATCTAGAAGGCCAAGCTGCTGGTGGCTCTAACGTCGATTCTGGATGGAGTGACTTAGGCTGCCAGAAAATGCGCGCCGCTGCTTTTGATAACCGCTACCGCGGCATGAAATACAAATCCGACTTTACCGAATGGTATCCGACGACCGGAAAAATTAGATATCTCGATGTCGCTGATAAAACCACGCCGCTATTTGGTTCCCTTGGCGCGATTACAGCAGCTACCGGCATTGCTATTAAAGCAGCAGTTCCTGCTCTGCCGATGACATCGCAGCAAATTGGTAAGGCTGTCGTCGGCGCAGCCCTCGAAGCAGAAAGTGTTTTTAGAAATGCAACCGCACCTAAAGCAAAACCTGGTGAGGGGGCAGCCGCTGGACATCCTAATCGCACCAACAGTCAGGTTACTAGTTTGCGCGTTAGCGACGACACCGGCGTTGAAGCGGTAAATGTTCCTACGAGTGATCCAGGCCAAGTTGCCGCAAAAGGCGGAAACAAAACCGCTTGGGATGAAGGCGCAAAAGTTTCCGACGAGTTAGCTAAAGAGTTGGGCGTTTCGGCTTCGCAATTGCCACAAGGCAATCCATCGACGAATCCGACTCCGGTGGCGACTCAGAACTCCGTCGAAGCCATTACAGCACAAACGCAGGCGCAGCTTGCCGCTATCACCAATGGTGCAACGACTCCGAGTGCCGCAGCTACAGCAGCAGCGGAAGCCGCAGCTAGTTCTGCGATTCCTTCGTCGATAAAGTCGGGCAATGCACCTGGCGATGCCTCCCCGATTGGCGGCACTAATACAGTTACTAACGGCGCTGCACCGCAAGGAGGCAACTCCGCTCCGGGTTCGGCGACACAATCCTTCTTTGGCGCATCATCCAGCATGCCGGCCTCCACATCGACGGGCGCAGCAAAGACGCAACCCGAGCCTCCTAAGTCTGGAACTTTGGCGGCGGATTTCTTTTCGAAGAAATCTAAAGGCGCGGAACAAGAACGCACCCGCACCAACGAGCGCAATGGTAGTAGTCGTGAGGAAGAGAATCGCGGCGGACGACGTCCCGCATCTTCTAGCGCCTATGGCGGCAGCAGCTCTAACACCGACGGCAACGTCACGCGCATTGGTCGTTAATAAACCTGGCCGCTAATCAACTAGTTAATCAAATTTCTGGGATTCTTCTTCGCCTTTAAATGGAACTTCGCGAATCCGCGGTCGCAGCTCGCCTTTGAAGAAATCAAAGTTGAAAATCAAATCGGTTCCGAATCGGAGATACCGCGCCGTGCGCATGCCTTGGAAGTTCATCGCAGCGTAGGCTTCTACTCCCACGCGCTTAGAGAAATTGTACCCAGCGCGCGCACCCGCCCCAAACGAGAGCGGACTTGCCGCAAGCTTCATATACGATCCGCCCGTGCCAAGCAGGTTATGATTCGTCGTTGTCGACGGAGGAAGGGCCGTCTCAGAGAACGACATAATGCCTTCCGCGAAAAGCCTGCCGTAGGCATCTTGAAAATTATATTGAATCGCAGCTTCTAAAAGCCCAGCCGTGCTGTAGCCACCAAATCGCAAAAGGATGCCCGGACTAATGGCAAAGAGCACCGGCCCGTCACGATGCCCGATATGAAGGCGCACGCCGATATCAAAATTGCCATCGCCGGTGACCATGTCACTCGTCGTAGCTGCAACTGAGCTGCCCAAGGGCAGCTTGAAAAAAGTTTCCGCAGTAAAGAGCGGATAGGTATTCGCGAGAGCGTACTTAAACCCTAACCACGCATCACCTAAACCAGAACCTGACGCCAACAAAACTCCCGTCTGCTGGGTATTCAATACAGAATCCATGAATTGCAGTCGCGACCAAACCGACCAGCCTTCTGCAACGCCGTATTCGCCAAACACGTACGGCGTGAAATCGCGGATCTCAGCCTTCTGTCCCGAAACAGAGAAGTCAGTGATGAATCCATTGGTATCGAAATTTTCGTAGGATTTAGACCAGTCAGCACCGGTGCGCAGAACCAGTTTTTTATAAACTGGGATCCACGCGTAATCAGCAAATGCGGATTGGGAGATGAGCGCTGCGCAAATTAAATAGCGGCAGAGGCGCCATCGATTTCGGGGTCGAGTTCTGTCAGTTCTTCGATGTCGTTGTTCTCGCATATGGTGCGTCCGATGAAGTCGTATTCCATTGCTCTTTCGAGCTTTACCGGAAGGATCTTACCTCGCTCCACGTGTCCTGCGCGAATTAAAACGTGCCCGTCGATATCTGGGGCCTGGCCTTGATGGCGACCGCGCCACAAGAATTCCGATTCCTCAGAAATTTCTTCAATCAAGACCGGCACAACTTTGCCGATATTCTCCTGCAAGCGCTCATGCGAAATCTGCTGCTGCAGTGCCATTAACTCGTCGCGCCGACGCTGCTTGGTTGCTTCGTCGAGCTGACCTGGCAATTTGTAAGAAGCGGTGTTCTCTTCCAGCGAGTAAGCAAACACGCCCAAGTGATCAAAACGCGCACGTGTGATGAACTGCTTTAGCTGTTCAAACTCTTCTTCGGTTTCCGACGGATACCCGACAATCACCGTACTGCGGATTGCGACTTCTGGAATGCGTGCTCTTAAGCGAGTCAGGCGCTCTTCAATCTGTGCACCAGTCGTCTTACGATTCATAATCTGCAACATGCGATCATTAATATGCTGAACGGGAGTGTCGATGTACTTGGCGATCTTGGCTTCGGTCGCAATGAGCTCCAACACTTCGTCAGAAAGTTCATCGGGATACACATAGAGCATGCGAATCCACTCAAGGCCTTCGACTTGAACGAGCGCGCGTAAAAGGCCCGGGAGATCTGAGCCGTCTCTTAGGTCGCGGCCGTAATCTGTTAAGTCCTGTGCAATCAAATTCAGCTCGCGTGCACCCGAAGCAACCAACGTCTTAGCTTCTTCAACCAGCGACGGAATCGTGCGACTGCGCAACGTGCCGCGGATTTTTGGAATAATACAAAACGCGCAATTCTTAATGCAGCCTTCAGAAACTTTTAAGTAAGCACGGTAAAAAGGCTGCGAGTTAATGCGCGGCGAGTGTTCGTTGTGAATGTACTTTGGATGTTTGAATCCAAAATCTTCTTCTTTTTTGCCAGCAACGAAATCGAGTAAGTACTGATATTGGCCTGTGCCCACAAACGCATCGACTTCAGGGAACGAAACTTTCAAGTCTGCTTTGTAACGCTGGGGCAAGCAGCCAGTGACGATCAGGCGCTCGCATTTGCCGGTCTTCTTTTGCTCGGCTGCGTCCAAGATTGCTTCGATCGATTCGCGCTTGGAGTCGTTGATAAAGCTGCAAGTATTGACGACGATAACGGCAGCTTCTTCTGCCGTTCGCACAACTTTAAAGCCATCGCCTAGAGAAATGCCGACCATTACTTCGGTATCGACCAGGTTTTTGGGGCAACCCAAGCTATGAAAGAAAATCGTTTTCGCCGTAATCGGCGGTGGCTGGCTTGATTCAGAGGGCGTGTTGTCTAGTGGCATATTAGTCTCGGAAATTCGTGAATTGGAAATCTAAGCCCAATTCGGCTTTCTTCACGAGGCCCATTGCCTCTTGAAGGTCATCGCGCTTCTTACCAGTGACACGTACTTGTTCGTCTTGAAACGTGGACTGCACTTTGGCTTTGCTCTCTTTAATTAACTTATTAATCTCTTTTGCTTTGTCGACGGGAATGCCTTGTTGAATCGTTACCTTTTGGCGAACCGTTCCTTCGAAGGCCGATTCAATTTTTGCGTAAACTAGGCTCTTGGCGGAGATTCCGCGCTTTATCAATTTGCTCTGCAAGATATCGATGACTGCAGTGAGTTTGTATTCGTCGTCACCAATCAAGGTGAGCTCTTTTTTACCGTCCCAATCGATCTTGGATTTGCTGCCTTTGAAATCGTAGCGCTGCGCCATTTCTTTTTGCGCCTGAGTGACCGCGTTGGTGACTTCAGAAGGATCTACTTTGCATACGATATCGAAAGACGGCATTTCCCTATTCCTTATCTTCGGTTTTCCCAGTTGCACCCGCCGCGTGTTGATGGACGCGATCTTTTTCTTTGTCCTCGGTCCATTCAAAAACTTTGGACGAGATGCTCTTCTCGGTGTTCACATCGGAAAACTCAATGCTTACAAGGCTTTCCGGTGTCTCGGTGCTCAGGGCGCGCAAAACATAGCTGTCTTTCGAAATTTCTGCAACCAACGGCTCCTTCGGTCGCGTTTTCAGCCGCAATTCCAACCAGATGACCTTAGGGTTCTCTTTTTGAATTTTGACGAAATACGTTTCCGTGAGCTCGCGATCTTGAGAGAGGAAACTAAAGGCGGCCTTATCAATGAGCGAGAGGCCGTTTTCCCAAACATCAATGGTGCGATAGCCCGGCTTGCGCAGGCGCTCGGAAATGGAAGTGAGCTTTTTGCCGTTTAGGATTTGCGAGAGCTTTTGTGTGGAACTGGTTTCGTCCCAGCGCAATTGGCCGGGTTTCTTGACCCACACGTGCCCCGACGAGGCTTCTTTCTCATCGAGCTGCTTATAGATCATCGTCTGCTTGAAGCTGGCCTCAAAGTTCAGGGCTTTGGCCCAAGCGGTGAGGAACTTAGCCAGGGCCGGATCGGTTTTTCCCTTGGCGGGTTTTCCGGTCTCAGTCAGCGGCGGGCGTTTAGGCGTTGCCACCCCATCTGCCGAAACAGGGGCCGACAGCGAAATGCAGACGCTGAGTGAAGTCCAAAGCAGAGAACGAGCAAGGGTGGTCATGGCCAAAAACTAGCCAAGTTGGAGGGAAAAGAGAATTAAAACGTTAATCAGTTCTAGATGGAGCCGACGAGAACCTGGCGTCGTTTGCTGGTGCCGCTCGCACCCCCGACCACGCCTTCTTTTTCGAGTTCTTCCATTAGCGAGGCCGCGCGATTGTAGCCAATTTTCAGATGGCGCTGGATGAGTGAAATACTTGCCTCACCCTTGTCGGTGACCAAGCGCACTGCCTGATCGTAGAGCGATGCATCTCCCAATTCCAACTGGCCGTCTTCGTTCTCTTCGTCGACGCTGGCCTTGAGTAAGCGTTCGTCGTATTCCGGCTCGCCCTGCGATTTGAGGAATTCTACAACGGCTTCGGTGTCTGCATCCGAGATGAACGCACCTTGAATTCGTTTTAACGTCGTAAATCCGGCGGAGTGGAAAAGCATATCGCCGTTACCAAGCAACCGCTCTGCTCCGGGGCGATCCAAGATCGTTTTGGAATCGACGGACGAAGCCACGCGGAAAGAGAGTCGGCTCGGGAAGTTTGCTTTGATCGTTCCGGTCACAACATCCGTAGAAGGACGCTGAGTTGCTAGCACTAAGTGAATGCCGCTCGCGCGAGCTTTCTGTGCAAGGCGCGCAATCGACAATTCTACGTCTTTGGGAACGACAGCCATCAAGTCTGCGTACTCGTCGATAACTACGACGATATAGGGCAGGGGACTATTGTCCATATCCTGATCTGCGGACTCCCCTTCTTCTGCAATTTCCTGCTGACGCTTTTCATTGAACGAGTCCACATGGCGGACGCCGTAATGGTGCATCAATGCGTAACGGCGTTCCATTTCGTCGACAACCCAACGCAGAGCCAAAGCCGCTTTCTTGGAATCGACGACAACTGGCAAGAGCAAGTGCGGGATGCCTTCGTAAATCGCGAGCTCCACCATCTTTGGGTCGACCAAAATTAATTTCAATTGTTGTGGAGTGTACCGATACAAAAGCGAACAAATTAAACTGTTAATAAAAACCGATTTGCCCGTTCCGGTACTTCCGGCGACGAGTAAGTGCGGCATGCTGGCGAGTCCAGTTACTACCGGCTCCCCCGACGCTAAACGCCCCAACACGACCGGGATTTTCATTTCGGAATTAAAGAACGGTGTCTCTTCCACCATGTCTTTAAAGTAAACGGTTTGACGATGCGGAGTTGGGATCTCGATACCGACGACAGGTTTGCCAGGAATCGGAGCCACAATACGGACAGAGAGCACCGACAGCGCGAGCGTTAAATCGTCGGAGAGGTTGGCGATCTCTTTGATCTTCACACCACTCGCTGGTTTAAATTCAAAAACGGTAATCACAGGTCCAGGAGAAATGTGCACCACTTCGCCGTCGACGCCGAAGTCTTTGAGCTTCTGTACCAGCACCTGGCTCTTCTCGACGTACCAGCTTCTATCAACTGTTTTAACTTGGTTGTCGCGGCGGCCAGAAAGCAGCTGCAAGCTCGGCAAGTGAAACGGTTCGTCTTTGCGACGAGCTTTGGTGACAGTTTCTTTGATTGGCTTAGGCACTTTAGGTGCCGCCAATTTGAAAATTTCTTCGTCAGGAACCGCCTCAATTTCCACTGGCGCCTGAGCAGAGTTATCCACAGGGGCTGTGGATAACATTGTCGACGATGTAGTCGTGGGACCTGCTGTGGAGGCCGCGGCTGCTCTTTGCTCTGATTGCGGAATAATCGGCGGAATCGGCACAAAGGTCGCAGGCCTAGGCGTTGCAAAGGCCTTAGTGGGCACAGTTACGGGTGTTCCAATCGTTGGTTCGGCCGCAATCGCGGCTTCGCGACGGGCGCGGCGTTCTTTCAACGCTGCAATTCTCGCCGCTATATCCGCGCGCATGGTTTGTACAAATGCCATCACACGACCGTGAACGCGTTTTAAGAATTGCCAGAATGGCGCCAGAATCTGTCGCTCAAAGAACAGTACCGACGAAATCATCAAGAGCACCCAAGCACCGAGCAGGCTGCCTTTTTGGCCAATTAAGAAAACCAACATTTGCTGGGCGCCATATCCCACGACTCCGCCCGCATGCTTTAAATTCCAAAACGCCCAGCCGCCAGGTAGGCCGACTTGCGCGACAGTGCTGACACCCATCAACCAAAGAAACGCGCAGAAGAACCGGCGCGCTTTCTCAGAGGTTTTCAAAGTGGGTTCTGCAATTTGCGAAGAGAGCAAGAACATCAGCACAACGGCTGCGATGGATCCGGCTCCAAAAAGTTGGATGCAAATATCAGAGACGATGCTGCCAATGCGTCCCATCCAATTGTGAAAAAGAATTTTAGAAGACCAGGTGCTCCACGAAGGATCTTCAGGTGAGTAGGTCACCAATGAGAGCACGAGGAATAAACTCGATGCCAGCCACAAGATGCGAAGCACCTCGCGCGCAATGAGCGACGTTGTTTCGTTAGTCGCGTTTTCGGTCAGCACCCGCGGTTTGCGCGTGGCAGTTTTTGGGCTTCTTTGGGCGGTTTTTTCACGAAGCATGGATGGGTCCAAGACGTTGTTCTGAAAGTTTTTGTGAACGGCTAACAGGAACTTTTTTCGAAAATCCGGAGCGGGTTTACCGCCGGACTCATGGAGAGAACTACTAATAATTATTATAACTTAGTGACTATGCTTGTCAATGAACCGTGTTGACACGAAGGGGGTGGTTGGTATCATCGCCATGTGGGTAAAGGGGGGCCTCCTGTTAAGGGGATAAAGGCTCTTAAGTCTCGTGCTAATTGGAGGAAAGCTAGATTATGCCAACGGGTTTCGTGAAGTGGTTTAATGACAATAAGGGGTACGGTTTTATTGAGCAAGAAGGCGGTCGGGACGTATTCGTCCACTTTTCCGCCATCGAAGGCGAAGGCTTCAAGTCCCTCACTGAGGGTCAAGAAGTTGAGTTCGAGCTTACGGAAGGCCCAAAAGGCCCCCAAGCGACTCGCGTTGCCAAGGTTCAAAAAGACAACTAAGTCTAGCTTTTGAAACGGTACACAATTTCTTGAAGTCCCGGGCCTTGGCTCGGGACTTTATTTTTTGTTGACACAAGCTCCGAAAATTTTTATTTCCTACGATGCTTATTTCCTGAAAAGCGAAATCTGGAGATTTTTGTCCCACCAACAGTCGTTTCAACCCAATCACAGAGGGTAGTCCAATCGAAGAAGTAAAAAATATGCATTTGAAGGAGCTTAAAGAGAAGCCCATCGCCGAGCTGACAGAGCTTGCTCGCTCCCTAGGAGTAGAGACACCAGGCGGGCTACGAAGACAGGAACTGATCTTCTCGATTCTCCAAGCGCAAACCGAACAAAACGGCCAAGTTTACGGCGTCGGTGTTTTAGAAACATTGCCCGACGGATTCGGTTTTCTCAGAGCCCCTGATTACAACTACCTTCCAGGACCGGATGATATCTACGTTTCGCCGTCTCAAATCCGACGATTCATGTTGCGAACCGGCGACACGGTTGAAGGCCAGATTCGACCACCAAAAGATTCCGAGCGTTATTTCGCTCTCCTCAAAGTTGAAAAAGTTAACTTTGAAGATCCAGACGTCGCTAGAGAGAAAATCCTCTTCGATAACTTAACCCCGCTTTATCCGATCGAGCGCTTCAAACTCGAATACGACACGAAGAACTACTCGACACGGATCATCGATCTTCTCACTCCAATCGGTAAGGGCCAGCGCGGTCTGATTGTCGCGCCTCCTCGTGCCGGTAAGACGATTCTTTTGCAGGAACTCGCAAACAGCATCACCCACAACCACCCAGAAGTGGTTTTGATCGTGTTGCTTATCGACGAGCGTCCTGAAGAAGTGACGGACATGGAGCGTAATGTCGACGGCGAAGTGGTCAGTTCTACTTTCGACGAACCGGCCACTCGCCACGTGCAAGTCGCTGAAATGGTAATTGAAAAAGCTAAGCGCCTAGTCGAGCACAAAAAAGATGTCGTGATCTTGCTAGACAGCATCACGCGTCTCGCACGCGCTTACAACACAGTCGTTCCGCCAAGCGGCAAGATCTTGTCAGGCGGTGTGGATTCAAACGCACTGCATAAGCCAAAGCGTTTCTTTGGTGCTGCACGGAACATCGAAGGCGGCGGAAGTCTCACGATTATCGCCACCGCGCTGATTGATACCGGTAGCCGAATGGACGAAGTCATCTTCGAAGAATTCAAAGGCACCGGTAACATGGAAATCGTGTTGGACCGCAAGCTGATGGAAAAACGCATCTTCCCATGTATCGACATCAACAAGTCTGGTACGCGGAAAGAAGAACTTCTTATTGATAAAGACGTTCTCAATCGCGTTTGGATTCTGCGTAAAGTCTTGCAGCCGATGAACGTTGTCGACAGCATGGAATTCTTGCTCGACAAAGTCATGGCAACCAAGACCAACAAGGATTTCCTCGACTCGATGAGCAGCTAGTCTGCGGTCAGTCTTTGCGAGCACAGCGAAGCAATCGGCCTTTCATGCTAAACTTGCCTCTGGCACCTCTGCATGAAACGCAAATACCTCATTCTGTTTTCATTGAGCGGATTAGTCCTAGCGCTCGACCAATGGTCGAAGCTTTGGATTAGCTCTCGCTATGAGTTGGGTTTTCGTAAGCCGCTTCTCGGCAATTGGCTCGTCCTGGTGCATTCCCAGAACTCTGATTTTGCTTTTGGATTTTTCGAGCACGCTCCGCGACCGCTCCAGGAACTTTTCTTTATCGGTGTCCCCGTTTTTGCTCTGATGCTGATCGTTCTTATTTTCATCAAATTGCAAGACGACCAGATGGCCACTTCCGTTGCGTTATCGACGATATTGGCCGGCGCGATCGGCAACCTGATCGACCGCGTGCAATTTGGCTACGTCGTAGACCTGCTCGAAGTCCGTGCTGGAGCCAAAGTATTCTTGCCATTGTTCAATCTCGCGGACCTGTCTATTCTTACCGGAGTTTTTCTGATGTTTATCAACACCGTGATGCAGGGACGTAAGAAAAACGTCCTAGAGCAGGGAGTACAAGAGTGACCCGCAAGCCCCAAAACAAGTTCGAAGGGAATCAACGCTTTGTCATTCTGGGCATCCTGCTGGCCGTTATTTTAGTCTTCGATCAGTGGACCAAGCATCTGGTGCACACAGGCTTTCAGTGGGGGGAGAGCAAGCCGCTCATCGATGGCTTCTTTACCCTGACGTATGTCCGCAACCAAGGCGCCGCGTTCGGCCTCCTAAACACCGCGCCCGCTTATTTCCGCGACCCCTTTTTCTTGTTGGTCCCCGCTATCGCCATGAGCGTAATCCTGTATTTGGTCTGGAAGCTGCCCGACACAGACCGTTGGATGGCCACGGCCCTAAGCCTGGTATTCGCAGGCGCAGTGGGCAATCTCATCGACCGTATCCGCTTTAAGTACGTGATCGACTTCTTAGATTTCCACTTTAAAGAGATCTACCACTGGCCAGCGTTCAACGTGGCCGACTCCTGTATCGTAGTGGGCGTGGGCATCTTGTTTGTCTTATCCTTTAGACGGCAACCAACTTAAAGCATTCCGAAACCCAGTCACAGCGAGCGTAGCGAACCGCCCTTCGATACGAGGGCGCGTCTCCATTTTCAGCGCTAATAATCCGGTTAAATTTCGCATGGCCCCTGAACGGGACGCCTGGGGTCTTTTATTCTTTATGGGTCTTTCTCGCGCTAAGACCGCGGAAGCGGGCTTGGGGCTTCGATTAGTTTTTTGCCCGCGGTATTCCCGTCCAGGAGCCATGCGAAATTTAACCGGATTATTAGCGCTGAAAATGGAGGCGCGAGTCGTTTCGGGGGCGGTTCGCTACGCTCGCTGCGACCGGGTTTCGGGGTGCTTTCCATTGAGCTTGCCAGCCTAAGGTGGTAGTAATCCCGCACTATGACAGACCATGCTCACGACCACAGAGTCGAAGTTAAAAAAGTTGATCGTCTTGGACCTACCGAAGTCCAATTGACCATTGCGTTGCCGGCCGATGTGGTGACGAAAGAAGAAGCTCGCACGGCTCAGAAATATGCCCGGCAGGCGCAGTTGCCGGGCTTTCGCCCAGGCAAAGCACCTCTGGCGATGATCCAGAAAAAGTTTCAAGACAACATCCGTCGCGATGTTCTTTCGCATTTGATCGAAGCCGGTCTGACTGAGGCTTTGGGCGAAGCGAAATTGGTTCCCGTTAGCGAACCAGAAATCCAAGTAAAAGAAATTTCGTTTGGCGAAGGTAAGGCGATCGAGTTTCAAGCCACCTTTGAAATCGAGCCAGAAATTGCGTTGAAGAAATACAAAGGCGCGACTATCTCGAAAACCGAACCAGGCGTTACCGACGCAGATGTCGAAGAAACTTTGGAGCGTTTACGCGATCGCATGGCAGTACTCGAGCCTTCGACTGCCGAAATCGTTGAAAAAGGTTCTTTCGCTGAAACCGAAATGAGTTTCGTAACTACCGACGATAAAGCCAAGGCAGAAATGCCTCAGAAAGCTTTCACCGTCGAAGTCGGCAATGGCAAATTGCTCGCCGAAATTGAAGATTCGTTGATCGGCATGAAGCCTGGCGATGAAAAAGAAATTAACGTCAGCTTCCCAGCTGACTATTTCGAAGCGTCGTTGTCGGGTCGTCCAGCTACTTTCAAAGTGAAAGTATTGGAGCTGAAAAAGAAAACGATGCCGGAAGTAAACGACGAGTTTGCAAATTCCATTAAGGCCGGCAGCACCGTCGCGACGTTAAAAGAAGAAATTCGCGCGGACATCGAGCAGAACAAAAAAGAAGAAAGCCGCAAGGCGCACCGTCAGCAAATTCTCGATTACTTGATTGAGAACAATCCGTTTGGCGTGCCTAAGGCGATGGTAGCTCGCCAGGCGCAGCGTCTGCTGCAGTCCATGGAAGAAGATTTTAAGCGCCGTGGTAGTCAAGTCCCTGGCCTCGACGAAGATCAACGCAAGGCGCTAGCAGAGAGCGCTGAGCGCATCGTGAAAAGCTCGCTTTTGCTGCGCGCCGTCGCAGAAAAAGAGAAGATCGAGTTAGAGCCAGCTAAGTTCCGTGAGCGTATCGACTCGTTGGCAAAGGGTACGCAACAGACACCTGAACAAGTCGAAAAATTTTTAGAGAGCCAAGGTATACTGAACAGAATGAAGGATGAAGCGCTTACCGACCAGGTTTTTGACTTCCTCATTTCTAACGCAGAGATGCGCGGCTAAGGCGAACTCGGCATTGGCTTGATAGTCGTCGACTTCCGAGCTCACGCCCCTTGTCTTTTGAAAGTTTGCTGAGTTAAATGATTCGATGACAGGCGCCGTCATGGCTCCCGTCCACTCTTTTAAGGATTTCTTCTATGTACTCGCTTCAATCACTAGCTCCAGGTGCTTCCATTAAAAGTAATTCTCTAGAACCCGCTCTCAAACCAATGGGCAGTTACTTAGTACCCATGGTGATCGAGCAAACTCCTCGCGGAGAACGCAGCTTCGACATCTATTCTCGTCTGCTAAAAGAGCGAATTATTTTTATCGGCACTCCTATCGACGATGCCATCGCGAACTTAGTGATCGCGCAGTTACTGTTTTTGGAATCTGAAGATCCCGATTCAGACATCCATCTTTATATTAATTCCCCTGGCGGCAGTGTGTCGGCTGGTTTAGGAATCTACGACATGATGCAGTACATCCGTCCTGACATCAGCACGTATTGCACTGGCATGGCTGCCAGCATGGGCGCGATTTTATTAGCTGCTGGAACCAAGGGTAAGCGCTACGCCTTGCCTCACGCACAGATCATGATTCACCAACCAATTGGTGGAGTGCAGGGCCAGGCTGCAGACATCGAAATCCAAGCGCGCCAAATTCTATTATTGAAGCAGCGCCTGACGAATATTTTAGTCGAGCATACCGGTCAGGGTGTTGAGCGCGTCCACAAGGAAACGGACCGCGATAATTATATGACCGCAGAAGAAGCAAAAACGTATGGAATCGTCGATACGGTTATTGCGAAACGAACAGGCGAAGCCAAAGCCAAGAGCTAACTAGCAGGTCGGAAACGCCCAAGAGGAGAGTCGTCTATGAGTCGTCGAGACAGCGACAGTTACGGAAATCTGGTTTGCAGTTTTTGCGGAAAAAGTCAGCGCGAAGTTAAGAAGCTTATTGCGGGACCGACTGTCCACATCTGTGACGAATGTATCGCCCTATGCAATGACATCATCGCGGAAGAAGAAGAAAAAGAGCAGTTTCAGACCGGCAGCACCAAGATCCCTCGTCCTGCCGAGATCAAAAAAGCTTTAGACGAATACGTCATCGGCCAAGATCAAGCGAAGAAGACTTTGTCGGTCGCCGTACATAACCACTACAAACGGATCTCTGCTGCCCGCACGGCTGGCGAGCATTCCGAAGTGGAGCTCCAAAAGAGCAATATCCTTTTGATTGGACCCACAGGTAGCGGCAAGACTTTGCTCGCGCAAACGTTAGCTCGCCTGCTCAAGGTGCCTTTTACAATCGTCGACGCAACGACACTCACTGAAGCCGGTTATGTCGGTGAAGACGTCGAAAACATCATTCTCTATCTATTACAAAGTGCGGATTACGATATTGAACGCGCCCAAAAAGGCATCGTGTATATCGACGAAATCGATAAGATCGCGCGCAAAGGCGAGAACGTTTCCATCACCCGCGATGTGTCCGGTGAAGGCGTTCAGCAAGCGCTGTTGAAGATCATCGAAGGTACCCGCGCCAACGTTCCGCCTAAAGGCGGCCGGAAGCATCCACAGCAAGAGTTTTTGCAAGTGGATACGTCCAACATCCTCTTTGTTTGCGGTGGAGCCTTCGTAGGCTTGGATAAAATCATCGAAGGCCGTAGCAGCAAGCGCAGCATCGGTATCGGCGCTGAAATCACGAGCGAAAAAGAACGCGCAAAGGGCCGCGCCTTGGAGCAAGTGTTGCCAGAAGATTTGCTGAAATTCGGAATGATTCCAGAGTTCATCGGTCGTCTGCCAGTAACCGCGACTCTCGATATGTTGGATGAAGCGTCGCTGATGCAGATCCTCATCGAGCCTAAGAACGCGATTACCAAACAGTATCAAAAGCTTTTCGCGTACGAGAACGTAAAGCTGACTTTCGACGACGAAGCGCTCCGCATGATTGCCGGAGAAGCGCTCCGTTCTAAGACGGGTGCTCGGGGCCTACGTTCCATTCTCGAGCATTGCATGCTCGATATTATGTATGAGCTACCGTCGATTGCGAACCTCAAGGAGTGCATCATCACTCGCGATGTCGTCTTGAAAAAAGCACAGCCTAAGTTGGTGTACTTTGAGCCGGGCGAGACCGGCGAAGACGTTGGTTCCAAAGCTGGTACGGCTTAATTCCTTTTAGGTGCGTGCGAAGCTCATTCGCACGCACACCTTTTCCACACTCTCTGTAAAAATTTCCCAGATCTTATTTGCGCGTTTTTAGCGGCTGATTCTTTACAAATGGCAAGGACTTTCTTCGCCGCAGCTCACGACGATTTTTTTGCAGATTGGGTTATAATTTAACCAGCTGATGTCTTCTCTCAAACCGACTCCAAAGCACACAATCTATGATGAAAAAAAATGAGCCGTTTGAAACTTATCCCCTGCTTCCGTTGCGCGACATCATTGTTTTTCCTTACATGGTGGTTCCGCTCTTCGTAGGCCGCGAGAAATCGATCCGAGCGTTGGAAGAAGCGATGTCTAATCGCAAGCAAATCATCCTCGCCGCTCAGAAAAAGGCGCAGAATAACAATCCCGACGAGAAAGATATTTTCGAAGTCGGTACTCTCGCCAATATTATTCAGTTGCTGCGTCTCCCTGATGGCACACTCAAGGTTTTAGTCGAAGGTGTCGGACGCGTACGCATCCTGGATTACCTAGAGCACGAATCAGTGTTCCGCGTAGAAGCAGAATTACTCGAAGAGGCAATCAGCTCGCGTGTAGAAGCCGAAGCGTATGTTCGCAGCGTAAAGACCTGCTTCGAATCCTACGTGAAGCTCAATAAACAAATTCCGCCTGAACTTTTGATGTCGGTATTGGCCATCGATGATCCGGCTAAATTATCCGATACGATCGTTCCGCATCTCAGTGCCAAAGTAGAAGAGAAGCAAAAGCTCTTGGAACTGACCGATGCCTGCAAACGTCTAGAAAAGCTCTATAGCTTGCTCGAAGGCGAGATCGAAATTCTCCAAGTTGAGAAGAAGATCCGCAGCCGAGTGAAGAAGCAAATGGAGCGCTCGCAAAAGGAGTACTACCTCAACGAGCAGATGCAGGCGATCCAGAAGGAATTGGGCGAGCGCGATGAATTTAAGAACGAAATTTACGAGCTCGAGAAGACCATTAAGCGCAAGCGGATGCCTGAAGAAGCGCTTAAGAAAGCTCGCTCGGAGCTGAAAAAATTAAAGATGATGTCACCGATGTCTGCAGAAGCTACGGTTGTCCGTAACTACCTCGACTGGCTCATCAATCTTCCATGGCACGAAAAGACCGACGACAAGATCGATGTGGATGTCGCGGAATCCGTGCTGGACGAAGATCATTACGGTTTGAAAAAGGTAAAAGAACGTATCTTGGAACACCTAGCTGTTCAGAGCTTGGTCGAAAAGATGCAAGGACCTGTTCTTTGCTTGGTCGGGCCTCCAGGGGTTGGTAAGACCTCGCTTGCTCGTTCCATCGCACGATCGATTGGCCGTAACTTCATCAAGATTTCGCTGGGCGGAGTGAGAGATGAAGCAGAAGTCCGGGGCCATCGTCGGACCTACATCGGCGCCTTGCCTGGAAAACTCATTCAATCGATGAAAAAAGCCGGAACGATCAACCCGATCATTCTGCTCGATGAAATCGACAAGATGAGCACTGATTTCCGTGGTGACCCGAGTGCCGCACTTTTAGAAGTGCTGGATCCGGAACAAAATCGTTATTTCTCAGATCACTATCTAGAGGTCGAATACGATCTCTCTAGCGTGATGTTCATCACTACAGCGAACTCGCAGCACACGATCCCGTGGCCGTTGCTGGATCGTTTGGAAGTGATCAATCTTTCTGGCTACACGGAAGAAGAGAAGATGGAGATTTGTTTCCGTCACTTGATTCCAAAATTGGTAACGAACAATGGCTTGGATGAAACCAAGATCACGTTCCCAAACAAAACCGTACAAGCGATTGTCCGTCATTATACTCGTGAAGCCGGCGTGCGAAGCTTAGAGCGCGTAATTGGTGCAGTTTGCCGAAAGACCGCTCGTCAGTACGCCAGCAAGAACGCGGATAAAAAGGCCAAGACGGTTATCACGCCTTCGCATTTAGTAAAGCTACTAGGACCTCACAAGTATCGTTACCAATCTGCCGAGGAGAATTCCGAAATCGGATTGGTCAATGGACTTGCTTACACGGAAACAGGCGGCGATCTACTTCAGATCGAAGTTCTGCAAATGCCAGGTAAGGGCAAGCTTCAAGTAACCGGTAAACTCGGGGAAGTGATGCAAGAGTCTGCGCAAGCGGCCATGAGCTACGTGCGTTCGCGCGCGAAGCTGCTAAAGCTGGATCCAGATTTCTACGCTAAATTGGATCTTCACGTACACGTGCCGGAAGGCGCGGTACCCAAGGACGGTCCTTCTGCCGGTATCACGATGGCAACGGCACTCGCCAGTACTCTCACTTCAAAGCCAGTCCGCTCGGATGTGGCAATGACCGGTGAGATAACGCTGCGCGGAAACGTGCTGCCTATCGGCGGCTTGAAAGAAAAAATGTTCGCGGCTCATCGCGGTGGAATCACCACGGTGATCATCCCTCAGGAAAATGCCAAGGACTTGGAAGATGTTCCTAAGAACATCTTGAAGCATATCAAGGTCATCGAAGTGACCCATATGGACCAAGTGCTTCGGCACGCTCTAGTCGGGGGAAGTGTCTTCAGCGACCAAGAAGCTGCCGGAACTTCAACAATCGTAGAACCTGCGATTGTCGAAACCCCAGCTCCACAAGTCGATCCGGACGTTCCAGCCGCCGCCCACTGATTTAAAGTCGTTGCGAGCGAAGCGAAGCAATCTAGGCTACTTAGATTGCTTCGGCCTAAAGGCCTCGCAACGACTGATTATCTCTCCGTATTCCACCTGAATACGCTAACCTATTGATTTTGTTGTTGATTGTGTTCTGACTCACCATGTAAAATAAGACTAATTGCACGTATCGGGGACGTTTCGGTTAAAAATCTATTCACCTCTGCGCTATTCATCACGACGTCCCTCTGTCCATCGACGGGGGAAAAAATGGGTAATTGTAAGATCTGCGGTCAGCCTAAAGATGTCTTCATGCAAAACAAGTTCGTCTGCATTCATTGTGACGAATTGCTATTTGATATGGAGATCGAGTTGGATGGTCCTGCTCCCAAGCAGCTAGCCCCAGCTCCAGTAGTGGCACCTGCGAAGCCAGCCAAAGTGTTGCGCTTAGTAGAGAAGAAGCCTGCTGCTGTTAAAAAAGAAGAACCTAAAAAAGAAACGGCCCTGGACGTCTTCGAAGAAGATGACCAGGACCAGAAAACGAAAAAAGCTGCTTAGTGTTCGCGACGAAGACAGAAGCAATTGCGGAGATTGCTTCGCTGCGCTCGCAACGACTTGCCCGTCGCTACGACTGGGTTACTTAACTAGCGTTTTGAGATCGTCAGCGCGATCCGTTTTTTCCCACGTGAAGCCTTTGGCCGACGTGCGTCCAAAGTGGCCGTAAGCGGCTGTTTCTTCGTAGATGGGACGAAGCAGATCCAACGTCTTGATGATTTCAGCTGGCTTGAGACCAAAGATCTCACGAACGGCGCTCGACAGCTTTTCACTGGAGTACTTACTGGTTCCAAAATCTTGGACCATCAAGGACACCGGCTCTGCCACGCCAATCGCGTACGCCACTTGCACTAAGCAACGGCGAACTAATCCTGCCGCCACTAAGTTCTTAGCGATATATCGACCCATGTAAGAAGCCGAGCGATCCACTTTGCTAGGGTCTTTGCCCGAGAACGCGCCGCCACCGTGTGCGCCGTGTCCGCCGTATGTGTCGACGATGATCTTCCGACCAGTCAAACCGCAATCTCCCATTGGTCCACCAATTACAAAGCGACCGGTTGGGTTGATGTAAAACTTGGTTTGCGAATCAATCAGCTTTGCAGGGATAGATTTTAAAATCACTTCCTCGTGCACTGCTGTTTTCAATTCTTCATACGAAACATCTGGGCTGTGCTGAGTGGAAACAACAACTGCTTCCACGCGCTTCACATCGCCATTTTCGTCGTATTGAACCGTGACTTGGGATTTTCCGTCAGGACGCAAGAAACCTAAAACACCTTCTTTGCGGCAATCCGACAGACGCTTGGTCAGGCGGTGCGAGAAGGCAATCGTGGCCGGCATTAATTCCGGGGTTTCATCGCAAGCGTAACCAAACATTAAACCTTGGTCGCCAGCGCCCATTTCCTTATAGAGACCTTCGCCTTCATTCACGCCCTGAGCGATGTCGGGGGACTGTTTGCCAACTGCGGTGATCATGCCGCAGGTTTTGTAATCAAAACCCATATCATCGGAATCGTATCCAATGCGTTTGATGGCATTGCGCGCGATGGTCGCAATATCCACGATAGCAGTTGTTGTGATTTCGCCGCTGACGATGCAAAGGCCTGTGGTCAGCATAGTTTCGCAAGCAACTCGGCCCCGTGGGTCTTGGGCCAAAACCGCATCCAGAACTGAGTCCGAAACTTGGTCCGCCATCTTATCTGGATGGCCTTCCGAAACGGATTCCGAGGTGAAAAGGCAGTTCTTCAAATTCATTCTATTTTCTCCCTATAAAGAAACACCCTAACTTGATCGGCTGAGTAGCGATTGTCAAAAAAAACACGCGCCGGCTTTTTAGGCCGGCGCGCGTCAAAGGCATTACTTGTAAGGGTTTCTAGCGACGTTTCTTTCTAGGAGGCGCGAACGCATCCTCGTTGAATTCTTCGCCAGCACCACCCGTGTCACGTTTGCGGCGATTGATTGCCACTAAAGCTAAAAGTAACAATCCAACTCCTAATCCCATCGTGATGAAGAATAGGTTCTGCTTTAAGAGCTTGGAGAGATTTACATCGCTCTTCTCTTTGCGCTCAGGCAGACGAGGTTTGATGTCTCCCGGTGGCTTTAAGTCCGCAACTGGAGCCGGTGGAGGGACCACTGGAGCTGGTGGCGGAACCACAGGTTGGATCACAGCGGGCGGAGGCGTCGCAGCAAGCTGCGGAGCCGGTGCTTCACCGAGTTCCGTGTAGTAATTGAGTTTTTGACCAAACGTTAAGCTGTCGGGACGGGCGAGCGAGTTAACGACCGCGAGTTCTTTCCAGCTGTTAATGTGGCCAAGGCGCTTGAGTGCGATTTGAGAAATCGACTCACCGCGTTTTACCGAAACAGTTTTCGGAGTCAGCGATCGTTCCTCATATAAGGACTTCATTTGCATATCGCCGGCTTCGTTTGCCGACGTGTAGTAAATGAGATTTCCCGGCACCCAAGCAGTGGAGTTCCAAGCCGTTAGGTCTTCCGCGCGGCCTTCATCTCCGTAAATCAGCTTAGCGACGTGGTTTGCATTGTCGCCTTTGCGGAGGAAGTAGTACCGATTCAGGTTTGCGCCTTGTTTGCTGAAGGCTTCCTGAGGGATCTTCGGCATCACCGAAGCTCGGAAAACTTTGGGTTTAGGTTGCTCGACTGGATCCGAAAGAGACGGGGTCGTTCCCAGTCCGAAGTCGTCAGCAGCAGCCGCGTCAGCAGCGGCAGTTGTCGAATCACCCAGAACGCTGGTATCGCCGCCACCCAGAGTGTCAGTTGATGCTGAGTCCATTGCGGATGGACTTGCGTCCGTACCAGCAGCGGTCTTAGTACCTGCCTCGTCGAAGCTGAGATTTTCGAAGTCATCATCAGCAACAGGTTCGAAGTCGGAGTCTTTGCCTTTTTCGGCATTCTCCCCAGGGGCGTCCGAGTTTTCGGCAACCGTCTCCTTCGAGCTGTCGTCTGAAGAATTCTCTTCATCGAATCCAGCATCGGAATCTGAGTTTTCTGCCGTGCCTGAATCGCCACCGGAGGAGTCTGTCTCCGCCACCGACGATTCTTCATAGCCTTCAGAGTCGGCAGTTTCGTCGACGTTCTTGTTCGCACAAGAAATCAACGTAGGGCCTAAACTGAGACTGACAAGCAGCCACCAACGTATAATTTTTTTCGTAGCCATATCCAGGAAGTCCTGAAAAGGGTTTGTATCCATAACCCTTTTCGGCTCTTCCCATGAGTTTATTTAGCTCGGAGTTACAAAAGGTTGTACAAATACTGGCTCTAGAAACGCCAGCAATCTCGTAGGCTTTACTCACCGCAATATTTGGGATTCATCGATGTCGTTCGTTTACCGATAGAGCTTCCTGAATGTTAGCTCCGAAGAAAAACGACAAAGCGATTTTGATCGGCATTCGAACCAATTCGGTGCTGCAAGATCGCCCACTGCCCTACGATTTGTTCCTGCAAGTCGGCGGACAGGTTGTCCATTTCCGTAAACCCGGGGACGTCGTGACCGGTGAGCGCGTGAAACAACTCGCCGCGCAATCCTCGGAAGGTTTGTTTTTCATTCCTGCGGAGCAGAAAAGCCTCCACCTGCAAAGTTTGCGCGATCAGCTGAAAGACCCAGACCTCAAAACCGAAGATCGCAGCCGCATGCTCAAAGAGTCGGCGTTTGTGCACGTGCATGACCTTTTCAATTCGAAAGATATCCAACCGGTTGTCACGGAAGCCCGAAGCTTGGTGGAAGACATGGTGTCTTTTGTTTCTACCGACGTCGCCGCAGTTGCGAGTCTATTGAATTTATCGCGCCACGATTACTACACTTACAACCACTCGGTGGATGTCGCGGTGTACTCGATCGTACTAGCGAAACGAATTTACGGTACCGACGATAAAAACCTGCTAATCACTGCGGGTCTTGGCGGATTGCTCCATGATATTGGCAAGCGCGATATCGATCTCGGGTTGATCAACAAAGCAAGCAGCTTGACCAGTACTGAATGGGAAATGATGCGCAAGCATCCAGAATTTGGTCACGCCTACGTGAAGCAAGTTGAGACGATTCCTAACGATTCAAAAATGGTGGTGCTACAGCATCACGAGAATTTTGATGGCACCGGTTATCCTCATGGACTTTCCGGAGAGGGTATTTCGCGTCTCGCGCGAGTGGTAACGATTGCAGACGTGTTTGATGCTTTGACGACGAAAAGATCCTATCACCACGCCACTAGCCCTCTAGAAGCGATCTCGATCATGAAGGGCATGCAGCCTGGAAAATTCGATCCGGCTATATTCAATTCCTTCGACCGCAAGTTCCAAACCGGTCCAAAAGTAGAGCTCCCCACGACCTTTGATCCGTGTCACGGAGTCCACAGCCGCCTAAAGAAAAAATAATCAGTAGAAGAAGTAATTAGTTCGCTGGCGGCGCCGGTGTGTTCGGTCTACCGCGCAGATAATTCACCCATCCCAAAAATGCTCGATACCAACGCAGAGTTGGATTCAATACTTCCGGTTTAAAATAAAAAATCGATCCCAGCAGAGTAAGTCCCGCTAACACCAGATGACCTGTGTTGACGTCGAATGGGCCCATGCTCCAAAGCGGCGTGCCGTTTCCTCCCGCCATCGCCAGAGCAATCGCATCGAGTGCAAGAATCGGAACTTTGATGTAGTTGCTCAGAGTTCGCACTTGCTCGGAATCTTCTGTGCCCGATTGTTGATTCTGCCAACCGCCCACGCCATTGGTAATCACGATGTTGTAGAACATCACTTGTAGAAAAAGTGTCAGACCCTGTGTAGTCGAGAAATTGGCTAGTTCCGTCGGAAATTGAGAGGCAGTCGCCGCCCATCCATGCTCAGAGTAGTATTTTACGATTTCAGAAAATCTGCCAAACACGCTGTAGTTGACGATAAACGGCAAAGACAGCGAAGCGTTTTTTAGAAATTGCTCCACGCCATTTGAACCAGGACGTAGCAACCAATTCAGCATGAACTTCGCGTACACGCTATATGCGACGAGAACAGCGGCATGCACCCCGACGACTAAATTCGCGTCCAGCATGGGAAGCGCGCTGTAGAGAAAAACAATGTTGGGAATTTCCACTGCGATTCCCGAGCCGATACCGGAGCTCACTTCTGCAGCGAGAGGCGCTTGGTAATCTCTAGCAAAACTGGGGAAAAAATAGCGTATGCGATCCATAATCGCGCCTGCGGTTTCCGCCATCAGTTGCTTCACGTTTCTCGTCGGAAACGAAAGAACTGTTACTGCTGTTCCATCGCGCAAAAGATCGCGCGATTTTAATTCTGCTTCAAAAGCTGTGCGGGTTTCTTTCTCTTTCCCCATCGCGATGCCAGTGACATAAAACTTTCCGCCGAGAATCGCCGAGGGGCCTTTCTCTGCCAGAACCTTTTCCAGACCTTCGGCGAATTCTTCGGTTGTGTTGCCGGAGATGATCACGCCGACCGAGTCATTCACTTTGCCTTCTTTAGGCGCTAAGAGCGTGTGACATTTCTGAATAAGACCGCGGATCGCCGGGCGAGTCTCCGGATTCCAGTCGATATCGTCAGCTCTAACGACGTTACCGAATGTGGTTGCGAACAAAAAAGACAAAAGGACAAACGAATGGATAAAACGCTGCACTGATTACTTCCCCCCAAAAACCCAACGGATTTGGTGGTCGTATTTGCCGCGAGCAAGCGCGGCAAGGAATTCAGGCTCTTGAAATTATTACGTATTTACTTTTGATAAGCGCGGCGCATTGAGCGCTGCGCGTTTATTGCGGTGCGCGAGGCCTGAGCGGACTTTATATTATGAGGTGTAATTAAGAGCCAAATGTTTTAAATTCTTTGAACAGCATTTCCAAAAAACTCAAACAACAAGGTGAATAACGATGAACGCCTCCCGCGTAGTGGCCGTAGTTCTATTTCTATCTGCAGAGATTTGCTTTGCGGGCGCAAAGGTCCGCACAGATTTCAATCCAACCGGTGGACTCGCCGGTGGCGATAATTTTCAAGCATCCCAACCTCGTGGATCTTCCAATCGCGTATTAGAAGTAACAGTGGGCTCAAATGGCATGGCCAAGTTTGCCACGGCGAAACAAGCGGCGGCGTTTGGCCTACTTGCTGATCAAGATGCGCTACCTTCTAGCGGAACCTACGCCTACATGGACGCCGACCCAGCTTGTGTCACGAGTAAGCCAACAGGCGTCACAAATTGCACCTCGATCACGATGCCTTCGACGTACGAAGATGCAAAGAACATCACGATGCCGAGTGGAACGGCGATGTATTACTACACTGTGGTTGGGCTCTATGGTTCGTGCCCAAGTTTTGACGAGTACAATCCAACGAGTGGTGGTTGGACAGGCGTAGCTGCTGGATCGGCTGTTAGCGGCGCGTTTGCGAATACGACCATCTGCACGCACTATTTTCTTCAAGATAAAGTGAGTGCCCAAGATACCGCCAAAATGGATCTCCCAAAGGTTGGCGTTAAGTGCGTCGGAATGCCGTATTCCAATATGTGCCCGTAGAATTTGATGCGGGCGGTTTAAGAAGTGTGGGTGTTAGTTTGGTGGAGGCTACGCCAGTCTGGTCGAACCAAGGACAGTGGTACTGGAGTACCCGGCCCGATGGGAAAAGCCACGAATTGACCTGGACGAGCTGGCAAAACTTCGACAGGCGGGGTGGCGGACAAGGCAACTAGGTTCCCATTTCGGTGTGGGAATATCCGCCGTTAAGACGGCGTATGCCAAACCACGAAAACTACCGTAGGTTCGAAAGGAAAACTCCGAAGCCTTTTCAGCCTCCATGCTTTATAATTAGTAAATCAAACGCTAGCCAAGTCTATGAACAAAGCTATCCAGTTCGCCATCGCCCTCACGTGCACCTTTCCTCTACATGCCGCCACGACGGAGAAGCCCAAGGTGGTGATCGTAAATGTGTCTCCGCGTGCTAAAGCCATCTCAAAAGCCGTGCAAGACCGTGCAGACAAGCTCCGGGCCTGCAACGTAGATGTGCAAACTATTTCCGGTAGTACGCCAGCCGAGCTTCAAGAGAAAATCGAACTGGATGTAAAGCCCTCCACCCTAGCGCTGATAGAGGGCCACGGCGTTCGACTTTACGAAGAGAAGGATCGCTCAGTGCATTTCTACTTTGCCAATGTAGAAGACGAAGAATCGATATCGGCAGACATGAACGCGGTAAAGTTCCTCCCGCTGCGGGAAGTGGCCCCCTCCAAAATGCAAGCCGTTGTGAATAAATATTCAAACTTGCTTCACGATCCTCAGAAACTTCTTTCGTCAGTAGCAAAGAAAGCGAAGGCTTCCCTATGGGTCGATGCCTGCCACGGCGGTTCCTGCATACGAGACGGCATTTGCGTTGGCACCAGTTGCTCGGCTGAGGAAATTTCCTACGAGGACAACTTCGTTTCCAATAGTTTAACAAATCTTCTTTGTAGCGCCGCGGGAGATTGCAAACTTTTCAACGCTACCGACACCGATGGAAATGGTTGCATCGACGGCCCAGAATTTCTCAAACAGCTAAACCCCTCCGAGAAGAAGGAGCAGATTCAGCGAATCGTGGATAGTGGCGATTCGGCCGCTTTGAAATTGGTTGAACAAGAGCTAAACACCAAATACTCGCAGGTAAAAGCTACGTCGAAGAAAAGCCTAGGGGTATATGCAAAATTGGAGTTTCATAACACTGAAATTCGACAACAATACGAATCTGAGATTACGGACGCCGACTTTCAACATGTCGAGGGGTACACTCCATATTGGCTTCGTGACTATATGCCGTGGGCAATGAAATTTAGCGGAAACTATGCGGACTGTGATGAGGCCAAGAAGACCTGGGCTGAGCTTACCCGGAAGAACAATGTTTCATTTCCCCGCCGCGTCCTCTTTAAAGACAACGACGATGCCATGGTGGGTGTAATCAAATCTGCCGAAGTAAAATGCACGCCGCCTCAGACCGAGCATTCCTTCGAGGTAACTTCTCGGCCCGTGCTTGCACACCAGCAAAAGCAGTTTGGCGAAGACGTCACCGCCAGCCCGTTGTTCAATAATTTCAGCCTCTGCTGGCACTCCTGCAAGACGCCCGGGGATCGCAAGCCCTCTCCGGAGCAGGAGGCTCATAGGGGGATACGCAGCATAAATGGGCACTTCCTGTGGTGAGCTAATAGCCGTAAATGTAGTTATCTGGAAGCTACGCCAAGGCAGTCGAACCAAGGACGGTGGCTGCCGTCGGCCAAATTTCCCCTTTATGAGAGGACATGAAATTTCCACAGGCTCAACGCCTGTCCGACCCGGACAAAAGCAGTCGCTGATGTCATCCAATTTTCCTCAGTTTGTGAGGAACAAAAGATCCGCACAGCACCGTGATCGGATGCATTCCGTTCGGTTCTGAAACACCAAATGCTTAACCCTGCCTTAACCCTCGGGGTTAACTCAAAGCTAGAGAGTCAATACAGCTCCAATACAGAGTATTGGGGCATGCGGCTGGCTCTAAGTAGTTTTGGTGGCTCATAAATCCGCGATTCCAAAAGGGCCGGTACCCTTCCCGTCGTTCGTGGCCCAAATCCTGTCGCGTCTGACCACTCCCCCTCTACGAGTGGAAGTGGTCAGACGCTGGATCGGGCAACAAACGAAGGACGGGCACCGGCGAGGCAGTCACTGTCTGGAATAAAATGAGGAAGCGGGGTTGAGAGAAAGAAGAAAAAAACACGAGGAAGAAACTAAAAATCCAATCAAGGCAATTCCAGGGAACTAAAAAATAGAAATGAACGAACCGAGGTCACTATGGGTAAATGGGTCTTTGAAAAGGAGCCCGAGATGGTTCCTTTCGAAATCGACCCCAGGCAGCTTCAGGAAAATATTGCCGAAGTAGCGCAGCTTCTCTACCATCACTTTTGCCAGCTCGATCCTAAATCAATCTTAGCTTCCCATTCCAGGCCGGAACTCCAGGCATCTGTCCCAAAACCGGAGGTTCGACGATGAAAATATCCAAACCGGGGCACAAGGTTGCCCTCTATATCCGTGTCTCTACCGAAGAACAGGCCAGTAATCCCGAAGGCTCAATAAAGAGCCAAGAGCAACGTCTCCGCGCCAATGTGGATTTGCGAAATCTCGAAACCCATTTTGGCGAAGTCGTTGCTGTCTTTATCGATCGCGCAAGGTCCGGCAAAGACACAAACCGCCCCGACCTGCAAAGGATGCTGCAAGCTGTTCGCAATCGAGAAATCACGCTCGTCATGGTATCCGAACTCTCCCGGCTTTCCAGATCCATCAAGGACTTCTGCGATATCTGGGAATTGATGCGCCGAATGGGCTGCGAGTTTCAAAGCCTACGCGAGCAATTCGATACGACGACGGCAGCGGGAGAGATGGTGCTCTACACCATTGCCAACATCGCACAGTTCGAACGCAAGCAGACCTCCGAGCGAATCTCAGCCAACTTCAAGGCGCGCGCAGAAAGGGGGCTCACCAACGGTGGCCCCGTCCCTTTCGGTTACATCCTGGACCCCGACAAAAAAGGACACCTCCTGGTTAAAGAGGAAGATGCGGCCATCGTGCGCGAAGCATTCGATACGTTTCTATGGGAGGGAACTCTCGCTACTACCGCGAGATCCCTAAATCACCGTGGCTACCGTATGTCTCGACATCGCCAGGGAGGAGGCGGAAAGCCACGCCTTGGTCACTTCATCGTAGAGAACACGCACCAGCTACTTACCAATCGGGCCTACATCGGAGTACGAGTATTCAAAGTCGATGGCGAAGAGAAAACCAGCAAAGCGCTATGGAAACCCATCGTAGAAGAATCTGCCTTCGAAAAGGTCCAGGCCATCCTTAAGAAGAATCGCTATCGACTGAAAATGCCCTCGGCGGCGCGGTATCCATATCTCTTAACGGGCCTGGTTCAATGTAGCGTGTGCGGCGACCGCCTTACCGGAAAATCCGCTCACGGAAACGGCGGAAAGATCGGCTACTACGAGCACTCCTGGGCGACTCGCCGTCAGGCGTGTCTCAATAAGTTAATATTCGATCATGCTCCGCAACGAATCCTAGCGAAAATAATTGAACCCAAAGTGTGGGAGCGGGTAGCGGCACTCCTTACCGATCCCAGTAACTCCCAGCTTCTTATCGCGTCGGCGTTGAAAGTCTATGAAGGTGAAAATCAGATCCAAAACACCGACCGGTTGCGATCGAAAGTTCGAGGCATTGAGGAGCAGATAGAGGCCCTGGCCGAGCACCTGGCGAAAATCCCGAAGGGGCTTTCGCCCGCTCCCATCTTTTCGCAAATGGAAAAACTCGAAGCCTTGAAAAACGCTGCAGCCGGAGAAGTAGACGACATCCTGCGAAGTGGCGTCCGCTGCGAACCGCCGACGGCACTCACGGACTACCAGACTTACCTGGCCCAAATTCGGCAGCTGCTCACGATTTCGGATTCGCCGGAATTACGAACCAAGATAATCCAGAGGCTCGTCCACAAGGTCGAGGTGGCACAAGGAACGCTTCGGATTCACTTCTATGTGGGCAAGCACCAGTTCGTGCCGCGTGAACCGGAAAAGGCCACAGGGCGCGACAGCGGTCTGACTTCAGGAATGGCGGCCCACTCTTCTTTTTTGGACACTGGTTCGAATAGATTGACGAATGGTGGGTGAAACAGGGGTCGAACCTGTGACCTCCTGCTTGTAAGGCAGGCGCTCTAACCAACTGAGCTATTCACCCACACGGAGACCGTAGATATCACGCACGAGGCTGAGAAGTTCAAGGCAAATCCAGGTCGAATCGACTTGAAATCCGCGCCGCCCGGTCGCGGCCACCTAGGCTATCGCCCGCCGATTTCGATCCCGGAAAATCCGGTCTAAACAACACTCCCCGCCCGGACCGCCATGAGGGCTCTTAATTTCTAGTCAGCTGCCTCCGCTCAAGATCGCGGTAGGGGGCCTTGCGTTCTAGTTTTACACTGCCCGCGATATGTCCGGTCTGGGAGTGCCGTTTAGCCCAGATTTTCCGGGATCGAATCGGCGGAAGGCGGGCTGGGTGGTCGCGACCGGGCGGCTAGGTTTGGAGTCGCTTCGATTGGGTTGTCTTGGTAAACTTGTAGGCCATGGCTAACAAGTTATCGACGGTAGGTGTAATCGGTCTCGGCACGATGGGGCGTTGCTTGGTGCGCGGGTTGATTGATTCGTCGACTGTTTCTAAGGATAAGATTTTTTTTACTACTAAGCATGGTGAGGCTTCGGCCAAAGCCGGTAAGGAGCTTGGGATTGTTCCCGTCGCTTCGAATGCCGAACTGGTTAAAAACGCTTCTTTGATTGTTTTGGCTGTGAAGCCTCAGAATATTCCTGAAGTATTGGCCGAAATCGGCAAATCTCTAACTGCGCAGCATACTGTTATTTCCATCGTTGCTAGTGTGCAGACCGACCAGATTGAAGCTTCCGTTACTAAAGGCGTCGCCGTGGTTCGTGCGATGCCGAATACGCCCGCGCTTGTGCGCGAAGGCATGACTGCCATTTGTGTTGGCTCCGGGGCGTCTAAAGAGCATGCCGATTTGGCTAAGATGATTTTTTCTCCGCTTGGACAGGTTGTCGTGGTGGATGAGAAGCATATGGATGCTGTTACTGGCTTGTCAGGATGTGGGCCGGCTTATGTTTATGTGGTTTTAGAATCGCTCACGGATGCGGGTATTAAGGTTGGGCTTTCGCGAGAGATAGCGCAGCAGTTGGCTGCGCAAACAGTTTTGGGATCTGCAAAGATGTTGATGGTTACTGGGAAGCATCCCGCCGCGTTGAAAGACGAGGTGACAACTCCTGCTGGCTGTACGATTGATGGCCTTATGGAGTTGGAAGAGGGGAAGCTTCGAGTCACTTTGATTAAAGCTGTGGTACAGGCCACCAAACGCGCAAAATCTTTACGACTTCCCGATTCCGAATAAGCGCCGAATTTTTATTTTTGGGAGACTTCATCAATGAATAAGACCGCAAAACTCGTTTACGAAGGTAAGGAAGTTGTTTTCCCGCTTGTAGAGGGAACCGAAGGGGAGAAGGCGATTGATATTACCAATCTCCGGACTTCGACGGAGTTGGTGACGCTGGACAACGGTTACATGAATACCGGTTCTTGTCAGAGTGCGATTACCTTCTTAGATGGAGAGCGCGGGATTCTTCGTTACCGCGGCTATCCGATTGAGCAATTAGCCGAGCAATCCACGTTTGTGGAAGTGAGTTATTTGCTGATTTACGGCAAGCTGCCAAGTGCTCCCGAGCTTGAGAAATTTACTCGTTCGCTCACGCGCCACACGATGATCCACGAGGATATGAAGCGGTTTTTCGACGGCTTCCCACGGGATGCGCATCCGATGGCCACTCTGTCGGCGGCGGTAAATACGCTTTCTACTTTTTATCAAAACGTTGAAGACGAAGAACGCGAGAAGCAACTCTCGATTTATCGTCTATTAGCGAAGGCTCCGACAATTGCTGCGTTCTCTTATAAGAAATCGATTGGTCAGCCGACGGTGTATCCGACGAATAGTCTGGATTACTGCTCTAATTTCTTAAAGATGATGTTTGCTGTGCCGGCAGAGGATTTTCATCCAGATCCCGTGGTGGCAAAGGCGATGGACTTGCTGCTTATTCTCCACGCCGATCACGAACAAAATTGCAGCACGTCGACTGTCCGCTTAGTCGGCAGTAGCGGTGCAAATTTGTACGCTTCAGTGAGTGCCGGAATTTCAGCACTCTGGGGGCCGCTGCATGGTGGTGCAAACCAAGCTGTCGTCGAGATGTTGGAATTTATCCAGAAAGAGGGCGGCAACGTTAAGAACTACGTTGAGCGCGTTAAGAAAAAAGAAGACGGCATTCGTCTGATGGGTTTTGGGCACCGGGTTTACAAGAACTTCGATCCGCGCGCCAAGATCATCAAGCGCGCTTGCGATTCTCTGCTCAATCGTCTGGGGATCCATGATCCGATGCTTGAAATTGCTAAGAAGCTCGAAGAAGCAGCTCTTAGCGACGATTATTTCGTTTCCAGAAAGCTCTATCCAAACGTCGATTTCTATAGCGGTATTATGTACCGCGCGATGGAAATCCCGACCGATATGTTCACGGTGCTCTTTGCACTTGGACGTTTGCCAGGATGGATTGCGCAGTGGAAGGAAATGACCGAACAGTCAGGCACTAAAATCGGTCGTCCGCGCCAGATTTACCAAGGCAGCACGGAACGCCCATACGTTCCTGTTTCCCAGCGTAAAGAAGGCGGAAATGCCTAGAATTCTAGGTAGCCTGTCCCGATAATTTGCAAAAGCGTTTCCTTGCCGCCCACTAAGTCTGCTGCGGGTGGCTGAGGAGTGCTTAGATTTTGAAGGTTGAAAAGCAATCCCACACCGAACGCGCTGTTTTCTCCCCACGTTGCTAAGCGCAAACGGTGAGCCGTGCTGAATCGCATGTAGCCAAAGCCCGAAGAGCCCACTGGCGCATCTTCTGGCCCAAGTCTTCCAGAGCCGGCAATCGATTGATAGTAATCGAATGAAGAGGTGAGATACCGCGTCCACCGCGCTTCCAGCCCCACTCCCAAATACAGTCCATTCGCTTGCGCATGGTGATTGATAAATCCGCCGGTCGTCTCGATCTCCTGCGTTATTCCAAGAGTTCCCCAGCCCAATCGCGCGATTAAAAAGAATCGACCCGTCGGCCCAGCAAGCCCTTGGCGATAATTTAAGCCCACTAGTGCCGCAAAACTGCGTAGCGCGCGGTTCTCCGTCACTTTGACCGCTGTATCGGGATCTTGGTATTCCACTACTTGAATCGGCGTACTTGCTTGCTGGCCAAGGAATTCAAATCCCCACGCGTTGCGGTAAACCGCAAATCTGCCGTCAAATAGTAAACTTTGGATCAAGCCCACGGCTTCGCGGTTGGGATCAATGGTTGGGACGACATTGTTTAGTCCCGAACCAAATTCCACTGTGGTGCGCCATGTGCTGTGATGAGAAGTGGTCGGTTCGGAATCGGGTATGGACGAGCGCTCTACTTTTTTATTTCTGTCGCGAGGCGCGCGTTTCTTCCCATCCTTCTTATCGCGAAGATCCTTTGGCCGTAGGTATTCCGGGTTTTCATTAGGTTGTTGCCGGTCCGCGTCGTTGTCGTCGTTATCGTAGGCTTCCTCCGGATAATCGACTTCCGGTGGAAAGTCCGCGTTAGGGCGACCTTCTGCCAAAGCATTTTGACGCAGCGTTGACGTCGACAGAATCAACAGCAACAAAAGTACAAAACGGGATTGAAATTGCGCGAAGCGACACAGACAATTCATGTTGCTACCATTTTAACAGGAGCACGGAGCTTTTCGAGTTTCTCCTTGCAAGATATCATCTAACTGCTACCAGTGAAGTTTAACAAAGAATAATCAGTCTTATTAGTGCAACAGGCTCTTCCCAAAATGAGAAGAGGTGAGGTTCATACGTGGCTAAGGAAAAAATAACATCTAGTAGTACCGCCGAGTATTTTTCCAAAAACCTACAGCAAGTTGGTTTTTCATCGCCGACTAAAGCTGTTTTAACGACGCTTAAGGAAGCGGTGGACAATTCTTTGGATGCTTGCGAAGAAGCGGGCATCTTGCCGGAGATCAGTGTGGAGATCCATAAGATGGGTCCCGGTACTTTAAAAAATACCGACCTTCTTAAGGTCGTCGTTTCGGATAACGGTCCGGGACTTGAGGAAGAAGACATTGTTAAAGTGTTTGGCGAATATTTAGCGTCGTCAAAATTCGGTCGAGGACGTTGCTCTCGCGGACAGCAGGGGATTGGTATTTCAGCTGCTACAACGTGGGCACAATTAACCAGCGCAAAAGGCGCAAAGGTTATCACCAAAACTAAAGACATGCGGTTGGCGATTAGCTGCACCGTCATGGTGGATATTAAGCATAACCGTGGCGTGATTACGGATCGTCAGACTTTTAAATCTGATAAGCCGCACGGTGTGAGCGTCGAGTTTCTTTTTGACGGTCGTCTACAACTACAAGGCGAAGGCGGAATTCTCACCTACTTAACTGGCACAGCACTTGTAAACCCGCATCTCACTCTTAAATATAAAATCGGCGAGGAGGCTTGGCAGGATATCCCACGGGTATCTAACGAAGTCCCCACTATTCCAGATGCCATCGAACCGCATCCTCACACAATGAAGCTCGGCGAATTTATCGCCCACTCTCATTTGTTCGGACGCGCTACGGTTGCTACCTGGCTTAAAAAAGGTTTTTCCCGGATTACGGATAACGTCATAAAGGAATTCATCACCAATGGTGCGGACAAAAAAATGTTCGAACAATCCATTGATAAGACAGCCGACGAGCAATTTAAAACCTTATTCAGTGCGGTTCAAAAGACCACACTGATGGCCCCAAGCACAAAGTCAGTGATGACCATTGGGGAGCTAGCGTTCTCGAAGAGTATTCGTCGACTAGGCGAGATCGATTTCTTCGCCGTGATGACCCGAAAACCGACTATTTGCGATTACAAACCAGTTGCGGTGGAAGTAGCCATTGCTCGTCTGCAAAATGGGAATCAGAACCCAGATGAGCAAGGTCCAGTGCAGGTCCTTCGCTTTGCGAACCGCGTGCCTTTGCAATTCGACAAAGCCGCGTGCGCAATTGTGCGAGCGATTGAGACGGTAAATTGGAGAGCGTACGGTTTGGTGCAGCCAAAGGGCGGCCTGCCGACCGGCGATTATGTTATCGCCGTGAGCATGGTTTCTCCGTTCATTAAATTCAAAAACGCTTCAAAAGAAACGATCGATGCCAGTGATGAATTGGTCGAGGAAATGCGCCGGGCTTTAATTCAAGCCGGTCAGCGCCTCTCGCGCCACATTCGCAAAGAGAACCGCGAAGCGGATCTCGAAAACAAAACGCGCCATATCGAGCAGTTCTGCCCGATTCTGGTCAATGCATTGTGCCGGATTACCAAGGCTCCAGAGTCTCGCAAGAAAAAGGCGAACGAAGGCTTAATCAAGTTGCTAGGCCGCGACGTAAACGCTGCACGGAAACAAGTGGAAGAAGCCGCGGAAGAATTCCGCGTCGCCAGGGAGCAAGGTAAGGTTCATCATATTGACGACGGAAGAGAGGACCTCGAAGCCCCTATCGACGATACCGAAGTCGATGCGGCTGCAGAAGGCGACGCAGAGGAACCGGCTCGCGCTGCAAAAGGTGCATCTAAGTCTGGCAAAAAATCTAAGAAAGCGGCCTCAAAGCCTGCGAAAAAAAGCGCCAAAGCATCTAAAGGCTCCGCTAAAGAAAGGTCGTTATAAATGGCTAGCTCCGAAAATGATGTACCAAAGCTGTCTAAGGAAATGTGCAACCGACTCCTCTCGGATTTGGAATCGGCCCGGCGTCCAGTATTGGAAGCCGTTAAGTGCTCCCTCGATAACTCCTTTTACAATCCAAAGGTTGGCTTCTTAACTCCAGGAGACAAGCGAGTTCGCACAGAGCTCAATGTGTCTTCAGTTCAGAAGATGTCTCGTGCGATCTTCCTGTTAGAAATTTTCCTCAGGAATTTGGAAACGGGCGCGGTCAACACAAAGCGCGAAATTTACTACATCGCAAAAGGGGAAGTGAAACATGATCCTCACTTCGGGCCTTTGGATTTTGCAGATCAGTCCGAAAGCGATTCGGTTATCGATTTTATTTGCGAGATGCTTGAGTGTTATCGCGAAGACTTAAACTGTTTTGCCAACGATCGTGGCGGCCAGACCTATAGCCAACAGCTTGTGGTCACTGAAACTCTTCCCGACGGCGACAAAGCCGTGGTGGATTTGAGCAGCTTAGGAACCACACCTTTTCAACCAAAGAACCGTCCTCAGAGTTTGAGACTGAAGGCGAAGAAGAAAATCGATTTCTGCTTAGTGGTGGAATCAGAAGGTACGGCGAATACCTTTGTGGCGAACGGCTTTTGTCGTCGACACAATTGCATTCTGCTAGGCGCCCAAGGCGTTCCCAGTAACGCTGTCCGCGGTTGGGTAAAACTCATCCAGGATGAGCTAAGCGTTCCTATCTACTTCTTCGGAGACTTAGACGCGTACACACTGCAAAACATTTACCGTACGTTGAAAGCCGGTTCGGCTGCGAGTTTGATCCGTAACGCGGATTTCTCCGCTCCTGATATCCGCTTCTTAGGGGTGCTACCGGAAGATATCAAAAAGTACGACCTTAACGATTATCCGGTGAAGGAAAACGATGTTCAAGAAGCGCGCGCTCTGAAAAAAGCACACGATGCTCTTAAGAACGATCCGTTCTTCAAGGATAAGAAGAATAAGGGCCTGTCAGATATTTTGAATTGGCTCATTAAGAACAAGCGTCGTTGTGAGCAGCAGGCTTACTTCACAGTGGATCCGCGCGATCCCACGATGCCAGAGAAAATCATCGTCGAGAAAATTAAACGGGGCGACTACATCTAATCGGGAATTGCTTCGGCCTTTGGCCTCGCAACGACTGCGCGTCGTTGCGAACGGTCTTTGCTAAAACGGAGCGAAGCAATCTCCGTGTCACCGCCGATGTACTTCTCGATGATGACTGCGGCAAAGCGTAAGCAGATTTCCTAAGTGATTAGTCCCACCAAAAGAAATAGGCCGAATATGGTGAATATCTGTCCATTGCCGGCAGCCGCACCGCGCACCGTTAGGAGTCGTTCCCTGACATTCCCCTCGGTCGCGCAGCATGACCTGATGCCGAATTGCTGCTGGAATAGGCGAGCGAGTTTGTCTGGCAGCCGTTGAAGCAGTTTTACTTACAGGGTGAGCAACATTCGCTGAGGCAGTTTGCTTAGACAGATGAGTAACATTCACAGAAGGAGTCTTTGCTGCGGGACGACCAACATTACTCAGACTTGTTGGTTTAGCTTTGGTTTCTGCCGCTAACTTTCTCTGCGTGATGCGCTCTGCGCGTTGCAGTGGATCTTTTCTCTCTAAGAAGAGGGCAGCCATCTGCTCAAGCGCCTGCTCCAAGTTGCACGGCTTAGAAGAACTCTGAGCCACTAACTCTTTAACTCGCTCCAACTGCTTCTCTAGTTCGCGACTGATACCAACAACAAGCATCGAACGGTTCTCGGCAACGGGTTTCACCATTTCCTTCACTGCTTCTTTAGGATTCATGGTCGCCACTACCCGTTCCAAATCTTTTTGTCTAAGGGTAGCTGCCTGTTCAATCCACAGATCTGCATTCTCTTGAGTGATGACCTTCCCAATGCGCTTCACAGCAGAGATGCTCACCACGCCTGCTTCAATGGCTGCTTTCACTTTTGGAACATGGGTGCAGGTTCTCGACACATTAATCAGCTCATAGGCTCTGCTATCAGAAAGCTTAAGTCGGCCAACGCAATACTCGTGCATCGAGCCGTACCCCATTGTGTAGAAAACACGCTTGGCTTCAATCTCCTGCAAAACAGAAATAAGTTTTTGCTCCTCGCCACGATAGCGCTGAATAATTTGTGCGGCCTGGTCATCAAGTGGGTGCTGCCTCATCGAGAACTCCTCTGCACCGCTTATACACCCGGATTTTTATTGGATTTATCTGCAGCTCTAATGTGCGTTTGTCGGGAAAATCTTTGAACGAAAGAGCAGATTAGTAATCTCGATTTATGGAGGCAAATAGAGCGGCAGGATTTGAAACTAATGTAGCGCTCTGCGCCAAGAAAAAATGTTGGATAAATTACGTCAATAACTAAATCATTTTTTGGGGAGCGCGTTTTCCGCCGGCGTTTCGTTGGTGGGCCGGCGAGCTACCGGTGCTCTCTTTGCTCTCTCTACTTTCTCTACAATCGACGAGCAGGCCGTGCTTTCGCTTCGCTCAACAAACCCGAGCCTTCCCACTCCGCCTCGGCGCAGAACCCCTAAACCACCGCCTCTCTCCTTCCAACCCCAATCCATACCAACCCTCCCCAGCAAACTGTCTAACAAGGCAGCCCCCCGCCATAGCTTTCCCGCTCTCGCACTTATCCAACCTGCCCAGCACCAGCCAAGCATCCCACGCTTTTTTTTGTGCTTGCTCTAACTCAATACGCGCAGGTCCCAACACTTCGCCTCTTCAGCGCTATAAGAATTTTATTTTTGTTTTTTTGGGGAAGACGAAACGGCAATCAACAAGTCTCAAGTAATGTTGGGGGCCTCTATCTTCGGCGTTTAGCTAGATACAGCGTCAGCAGCCAAAGTCCCAACACCGCAAAAGTCTTGTCTGCGTTGTACCACGTGGCCATGCTGAAGACTTTGCGCGGCCAGATGTCGTTGTGAACAAGGCTGAGGAAAAAGAAGCAGACCACGATCGCTAAGCGATACCACTTCTTTTCTGTTCCGCCTAAAGAGCGCGATGCAATCCAAAGAATTGGGAGCACGGGGCCAGCTAAGACAAACGTTGGCGGTTCCGTGCGCGGATTAAAAAGCAAAATCCCCGTTAGTCCAATGCACAACCAAAGTGCCTCGGCAGGTGGGAAGAGCGGCCGCTTGCGAATATCGACGATTAAAAGCAAGGTCAGAGCCCCTACGAGCAGTCGACTTGCATACGCAAAGGTGGGATTGGCGTGAGCCGCAAGCAGCACGGTCTCCAAATCCAGCAATCCGGCTGCTCCCGAATCATGCCTGAGAACTTCAAACCACTGCCGATGAAACTCCCAATTTAAATTCCAGCCCAGGTAAAACGCGGGCAGCAGCAACAACAATGATCCCAGCACACCCGTCCCCAACCAGAACTGCGGATTTCGTCGTACGAGTAATCCCAATGAAAACGGCGTGGGGAAAACTTTCCAATTCGCGGCCGAGGTGAGAAGCGCACTGGCATTGAGTTGCTTGCCGTCGCGATAATCCGCGACTCCCCAAAGAATCATTCCCGTCAAAAGGGCATTGACCTGTTGGTAGCGCAGCGAGCCGTCCATTTCCATCGAAGCGGCGATTAACCAAAACCAAATCACCCGGCCGTCGCGGTAAGCCAGCACCCAACGCGCAACTCCCAACCAGTAAGCTGTAAATCCAACAGTCGCCCAAAGCACGGCGTGCAAAGCGTGAGGTAGTTTTGCAAAGACGCCATAGAGCATGGCAAACGCGGGAGAATATTTAAACCAGTCGGTTCCAGCGGCGGGAGTGGAGTAGGGCGAGATCCCCATCCAAAACCGCTCGGCAGCAACCAAGTAAGTGCGAGTTACGCCATTTAAACCGTGATGAGAAAGTTGCGGCAGCAGTGCAATCGCTGAGACGCAGCAGCAAAGTAAAACCTGACCGCCAAAAGTACGTGGGAGATGTGGTCTGGGCATCGAAAGCTTGCGCATCCTCTGGTCTATCGCACGCGCGCGGAGATAATGCGATCGCCTTCCTCGAGTCTGTCGGCGACATCCATGCCGCGGCTAACGCGAGCAAACACCGTATAGCGGCCATCTAAATGTCGGTTAGGTCCTAAGTTAATATAAAACTGACTTCCGCCCGTGTCGCGTCCAGCGGTTGCCAAGCCAACAGTGGATCGAGTTTGCGCGGTTTGCGTAAATTCATCCCGCACTAGATAACCAGAGCCACCGTAACCGTCGCCTCTTGGATCTCCACCCTGGGCGACAAAATGCGGAATCACGCGGTGAAACGTTAGCCCGTCATAAAATTTCTTCTTCACTAACCGAGTAAAGTTCAACGCAGTTAGAGACGCTTCGGGCGACATGCTGAGAACTATTTCTCCGCGGTTCGTTTTGAGAATCACATCAGCTCGCGCAGCGTGATCGAGTTCGCTCATTTCAAAAGTCGAATTTGGAAATTTGCTGTTGGCTGGCACACGCTGAGAAAAATCCTGGCCGGTAATTGTCTTCAAGGCCTCTGCAGCAGCAAGTGCCACTGTTCTCTGTGGATCGGCCAATGCGATTTGCAATATGTTTACCTGCAGCGGACCGCCCACAGTTCCTAGCGCCGATAGAATCGCCAATTTGGATTCAACTTGATCATTCTGGCCTAGTTTAGAGAGCGCAATCCCCAATGAAGGCGCAAAGTCTTTCCACTGCAATCGGGTTACTAATTGCGAAGCCGCAGCGCTAATGGCTGGATCGCCCCGTTCTACGCTTTTTCTAAGAGCCGTAGCCCATTCGGCTGGCCACTCGCCATCGTGACGAATGCTCAAGGCATCGAGCATCTCCACCACCAATTTAGGACTGTCATGTTGGAGGTAAGTGGCTATGCGTTTTGCATCTTCTGGAGTGGAATTGATCGCCAAAATTGAAATGGCGGCCGGCAGCAACGTCGGCGGGCCATTTTGAAAAACTTCCTCCATGCGCTTTTTTGCCGTCGGGATATCTATCTCGCCCAGGGTTCGCAGCGCGTGTAGTCGCACCCAGATCGAGTTGTTTTTGGCAAAAAGCGATTCTACCTTTGGCGCTAATTCTGCAGCTTTTGTGCCCTGGGCAGCTGTAGAGAAAAGCGCTTGCACTACCACCGATGAATTGCGGTCTAAGAGATTCTTCGCGAGTACTTCGCGCATTTTTTCTGAGTACGGGTGAGAGGCGAGGGCTTTGGTGGCTTCAATGCGCAGAGAAGCATCTGTTGACCATACGGCCCAACCCAAAAGAGTTTCCACCGCTTCTTTTTCCCGCGATTTTCCCAGCACGCGCGCGATGTAAGATTTAATTTCAGAAGAGCCGCTCTCCTGAGCATTCTTAATAAGTTCCTTGGTTGGGATTACCAAATCGCTGCCCTTAAACCGAGACGCTGCAAATGCGCAGGCGGCGGCGTAAGGCTGTCGACTCGAAAGTGCTCGCGCCAATTGCGATAACAATCCTTCTGGTAGTTTCCAGTCTTCAGAAGGTTTTGACCAAAGCATTCCCAAAGCCAGACACGATGGTTCGATCATCGTGATGGGCCCGCCCTCGCGCACAGGTCGGGTCACCGCAGTTATATATTTTTCGGAGCCCTGACGTCCTAGGGACAGATAGATCTGTCGCAAGATTGCTGGATCCTTTTGCATGGCCAGGTGCTGCACGAGGACCGTGGTCGCGACCTCATCGGTGAATAGGCCAAGGGCAAAGGCAACCATCGCTTTGTCTGCGTAGTGCCGCTTATTGAGGAGGGCCGCCAAATCGCCAATCGCGGCGGGATCTGAAATTCTTCCCAGCGCCAAAATCGCGGCTCTGCGCACCCGGCTAGAAGGGTGCTGGAGATAGTTCAAAAGAGATTGGTCGACTGTGCGTTGCTCTTCGAAAGCCAAAATTTTGGCAATTGCAGGCCCGTCGTTGGGTGGCGGATGACTGACTCCCGTTGCGGGCCGGCGCTTTCCAGCCATGGCTGGTTGTAAGCACAAAGCCAAGCCAACCAAAATTCCGAGATGTTTCACCGAGCCTCCGATCGAATAAGTTTATCAAGGGGCTTGACGGAGACGAAAGACTTTCCTACCCAGAAATTACAGGGTTTTGGGGGTTGTTGGTTAGTCTCATCGTTCATGCGCACATCTTACCTTCCCCCTAGATTTTAAAGGCTTCAGCATGTCTGCGCACCCTTGCGCCTTGCTGGACGTTAGGTTCGACGGGCTCGGGGGGGAGTCTGTCGGGAAGACCTGACAAAGATAGCATCCTTCGCTCCTCCCACGCGGGGGTTCGTTGGATGCTGCGCCCTTACATGGGTGTGAACGGGGGGAGTCCGCTCCCTCCGTTTTTCTTTTTGAGTGTGTTAAAACTCTCGCAATGAATTACATGGACACGCTCAACCCGAGTCAGCGACAAGCCGCGGAGCATTTTTTGGGCCCCTGCTTGGTGTTAGCGGGTGCAGGTTCGGGAAAAACGCGGGTGTTGACGCATCGAATGGCGCATTTGGTGGATAAACACCGCGTGCATCCATCGCAGGTCTTTGCCGTTACTTTTACGAACAAAGCCGCTGGCGAAATGCGCGGTCGGGTTTTTAAGTTGCTGCAGGGTCATGCCGGGTTGCGCGGCGAACGCGATTTGTGGGTGAGCACCTTTCACTCTTCGTGCGTGCGCATTCTGCGCTCGGATATTCATCACCTGGGCTATCAAAACCAATTTACGATTTATGACGACTCCGATCAGCGCTCGGTGATCAAGGCGTGTCTCAAAGAATTCAACTTTAGTGAAAACGCGTTTTCGCCAAAAATGATCCAGGGAAAGATTAATCGTCTTAAAAACGAAGGCATTGATGCTGAGTCTTACCAGTCCGATTTCGGCGGCCCATTGGAAGAGGGCTTTGAGCGAGTGTTTAAACGCTATACGGAAGTCTTAAAAAAGAGTTCTGCGTTGGACTTTGCGGATTTGATTTTGCAAACGACAAAGCTTTTTCAAACCAACCCAAAGATCCTTTCAGCCTACCAAGATCGCTTTCCGTTTCTTTTAATCGACGAGTATCAGGATACTAATCGTTGCCAATACTTACTGATGCAACTCCTCGCTAGCCGCGACCAAAACATTTTTGCCGTCGGTGATGAAGATCAGTCGATCTACAAATGGCGGGGCGCGGATATTTCCAATATCTTGGGCTTCGAAAAAGATTTCTCCAACGCCAAGATCTACAAGCTCGAACAAAACTACCGGTCGACCAAAACAATTATTGAAGCCGCAAGCCAGGTGATTTCTTACAACACCGAGCGCCGGGATAAGACTTTGTGGACGGATAATCCCGAGGGCGAAAAGATTACGCTCATGGAGTGCTACGACGAGCACGATGAAGCATTGAAAGCTGTGAGTGAAATCGTCACCAAGCTTTCGCAAAATTTCCCGCTCGAGCAGATTGCCATTTTCTACCGAACCAACGCTCAATCGCGGTTGTTAGAAGACATGCTGCGGGCGAAGACGATTGCCTATCAAATTTTCGGCGGCTTAAAATTCTATGATCGCCTCGAAGTTAAAGACACGCTGGCTTATCTAAAGCTGATTGCGAATCGCGAGGATGACGTTAGCTTTCGGCGGATCATCAACGTGCCAGCGCGTGGAATTGGCGCCGTGTCGCTTGAGAAACTGACAGCGCTGGCTCGCCAGCACGGACTCTCTCTCTACGGCTTGCTGAATGCGGGCTTTGGTCCCAACAAGCATCTGGAATTAGATCTAGGCCGCTCCACTAAATCCTTTAAGACGTTTTTTGGATTGATGGAGGCTTTGCGGTTCTCCAGCTCCACTCTTCTACCATCGGATTTGGTCAGTGTTGTCCTCGAGGAGTCCGGCTATCGCAAAATGCTGACCGATGAAAATTCGGTCGAAGCCCAAAGCCGTTTAGAGAACTTAGCGGAATTGCGCCAGAGCGTTGTTGAATTTGAATTGCGTAGTGGCGCTGCCGATCCGCAAAAGGCCTTGAAGCTCGAAGATTTTCTAAGCGAAATTGCTTTGGTCTCTGATCTCGATAAAGCCGATCCAGATGCTCCGGCCATCCGCATGATGACGATTCACATGGCCAAGGGCTTGGAGTTTGATGCGGTTCTCATCGTCGGTATGGAAGAAGAGCTTTTCCCCAATGCACGCCCTTGGGAGCCAGAAGAGCCAGGCGATATTGAAGAAGAGCGCCGACTTTTTTACGTTGCGATGACTCGCGCGCGCCAAAAGCTGTATTTGCTGTTCGCAAAGAACCGTACGGTTTTCGGTAATAGCCACTTTAGAGTCATGAGCCGTTTTGTTGACAACATCCCATCCGATTTTATCGAGGAACATAAGGCCGATTATTTTGCCCGTCGGGCGAGTTTCCGCGAGCGCCCGGGATTGCCGCCGTCAGGAAATGGATGGAGCAGCAGTTTTTCGCAAGCGGCCGAATCCTCGGCGTCCGATGACCAGAAATGGTTGGGCGAAACATACACCGCGAATCCCACAAAGGAAGTCGATGAGTTTAGCCAGGTCGACCCGATGGAAGATTCGGTTGGCGTTGAATCAGGTTTGCCTCGCTGTGGAACCCGCGTGGTGCATCCGTTATTCGGCGAGGGAGTGGTTCGCCAAACGATGGGACAAGACAAATTGCTGGTGGAGTTCCCAGGCCGTGGCGTGAAAAAGATTTCCGTCAAATTCACTCAGTTGAAAATTCTCTAGTATGAAGATTCGCCCTTTAAATCCCCAAGAACGCATAGCGCTGGCCGCTGCACGCGGCGCTGCGTGGCATGGTGCTTTGACCGTCGAGCAGTTTGTTGCGCGCAATCAAGTGCTCTATGGCGGTGCGTTTGGCCGCGATCGGATTCAAAGCTATGGCGTGTTTGCTTCCGAGCAGCCGGACATTCCCGCAGCTTCTTGTGATTTTGTGCAGGGCGAAGTTTATACCCGAGAAAGTGGCCGGCAACGCGTCGATATCCTGGCTTCGGCTCTTACGCTTCCTAAGTTCGAGCGACGGGGCTTGATGACCGAATTGCTGCGAGTGGCCTTTGCGGATTTAAAAGGCACCGGGCTTCTATATTCAGACATCGGAGCTTCGTTTTATCGTCGGCACGGTTTCGCTGAAGACTCATGGGCTGAATGTTTTTCGCCGGTGCCGCCAACAGTTACGGCGAGTGAAGGCCTGCGACTTGTTACGGCCGAAGCCTTTCAAAAGGGCCTGGCAAGTTCTCGTATTGAAGCCGTGAAGAACGGTGTTGCGGATGTCGCGTTCCTACCTGACGTGGAATGGATTCACTGGGTAGAAGCGAAATACGATTTTTACCGGTCGATTGCGGGGAGCGCTGCGGGCAGACCCTCTCTGGTTCAATATGGCGTGTTGCTTTCTCAAGGCACCGAAGTCCCTGTCGCCCTTATGGAAGACCCGCTGAAAAAAATACTCGATGTGCTCTGGGCGGACCCCCGGCATTTGCAGGCTTGGAAGCCAGTCACGTTTGAAATTGCGCTCGCTCGAGGGCTTACGTCGGTTCGCTATTGGGATCGCAATCCCGCCGGGCGCCCCACTTGGCCGATGTATCACCCTATGCCAGCTCATCCCACGACCCCCCAAGGCCCGGCCTCTCGACTAGAGCTTGCCCTAGGTGATTGGTGGTAAGGCCTGTTGCCGGAACAGAGCAAATGACGGTATGAATCGTCTGCATGCTTTCCCGCGATGAAGTTCTAAAAATAGCCCGTTTGGCGAAACTCTCGCTGACGGAAAAAGAGATCGAGTTTTATCAACAACGACTAGGTCGCATCCTGACCTACGTGGAAGAGCTAAACGCTCTGGCCACGGCGGATACATCCGTAGTTCGTACAATTCCCAAAGATGCAGTCGCATTTCGTGAAGATCGTCCGATGCCGTTTAGCGACGTCCGCGAACTGTTAAAGAACGCGCCGGCTTCGGAAGCAGATAGCTTCCTTCTCCCCCAGGTAATGGAATAAGCATGGATTTCAATCGGCTCGAAATTTTAGATTTATTGGAAGGCTACCAACGCAAGGAGTTTTCTCCGACGGAAGTAGCTCAGTCTTTACTGACGTCTATCGAGAAAAAAGACAGCGAGATTCGCTCGTTCCTGCAAGTCCGCCCTGACGTGACCCTAGACGCTGCTCGCGCCGTGGAAAAGCGCTCGTCAGAAATGCAGAAACTTCCGCTTTATGGCGTTCCTATCGCTATCAAGGACAATATTTTAGTCACCGGATGGCAAGCGACTGCTGCCAGTAAGATTTTAAAAAACTACGTCGCGCCTTTTACGGCGATGTGTGTGGAACGTCTTGAATCCGCAGGAGCGGTTATTCTCGGTAAGACCAATCTCGACGAGTTCGCGATGGGGTCTTCGACTGAGAATAGCGGCGTTGCACCAACCCGCAATCCTTGGAATACCGATCGCGTCCCAGGCGGTTCTAGCGGTGGATCTGCTGCTGCCGTTGCAGCTGGTTTTGCACCGGCGAGTTTGGGAACAGATACCGGCGGATCCATTCGGCAGCCCGCAAGCTTGTGCGGCCTGGTGGGAGTAAAGCCGACCTATGGACGGGTAAGTCGTTTTGGTTTGATTGCTTTTGCTAGTTCGCTTGACCAAGCAGGTCCGTTGACTCGCTCGGTTTGGGACGCCGCCCGCGTTTTAGAATGCATGGCTGGCTACGGCGGCAAAGATGCCACCGTTTCTCGCAGCGTGGTTCCTAAGTACACTGAAAATCTCAATGAGTCGGCGTTTGGAACGGTTCGCAACTTGCGCGTTGGCGTTTGCACTTCTTGGTTAGAAGGCGTGGATCCAGAGGTCCGCGCATCCTTCGAAGCCGCTGTCGAAAAGCTAAAAGAATTGGGTATGCGCCCAGTCGAAATCGAACTTCCAAACGTGAAGTATGCTTTATCGACGTATTACTTAGTCGCAACTTCAGAAGCGAGCAGCAACTTGGCGCGTTTTGATGGTGTTCATTACGGTTATCGAACGCCCAATCCAAAAGATCTGAACGACCTTTATTGCTCTAGTCGCGGCGAAGGATTTGGCCCCGAAGTAAAACTCCGGATCATGCTCGGCACTTATGCATTGAGCGCTGGCTATTACGACGCGTATTACGGCAAAGCCAACCAGGTTCGCCGTTTGATTCAGCAAGATTTTGAAGCGGCATTTGAGAAGTGTGATGTAATTGCATCGCCCACGTCTCCGACGACAGCTTTTAAAATCGGCGAAAAAATTTCAGATCCTTTGACGATGTACTTGTCGGATATTTTTACCCTGCCAGCGAACCTGGCGGGCATCCCTGGAATTTCGGTTCCGGCGGGAGTTGATTCCGGCAAGTTGCCCATTGGTATGCAATTGATGGGACGGCACTTCGACGAATCTACGCTGTTCCAAGTGGCTTACTGCTACGAGCGTCGTCGGGGCGCTCTGGCCAATCCACCTTGGCGTTCTAAGTCGGGAGCGGGCGCATGAAAAACCCACTCGAGAAATATGAAGTAGTCATCGGGTTGGAAGTGCATGCTCAGCTACTGACCAAGAGCAAAATGTTTAGCGAAGCGCCCAATCAGTTTGGCGCGAATCCCAACGAGATGATTGGACCGGTTTGTTCTGGTCAGCCGGGATCGTTGCCCATCATCAATCAAACCGCGATTGATCTGGGAGTGCGCGCCGGAGTGGCGTTGCATTGCAAAATCCACGAAGAAAGCGTGTTTGCTCGCAAACATTACTTCTATCCAGATTTGCCAAAAGGTTATCAAATTAGTCAGTACGAGCGGCCTTATTGCACCGGCGGATACGTCGAGTTTGCACTCAAAGACGGCAGCACGCGTAAGATCAATTTAGTTCGCATTCACTTTGAAGAAGATGCAGGCAAATCTACGCACGCGTCTCATGGCACTCTCGTCGATTTAAATCGCGCCGGCGTGCCGTTGATTGAGATCGTAAGCGAACCCGAGATGCGCAGCTCCGAAGAAGCGGGTCAATACTTGCGCAAGCTTCGGAGCATCCTTCGCTATGCGAATATCTGCGACGGCAATATGGAGCAGGGTAATTTCCGTTGTGATGCGAACGTATCGATCCGTCTGCATGGCGCGAAAGAATTTGGTACGCGCGTGGAGTTGAAAAACATCAACTCCTTCCGTTACGTCGAAAAAGCGATTGATTACGAAGTCGGCCGACAAGCGGACGCGTTGGAGCAGGGCGAAAAAATCCGCCAAGAGACGCGCGGCTGGAACGCGACCAAGGGTGTGTCTGAGATCATGCGCGAAAAAGAAATGGCGCATGACTATCGCTACTTCCCGGATCCTGACTTGCCGCCCCTCGTCATATCTCCGCAGCTAATTCAAAAAATCACGACGGAAATGCCGGAGCTTCCCGACGCTAAACGCGTCAGATTCATCGAAGAGTATCAGCTTTCAGAGTACAATGCGGATGTACTCACCAATTCGCAGGAGCTCGCAGATTTTTACGAGCGAGTAGCAAAAGGTAGCGGAAACGCGAAAAGTGCGGCGAACTGGGTGATGAACGAATTGCTGGGGCGCTTAAACGCCGTAGGCAAGGAAATCGACGATACGCCGGTATCTGCAGAAAACTTGGCCTTATTGGTTAAGAACGTAGATAGCGATAAAATTAGCGGCAAGATCGCTAAAACGGTTTTCGATGAAATGTTTGCTTCGGGCAAATCACCCGATGCGATCATCGCGGAAAAAGGGTTGGTCCAGATCAGTGATCCAGCGGCTCTCGAAGCGGTGGTAAAGAAGGTAATTGAGGCAAGCCCCTCTGAAGTGGCTGGATACAAAGCGGGCAAGACCAAGTTGCTTGGGTTCTTTGTCGGCCAAGTCATGAAAGAGACCAAGGGTCAGGCAAACCCCGGCTTAGTGAACGACTTAGTTAAAAAACATCTCGACGGCTGACAATAGACAGCACTAGCGGAGGATTGCGTGAGAGCACTCATTACCGGAGTAAGTGGGCAGGATGGATCGTATCTTGCGGACTTTCTTCTCTCCAAGGGTTACGAAGTTTTTGGAATTGTCCGCCGCTCGTCGTCAGAAACGCACGAACGCCTCACACATATCCGCGACAAAATAGAGCTGATTCACGCTGACTTGCTGGATCAAGTTTCGCTCTCTCAAGCTTTAAAGCGCGCGCGTCCAGACGAAATTTACAATCTTGCGGCCCAGTCTTTTGTACCTACTTCATGGACCCAGCCCGTGCTCACGGCGGAATTCACCGCGGTTGGAGTTTCACGCATGCTCGAAGCCATGCGCGACGTTGCGCCGAAGGCCAAATTTTACCAAGCTTCGAGTTCTGAAATGTTCGGTAAGGTTCTAGAAACGCCGCAACGAGAGAACACGCCTTTTTACCCTCGCAGCCCCTATGGCGTTGCCAAAGTGTATGGTCACTTCATCACGGTGAATTACCGGGAGAGCTACAACCTCTTCGCCGTATCGGGAATCTTGTTCAATCACGAGTCTCCTCGCCGCGGCTTTGAGTTTGTCACTCGCAAGATCACTGACGGTGTAGCGCGTATTAAATTGGGCCTGGCGAAAGAGTTGCGATTAGGAAATCTCGACGCTAAGCGCGATTGGGGATTTGCTGGTGATTACGTGCGCGCCATGTGGCTGATGCTCCAGCAGCCCAAGCCAGACGACTATGTGATTTCAACCGGCGTTGCGCACACCGTGCGTGAATTTGCCGATAAAGCGTTTCAGGCAGCGGGCTTGAAATACCAAGACTTCGTAGTGAGTGATCCTGCGTTCTATCGTCCAGCCGAAGTGGATTTGCTGCTTGGCGACGCTACCAAAGCGCAGCAGAAGCTCGGTTGGAAACCAGAAGTCAGCTTCGATCAAATGATCGACATGATGGTAAAAGCCGACATCCACCGCCTCGAGAATACCGTTAATCGACGTTAATTTCGCAAAATTAACTTTCTTTCGCAAATGCGATGTACGCATTTTCGGGATTCACTACGTATTCCAATTTCAACGCGTCTATTGAGTCGGTGACGTATTCAGGTCGCCGCATTCCTACTAGGACCGAAGTAACGCCTTCGGTGCTCATCAAAAGCCCTAGCTCTTTTTGGCTCAGCGAACTATCGACGTAGGAAGTCGGAACATGCGGCAATAGGCGCTCGGCAATCTTCTGTCCTGTCTCGTTGCTTGTCTGCCGGGCGACGGCGAGGCAACACTGCAGTAATTCTTCGAGGCGACGAGCGTAGCGCTCGTGCCATTCTTCCCAACCCTCTAGTTTGGTTTGTTCCTCAATCGCTTGGAACAGCCCGCGCGTTTGCCAGCGCACTTGGTGATCGATCTGATTCCAGTGTTCCACGCCAATGTGAGTCTCAGGAACATGCGCTAGCTCTTTGCCCCAAGCAAAAAGCTCTTCGGCCGAGGCGTCGCCCATTTCCAATTGCGGTGCAAAGCGAGTGCGGAATTCGTCTTCCAAGTCCTCGACGTTGGAAATGCATTGCTTGAAGGGATGTGCGATCACGCCTTTGGGATAATCCGCCAAGCGGACTAGCTGGCCGTTAAAAAATGCATTTAATGGTCGATTAACCAAAACCGCAATGCCCTGCGCTTTTGCAAACTCCAGAGTGTTCTTTTCTGCATCGGAAGGCAGTTTGTTCAGAACGGGTTGCGACTCGAACAAATTGAGCGGCAGTTGGACGGCAGCAAAATGGCAATTGCCTCCGCCAGCAGCGCGAGTTGCTGCTTCTGCGAAGGATTCGATCGACGTCGATTCCGGATCGTCGAGTAACTTACCTAGCGAGTTTGACGACACGCCGTAGTACTGAATTCGGCCTTGCTGGCAGGCTTTTTCTAAAAATTTAAACGCGACTTCAATGCGTCGATAGAATTCCTTCCGGAGTGTTTCCGTTTCGGGGCGTTGCTTTTGGTGTTGAGCCGCCGAGAGGAAATACTCAGGGTTATGCAGCAAGTACACGTCGACACATTCCACACCCAGGCGCCGGCGGGTTTTCTCCAGTTGGTCTTCTAGGTAGTCAGGATGGATGCAGTGCCAGCAATCGTCGGTATACTCCACCATTTCGGGATAGGCGTTGCCAGCCACCACGCGTTCTTTAGCGTCCGTTAAATTGGAGGCTTGGACGTAACCCACTTTCGAAACCACGATCACTTCTTCTCTACGTAACCAGCCTTCGGAAATACCCTGTTCCAGGCAGCTCCCCACCAGCCGTTCGCTGTCGCCGTCGGTGTAGTTGGTGGAGGTATCGATGACGTTCACGCCGTGTTTTAGCGCAGATAACAGGCTTTTACGGTGGTCCGGATGGGAAGTTCCCACGCGGTAACAACCAAATCCCAGAGCGCTGGCCATCCAGTCCGTTTTGCCGAAAACACGGGGGCCGTGGTTGATCTCCCGCGGCACCGAAACCTTTTCGTAATACTCGCGGGTAGCAAGGGCAGTTGCGCCTTTTGAGGTGGGTTTTATAGTTTTTGGGCTCATGTTGATTTCTCCGTCCCAGACGGGTTAAAGGGTCCTATGCTATCCGAAGAACTCATAGAAAAAGCGGTCCGTAACGGCTTCCCAGATGCCCGGGTTGAGGTTCGCGATCTCACCGGATCTAAGGACCATTTCGAAGTTATGGTAGTTTCACAACAGTTCCACGGCAAATCGCTTGTGGAGCGACATCGGATGGTTTACGGCGTGGTCTGGCCGGCAACGGGCGGCCAAATCCATGCATTAGCTCTAAAAACGCAAACTCCCGACGAATCACAAAAAGAATAGGAATTTTATGAAGGTAAATTACTCAAACGAAGGTGACGTTCAAAAAGCCATCGCAGAAGCGATCCAGGGCAATAATATTTTGCTCTTTATAAAAGGCACGCCGCAGATGCCCCAGTGTGGCTTCTCCAAAGGGGTTATGGACATGTTCAATTACCTCCAAGTCCCATACGAGACAGTGGACGTGTTGGCCGATCCGTTAATCCGCGAAGGCGTGAAGCAATTCACCCAGTGGCCAACTATTCCGCAGATTTTTTTAAAGGGGCAATTTGTTGGCGGGTTTGATATCTGCCGCGAGTTATTTGAAAAAGGCGAATTGGAGCCGATGGCGAAAAGCGCTGTCACTGCCTAGTTTTAGATTAGATTCCAGTCAGATGCCGGTGGAGAAACTTTGCTTTCCTGCCGGCATCTTTCCATCTGAGCCGACCCAAATCTTCAATAATTCGATAGAGCAAGTGAAGCCGGAGCACAGTTGCCGCCTTGGCTGCCTTCTCTGCTTTTTGCCAGCCCTTTTCGCGGGCCGCAATAGCTAGCTTTTTAAACAGCTGCACTTCTTCTTCAAAGCGTAGCAGCGAACGGGTGTACGATTCCGTCGCGTTTCCGGAATGGCGTCGATAAGAATAGGCGCGGGTGGGCAGGCCAAGCAGCGTGTTGCCTTCAAACAATGCAGTCATAAAAAAATCCAAGTCCTGCACTTGCTTCCATTTATTGTCGAATTTCAGATCTCCAAGTGCTGCTTTTCGGTAGCAAAGAGTAGGGCAGAAAATATAATTACCGCGGAGCAAACTATGCACGGCTGGCTCGCCATTGAGCACTACTTCTTGCCGCACCGACGGAATCAAAAACCGTTTATAGAGATCGGGAAAAGAAAAAACAGCTTGTCCTCTTTCTCCAATCAGTTTGGGTTGGCAGAAGATCGCAAAGGCATCTGGATTTTTTTCCCAATGCGTCTCCATCAACTCGACGTAGTTGGGCAGGAGCTCATCGTCTGCGTGTAGAAGAGTAACAAAGGGCGTGTCGGCCAATTCCAGGCAACGATTCCAATTCCCGACCATGCCGAGATGTTGTTTAGAGAGGGAGTAGGTGATGCGGTTATCGTCGAATGCTTCGACAATGGCCTCAGCGCCTGGCTCATTGCCGCCGTCGTCCGACACTATGAGTCGCCAACGTTTGCTGGTTTGCTTAACCACGCTCTCAATCGCTAGCTTCAGGTAATCCAGTCTTTTGTAAAAAGGGATAGCAAGCGTGATCATGGAAAGCCCATAAGTTGTTTTTCAGTTTGAGTTTAGGCCAGTAAAAAAGCACAATCAAAGCCTATGAACTTCCATCGCTCTTTTGTTTCGGGTTTGGTCTGTGCGTTGTTCCTCTGCGTTTTGGCAGATGCAAAGCCAACCAAAGCGCTGTCTTTGAAATCGTCTGCGGCACAATCGGTCGCGGGAACTGTGGTTAGCGAGATCAAGCTGGATTTCGTAATTGCAGACGGCATGCACGTCCAGGCAAATCCCAGCGAGCCACCACTCATTGCAACCAACGTTTCACTCAAGGCCAATAAGGAACTGGAAGTTTTCACGCCGAAATACCCGGCTGGTAAGAAGTTGATGGTGAAGGGTCTTTCGAAAGAAGTGAATACTTACGATGGCGGCATCCAAGTGATTGTCCCCGTACGTCTAAACAAAACGGCCACGATCAAAGCTACGAAATTAGAAGGCGAAGTCCGTTACCAAGCCTGTAACGACAACCTGTGTTTTCCGCCTGAAAAACTGGCGTTCTCGGTGCCCATCACCGTGGCTGTATCTCCGCCAGCCGCACGCAAATAGCTCACTTTCAAATATTCTAGGGATGCGCTAACTTACCGGCACTATGTTCTTATCCAAAAGAGTTGTTTGTGTTTTGCCTGCCTATAACGCGGCACGTACCCTTGAAAAAACCCTTCAGGAAGTGCCTCGCGGCATCGTGGATAAGTTCATACTGGTGGACGATGTGAGCCGCGATGAAACGGTCCGTGTTGCTGAAACACTCAAAGACCAGTTTCCGCTCGAAGTGATTCGCCACGAAAAGAACCTTGGTTACGGCGGTAATCAAAAGACTTGCTACCAAGCAGCGTTGAATGACGGCGCCGACATCGTCGTGATGTTGCACCCTGATTACCAATACGACCCACGCCTTTTGGGAGCGATGGTGAGCTTGGTCGGAACGGGCGTTTATGACGTCTCGTTGGGTTCCCGGATTTTAGGCAATGGCGCACTTGCGGGTGGAATGCCGCTCTATAAATACGTCGCTAACCGCTTTTTGACTGCGTTTGAAAACATTTGCTTGGGACAAAAGCTTTCCGAGTACCACACGGGTTACCGCGCGTTTACTCGCCACGTTTTGGAGCGAGTGCCGTGGGCTACGAATAGCGATGACTTTGTTTTCGACAATCAGATCCTCGTGCAGTGCCACTTAGCTGGATTCCAAATCGGCGAAGTGTCTGTCCCGACGAAGTATTTCGAAGAAGCGAGTTCGATCAACTTTCAGCGCAGCGTGAAGTACGGCTTAGGTGTTTTGCGTTGTTCTGTTGCGGGCCTGTTCCTACGCTTGAAGCGCGCGTTTCGCTCGCAGCCGTTATCGTCGGCAGATCTCGTAATCCCGGTTAACAACTAGACAGAATAGGAAACCTATACAGTTTCGATTGTGTGCTTTTTGACTGGTTAATAAAGAACTTCAACTCGTTAGCTCGTTACACACTGCAATCTTTGGTGGCCCAGACATTGCGACTTCTTAGTCTTAACAACTAAGGAGATCACAATGACCCGCATCCTGAACATCGTAATTATCGGACTACTCTTCGGCCTTTCTATCGACGCAAGTGCCGAACTCGAACAGCGCTCTTTTGAAGGCGGTAGCTTGGTTTGCAACTTTAACGGCTGTGCCGCTAAGTGCGCCCAATCCTTCATCGAGACTCGCGACGGAGCAAAATACAAATCCTGCGCAACCCAATGCTACAAAAATCCCGTCTGTACCTGGAACGGCAAATCGATCTTAGAAACCGTTGAGTCGTATTCTCCAGGAATTCCCTACGGCGACGACGCCATTTCTGTCGACGTAGCGCAACCAGCCGCGGAGCCAGTGCAAGCAGCTGCACCCCCCACTTTGTAAGAGCAAAGCGGTAAGTTGCTAGCCGGTTGTGCGACTTCAAGTCAGCAATCAAATTGAATACGGGTTCCGAGCCCCGGTCCCACGCGGCCCGCTTCTGGCACCCTCGTTGCAAAGTAAAGCTGCGAGGTGGTGCTATGAAAGCGGGCCGTTTTTTAACTCTAGTAGTTTTTTTAAGTCTCAGTACCTTTGCGTTCGCAGACGGCGAACAGCATACGGGTCAAGGCGATGGATCTTCTCGCCCTGAAGCAACTTCTGAAGAGCAGCTAAATCGCCTTCAAGAGAAGGTAAATGCCTGCATGGTAGGCCGTGGTGGAGTCAGTGATTCCGTTGCGAGTTCTGCTCTGAAAGCCGGCGTTAGCGGCGGCAGAAGTTCTTCTTCTTACTAATTTCTGATTTCTCGTCGCTGCGCTCACTTCGACTGAGCACAGCGTGTATGCAGTAGCGCCCTCCAAAATCCCCTCATTTAAATCAATTAAAATAAGCAGTTACGTCGCTTTATGCCGCGCCTTATTAATTTAATGCGCCACACCGATAAGGTGACTGATGAATTGGATTGGCGTCATAGCTCTGTCTATTGGGCTTATAGCGGGCCTTACGACTTGGGGGGTGCGGCATTACCGTCCCCGCATTGAGCGCGACCTATTGGAGCGCACGTCTTCTGCTTTGCAGAAGCGGCAAGTGCCCGTGGAGCTAGCCTCCTTTGAAGGCCGGGACGCCAAAATCATCGTCGAAAAGACCGACGCCCTAACTGCCAAGGAAATTCAGAAAACCGCCGAGAGTGTTTTTGGAGTGCGCGCCGCCAAGATCGAAGAAGTGGTGAAGCAGGAGCCCTCGCTCACCGCAGAACGTATTGGTTCCAAGCTGCGTCTTGCTGGCACTTTGCCCTCAAAAGAAATTATCTCGCTGTTCTACCAACGCGCTGGCGAAGTCTTTGGTACGCAAAGCATTCAATCGGACTTAGTCCAAAGCATCGCCGTTTACCGTGCGGCCTATCTCACGGGCCTGGTGAATTTTCTGCAGCTCTTAGAGCGAGTCGGCCCTGAATCCAAACTCACTTTAAAAGACCGTTGGGTAACTTTGGGTGGCCTAGTTCCCGACGAGGCAACCAAAACGGCGCTCGAGAAATTAGCGCGTGAGAGAACTCCTGCCGGACTAAATTTCAAAAGCGAAATCTTAGTTCCTGAGCGAAATACGTCTGCAGCACGCAGTGCCGATCTTGCGGAACTCTTGGACGCGATTCGCCTTAATTTTGAATACGATAGCACCCGACTCACTCGCGAAACTGCGGGCAATATCAACTTGCTCAAAGAAACTCTCGACGAGTTCCAAATCGAGCGCATTCGGATTCTTGGATTTACCGATTCGAAGGGCAATCCCAAATACAATCTCCGCTTAAGCCGCGATCGCGCGCTTTCGATTGAACGTAAACTAGCTAAGCTGGGTTATCCCCACCGTCGCTTTGAAACAATTGGATTGGGCGAGCGTTCTCCAGTGGCGGACAATCGCTCCGATGAAGGCCGGCAGCTCAATCGTCGAGTTGCTTTTGAAATCTTGGGGGAAAAGTAGATGTTGTACTTAATCCTTCAAATGGCCTCTCTACTTGCTGTCTGTGCGGCGATATTCTTTGGTGTGGGCTGGGCTACTCGCCGCTGGATGGAAAAGAGCGATCCTTGGCGTGTGCCTTTGCGCCGGGCTAAGCACGAAGAAGGATTTGCTGCCGTCGAGTCGCTGCAAAATAATTTAAAACAAGTTTCCGACGAATTAGCCAACCGTAATACTGAAGTCCGCGAGCACTTGAAGAAACAAGTACAGGCAGAAGGCTTGTTAAAGGCTAGCGAAGAAACAGTTGAGCAATTGCGAAGCGAGATTGGCCGATTCCAATCACTCTATGATTCGCAACAGACTCGCATTGAAGACTTACTCGCGCGCATTGTTGAATTAGAAACTCTCATCGATTCTCAGAACCGCGCTTCGGAAACGGACCGCACTACTTGGCAGCAACGAGTGGGCGAGTTGGAACAGCAATTAAGTGCCGCTCTGATGCCGTTGCTGGAAGCCGAGCCTGTTCGGGCCGAGCCGACTCCCCTTGCGCCTGCTGCCGTTATCGCACCCATTGCGGAATCGTTCACCTCCGAGGAACTCGAAGACGAAGAAGCCGTTAGACTCGAGTTCGAGACCGTGCCTGAGAAGCATTCCAAAACGATTCCATTGGAATTGCTGACCCCCCTGGCGCCATTCTCTGTTCCGGTAGAGAGCAGAATCGACGAGTCTCACGAGATTTTGGAGCGGATGGAAAAACTCGAGCGTCAGCTAGGCGAGAAAGCCGCAACTTCGATTAAGAAAGACGAAGCAATGGAGTCTGAGCTGAAGTCTCGACTCAATTCGCTAGAAGACATGGTTTTGAATCTGCGCGCAGAATCTGAAATGGCGTTGCTAGCCCAATTGGATTTTCAATCGCGGTCCGACGAGCATGAGACCATGGAACGCCGCAAGTGGGAAGATTTAGAGAATGAGTTGGAGCTTCGCATTTCGCAATTGGAGCGCGAACTCTCCGGCGTGAAACACGCTGACATGCTGGTTTCTGAAATCAGCGATCAAGTGGAAGAGAAACTCAAAGAACAATTGGCCAGCCTGTCGACGGAAGTTTCTGAGATTAAGGGCATGCAGCACCGTGATGAGCAATTGATGGGCAATCTAGATCGTCTGCAAGATTCGCTACAGAAACTTGGTTTCCGCATTGAAGAAGAACATGCCTCGGTTCCCGATAGCGTGTTGCGAGAGATGGAAGAACTCACCGGCGATATCCTTTCCAATGTTCCTTCCTCCGTGTCTGCATTGCCCATGGCGCCGCGCTCGCCGGCTGTGGACGAAGTCGCGAAAATCCGCGACCGGTTTGAAAAAGCTTCTGAAAGCGTCCAAGAGTTATTGAAAGAAAAAGACGAAACGATTCGCGCCCTGGACCATAAGATTCACGAGATGGCGAAGAAGCTTGATCCTGCGCTCGTCGGCAAAGATGATCTTCAGTTGATTAAGGGCATTGGCCCTTACATCAAACGCACTTTGGAAAAAGAATTTGGAATTGCATCGTTTAAACAAATCGCGCAGCTGACTGCGCCGGAGATCGCCGTGATTTCCGAAAGACTATTTTTCAAAAACAAGATTCAGCGTGAAGAGTGGATTTCCCAAGCTCTCGAGCTACATGAGAAAAAATACGACGAGCGTCTAACTCCGGCCATCTAGTTTCAGTAGCGTCCCATAAAGCTCCGGACGACGATCCCGGAAAAACCCCCAAGTTGCTCGCGTAGCACTATTCTGAGCAAAATCGGTCTCGGAAATTAAAACGCCTTCTTGCTTCTCGTTCATTTCAACGACTTTATTGCCCGCGGTGTCGGAGATAAACGAATGGCCGTAGAAGAATTGCTTATCTTCCCAACCCACGCGGTTGGCAGCTACAACTGGAATTACATTCGAAACAGCGTGGCCAATCATGGCGCGTTGCCAACGGTCTTTAGTGACCATCACGTCTTCGCTAGCAGGCTCGGAGCCAATAGCAGTTGGGTAGAGCAGTACGTCTGCTCCTTGCAAGGCTAGACAGCGCGCAGTCTCTGGAAACCACTGGTCCCAGCAAATCGCCGTTCCCACCTTGCCATAGCGAGTTTTCCAAACGCGAAATCCAGTGTCGCCGGGATTAAAATAAAACTTCTCTTCGTAGCCTGGTCCGTCGGGAATGTGGCTCTTACGGTAGATTCCCATCAGAGACCCATCCGCATCGTACACGGCGAGGCTGTTGTAATGAGCTTGTCCTGCCTTTTCAAAAAACGACACAGGCAAAACAATCTTGAGTTTAGCTGCGAGCTTTTGAAAACGCGGTAAAAACGGGTGCCCTTCAACAGGATTTGCGCGTGCGAAGAATTCTTCCTTTTCCTCTTTGCAGAAATAGTGGCCTTCGAACAATTCGGACGGAAGAACGATCTGCGCACCTTTACCCGCCGCTTCTGCGACGAGGCTTTCGATCTTTTCAACGTTTTGCGCGACGTTGTCGGTTAGCGAACATTGAATCGCTGCTAATTTTGTTTTCATTCAACATCCTTTGTTACGGCAACTGGATCACCAGGATACTGCTGGGTAATACAATGGAACGACCCGCCGCCGCTTAAAATATGATCGGCCCGAAGCCCGATCGCCTTGCGAGTAGGAAATAGCGATTGCAAGGTGGCTACCGCATTGTCGTCATTTGGCGAGCCATAGAGCGGAACAATCACAGTGCCATTGGCGATATAGAAATTCATGTAACTAGCAGGTCGAATCTTACCGTCGGCATCGAGCACTTTGCCGGGAGACGTCAGCGACACCACTTTTAGTGGCTGGCCGTTTTGGTCGGTAAAAGACCGCAAATCATTTTCAATCTTCGTCAGCACTTGTGCATTGGGATCGTCCGCATCAGCAGGCTTCATGCAGATCACCGTATCGGTTGCGATGAAGCGAGCGATATTGTCGATGTGACCATCGGTGTGATCATTCAGCAGGCCGTCTTCGAGCCAGAGAACCTTGTCCTGCCCTAACCAAACTTTTAACGCTTGTTCCAAATCGCCTTGGGTCATTCCGGGATTGCGATTGGGATTGAGCAGACATTGGCGGGTGGTAAGGCAAAGCCCCTGGCCGTTGGAGTCAATCGAGCCGCCCTCTAGGACAAACGGCGGATGAAAAACCCGCGTCTCGCCAAATCGCCCGATTTCTTTACCGACTGTATCGTCGCCCTTGAGAAGGTATTTTCCTCCCCAGCCATTGAATTGAAAGTGCACGGCGCCAAAGACGCCTCTGCGATCGGTTACATAAATCGGCGCAGTATCGCGCAACCAGATATCGCCGTAGTGAGCTTCAAAATACCGGTAGTTTCCCTCGCCAAGCGCTCGTTCGGCTTGCCGCCGATGCAGTGGACTCGGGCAGACAACGTAAACGCACTCAGTGGGCGTTTGTTTCTGAATGGTCTGGCAAAGTTCCACAAACTCCATTTGCGCTGGAGCGAGATCCTCTTTCCAAAGAGAGGCATCCCAAGGCCAGGCGAGCCAAACGGCTCGGTGGTTCTCCCACTCGGCAGGAAGGGTCAGTGATAATTCCGTTGGATATTGGCTCATACGATGAGCGTTTTATAATCGAGGAATCCGTCTGTGGAAACGGCTTTTAGGATTAGTTTTTACGAGGCGTTTATCGAGTGTAGAACGCGTAGGGGATGTAATAGCTGTAGTAGAACGAGCAGATGACGCCTATGGGTGTTTCACCAGTCGCCGTTAAGTCTGCTGTAACGGTCGGAAGGTCGTCCTGGCATTCCTGCATGCTGCCGTAATAATTATAGTATCCGCGCATGGAGAGGCCTGAAGTGCCGGCAATCACTCCCGCAATCATCGGTTGGCTGTAGCTATAGGCGCCTTCACCACAAAAGATAGAGAACGGCGGGTTGGAGTCTTTCTTATAAATATCTTTCACCGCAGCTAGGGCATCATCGCATTCGGCGGTGTTGCGGAAACGTAGGATCTGCAAAATATTTATGTCGGTCGCTTTTGTGGCGTAGAAGCCTACCGTCAGAACACCGCTATCAATCGTCGAGTAGACTAATTGTTTATCAGCTCTGGAGAAGCGGTCCTCCATATCCGATTGGACTTGTTTTAAATCGGCTTTCACCGTGTAGCTAAAATCCACCGTGTCGACGTTGAGCGTGAGATCCCCTTTGCCCAAAGCATGGATACGCGGCCAATAGGGGCGAGTGGTGTACGAAGTTCCCTTTTTAGAACAGTAGGAAATATACGGCTCCAGGCCAGTGAGGTTTTGGAACTTGCGAGTTTGCTCGTCGAGATCGGCCTCGCAGTCGGCCTGCGTTTTGTACCAGCCCTTGGAATAGAAATTAGCGCCTGCTTTGTAGGTCGATTCTTCGACGAGTGGGCTCGATGCTGTGTACAGAACTCGGAGTTCGTAAGTCTTAGAGGTGAGATTATCTCGGTAGCACTGAGTAGAATTTACTCGCACTCCAAGAGCTTTAAGTCGTTCGCCGAGTTCTTTTGCTTCAAACTCGCATCCAAAGGGTGTAGCCGGAAAGTCGTCGAAAACCATCGTTACTGCTGGGAGAGCTTCGGAGCTCAATAGGATTGTGCAGAAAAAGCCCTGGAAAACACCCAATAGGTGTCGACGCATTCGTCCTCCGTTGTGGGAACCTTTGCTTGCAACTGACTTGGTATCGATGATTTGGGGGTGTAGACAGCGCCCTGTTACATATTTATTTTAACCTTGTTAGGGTTGAGTTAACCAGCAGGTATTTTAAATCCCGGCAACGGTGAAACCATTTGTTATGGCTGTAATGAATCGAACAAAGGCGATTTCGCATATTCAAAAACACGGAATTCTCATCGTGTTTCCTATGCAGAATCAAAAACTGCCGCTGTCTTTGTGGTCGTGTTTTTTTCCGCGCACACCCATGCGTTGGGAGTGGGATGAAACGGGCGATAACCGTGTTGCGGAACTTTGGCACTTAAGAGAGCAGATCTCTAGTTCCGGAAAGGTCGTTTACGCCAAATGGTTTAAAAACCGCGCCACTGTTTTCTCTCCGGATGCCTTTCGCTGGGCGCGCGCGGTGCTCGCGGCTTCTTCTGGATTCAAACGGCTGTCGGCAGATGCCAAGCAAGTCTTGGAGATCATCAGCGATAATTCGCCTCTCTCTAGCAAAGAGCTAAAGAAAGAAGGCCGGCGCCTGGGACTTACGAACCCCAAAATCGAAAAGGCGATGAAGGAACTTTGGCAGCGGTTGATGATCGTAGGGTTTGGCGAAGTAGCAGACGGGGCGTTTCCTTCGCTAGCTGTCGGTGCCGTCGACAGGCTTTTTGAAGACTGGTCCGAGGAGTCGCTGGATCTCGATCCAGTAGAGAGCCGCTCTAGTTTGGAGAAATTATTGGGAGCCGAAAACCCGTTTTTAATAGAGCTCGGTAAAACCGTGAAGAAACTTCAGCTCACGGCACCGCTCAAGAAAGCCGCCAAAACTCCGGGCAAACGCCCTGTTCTTACTTACGACGACTTGGTCAGTAAGTAGCCTAGGAGCTGCGAGCGAAGCGGCGTGATCTCACGCAGATTCCTGGAGATTGCTTCGGACCATCGGTCCTCGCAAAGACTGGATGGAACATTACTTAAGACTTGTTCATTGCCGTGTCTTCCTCCCCCAAAAAACAAAAATAAAAACCTTATCTCGCAGAAAAGGCGAAGCGTTGAGGTCTGTGCGTATTGAGTTAGGGCAGGCACAAAAAAAGCGTGTGATGCGTGGCTGGTGCTGTGCAGGTTGGATGAGTGCGAGAGCGGGAAAGCTATTGTGGGGGCTGCCTTGTTTAACAGTCTGCTGGGGACGGTTGGTATGGATTGGGCTTGGAAGGAGAGGGCCGGTGGTTTAGGGGTTTTGCGCCGAGGCGGAGTGGGAAGGCTCGGGTTTGTAGAGCGAAGCGAGAGCACGGCCTGCTCGTCGATTGGAGCGAGTAAAGAGAGCGCACAGTTAGCTCGCCGGCCACGCTCAAAGTTCTTCTAAGCCTTGTAACTTGGAACAGGCACTTGAGCAGATGGCTGCTGTTTTCTTAGAGAGAAAAGATCCAGTAGAACGCGCAGAGCGCATCACGCAGAAAAAGTTAGCAGCCGAAAGCAAAGCCAAACCAACAAGTCTGAGTAAAGTTGCTCGCCCTGTTCAGAAAAATTCTGCTCCAGTAGCCAGACAAGCTCGCTCACCTATTCCAGCGGCCATTCGACACCAAGTAATGCTGCGCGATCGTGGGGAATGTCAGGGAAAGACAGCACAAGGCACTCGCTGTGGTTGCCGACAGTGGACAGATATTCACCACGTGCGACCCCTTTCAATTGGTGGAACCCACAAGCCGGATAATTTAGTTACTCTTTGTCGCAGTCATCATCGCGAAGTGCATCGGCGGTGATGCGGAGATTGCTTCGCTCCGTTTTAGCAAAGACCGTTCGCAACGACTAGGCTTAGAACTGTGTTCCGCATTTTTCTGGCCACCAGACTTCTAATTGCCCACGACGGATGTTGCGGCCGGGGTTGGTGCGCACAAGGACTCGCTCCACTAGGCCAGGAGGGAATTCTCTTACCTTGATAAACTTTTCGGAGAGGCGTTCCGTCGCAAAAGCTGCGGACTTGTCGAAGCGTACGATCAGTGGCTCACTGCACGGCCAGTCTTTAATATTCGCGATATCGGCAATAGATACGGCTCTTACCAATACCGTTTTAGAGTGGACTCCGTAGGCGGCCGGGAAAATACCGAGTGAATCTTCGAGCTGCGCAAGGGACTTCACGCTCGCGTTGATATCGACGGCTAAAGCCAAATCAATCGTGTTGCGTTGCGGAATCTGGGTCACGACTAGCAGCAGGAGCAGCGTGTTGATCATCAGGAAATAGACGATTCGCCAGTAAGCCTTGGTGGCCGTGAAGTGCGCCAGCAGCGGCGCCATCAAACTTATAAAAAACGGAATCACCGGAATCATGAAGCGTTCCTCTTTATGGGGAAACGCCGAATGGCAGACGACAAAGAAGATAAAGAACAAGAGCACTACGGTCAGTGGTCGATACTCCGCTCGCCATTTCATGCCGCGAAAACGGCTGATAAAAGTCGGTGGCAGCGAAAGGCCAATAAACAGCAATACAAAGTTATAAAAAGGCATGGCACCGTGCCACGCAGACGCATGCTCGTTGTACTCAATATAACGACGAATACCGCCGTGGAACGGCAGGCCGAGGGCCATATCAACGGCTCCGGTGACTGCAATGCATACGAGCCCTAAGGCAAAAAGCAATGACGCGTGGCCGTAACGGCGTTGAATAGCCGGAAGAATAAAAAGCACCGGAACTACCACGCCTATTTGAAAGCGCAGCATGCAGCCCGCAGCCAAAACAACGAGTGCAATCGCCAGATCTCTAAAATGCGACGCTTTGTGGTACTTCGTCGCAAACCACACAGATAGAAGTAAAAACGGAATCGAAAGCGATTCTACCATCGGCCGCGAGAAAATCAGAGGCTCCAAGAAATAGAATCCCAGGAGCAGGGCAGCCCAAAAATTCGTGCGGTAAGAAGCCGCAGCAAAAAGCCGGATCAGCACCCATGCACTCACCGCGAAGCTTATGGCCGCCAATAGCGCTAAGGTCCATCGCAATTGCCACACCGGCGCTTCGATCCCCACCGCCAGCCAGCCGCGTGTAATCACCGATAAAATCACTCGGGCAAGTGGCGGGTGCTCTCTTTGATTCAACCATTCGCTGATGGGAAGCTGTGCCTGCGCTGGGATCATTCCCAGAATTTCGTTGTTATAGTCGTCCAGCGCGAGAAAGCCGATGTTGTAAAGCGCAGTCGCGATAGCGAGCACCCAGCCGGCCCCCAGGATGAGCCAAATCCGTTCGCGTTGCTTAATAGACATCATAGTCAGTGGTCCAGATAATTAAGATCTGTGGAATGCGTCTCACGCAGTTTCGATAACGCTATAAACGCAACCGCCATGACGACGATTCCAATTGCTAGTGCGCTCATGCGAAGCGAGAGCGAACGGTGGATTAACTCAAACGCAAACGTCAGTAGCACCACGGAACCGCGCACGAAGTTGGGAACACTTGTTGCGACGGTCGATCGCAGGTTGGTACCAAAATGCTCGGCAGCAACCGTTACGAAAATAGCCCAGTAGCCCGTGGCAAATCCTGTCACTCCGCAGAAGAGATAGAACTGTTCTGGAGTTAGGCCAAAACTAAACAGCATGCCCAAGATGCAGAGCAGGGTGAGGACCAAAAACCAAAAGAGGATTTTCTTGCGGCTGCCCAAGCGCTGGCTCAGAAACCCGCTCGTGATATCGCCAATCGCCAGTCCGCCATAACACCACATGATGCCGCGGCCGGCTGCCACGGGGCCTGTCACTCCGAGCTCTCTCGTAATTTCGGGAGAGAACGTAATGAGAATTCCCACCACAAACCAAATCGGCACGCCGATTAAGATGCAGCTTAAATACGTCGAGAAGCGCTGCTTATTATTAAAGAGCATCCAGATATCGCCCTTGCGCGCCGATTTCTCGAGCATAGAGAGATACATTCCCGATTCAAACATACTGACCCGGAGGACCAGCAAAAACAGTCCCAAGATCCCGCCTAAGATATAAGCGTTTCTCCAATGGAACATATCGCCGGTGAGGCCCGCGAAAATCGCGCCGCACACGCCGACACCCGCGATGAGCGAAGTGCCATAGCCGCGTAGATTCCTCGGCAGCGTTTCGCTTACCAAAGTAACAGCAGATCCCAACTCCCCGGCCAAGCCAACGCCCGCAACAAATCGCAAGAGCGCGTAGAGCTCGATGGAATTTACAAAACCGTTCGCAATGTTTGCTGCAGAGTAGAGAAAGATAGAACCAAACAGTACCGAGAGCCGGCCCTTTTTATCGCCGAGAATTCCCCACAAGAGGCCACCCACCAGCATCCCAACCATCTGGCAGTTCAGAAGCAGAACGCCCACCGACAGCAATTCGCCGTCTGCGATCCCCAACTCCTTCAAGCTCACCACGCGCACGATGCTAAAAAGCACCAAGTCGTAGATATCCACAAAATAGCCCATGGCGCCGACGGCAACAGGAAGCCAGAGTTTAGAGACAGATTTCATTCATTCCCCCACAGTGCTCTTTTTAATCCCGCAAGAAGGGGTGCTCGGTCAACCAACAGCCAGTAATTCGGAGACTTTGCCGCGGCCGCCACCGTCGGAATTAATGGCTCGGCGGGCTTGGATTTCGACGATTTTCCAATCGCCGTAGAGTTTGAGCATTTCTTCGGTCCAGGAGTTGGAGACCACTACGCGGGCGCCGCGGGACCGGGCACGATCGGCCGCCTGCTTCAGGCGCGCCTGTTCGCCCAAAGAGAATCCGCGGTGGGTGTAGGAAGTGAAAGAGGCAGTTTTAGAAACCGGTGCGTACGGCGGATCGCAATACACAAAGTCGCCACTATTGGTCTGATCGAGAACAGCTTCAAAATCGGCGTGAGAGAGGGTGGCCGTTTTGAGTTTTTCAGCGACCCTTAGGAAGTTGTCCAAATTAAAGAGTGCGGGGCACTTGGGGCGTTTGCCGAAAGGCACGTTAAACTGCTCTCTAGAATTCATTCGGTAAAGCCCATTGAATCCCGTCTTATTGAGGAAGATCGTCCGTGCGGCTCGGCGGAGTGCTTCTTCTGGCTTTTCGTCGCGAAGGGCGTAGAAGAATTCCTCAGAATACAAAAGAGTGAACTCGGTTAGCACGGTCGCAAGCTCGCGTGGTTGATCTCGGACAGTGCAGTAAAGATGAATGAGCTCGCCGTTGCTGTCGTTAAGCAACGAGGGCTTCAGTTCGGGAAGGGAAAGAAAAACGGCGGCTCCGCCGATAAAGGGCTCCACGTACCGTTCAAAATCGACGGGAAAGTGCGGCCACATCTGACTTAAGAGTCCCGATTTTCCGCCCGCCCATTTAAGAATAGGACGTACTTTAATCGCCACATGAGAATCGTAGCGAACCCGCGGAACCTTGCCAATGACCGCGAATTCAAGAATACCTATTCCGTATTAAGGAGAAACAATGAAGATTTTATACACTGCAAAAGCGGAAGCTAAGGGTGGCCGTGACGGCTACTTCAAAGTATTGGACGGAAATTTAGAAGGCGTGCTGGCGGTGCCCAAAAGCATGGGTGGTACTGGCGGCACTGCTGCAAATCCAGAGCAACTCTTTGCTGCAGGCTACGCAGCTTGCTTCGCGAGCGCTGTGAAGCACGTCGCGATGAAAGAAAAACAGACGATTGAAGCGCCGATCGTGACTGCAGAAGTCTCGTTGGGAACGACGGATGACGGCGGGTTTGGTTTGGCTGCAAAACTCACTCTGGTTGTGCCCGGTTTAGACAAGGCAGCAACGCAAGCTCTCGCCGATAAAGCGCATCAAGTTTGCCCGTATTCACGCGCAACGCGTGGCAATGTGCCGGTAGAGATCACCGCCGCTGTCTAATTACGACAGATTAATCAGAGGTTAATTTTCCAGAATTACCGCTAAAGGGAGAGGTAATCACCTCTCCCTTTTTATGCGCTTGGACTATAAACAACAGTTTGTTTATATATCGTCTATATGGGAACGGAAAATCAGCTATTGTGTTCACAGTTAGTGCACGACCTTAAAAATTTCTTAACCGTGGTTTTTTGCACGAGCCAGTTAATTTTGGAGGAGTCTAACTGTGAATCAGCTCACTACTATGTGCAGCAAATTATCAGAAGCTGCGGAGCGGTCGAACGCTTGCTGGAGGAGGTTTTGAATTTGAGCCAAGTCGAATTAGGTAAGCTGCCATTGAAGTTGCACGATATCGCGATTGTCGACGAGCTAAGGACGATTGTGGAGGCCCATAAATTGCACGCCAAGGAGAAGAGTTTGGCTCTCGTACTGAGGTTCGATGGCCCGATTCCAAGGCAAGTGCGCACCGATAGTCTACGGCTTCAACAGATCCTCTCAAATCTTATTGGCAACGCAGTCAAATTTACCCCTTCCGGCAAGGTAGACGTCGTCTGCCACCACGATGGTGAGAACCTGAGTGTGATGGTGGCCGACACAGGAACGGGAATTGATACCTCGGATCGGACAAGAGTTTTTGAACCGTATCACCGTCCGACTGAAGAAAAGAGCCATGGATTAGGTTTGCCCCTGGCTCGGCGGCTGGCGCGGCTTTTAGGCGGTGATGTTTGTTTGCTCGACTCTAAAAGAGGTATGGGCAGCAGCTTGTCGCGTCCCACCAAATCGACGACGGTGCGTTCCCACGTAAACGACGACACCTGTCGTGAGTTGTTCGTTTAGGGCGCGTTCAGTTCCGTGTCAATCTCTCTGGTTTTTATTTTTCCTTTGA
>Ga0163144_10000545_pt1 | contig 87914 bp, 83 predicted proteins | sample OliLak19BULKMAT1_FD_123175 | JGI IMG/M metagenome (GOLD analysis project Ga0163144, IMG submission 123175) | Freshwater microbial mat bacterial communities from Lake Vanda, McMurdo Dry Valleys, Antarctica - Oligotrophic Lake LV.19.BULKMAT1 | ecosystem: Environmental > Aquatic > Freshwater >... | reverse complement strand
TCACTTCGGCGGCACCATCGTGCCCCTTCCCGGCCCCATGGTCAGGACACCCACGCTAGGTCTACCCCCGCCGTGTTGGGTTGATCATTAACCCTTCTGGTACAAATCTACGGTCGGACCATGCGACATCCATAGGCGAGCGGCGGCGAACCGATGCAGCGACGGGACTTCCTTTTCGGCACGAGTTTCCTGCTGGCCGGTTTCGCCAGCCAGGCCAGCGCCGCTTTGCCGCCCCTGGAATCCCGCCGCCTTTCGTTGGTGCGCGCGGACAACGGCGAGCGCTTCTCCGGGCCGTTCCGCAACGAGGACGGGCCGGATGTCGGGGCGCTGGGCGAACTCGCCTATTTCATGCGCGACCGCCACGTCGAGCGCACGATCGCGGTCGATCCCGATCTGCTGGATTTCCTCTCCGACGTGCTTGCCCGCGTGGGCACGGCCGAGGCGACCTTGTTGTCCGGGTTCCGCTCGCCGGAGACCAACGCCAAGCTCGCCAAGACTCAGTTCGGCGTCGCAGAACGCAGCCACCATGTCTTCGGCCGCGCGATCGATTTCTTCATCGCCAAGCGCCTCGGGGACGCCGCCGAGACGGCGCGCAGGATGTCCCGCGGCGGCGTCGGCTGGTATCCCGGCTCGCGCTTCATCCATCTTGATACCGGACCGGCGCGGTTCTGGACGCTGCAGGGCAACGGGCTGCGCGGCTTGCTCGGCGCGCGCGCCGCGAAACACAAGAACCTGGCGCTCCAGCAGTGTCAGAAGGATCCGGCGCGACGCCAGTTCTGCGGTCGGCCATTGCCGCGCACGAAGTCGCCAAGCTCCGGTTGACGCGGATCCGCGGGACCTCGCCGGTCCCTCGCTTGGCACACCTCCGATCGGAACTTCGTCCCGAACCGCGCGTTGTTCGGCGAGCGGCCGCACATGGCCGCAAACCGAGGAGACGTGGAGATGCCACGCGGCGACAAATCAGCCTACACCGACAAGCAGAAGCGCAAAGCGCAACATATCGAGGATGGCTACGAGAAGCGTGGCCTACCGCGCGACGAAGCCGCGCATCGAGCCTGGGCGACCGTCAACAAGGAAAGCGGAGGCGGCAATCTCAGCGGCTCCGGTCGCGGCGTACCGGATGGCAAGACTTCCCCGAGAAGCGGCGGCCGTTCAACCGAAACAAGAGCGCCCATGGCGCGTCCTCAAATGAAACGTTCTCCAAAGGCAAAGCAGACGGTGCGCGCGCCGCGTCGGAAATCGTCGTGAGCGCGATGCTCGCCAGGTCACCCGCAGCAGGCGAGAGAACCGCCATGCTGATCAAATTCGGGTTCGAACTGCGACTCACCTGTACGCAGGACACGCCACTGGTCCTGTTGCTCAGCGTTAGGCAGGAGCAACGCCGATTCCTGCTGGTGAAGGACGATCTCCATGTCGCGCCCGATATTCCGCCGGATGCCTACATCGATAGTTTCGGCAATCGCTGCACGCGCCTTTCTGCGCCGCGGAACACGCAGATCACGATCAGCGCCTATGGGCTGATGCAGCATGACGGGCAGCCCGACCCCGTACTGGCCGACATCAAGGCGCAGCCGATCGCCGAACTGCCGGCGGACGCGCTGCGCTTCCTGCTCAGCAGCCGCTACTGCGAGGCCGATCTGCTGACGCCATATGCGTGGTCGCGCTTCGCCGCAACGGCGCCGGGATGGCCGCGCGTCCAGGCGATCTGCGATTTCGTCCATCAGCATATCCGTTTCAGCTATGGCGATGCGCGGCCGACCCGGTCGGCCAACGACGTGATGCTGGAAGGCGTCGGCGTGTGTCGGGACTTCGCCCATCTGGCGATCGCGCTGTGCCGTGCGATGGGAATTCCCGCGCGCTATACGACGGGCTACCTCGGTGATATCGGCGTGCCCGTGGCGCCCGGTCCAATGGATTTTTCGGCGTGGTTCGAGGCTTTCCTGGACGGGCGCTGGGTCACTTTCGATGCCCGTCACAATCGGCCGCGGATCGGTAGAATTCCCATCGCGTACGGCCAAGATGCCGCCGATGTGGCGTTCGTCACGTCATTCGGTCCGCATGTCCTCAACAGTTTTCGAGTCTGGACCGACCAAGCGCCCGCGCCCGATATCGCGTGCACGCTGGCCGCGCGAGCGCCTCGCTTCGCCACCCGAGACGAAGCCGCATCGCCTCCCGCCACGATAGGCCAGGACTGACGCGCGGGTGAAACCGCGCAGATCAGAGACCCAGATCACGGCAGCCACGGCCTTCCCTGCGCCATGAGCCGTATTGCCTTCCAGGATCTGGCGCCGCGCCGGCGCGCTCGACGCTGAGGCCACCGCGTCTCGCGATCATCGCTCGGCCACGACCGCAGCCCGGGCGATTCTCCAAATTGGATCGACCATTCGAGTCACCAAGTCAACGGTCGTCGCGCGCCGGCGTCCGGATCTTGTGTTCGCCGTAGCCGCGACCGAAATGCGCCTCGATGCGCCGTTGCACGAGTTCCCACGCAGTGGTCATCACCAGATAGAGCACGGCCACCACGATGAAGATCTCCAGCACCTGGAAGCGTTCCTGCATCAGGATCTGGCCGCGTCGCATCAGCTCTTCCATCGAGATCACGGAGACGATGGACGTCGCCTTGAGCAATCCGTTCACCGAATTGCCCAGCGGCGGAATGATCACGCGCATCGCCTGCGGCAGAACCACCAAGCGGAATGTGCGCCAGCGCGTCAGGCCGAGCGACAGCGCCGCCTCGGTCTGCCCCTTTGCAACCGAGGCGATGCCGGCGCGGATGATCTCCGAGAGATAGGCGGATTCGTTGAGCACGAGCCCGATCACGGCGGATTGCATGACGTCGAGCCGCAGGCTGTCATGGATCTGCGGCAAGCCGGTGTAGATGATCACCAGCTGGACCAGCAGCGGCGTGCCGCGGAAGATCCAGGTGTAGACCTGCGCCAGGATCGACAGCGGCGGATACGACGACATCCGCATCACCGCGAGCACGAGCCCGACGATCAGCCCGAGCACGAGCCCCACGACCGTCAGCGCGATCGTGACCAGCGCACCTTCCAGCAGGTAGACGTTGAGGAAATATCCCCAGAAGCCGTCCCAGTTCCAACCTTTCATGACAGCTCCTGGGCTCGCGCCCCCCCGCGCGACTGCGCCGCGCTGCCCCTCCTCGTTCGAGGAGGGGCGCCTAGACTGAATGAGTCGTCCCTTCTCGAATGAGGAGGGACAGGCCGCGCGCAAGCGCGGCCAGGGTGGTCAGGCCGGGCCGGATCCCATGATCCCAAACGTCGCGCCTTCGCTCGTCAGCACGCCGTATTTCGTGAACAGCGCGTCGTAAAAGCCGCTCTTCTTGAGGTCGTTGAGCGAGCCGACGACGGCCTCGGCCAGGGTCTTGTTGGCGAAGGCGATGCAGACGATCTGCGGGAATAGACCGGTGATCGCCCGCGTGAAATCGCCAGTCTCCTGCAGCGCCAGCGCCGTCGCATCGATGGTGACCGATGCGTCGACCTGACCGGCGCGCAGCGCCTGGAAGGCTTCCGCGAAATTGTTGAAGGTGCGGATGTCGAGCGCCTTGAGGCTCTGGCCCTGCAGCGTCTGGCTGAGTTCGCGCGTGCGCCGTTCCTCGATGCCGCCGAGCTCGACCGAGACGCGCCTACCGGCGAGATCCTTGACGTCCTTGATGCCCAGCGGATTGCCGCGCGCGACGATGAAGCTCAGCGCGCCGCGCTCGTACGGCACCATGTACATCAGCTTCGAGCGTTCTTCCGTGTAGAAGATGCCGGTGTTGATCATGTCCCAGCGCTTGGCCGCGAGGCCGGGCACCTGGGCCGAGAACTCGATGCGGACATATTCCGGCGTGAGACCGAGCGACTTGGCGATCTCGTTGCCCAGCTCGACGCGCATACCCTGCAGCTCGCCCTTATCGTTGACCCATTGCAGCGGGCGCAGCGTCGGGTTGGTCGACATCACCAGCGTGCCTGGCTTGATGATGTTCGGCGGCGCGATCTTCGCCTGCGCGCGCGCTTTCATGCTCGTCGTGGCGGTGACGGCCGCCGCGCCGCTGGCCGCGAGAATCTGACGACGCGTCGGCGCCGCGATCAACCCTGTCTTGGAAACCATGGCAACTTCCTTCTTGATGGGATGTGGAACAACGAAGACGAATTCATGCCGCCGCGGACTTGACCACGCCAAGCGCCGCGAGGTCGCGGCGCAGCGCCTCGCGGTCGGAGGCGCCGAGCGGAAGGCGCGGCGGGCGCGGCTCGCCTACCGGTCGACCCATCATCGCCAGCCCCGCCTTGCTCGCGGAGACATAGCGATGGCCACCGACCCAACGCACGATCGGGAGAATGCGCTTGTAGAGCGCCAGCGCCGCCCGCTGGTCGCGACGATCGACGACCAGCGTGAACAGCTCGGCGGAGTCGCGCGGCAGCAGGTTCGAACACACCGCGACCCAGCCCTCGGCGCCGAGCCAGAAGCTCTCGTAGCCGAGAATTCCCGCGAAGACGGTCATGCGATCGCCGCAGAGATCGATGATGTCGCGCACGCGCGTGACTTCCAGGGTCGACTCCTTGATGTAGTCGACATTTTCGATGCGGCTCAGCCTCGCGACCGTTTCCGGCCGCATGTCGACATTCGCCGTTGCCGGATTGTTGTAGATCATGATCGGGATGGAGATCGCTTCGCCCACGGTCTTGTAGTGGTGGAAAAGCTCATCCTCGGTCGGCGTCGAATAGAACGGCGGAATGATCATCACCCCGTCGGCGCCGAGCGCCTGCGCCTCGCGTGAGCGCCGCATGACTTCGCGCGTGTCCTCGTGCCCGGCGCCGATCAGCACCGGCACCCGGCCTGAAGCGGTCTTGATCACCGTGTCCGCCACCGCGCTCGTCTCGTCATTTGAAAGCGACAGGAACTCGCCCGTCGAACCAAGCGGAATCAGCCCATGAATTCCCTGCTCGATCTGCCAGTTCACGAGGTTGCGCAGCGCCACGAGATCGACCTTCGACCCATCAGGCGTGAACGGCGTGATCAGGACCGTGTAGGTCCCACGAAACTTCTTGCTCATCCCTGCGATCTCCAAAGCATGGCCATGAATGTTCCCACGATCCGTGCGATGGCGCTATAGCTCGACGCGCGCCGCCCCTCTCAAAGGCATGATCCGATGCTGTTTCACCTTCCGCCCGCCGGCCCCCGTCAATGACCAGCTCCGACCAGGTGATGACCGTGCTCGGCGCCGTCGCGGCCGACTCGATCGGGTTCACGCTGATGCACGAACACGTGCTGTGCGACCTGACGATGCCCGGCATGCGCGGTTCCAACGCGCCGGAGAGCGAGATCACGCTCGAGACCGTGTGGGACATCGACTACCGGCCCAACGATCATCTGGGCAACCATCGGTTGACGGGACGCGAGCTGGCCTTGAAGGAAATGCGGATGCTCAAGGCCGCCGGCGGCGGCACGGTCGTGGACATGACGACCGGTGGCATCTCGCCCGATCCCGAGGGTCTCGTCATGCTCGCGCGCGGCAGCGGCGTGAACATCGTCCTCGGCGCCGGATTCTACGTCGATGCCTATCTCGACGAGGACACCCGCACCCGCGATGTCGGCTGGCTCACGACGACGATCGAGGCGCAGCTGCGCGAAGGCGCCTGGGGCAGCCGCGTGCGCTGCGGCCTGATCGGCGAGGTCGGTTGCTCATGGCCGCTGACGCCGTTCGAGCGCAGATCGCTGACCGCCGCGGGCCAAGCGGCGCGGCGCACCGGCGCGGCGATCAATGTCCATCCCGGGCGCAATCCCGACGGACCGCACGAGATTCTCGACATTCTGCTCGCGGCCGGCGCGGACCCCGCACGCATCGTGATCAGCCACATCGATCGCACCTATTTCGACTATCCCTCGATCAAGGCCCTGGCCGCGCGCGGCTGCGTGGTCGAATTCGATTTCTTCGGGCTGGAGACCTCGAATTATTGGATGGGAGTCGCCGATCTGCCGACCGACTGGATGCGGCTGCGCTACGTGCGCCAGCTGGTCGCCGATGGCTTTCTCGATCGCATCCTCCTCTCACAGGACATCTGCACGCGCACCCGCATGAAGCAGCTCGGCGGCCATGGCTATGGGCATCTCTTCGCCAACATCGTCCCGATGATGCGCCAGCGCGGGTTCTCGGAAGCCGAGATCACGCGGCTGCTGGTGGAGACGCCGCGCCGATTGCTCGTCTGGGCCTGAGGGCATGCGGCTCGTCCATCCCGCCTTCGCCTCCGCCCAGGGCGAGATCGAGGTCAGTTATGACGGCAGGACGCTGCGCGCATTGACCGGCGAGAGCGTCGCTGCGGCGCTCTCCGCCGCCGGCATCCTCGAGCTGCGGCACACGCGCAGCGGTGCGCGCCGCGGCTTGTGGTGCGGCATGGGCGCCTGCTTCGATTGCCTGGTGACGATCGACGGCCGCGCCAATCAGCGCGCCTGCCTCGCCAAGGTGACGGCCGGAATGGCGATCACGTCCCGTACGCCGGCCGGCGACGCAGCGGCGCCGTTCGCCGCGCTGGCGCCTCAACCAGGCGCAGCCGCACAGAGTCGCGCCGTCGACATCCTGATCGTCGGTGGAGGACCGGCCGGACTCGCGGCCGCCTTGGAAGCCGCGCAGCATCTCAAGCCGAGACCCGGCGAACATCGCGTCGTACTGCTCGACGAGCGGCCGGCGCCAGGCGGGCAATATTTCAAGCCGCTGGCGGAGTCCCAGCGTTTCACGCGAAGCGATCGCGCTGATCGCCAGTTCCGTGACGGCGCCACGCTGGTTCATGCCGTACGCGCAGCCGGCGTCGAGATCATCAGCGACGCGACGGTCTGGGGGGCCTTCGCCGCGGACGAGGTCGCGGCGATCGTCGCCGGACGCGCCATCACCTTCCGTCCGAAACAGCTCATCCTCGCCGCGGGCGCCTATGAACGCCAGGCACCGATGCCCGGTTGGACGCTGCCTGGCGTCATGACGACGGGCGCCCTGCAGACTCTCGCACGCGCCTATCGCGTCGCGCCGGGTCGACGCCTGATCATCGCGGGCAATGGCCCGCTCAATCTGCAGACCGCGCTCGAACTCGCCGAAGGCGGCGCCGAGATCGTCGCGATCGTCGAAGCCGCCCCCAAACCAGGCGCCGGCTCGCTCGCCACGCTGGCGCGCATGGCGCGCGCCGCGCCGGATCTCGCGTTCGATGGCGCGCGCCTGCTTGCCAAGCTGGCGCGTCGCGGCATTCCCGTCCTGTGGGGCCATCAGATCATTGCCGCGCAAGGCGAGTCGGTCTTCGCCCGTGCAATGCTGCGCCGCCCCGATGGCGCGCAGACGGAACTCGACGCGGAGATCCTCGCGCTCGGACTTGGCTTCGTGCCGTCGACCGAATTGCCGCGGATGCTCGGTCTGCGACATCGCTTCGTGGACCGCCATGTCGGCTACATGGCGCCGGTCGTGGACGAGGTCGGGCGCAGCTCGGTGCAGAATGTGTTCGTGATCGGCGACGGCGCGGATCTCGGTGGCTCGCGCGTCGCGCGCGCGCGCGGGACACTCGCAGGCCACGCCGCCGCGTCAGCCCTCGACGCGTCGATCGGCGCGGCGAATGTCGCCCAGGCGCGTCGCGATCTGGCGCGCGCCCGCGAATTCCAGGACGCGCTGTGGCAACTCTACGCCGCGCCGCGCGAAGACTATGCCGCGATCGCGGATCCGGTGATCGTGTGTCGCTGCGAGGAGATCAGCGCCGGGCAGGTCCGCGCCGCGCTGCGCGAGGGCGGCGGCGCGATGGGCGTGGTCAAGAAACTCACCCGCGCGGGTATGGGTCGTTGCCAAGGTCGCTACTGCGCGGCGACCATCGCGCGCATCGTCGCGCATGAAGCCGGCGCGCCGCTCGACGCGTTCGCCTTCTTCGCACCGCGCGCACCGGCCAAGCCGGTGCCGGTCGCGGCCATCGCCTTCGAGAAGCCGGAATGGGGTGGACACAAGGCGTTGACGCCGCCGCCGCCCGTCGCCGCACGATCGGCGCGCACGAAGGTCAGTGGCGAACATCGCGCCGACATCCTCGTCATCGGCGGTGGCGTGCTCGGGTCCTGCACCGCCTACTACCTCGCGCGCGATGGCATGGACGTGCTGGTCGCCGAGCGCGACGAGGTCAATCTCCAGGCGTCCGGCGCCAATGCCGGCAGCCTGCATGTGCAGCTGCTGTCGTTCGATTTCGGCGCCAAGGCTGAAGCCGGTGGCGGCCCCGCCGCGCAGACCCTGCCGCTCGGACCCGAGGCGGTCCGCCTCTGGCAGGAGATCGCGCGCGACACCCGCGTCGATTTCGAGATCCGCATGACCGGTGGTTTGATGGTCGCGGAGAGTGAACAAGGACTGGAGTTCCTGCGCTCCAAGGTCGCGCTCGAGAGGAGCTTCGGCATCGAGGCGGAGCTGATCGGCGCGGCGGAACTGCGTCGCCTGGCGCCGAATCTATCGGAGCAGCTGATCGGCGCCGAGTTCTGCCCTGGGGAAGGCAAGATCAATCCGCTCACCGCGACCTACGCCGTCGCGCGCGGCGCAAAGCAGGCGGGCGCCCGCTATCTCACCGGCGCCGACGTCACCGGCCTGTCTCGCGACGGCAATGGTTTCAAGGCGACGACGACCGCGGGCACGATCCGCGCGGGTCGCGTGGTGATCGCCGCCGGCGCCTGGTCGCCGCGGCTGTCGAAGATGCTCGGCATCGAGCTGCCGGTGCGTGGTGTGCCGCTGCAGATGATCGTCACCGAGCCGGCGCCCAAGCTGATCACGCAGCTCGTCGCCCATGCCGATCGTCATCTCACGATGAAGCAGCTCGATGCCGGCGGCTTCCTGATCGGCGGCGCCTGGACGGCCGCGGCGGACATGACGACGGGCGTGTCGCGCACGTTGCGCGACAGCATCGAGGGCAATCTCTGGGTCGCGCGGCGCGTGGTGCCGGCACTCGATGGATTGCACATGATCCGCAGCTGGGCCGGCATGAACGTCAACATCGACGGCGCACCGATCCTCGGCGAGGCGCAAGGGTTACCCGGCCTGTTCCATGCCGTGACGTCGAGTGGCTATACGCTGGCGCCGATCGTCGGCCGCCTCACCGCCGACCTGATCCGCACCGGCCGCGCGCGGCGCGACGTGACGCCTTTCCTGCTCGATCGTTTCGGCTGAGTCGCGTCCGGTCAGCCCAGCTCGAAACTCGTCAGCCCATAGATCTTTTCGAGCGGCAGCGCCGGTGCAGCGCCGCGATACATGCGAGCCGTCTCGAAGGATTGTGTGAGGCCGTAGCGACGCGCCAGCGCGACGGCCGCACCATTCGGCTCAGGCAGGTCGAGCATCAATGTCGCTGCGCCGCACTCGGCCGCCAGGGAGCGGAACAGCGCGTCGGCGATCGCAGGCGTTTCGGCGAAGAGCGGCGCGAGCTTGTATCCCTCGCGGCAAGGTCGCAATACGGCGTAGCCGCGTACCTGCCCCTCCTCGAGGACCGCGTGCGCAATGTGCCCCGGAGCCCTGAGCCAGCTCGATAGGAACGCCGGCCGCGGGACGCCGAAGATGAAGGCATCGAAGCGCTCGATCGGCGTCACCAGGTCCGGAGTCACCTTCACGATCGGCGCGGTCGATGATGGCGCGATCGCAACCTGTCCGACATAGCGCACATTGCGGTGGGCCAATACGAAGCCGGATCTTCGGTAGTTCGCCTGTTGCGCGACGACGCCGTCGAGACCGATCACACGACTGGTGAGATGCTCGAGACCCGTCTGCCACAGCGTCCAGCCGAAGCCGCGGCCGCGAAACTCCGGCCGGCAGATGTAGAATCCGAGGAAGCCGAATCGGTCGCCATAGCGGACGACCGATATGCACGCGAGCGGCGCTGCATTCTCGACGGCGAGGAGGAAACCCTGCGCATCGGCGGCACGAAAACAGGCCGCATCCGCCAAGCCGGGGTTCCAGCCTTCGCGCGCGGCCCAGTCGACCATCATCTCGACGTCTGCGGCCGATGCTGTCCTGATCTCCATGGGCATCCTGCCTAGCGTCCGCCGGCGCGCTCGAGAAGGTCGACCATCGTCACGTAGCCGCGCGCGCGGGCGAGGGCGAGCGGGGTCGCGCCGCTACGATCGCCGAGATCCAGCCGAGCGCCGGCGGCGATCAACGCTTCGAGGCAAGCGACATGCCTTGTGCCGCCATCACCCAGGACGATCGCCTCGATCAGCGCGGTCCAACCGAGATTGTTGACGTGATCGAGCGGCGCACCGGCGGCGATCAGCGCACGCACGACCTCGTCATGACCAAGATGCGCCGCCGCGATGAGGGCGGTGCCGTCATAGCGGCTGGTGATCGCGCGCGGATCGGCGCCGAGTTCCAGCGCCAGGCGCAATGTGTCGGCATCGTCGCGAACCGACGCGATGGTGACGATGTCGTACCGGTCGCCTTCGAGCGCACGGGGATCCGCGCCGGCACGCACCAGCCGGCGCATCACCTCATGATGTCCGCCGAAAGCGGCGACGTGCAGAGCGGTTCGCCCAGCGCCGTCACGCGCATCGATTGCCATGCCCGGGACGACAAGGCGCGTGATGCCCTCGGCATCTCCGAGCGCCGCGCGCGCGTGCAGCCCGGTATAGGCCGCGAATTCAGCAGCGCTCGGCGGCGTCTGCGCGGTGACGACCCCGCCGAACAGCAGGACTGCGCCGAACGTGGCGAGCGCGATCAGCCGCCCGCGCGTTTGACCAACTCCGCATGGAGCGCATCGGGAATCGCGATGCCATCCTCCTGCGCCTTCGCGCGCAGCTTCAGGCGACGCTCACCGGGGATGCGCGTGCCGGGCTCACCCAGGATCGCCGCGCAGAGCGTCTCGACACGCGCGCCGAAGCCGTCGCCGGCGAACTTGCCTGGATCGATCACCAGGAAGAACTGACCGACGCGTGGAGGCCCTCCCTTGTCGTCGAAGAACGAGCTCGCCTCGTAGCCGAAATGCGCGCCCGTCAGGGCGGCGGCGAGGATCTCCACCATCAGGACGAGCGCGGCGCCCTTCGCATCGCCCATCGGCGCCATCGTTCCCCCGAGTGCGGCCTTCGCTTCGGTCGTAGGATTGCCATCGGCATCGAGCGCCCAGCCCTCGGGGATCGCCTCGCCCTTCTGCGCGGCCACCATGATCTTGCCGCGCGCCACTTTGCTCAGGCTGAGATCGATCACGAGCGGCGGCGCGCCGCGCAGCCGCGGACATCCGAATGCGATCGGGTTCGTCCCGAACAACCCGCGTTTGCCGCCCCAGGGCGCGATCGCCGCGGGTGAATTTCCGAACGCCAGCGCGATCAGCCCGCGGCTTGCCGGGCCTTCGACGTGATAGCCGGCCATGCCGAAATGATGCGAGTTGTTGACCGCCATCGCCGCCACGCCGGTATGGCGCGCCATGCCGCCTACCCGTGGCATGCCAAGGGCGATCGCGGGGAACGCGAAGCCATCGCAGGCGTCGACCATCAGCGCCGCGGTCCCGCGCTCCTCGAGCCGCACGGCAGCATGACCGTTGACCTTGCCGGCCCGCGCTTGATCGGCGTAGGCCGGCACGCGGCTCAGCCCGTGGCCGGGCTGGCCATCGGCCTCGGCCGCGACCAGCGCGGTCGCCACGCTGCGCGCGTTCTCCTCGCTGGTGTTGCCGGCCATCAAGGCGCGCGTGGCGAGCGCGTGCGCGTCGGCGAGACTCGACTTCATGACGACCTCTGCAACGCGCGGCGGACATTGGCGGCCGTCAGCAGCGAGACGCGAACATTCGATTCTTGCGTGACGCCGGCGATATGCGGCGTGAGCCAGAGCCGCGGCGCGTTGGCGAGCGCCGAGCCGGCCGCAACCGGCTCCTGGTCATAGACGTCCAGGGCCGCGCCGCCGAGCTTGCCGGAAATCAGCGCAGCGGCCAGGGCGGACTCGTCGATGATGCCGCCTCGCGCGGTGTTGATGAGCACGGCGCTGGGCTTCATCACGGCGAGGCGAGCGGCATCGATGAGGTTGCGCGTCGCCGGCAGCAGCGGCGTGTGGATCGACACGAAATCGGCGCTGCGCAGCAAGGCGTCGAGCTCGACGCGCGCGACGCCGTGGCGCGACCAGGCCGGATCATCGGCGCCGACGGCCGAATCGCTCGCGACGATGTCTATTTCCAGGCTGCGCGCGCGATCGGCCACGGCGCGCGCGATCGCCCCGAATCCGATCAGCCCAAGGCGCTTGCCGGCGACCTCGCCCAGCATCAGGTCGTTGCGCGGCCATTTGCCGGCGACGACATCGCCGCTCGCCTTCCACACATCGCGGGACGTCACGAGCATGGCGGCGATCACGTACTCCGCAACCGAGACGGTATTCGCGCCGGTCGCCGGAAGGACCTGGATGCCACGGCGCGCACACGCCTCCATGTCGATGTTGTCGAGACCCACGCCGAGCCGGCCGACGACGCGAAGCGCCGCGCATCCGGCGAGAAGAGCGCCGCGAACCTGCGTGAGGTTGCGCACGATCAAGGCCGGCGCCGCGGCGGCAAGCCGCAGGATCTCATCGGGCCGATTGGCAAGCGTGCGGTCGTAGTGGACCTTGAAGTCGCGCTCGAGATCCGCGACCGCCGCGTCGTCGATGAATTCCGAAATGACGATGTCGACCATGACTCTTCCTGCCGGAGCGATGCGCCAAGACGCTTATCCCATCGCGAACGGCGATGCGATCAGGAAGTCACGCCGGCACGGGCGTAGCGGGATCGAGCAGCTTCTCGTGGTGCAGCTCCGCCCACAACGCCGCCGGAATCTTGCGCCGGAGATGCGCCGCATTGGCCTCGATCTCCGCCGGATTCAGCGCACCGGGAATGACGGCCGCAACGGCTGGATGCGCCAGTGGAAACTGGATGGCCGCCGCTGCGAGCGGCACGTCGTGGCGCTGACAGATCTCCTCCAGGCGGCGCGCACGCGCCAGGATGTCGGTGGGCGCATCCGCATAATCGTATTTCGCACCCGGCTTGACGCCGCCCGTCAGAATGCCCGAATTGTAAGGGCCGCCGATGATCACGCTGATGTTCTTCTTCTCGGCCAGGGGCATGAACTCCGTCATCGCGCCCTGCTCGAGCAGTGTGTAGCGGCCGGCGAGCAGCATGCAATCGAAGTCGCCGGCGCGGGCGAAGCGCGTGCACATCGCGCTCTCGTTGAGCCCGACGCCGATCGCCGAGATCACGCCCGCTCGGCGCAGTTCGTCGAGGGCGCGATAACCGCCATCCATCGCCTGCTTGAAATGCTTCTCGAGCAGGTCATTGTCCTTGAGACTCCAATAGTCCACGTCGTGAATGAACAGGATGTCGACGCGCGACAGGCCAAGCCGCAGCAGAGAATGCTCGAGCGATCGCATCACGCCATCGTAGCTGTAATCGAAAATCGGCACGAAGGGCAGGCCGTTGGAGCGCAGCCCGTGGACGACCTCACCGGTCTTCAATGGCCGCATCACGCGCCCGATCTTCGTCGAGAGCACGAAGGAGTCCCGCGGCAAGCCGCGCAGCACCGTGCCCATGCGCAATTCGCTGCGGCCATAGCCATAGAACGGCGAGGTGTCGAAGAATGTCACGCCCGCCTTCACGGCCGCCTCGATCGTCGCGCCGGCCTGCGCCTCCGAGATCGCCGCGCGGAAGCCGCCGATCGGCGCCGCGCCGAATCCGAATACCGTCACGTCGAGCTTCGTCTTGCCGAGTTTGCGTTTCGTGGTCGGATCCATCGTGGGTATCTCCCGATATCTCAGCTGAATGGTGTTTCGTGACGCAGCGCGAAGACCGCTTCAGGCAACCCAGAGATGTCCGGATCGAGCGCGAAGAGCGCGCCCGCCAAAGGTTCGGCGCCAAGTTGCTCGGCGCTCAGCATATCGCGCGCGCTGGTGACGAACAGGGGCTTCAACTCGGACCCGCCAAACGCGCACATCGTGCAGTTCGTCACGGGCATCTCGATCTCGCGGTCGACGCGGCCATCGGGGCTCCAACGGATCACGCGGCCGCCGCCGAAACATGCGCTCCAATAGAATCCCTGCGCGTCGACCGCGGCGCCATCGGGGCGTCCCTGCGCCTCGCTGGGTGTCGCGAAGATGCGGCGATTCGATATGTCACCGGTAGAGGGATCGAAGTCGAACTTCCAGATCATCCGACTGCGCGAGCAGGACCAGTACATGAGGCGGTTGTCGAGGCTGAAGGCGAGACCATTGGAGACCAGCACGTCGCCGGCGATCGCCGTCTGCACGCCGTCACTGTCGAGGCGATAGAGCGTGCCGGCGCGGCGCGTGCGCGGCAGATGCATCGTGCCGGCGAAGAAGAAACGCCCGGACCGATCGCACCGCCCGTCATTGAAGCGAAGTTCGGGATCCGCAAGCCGAGATCCCCCGAGGTGGCGAGTCCGGCCGGACGCCGGATCGACCAGGGCGAAGCCGCGCGCGAGCGCCGCGACGAACCCGCCGCCCGAATAGCCCGCGAAGGAGCAGATCTCCTCCTCGGCGCGCCAGGATCGCCTTGCGCCCGTCGCCAGTTCGTAGCGATGGAACGTGGAGCCGGGGATATCGGACCAGTGGAGCGCCTGCTCTTGGATCGACCAGACCGGGGTCTCGCCGCAGATCGCCTTCGCGTCGTGCAGGCAGCGGATGAGCGTCATGTCGCCGTCATCCCTTGAGCGCGCCGCCCGTAAGGCCGTGCACCAGGTACTTGCGCACGACGAGCGAGAAGATCAGCACCGGCAGCATCACCATCGTCCCGCCGGCGGCGATGCGTCCCCATTCCCAGCCTTCGTAGTTCATGAAATTCACGACCGCCACCGGCGCGGTCATCGCCTCGGTGCGCGTCAGGATCAACGCGAAGAAGAAATCGTTCCAGGCGAAGAGGAAGCAGAGGATCGCGGTGGCCGCGAGGCCCGGACCCGAAAGCGGCAGGATGATTCGTACGAAGCCCTGCCAGAGGCTGGCGCCGTCGATCCAGGCCGCCTCCTCGAGCGAGCGCGGCAGCTGATCGAAGAACGGCCGCATCATCCAGATCACGAGCGACAGGTTGAAGGTGAGGTAGATGAGGATGAGTCCGGTGCGCGTGTCGAGCAGCTCGAGATGGCGATAGGCGAGGAAGTACGGAATCGTGAAGGCGATCGGCGGCGCCATGCGGCTCGCCAGAATCCACAGGCTGATCGTGGCGCCGCCCGGTCCGACCCAGCGCGACAGCGCATAGGCCGCGGGCACGCCGATCACCATGGAAACCACGGTGGAGATGCTGCTGACGACGAGCGAGTTGATGAAGGATTGGCGAAATCCCGTGCTCCACAGCGCCGCATAATTCTCCCAGGTCGGCGTGAACCAGAGCGGCGGCGGAAAGGTGAAGATCTGCGCGTTCGTCTTGAACGACATGTGCAGCAGCCAAAGGAACGGCGCCATGATCAGCAGCGCGAGGACGATCACCACCGCGTTGAGGATGTGGCGCTCGCGGCGAAAGGAGAGCGCATGGTCAGTCAACGCGCGCCCCCCAGCCGACGAGACGGATGATCGCCCAGCTCAGAGCGACGGTCGCGACCAGCAGCACCGTGGTAATGGCGCTCGAATAGCCCAGGAAGGAGAAGTTGAAGGCCTGGAGGAACGAATAGTAGTTCGTGACCTCCGTCACTTCGCCCGGCCCGCCCTCGGTGAGAATGAAAATCAAGGGAAACGCCTTCAGGCTGTCGATGAGGCGAAACAGGCCGGCGACCAGCAGCACGCCCTTCAGGAACGGCAAGGTGACATGGATGGTCGACTGCCAGGGTGTCGCGCCATCGACCTTGGCGGCGTCGATGAGTTCCTGCGGCAGCATCTGCAGCGCCGCGAGGATCATCAGCATCGTGAACGGGAACCACTCCCAGGTATCCGCGATGATGATCGCGGTCAGCGCCCAGTTCGGATCGGTGATCAGCGTCGGCACGTTCCAGCCGAGCCCGCGGAAGATCCAATGCATCGGGCTGATGTCGGGCGTGTAGATCACCTTCCAGATGATCGCGACCACGATCGGCGGCAGCACCATGGGGATCAGGAACACCGTGCGCAGCGCCTCCAGGAAACGCGATCGCGCGTTGAGCAGCAGCGCGAAGCCGAGCCCGATCAGCAGCTGCAGCGACACCGTCCAGAACGACAGCTTGGCCTGCACCCAGAACGAGTTGCGCAGACGGCCGTCAGCGCCGAGTTGCCCGTAATTCGTCAGCGGCTGCGAGAAATTCCACGACGTCTCCGGCCGCGTGAGGTCGAGCGGCGTGAAGCTGGTGGCGATCAGGTACAGCGTCGGCAGCAGCGTGATCACGGACAGCACGGCGAGCGACGGCGCCACGCAGTAGGTGAAGAAGCGCCGCCGCTGCCGGTCGAACTCGACCGCGACGCTCATGCCATCCGCTCGCGCGCCGCCGCGTCGTTCAAAGGTCGATCTTCACGCCCGCGCGCTGGAGATCCTGGATCGCCTCGGCCTGCGCCTGCTTCATCGCGGCCGGCGCGTCCTGCTGCTTGGTCGCGACGCGCTCGATCGCCTTGTTGATCTTGTCGCCGACCTGCGGAAAGATCGGCACGGTGCGATACTTCATGTAACCGGACTTGCCGCCGAGTTCGAGGACCTCGAGAAACAGCGACGCGACGTCCTGGCCGTTCAGCGTCAGCGCCTGCTTGAAATCCTGGCCGGTGATCACCGATCGCCGGCACACGCTGGGATAACCGTGCTCGCGCACGATGCGCGAGAGCATCTCCTTGCTCAGCGCCCATTTGATGAACTCCCACGCCGCTTCCTTCTTGCGCGATCCTGCGGGAATGCCCAGGCCATGAGAGTTCGAGCCGGGGAAATTTCCACTCGGACCGACGGGCATCACCGCATAGCGCGTGGTGCTCTTGACGCTGCTCTCCGCATGCTTGGCGAGCGGGACGTGCCAGGTGATCGCCTGCGTCCGCAGATTCGCGCGCCCACCCATCTGCGAGCGCATCGCCTGGTCGTCCGAATAGGAGAGCACGCCGGACGGGCCATACTTGGCCAGAAGGTTGGCGTACCACTCCGCCGACCGCGCTGCTTCGGGTGTATCGAGAACGGGCGTCAGGTTCTCCGGCGGATCCTTGAAGATCTTTCCGCCCATGCCCATGAGGTAGGGAATCCAGTTCCAGTGATGCAGACGATCGGCCGTGAACGCCGCGACATCTTCCTTGCCGTGGATCGCGTCGCACACCTTGATCAAGTCGTCGAACGTCGTCGGCATCTTCAGGCCGGCCTTCTCGATCAGATCGTAGCGGCTCGCGCTCATGATCATCGCGCCGCCCTCCCAGGCGAATCCGAAGCTCTCGCCCTTGGCGTTCTGCAGCGACGATTGCGCGCCGGAGACGAAATCCCTGGGGTCCCAATCGCTGGGCGTCATGTTCGGGTTCTTGAGGAACTCGTCGAGATTGGTCATCCACCCCGCGCCGATCCAACGTCCGGAGTAGATGAAGGTGACGTTGATGACGTCGAGCGAGCTGCCCTTGGTCGACAGCTCCAGATCGGTGCGCTGGTTGTAGACCGGGAAAGCCTGCATGCTGAAATTGATCTTGATCCCCGTCTTCTCCTCGAATTCGGGAAAGTAGTTCTTCAGGTAGTCGAAGAACGTGGTCTGAAAACATGCGCCGTTGATCGTCGTCCCCGCATAGGGCGACTTGGTCTGACCGATGATCGCGGGCGCGTGCAGCGCCGCCGCGCCGAAGCCTGCCGTCGCGGCCGCGCCTTTGACCCATGCACGCCGTCCATGACCGTCTTTGAGAACCTTCATGCGTCCCTCCCCATGCCGATCGCGCGCGATCCGGCTTCGAGGCGACTATGCGAGAGCAGCCCGCCCGAATCAACGCCAACAGTCATCGATCGCTCGAGCCGCGAGCCCGCCATGCGCGCGCCGATCACTCTGCCGCGTCGCGCAGCAATGTCTCGCCAGGGCGAACCCGCGTGAAGCGCACGGCTTCGCTGCCGACAACCGGCATGCCGGCTTCGAGGCGCACCGTCGTGAAAGCGGAGTTCGCGAGCGCGTAGGTCTCGGGAAAGTCACGCCGATGATGCGCGCCACGGCTTTCGTTGCGCGCGGCGGCGGACGCCGCGATCGCGCGGCTCACCAGCACGAGGTTCTTCAGGTTCAGCCAGTCATGCCAGGTGAGATTGAAGGCTCGATCGCCACCGACACCGATGGCATCGAGCGCCGCGTCGAGGTCGACGAGCCCGCGCGCCGCGCGTTCGAGCCCCGCGGCTTCGCGCACGATTCCGACGTCGTCCCACATCAGCGTCGACAGCCGATCGCGGATCGCTTCGAGATCGCCAGCCGGCCGACCAAGCGGCGCCAGCGCAGCCGCCGATGCGGCCGCGATCGCGCCCTGATCCGGCATGCGCAAGCGGCCGCCGCCACGCACGTACCGCGCCATCGCCGCGCCGGCGACACCGCCGAAGACGGTCGAGTTCGCGACGCCATTGCCGCCCAGCCGGTTCGCGCCGTGCACGCCGCCCGTGTCTTCACCTGCCGCGAACAACCCCTCGATGCGCGTACGGCAATCCGGATCGAAGACGACGCCGCCCATCATGTAATGCGCCGTCGGCACCACCTCGACGCGGCCGCCGGCGAGATCGAAGCCGCAATCGGCGCAGCGCTCGACCATGCCCTTGAACTGCTTCCTGACCGCGTCGGCGCCGAGATGGCTCATCTGCAGATACACGCCGCCGAGCGGCGTCGTCCGGCCCTCGCGCATCACGTCGTCGATCGCGCGGCTGACGATATCGCGCGTCGCGCGCTCGCCGCGCGGATCATATGCGCCCATGAAGCGCTCGCCCGCGCCGTCGAGCAGCCAGCCGCCGGCGCCCCGCAGCCCCTCTTCCAGCACCGTACCGGTCATGCGCGTGTCCGGCCCCGCGAGCAGACCCGTGGGATGGAACTGCACCATCTCCATGTCGCGCAGCACGAGCCCGGCGCGCAGCGCCATCGCCATGCCGTCGCAGGATTTGTCGCCTGACGGTGTGTGGTAGCGGTACATCGTCGGACCGCCACCGGTCGCCAGCAGCACCGCCTTGGCGCGCACGAAGGTGAACGCGCCATCCCGGATGTCGACCAGCAGCACGCCGGCAAGCGCGTGCCCGCCCGCTTCGGGAACCAGGGCCAGCGCGCGATGTTCTTCCAGCCGATGCACGCCGCGCGCCCAAACCTGCTCGGCGAGACGATTGACGATTTCGATTCCCGTCAGATCGCCCTTGTGCACAGTGCGATCGAAGCTCTGACCGGCGAAGGCCTTCTGATGCACCGTGCCATCGGGATTGCGATCGAAGAAGCAGCCGTATTTCGCCTCGAGCTCGCGGATGCGCGTCTGCGCCTCGGTGACCAGGATCCAGGCGAGATCCTGATCGTTGAGCCACTTGCCACCGTCGATCGTGTCCATGAAATGCCGCTCGACGGAATCGCCGGGGGCCAGCGCGACATTGTAGCCGCCCTGAACCATCCGCGTGCAGCCGGACTTGCCGAGCAACCCCTTCACCGCGATCGTGACATGCAGTTCGGCATCGGCCTCCAGCGCATGCAGCGCCGCAAAGAGACCCGCGCCGCCGGATCCGAGGATCAGGATATCCGTGGCGACGGTCTTCATGCTTTCACGCCCAGCCTCTCCAGCGCCGCCGCGCGGCGCGACTGCGCCGTCGCCTCGACCGCGGTGTAGAGCGACGCGCCCATGCTATCCATGGCGACCAGGAGCGGCCCGAAGCCGCGCACCCTGAATTTCCACAGCGATTCAGGATTGAGATCGTCGAGATCGACATCCTCGATCTGCTCGATCCAGGTCGTCTCGAGTGCGGCGGTGCCGCCGATGATCGCCAAATAGAGACCACCGAATTCAGCGAAAGCCGCGCTCGTCGCCGCGCCCATGCCGCCCTTGCCGATGATGATCCGCACGCCCTCACGCATCATCAGCGGCCGCGTGAACCGCTCCATGCGCGCCGACGTGGTCGTGCCGATGCAGACCGGCGCATAGCCGGCGGGGTGTTCGTTCGAGCCCGGCGGCACCTTGCGTACATTCGGCGCGGTGTGGATCACGGCGTGACCCTGCAGATCGAAGCGAGTCCGTCGTTCACGATCGAACATGTGGATCAGCGTGGCATCGCGAATGCCGTAGAGCGTGCCGTCGAGGGTGACGTGATCGCCGATGCGAATTTCGCGCGCCTGCGCCTCCGCGATCGGCGTCGTGAAGCGATGCTCGGTCATCGCCTGCGCCTCAGCCGCGCTGCGGCCGCAACACGACGACCTCGCGGCCCGGCGGCAGGGTCGGTCGCGCAAAGAGGATCGTCGATCCCGGGTTGAGCTGGATCTCGTAGCCGAGGCGCTTGGCGCTCGTCAGGCGATCGAGAAAGCCGAGCAGCGTCGCATCGCCGAAATAATGCATGGGGATGATCACCTGCGCCCCGACCTGCTCGATGACTTCCATCATCTCCTGCTGGCCCAGCGTCCAGGTCCCGTCGACGGGCACGAACATCACGTCGATATGGCCGAGCTGCTTGAGATGTTCCGGCGTCAGGCGATGATGGAGATGGCCGAGATGCGCTATGCACAAGCCCGCGGTCTCGAAGATGAAGATGGAATTGCCGTTGTAGGCGGTGCCGCCGCTGTCGCGGATATTCGTGGGCACGTTGCGCACCTGCACATCACGAAACACCAGATCGTGATCGGCGCCGCGCTGCGGCGTGCCCCAGCCTTCGAGGACATGCGTGACGCCCGGCTCGATGTTGCGGCTGTAATGCGTCGAATGGGCGATGTTCATCGTGACGATGTCCGGCACGACCCGCGCGCGGACATAGTCGTTGTAGTCGGTCGCCACGCGCACGCCATCGGCGCTCTCGATGAGGAAGGTCGAGTGACCGACATAGGTGACGCTGACGGTCCCGGATTCCAGTGCGATGGGACGGAGGGACGCCAGCCTGAGCGGGCTGGGGATGCCCGCGACATTGCGCAGGCACGCGGCTTGCGCCGCGCTCGCGATCAGCACCCACATCAGAATCGACAGGCAGAAGCCGAGCAGCCGGGTCACCATCGTCGTTCTCCCTAAAATCCGATTTCCACACCCGCAGGCGTGAAAGTCGCGCTCGCGCGCCGCGCGGAGTGACACTGGATGTTCACGGCCACCGGGTTCATCGTGATGTGCGTGGCCGCCGTCTCGACATGCACGGCGAAAGCGGTCGAATCCCCGCCGAGGCCTTGCGGTCCGATGCCGAGCATGTTCACCGCCTCGGACAGCGCCGCCTCGAGCCGCGCGCCTTCGGGATCACCACAGCGGCTGCCCAGAGCACGCGTCGCCGCAATCTTGGCGAGATGCATGCAGAGATCGGACGTGCCTCCGACGCCGACCCCCACGATCGTCGGCGGACATACCTTGCCGCCGGCCTCGATGACGCGATCGATCACGAAGCGCGTCACGCCGTCGACTCCATCGGCGGGAATCAGCATCTTCAGGAACGAGCCGTTCTCCGAGCCGGAACCCTTGGGGATCATCTCGATGACGAGCGTCTCCGGCCGGTCGACGAAATCGAAGTTGATCACCGGGACGTTTCGACCGCAGGAGCTATGCGCATTCTCGCGGGTGATCGGATGGACGACCGAGGAGCGCAGCGGATGCTCGCGCGTCGCGCGCGCCGTGCCGCGAATGATCGCCTCGCGCAGCGCGACGCCATCCAGCGCGACATCGCGCCCGATCGCGACGTTGTAGATCGGAATGCCCGTGTCCTGGCACAGCAGATTGTCCGTCCGCTCGGCGACCGCGATGTTCTCGATCATCGTCGCCAGCACCGAGCGCGCGGTCGCATCGGTCTCGCTGCCATCAAGCCGCGCGAAACCCTGTTTGATGTCGCCGGGCAGGATCTTCAGCGCGCGGATGTAGAGGAGCTTCGCCGCCTCCTCGATCGCCTGCATGTCCAGGTGAAGCGTCATCGCTGCATGCCCCATTTGCGAACGCTGTGGCGCTCGATCGTCCGGAAGATCACGCTCTCGACCACCAGGCCGATCACGATCACCGCCAGCAGCCCGGCGAACACATTCGCCGTCTCCAGCTGATTGCGGTTCTCGTAGATGTACCAGCCCAGCCCGCCGGAGCGCGACGATACGCCGAAGACGAGCTCGGCCGCGATCAGCGTGCGCCAGGCGAAGGCCCAGCCGATCTTCAGCCCCGCCAGGATCGATGGGAACGCGGCGGGGATCAAGATCAGGGCGACGTAGCGCAGGCCGGACAGGCCGACATTGCGCCCGGCCATGCGCAGCGTATCGGGCACGGCGAGAAACCCCGTATGGGTGTTGAGCGCGACAGCCCACAACACGGAATGGATGATGACGAAGACAAGGCTCGGAATGCCCAGACCGAACCACAACAGGGCGAGCGGTAGCAGCGCGATCGCCGGCAGCGGGTTGAACATCGCGGTCAAGGTCGAGAGCAGATCCGTGCCGATCCTGGTGGTAACAGCAACCGTCGTCAGCACGGCCGCCAGGGCGATGCCGGCGCCGTAGCCCATCGAGAGCACCTTTAGCGAGGTGAGCACGCGATCCAGCAGTGGCCCGCGCGCCGTGGCCTCCCAGAATGCCTCCAACGTCTGAGTCAGCGTCGGGAAGGTCAGATCATTATCCAGCCAGCGTGCGTAGACTTCCCAGGCGAGCGCCAGCACAGCAAGGATGAAGGCCTTGCGCGCCGCCTCGTTGTTGCGCAGCCGTTCGAACCAGAATAGCGGCCGTTCGGCGACGCCCAGCTCGCCCGATGTGATGGCGGGGTTGATGAATTCTTCGCGGATCGGCGGCGCGCGCTTGCCCGCGCCAGGCTCAGACACCGGATGCTCCGGGGCGCCGCTCGGCGAAGAGCATGTCGTGGATCTTGCGATCGAGCGCCTGGAACTCGGCGGAACCCTGCGCCCCAAGGCCGAAATGATGCGCATTGAGCTCGGCCTTGACGCGGCCAGGATGCGGGCTGAGCACGAGGATGCGCGATCCGACCAGGATTGCCTCCTCGATCGAATGGGTCACGAAGATCACGGTGAAACGCGCCTCGTCCCAGAGCTGCAGCAACTCCTCCTGCATTTCCCGCCGCGTCAGCGCGTCGAGCGCGGCGAAGGGCTCGTCCATCAGCAGGACCGCCGGCCCCATCGCCAGCGCCCGCGCGATGGCGACGCGCTGCTTCATGCCGCCCGACAGCATGTGCGGATGCACATCGGCGAACTTGCCCAGCTTCACCTTGTCGATGAACAGATCGGCGCGCGCGCCAGCCTCGCGACGCGCGAAGCGGCCGCTCCTGAGCATCGGGAACATGACGTTTTGGCGCACCGTCTTCCACGGCAGCAGCTGGTCGAATTCCTGGAACACCATCATGCGATCGGGTCCGGGGCGTTCGACGCGCCGGCCATTGAGCCGGATCTCACCCTCGACGGGGTGCATGAAGCCGGCGATCCCCTTGAGCAGAGTGGACTTGCCGCAGCCCGACGGCCCGAGCAGCACGAAGCGGTCGGCGACGTGGACTTCGAAACTGACCTTGTAGGTCGCGGTGACCAGGTGGTCGCGTGTCTTGTACTGGAGCGTGACCCCATCGACGTGCAAGAGCGGCTCCACCAGGCGCACCCGCTGGCTCAGCTGCCGGCAAATTCGTGGACGTCGGCGAAGTAGTAATCCTTCCACGACTCCGCGCGCGTGCGCAGCGCACCGGTCTTGTGCATGAAATGCGCATACTTGATCGTGTTGAGCGGCACGATCGTGTGGCGCAGATCCGGCGAGTCCAACATCTCTGCAATGAACGCCGGCGCCAGCCGCGATTTCTCCTCCTCGATATAGATCCGGATCGACTCGGCACGGTTCTTCTGGATGAACTCGTGCGCTTCCTTGAGAGCGTCGAACACCGATTTGTAGCTGCGCGGGTTGTCGTCGCGAAACCGTGACGTCGTGTAGGCCGAGTTGAAAGTCACCGGCCCGCCGAGAACCTCGAAGGAGCTCAGCACGCGCTTGATTCTCTGATCCTTGAGCTGCTGCCACTGGAAGGGCGGGCTGGTGAAATGCCCGGTGACCTCGGAACGACCGGACAGCAATGCGGCCGTCGCATCGGGATGCGACATCGACACCGTCAGATGATCAAGCCTGGCATGCTGGCCCGGTCCGAAAGCCTGCTCGGCCGCCATGTGCAGGGTCACGGCCTGGATGGAAACCTTCACCGCGGGCATCGCGATGCGATCCTTGTCATTGAAATCCGCGATCGTCTTCACTTCGGCGCGGTTGGTGTTGAGGTAGAGCGCCGTCGCATCGAAGGTGCCGAGTCCACGCACGCCCAAATTGGCGCGCGTGCGATCCCAGATCGTCAGCAGCGGTCCCATGCCGCCCGACACGACATGAATATTGCCCGATAGCAGCGCGTCGTTCGCGACCGCGCCGCCGGTCGTCTGCACCCATTCGACCTTGGAGTTCGGCAGGCCGCCCTTGGCGAGATGCGACTCGACCAGATTCAGGTTCTTCATCACGTGCAGCGGCAGATAGGCGAGACCGAATTGCGGCGCGATGACGACGGTGCCGACCTCCGGCTTGGTCTGCGCCAACGTCGGCGCACCGACTGCGAACGCGGCCGCGCCACAGAGCGCCGTACGCCGCGTGAGTCTCAACTGGCTCATTTCATCGCTCCCTAATAGCTTGTCGGGGCCAGTCTACCCGGACATCGGCCGCACGGTCACCCGGCCCGCGGCCGGCTCGACGAACACCTCGTCGCCAGTGTGAATCGACATCGTCACGTCGCCCTCGAAGCGGTCCATGAAGGCGAGGCCGGCAAAGGCCGCTCCTTGCGCCATGATCGGATTGGCCGTGTTCAGCAGCAGCGCTGCCGGCGCCATGCCGCGTTCGACCATCTCACGGAGCATCCAGGATGTCGCCACGCCTCCTTTCGCGCCCAGGAGCACGAGCACGCGCCCGACATAGCCCTGTCCATAGAGCGCGTGCTGTGGTCGCGAGAACACGCCGCGGATGCGATCGAGGTCGTAGCGCGCGCTGAAATGATCAGCCGCGACGAGGGCCGTGCCAGTGACGCTTGGCCCGATGCCGGCGTGGGCGCGGATGACGCGGCTCACAGCACCCGTCCCGCGATCGCCGATGCCACGCAGCGTTCCATCGAAGCAAGGGTCGGCCGGTAACCATAGCCACCGATGATGTTCACGAGCTTCGCCGAGTTGCTCATCAGCCGCTTCCAACCCATCGCCTCGCCGATCTCGCGCGCATGCATCTGGTAGAAGCATACGCCGGCGAGAACCACGCTGCCGGCGCCCTCAATCGTCGCAGTCAGGCCCATGCGGTCGGCGGCCGCCTTGATCTCCGGCGAGGTCGCCGCGAGCAGTGTCGTCGTCGCATTCACCCGTCGCCCGGCGAGCAGCCGAGCAAGTTGGTCGAGCTCGATGAGGGAGAGTTGTGGCGCCGCGAAGACGACGACGTCCAGCTTGTCTCCCAGCGCGCCATAGCCGGCGTAGAACGCGGCGAGATCATTCTCGCCGATGCGCATCGCGGGCGGCGCCGGCCCGTCGAACAGCTCGCCCACATCGCGCGCCTCCGGTGTGACGCCGGGCATGTGGAACAGCGCGACGGTGCCGAAGCTCGCGAGCGCCGCGCCGAAATGCTTGAGTTCGTCGGAGGTCGGCGCACTGCTGATGCCGGTGATCACCGGGACCTGCCAGTAGGATTGCAATGCGCGCCCGACAATGCCCCCGCTCGCCCCCCAATCCGCGAGATCGCGTGGCCGGAAGTCGAACTCGAAAACCGCCGTGCCGCGACGACTCTCGGGAAGATGATATCCGTAGCGCGGTACGCGGCCCGTGAGGGCGGCTGCCAGCGCCGCCGGCCCGCCCTCGAAATTGCTGCATGCGCCCATCACGGAGTTGGCGTAGATCGTCGAGCCCGTATCACCGAAGGCGAGGTGCTCACCGAGCACCGGCGGCATGATCGTCTGGTAGTTGATGCAGGTGTCGGTCATCAGGACGCCCATCGCGCGAAACGCAGTGATCGAGCGGCGCTCGAGCGACGCCATACGCTCGGTCTGGCCGAGGCGCTCGTAGGCAGCGAAGTCGATGCCGCGCGGATCGGTGATCGTCGGCACGCGCACGCGCCGCTCGGCCTCGGGTGCGCGAGCCAGTTGCTCGAGCATGTCGACCCCGCTATCGCCGAGTGATTCCGTATCGGCCATGAGATGGACTTGCGACACCGGCACGAAATCCGCCGCGTCGAAAAACCGCCCAACGGCGAGCTGCTGTTCGATCGCCCAGCGCCGGGGTGCGCCGAGCGCACCAGCCTGCATCGCCTGCTCTTCTTCAGTGAGCCGCACCGCTTCCCCCCTCAGCGAAAGACGTAGATCGGGCTGGACCAGACGAGATGGCCGTCGAGCTGCGTCAGGCAGACATAAAGCGCATTGTCCGCGCCAGCGCGCAGCTTCACGCGACGCGTGAGCTTGAGCCGGTCCGTCGGATCGCGGTCCGGCAGGCGGAACACGCGGATCCTGCGCGCCATGCCACCACCGCTGTCGAGCACATGATCGTCGAGGCCGATCTCGGCGACCGGGATCTCGGCCTTCACCAGCACGGTATCGAGTTTCAGCAGCCCGGCGCGCGGATCGGCGAGCGTCGCGTCGAAGCCGCCGAACCCGCCAGTCGTCAACGCACGCCAGCCGAGCTTGTCGGGCGCATGCTGCTCCAGCGTCTTGTCGAGATTATAGAAGTTGATCGGGTCGGCGCGTTCGAAGCGGTTGCCGACGAGCTCGGCCGTGCCGTCCCAGATCGACTGCCGGCCACGGCCACGATACTCCGAGCCTTCCCAGATCACGCGGATACGCCGGCCGAGATCGTCGCCCGTGTAGGGCCGCACTGTCTCCAGCACCTCGAAGCGATTGCGGATCTCCAGCCGCTCGATCGGCGCGTCGGCAAGCGCTTCGATGTCGAGCGTCAGTTCGGCGTCGCCGCTGCGCAGGATGTCGCCCATGACCGCCGCTTGGACGCGGTGACTGCCGGTTGACCCAAGCTGCGGGTCGTCGTCGAACAACTCGGCGTCGCTGTCGAATCTTGCCCCGACTTCGAGCACCATCCGGCACCCCGTCGTCGCGTAGTGATGGCGCTTGCGCAGCGCATCGAAGATCGCGCCACGGGTGAGTGCGCTGGCGCGGATGCAACTCAAGCCGCCGTATGCGCCGAACAGCGAGGCGCCGGGATAGCTGGCGCCCTGGCGTCCCTTGTGGCCGTCGGAATTCGCGAGGATGCCGACGCGGTAGCCCTTCTCCAGCGCGTCGTGCAGCAGCCACTCGAAACTGCCCCAGTCGGAATGGATCTCGATCGAACGCTCGAGCCGCGCGTCATGCGCGATCTTCACGTCCGCATAGCGCCCGCCGACATGGGCGAAGACGACGCAATCCTCGTCCTTCAGCGCCTGAAACAGATCCTCGGCCGAGTGCGCATCGGTATGCGCGTCGGTGAGATCCTCGATCAGCGCATGCGAGGAGCGATGAATCTGCCGGCCCTCGTGCATGAACATCACGTTGCGATCGCCGCCGAGACCGGTGTTGCCGGACCACTCGTAGCCGGGGAAGCAGATGAATGCGCCGTCGCGGTTGAATGAAGCGGTCAGGCGATTGATCTCGTGCCAGAACGGCGTGGTGATCTGGAAGTCGTTGCCCTGATGGCTCATCACGTCCAGGAAGGCGCGGTCGCGCGCGAACTCGAACAACTCGCGCGCGGCATTGGTTCCGATCGTCTCCTCGGACTGGCCGTGCAGATCGGCCCAGTACGCACCCAGCGCCGGGCGCGCGACGATACGCAGCGGATTGCTGGATGTGAGCAGGCGTCCGTCGGCGGCATGGACGCGAATGCGCAAATCGCACGGACGCGCGACCTTGAGATCGCCGAGTCGCAGCGCGCACACGCCGGGTCGCAGCGTCAGCGTGCGCGGCAGCCCCTCGACAGCATGTGTAGGCTCGAGCGTGACCACGGCATCGACCAGATCGCTTGGATTGCCCCAGCGATCCTCCGCCTTGACGCCGAGCGCGAAAGCCTCGCCTGTGCCCTTGAGGGTCGGGAGCACGGCCTTCCAGCGCTCCGGCTGGCCCGGCACGACGGCGATGACGGGAGAGTCGGGCAGTTCGCAGTAATTATACGTCGCGAAGGGGTCGACCAGCACTTTGAACTCAAAACGCGGCTCGACCATCGTCTGCACTCGAATGCCTGGCGAGCCGCCGCGCCGATCGCCGAAGCGCACGGTGATGCGGTCGCCCTCGCGCAGGAAGCCGCGCACGACGCGGATGAACAGCGTCTTGTCCCAGGGGCGAATGTTGCGCTTCTGGTCCCAGGCGATTTCGAACACGGCGCCGTTGGAGGCCTCGACCGTCGTGTAGCCGGCAGCTTTCGGTTCGGTGAATTGCGGCTTGCCCATGTCGCTCGCGAACCGGAACACGATCTTGATCGAGCCGGTATCGTCGATGCCGAAGAAGCCTGCGGTATAGGTCAGCGTGAATGCTTGGAAGCTGCCGGCTTCGCAGTTTCCACGCGGTGCGATCGTCGCCGAGCCCATGCGCTCGGCCATGTATGTCGTGTGCGGCATCGTCGGGTCCGGCGCTCCGAAAATTCAGATCACGAGCGTAATGCCTGACAGCAGCAAAAGCCAAAGCACGATCCGGCGGAAGCCGTGCTCGTCAACGCGGCCGTAGAGGCGCCAGCCGAGCCACAGCCCGGCCAACATCGCCGGCACGCAGGCCATGAACGAGACCAGCGCGGGCAAGGTGATCGCACCTTGGACGCCTAACCAGACCAGCGTCAGGAACTGGATCAGCAGGATGTAGGGTTGGAACACCGCGCGCTGCTCGTCCTTGGGCCAGCCCCGCAACCCCGCCCAGATCGTCGGCAGAGCGCCGGCGAAACCCGTCGAGCCGCCCAGCACACCGCCGAGAAATCCGACGACGCCGTCAGCGGGCGCGCCGGCGTTGATCTGCACCGGCCGTCGAATCGACAGCATCACGATGCTGTAGCCGATGAGCAGGCAGCCGATCAGGAGCCTGAAGCCGAGCGCGTCGATGCTTTTCAGGATCTCGACGCCGACCGGAATGCCGAGGACGCCGCCAACGAGGAAGGGCCACAGCCGCGCCCATTGCAAGGCGTGGCGGAACTGCACCAGGCTGACGACCTGGAGCAGGAAGGGAGCCGCGACCAGGATCAAGGTCGCCGATGACGGCGGCAGCAATCGCGTTACCACCCCAGCCGTCACCAGCGAGAAGGCGAAACCGGTGATACCCGAGACGGTGCCGCCGATGAAGGCTGCCATCAGCAGCAGGGCGATGCTGCCGGGCTCCAGACTCATGCGGCGAGGTTGAGCGCGAACAGCAATCCCGTGGCCACGGCGAAACCAAGCGCAGCCGCGACCAGCGTCTTGGTGTTGTCGCGCCACGCCAGGAACTCGAGCGCGAGCAAGCGCAGTCCCCCGGCGAGATGGGCGGCGAGCAGGCCGACGAGCCCGATCTCGGCCAGCTTGACCAGAGGATGCTCGGCCCAGTGCACGAAGGATTGCAGGCGCGCCTCGCCGTCGATGGCGGTGCCGAGCGCCCAGAAATGGAGCGGCAGGAACAGCGTCAGCATCAGCCCTGACAGGCGATGCACGATGAAGGCGCCGTAGCTCGCATGGCCGCGAGGGCCCAGACGCCTCATGCGAACAGACCGCCGATCGCACGCCAGCCGGCGCCCAGCAGCGCGAGCGCGACAGCGAGCAACACCAAATCAAGCGAGCGGCCGCGCCACCTCGTTCCCTCGCGCAGGATGCTGCGTAAGCCCAGCGGCGCATGCAATGCGATCGCCACCACGAACACGCCGTAGAACGTCAACCACGCCATCGATCCGCGCGTGCGTGCGAGGATCTCGGCAGCCGTCAGCCCGCCGCGCACCGCGAGGATGATCGTCAGGAGATGCACCATCACGCACAGCGCCAGCACTGCGGCCGACGCGCGCTGCAGGAGCCAGAGCCGGGCCGCAAGCGGTGCGCGCGCCATTTCAGATGTCGCCGCGGATCATCGCCCAGGCCGAGAGCCGCTTGAGGCCGGCGATCGAGGCCGTCGGATCGAGATGCTGGGGACAATGCTCGCGGCAACTCTGATGGCTGTGGCAGCTGTGGCAGCCCGCGTCGCCGGAGACTGCGGCGAGACGATCGAGTTGCACGCCGTCACGGACGTCATTGACCAGGGTCCAGGCCCGGTTGAGTGCCGCGGGACCGAGATACTCCGCGTTCCAAGCCACCAGATCGCACGCCGCGTAGCACACCGCGCAACCGATGCACTCGATTCCGGCATCGACCGCCCGCCGTTCCGGCGAGGACGGCGGCACGACGGCGAATTCCGCCTTGCTCTCGGCCGGCGGCACGAAGCGGCCGACGGCCTTCGCCCATTTGTCGAAGAACGGGGCGAGGTCGGCAGCGAGATCGCGAATACGCGGCAGGTTGGCGAGGGGCTCGATCGTCAACCGCTCGCCGTCTGCCACCTTCGCGACATGGGCCCGGCAGGTCCAGCGCGGATGGCCGTTCACCGTCATCGCGCAGGACCCGCACATGCCGACACGGCAGGCGAAGCGATAGGCGAGCGTGGAATCCAGCCTGCGCTGGATCCAGGTCACGACGTCGAGGACGGTCTGGTTCTCGCGCCGCGGCACTTCGAAGCGCTGAAACCGTCCTGTATCCGCCCCACGCCAGACATCGACGGCGAGCGGCCGGCCCATCACGCGCTCTGATAGAGCTTCGTCATCACGAATTCGCGATGCCCCAGCGCTTCGGCGCAGGTGTTCCGGCCATTGCAAGTGCGGATCATGATGTCGATCAGGCGATCACCGGCGTCGTCGAGATCCATCTCGCGACGCAGGATGCCAGAGACGTCGAGATCGATGTGCTCGGGCATGGTGCGCGCCGTCTTCGGATTGGCCGTCAGCTTGATCACCGGCTCGATCGGATTGCCGATGACATTGCCCTGGCCTGTCGGAAAGAGATGGACCACGAAACCCGCCGCGGCCTGCAGGGTCACGCACTCCGCCGCCGCCGAGGACGTATCCATGAAGTAGAGCCCCGCGCCAGATTTCGGCTCTTCCGCCGGGGCCAGCACATCGACGTATTTCGTCTTGTGGCCGATCTTCTGGAAATTCCCGAACGCCTTCTCCTCGATCGTCGAGAGACCGCCGGCGATGTTGCCTTTGGTCGGCTGCGATTCGGAGAGATCGCTGGTCTTGTGGCGATTGACGACCGCCTGATAGGCGTCGAAGACGGCCATGAACTTCGCGGCGACCGTCTTGTTGAGCGCGCGGTTCGCACACTCGACCTCGGCGCCGGTCAACTCGGTGGTTTCGCCGAAGCAGGTGGTGGCGCCCATCGGATCGACCTTGTCGATGAGATTGCCGACGGTCGGGCATGACGCCAGACCCGAAGTCGTGTCGGACTCGCCGCACTTGGTCGACACCCAGAGCTCGCTCATCGAGCAATCCTCGCGCTGCTTCTCCGTCGCATCCATGAGGAATTGCTGCGCCCGGCGGCTCGCCATCTCGATGACCTTGAGATCGCCATTGCCTTCGATCGAGAAGCCGGCGACCGGCTTACCGCTCTTGGCGATGCCTTCGACGACGCGACCCGTCCAACCCGGCTCGATGCCGATCACGATGACCGCCGCGACGTTGGGGTTCGTGCCGGTGCCGATCAGGGTCCGGAAGTGCAACGCCAGATCCTCGCCGAACTGCAACCGCCCATAGGCATGCGGCAAGGCGAGCGTACCCTTGATGTTGTTCGCGACGGCCTCGCAGGCCGAATTCGAGAGATCGTCGAGCGGCAGGATGATCACGTGGTTGCGCACGCCGACGCGACCGTTCTCGCGGCGATACCCCATGAACCGATGATCACCGACGCTCTTCGTGCGCCGCTTGATGATCGCAGGCGCGGCCGTCTTGGCTGGCTTGGCCATCTTCACCACCTCTTTGTCTTGATATTGTGGACGTGCACGTGCCGGCCCGTGCCGATCGGTGCGATGACCTTCGCGATGTCATGGCCGTATTTCAGGATCGTCTCGCCCTTCTTGATGTCCTGCAGGGCGATCTTGTGGCCCAGCGGGACGGCGTCCACGGCCTTGAGGGTGATCGTGCCATCGCCCTCCATGACCCAGCCGGTCAGCGCCTGGCCGGCCTTGACGTCTTCGACGACGATCACGCCGACATTGTCGGCCTTGTCATGCACGATGAAATGGGTTGTCCGAGGTTGGGTCATCCGAGGTGATGTGGTTGGCATGTCGCTCCCTTGCGCGCCTGGCGCCACGCTTTCGTTACGCGGCGCGAACCCTAGGAGCGCAAGGCAGGCCAGTCAACGCGCAGATGCGACGCCGCTCGAAATTCGACGCGGGCGCGGACGCCCGCGCGGGTCAGAACAGGAAATCGCGCGCCTGGAGATTGATCACGCCGGCCAGCTCGACCTGCATGTCGACGACACGGTCGCCATCACGATCGCATTCGACGATCGTCAGGCCGCCGGTTTGCTTGTACCGCAGCTCGCCCGCAACGCCGCCGAAGGCGGCGGTGCCGACGAAGCTGAAGGCCTGATCCCCGGCGACGCCGGTATTCGCGTCGACCGCCGCGAGATCGATGACGTCGCTCTGGCTTTGGGTGAAATCCGCGATCACGTCGCGCGATGTGGTGGTTGCGCTGTCGGAAGCCTGCTCAATGCGGAACACATCCGCGCCGGCCCCGCCGGTCAGACGATCCCGCGCTGCGCCGCCGATCAGCACATCGTTGCCGCCGCCGCCGTTGAGGTAGTCGACCCCGCCGCCGCCGGACAGGCTGTCGTTGCCGACGCCACCGTTGAGGACATTGGTGCCCGCGTCACCAATCAGGACGTCGGCGCCATTGCCCCCGGTCACATTTTCGATGCTGACGAGCGTATCGAAGCCCGCGCCACCCGTGTTCTGTGCGCCGGCGAGGGTCAGATCGACGCTCACGCCTGCCGTCAATCCGGCGTAGCTCGCGGTGTCGGCGCCCGATCCGCCATCCAGCAGATCGTCGCCCGCGCCGCCGATCAGCGTGTCCGAGCCACCGGCGCCAGAGAGGAGATCGTTGCCGGCGCCGCCGGTCAGCACATTCACACCACCGTCGCCGATCAGCACGTCATTGCCGGCCCCACCGATCAGGTTCTCGATCGACAATAGCGTATCGATCCCGGCGGCGCCGGTGTTCTGCGCGCCGAGCAGCGACAGGTTGACCTGGATGCCTGCGCCGAAGCCGGCATAGCTCGCGGTGTCGACACCGGTGCCGCCATCGAGCAGATCGTTGCCCGCGCCGCCATCGAGCAGATCCGCTCCGCCGGCGCCATGGAGTTCATCGTTGCCAACGCCGCCGCTTAGCACATTGGCTTTGCCGTCGCCGCCCAGCACGTCGTTGCCCGCACCGCCGACCAGATTCTCGATCGACACCAGCGTGTCGACACCGGCGCCGCCGGTGTCCTGCGCAGCCGTCACCGCGAGATCGACCGTGACGCCCGACAGCGCTGTCGCGTAGCTCGCGGTGTCGGTTCCGGTGCCGCCATCGAGCACATCGTTCCCGGCATTGCCGGTGAGCGTATCGTTGCCGCTCGCGCCCGAGATCACGTCGTTGCCGACCCCACCGATCAAGGCGTCATTCCCCGATGTGCCGGTGAGGTTCAGGCCCGGCACCGGCGTCGGGTCTGGTTGCGGCGGCCACCACGGACGCGCCGTGTCGAGCGTGATCGGCTGGCCAAGCAGCGTATTGCCGGTCTGCGTCGATGGCCCATTCACCACCGTCGTCAGCGCGTAGGTCTTGTTGTCCGCGAAAGTGACGTTGAGGCCGCTGCGGTTGAGAATCGCGGTGCCGTTGCCGCCGAAATTCTCGATCGTGTTGTTTTGCACCAGCAGGCTGGAGCCGGCGTAGGGCGCGCTCTCCGTGCTGTAGGAGATGATCGAGCGGTTCGGGCTATTGGGCCCCTGCACGATCACATTGTTGGTGATCGATGCGATCCCGCCGTTGGGCAGATCGATGCTGTAGCTCACTGCGCTGTCGTTGTCGTAGATGCGCGAGCCCGTGATCACGGTCTGGGTCGCACGGCTCTTGATCATGTTGCCGTCGAGACCATCGTGGAAGTAGCTGTCGCGCACTTCCAGCCGGGCGACGGCGCCGATGTAGATCGAGTGCGCCTGGCCATTGGGCGGCACGTGGTTGGCGAACTCCGAATTCAGGATCTGGATGGTGCCCGTCGGCGATGCGTTGGCGAGGATGTGGGTCTCATTGTCGTGGAAATAGCAATTCTTCACGATCAGGTTGCCGCCTTGATAGCGGATCCCCGCGCCGTTGGCGTCGGGCACATGCGCTCCGCTGAACTCGACGTTCTCGATCCGCAGATCGGTGTTCGAGATCAGGATTCCCTTGCTGTTGGGCGGCTCGATCGTGGCGACAAGTTTGACCATGCCGCCGATGCCGATGATGCTGATCTTCGAATTGATGGTCGCGAAGTCGTTGGTGTAGGTGCCCGCCTGCACCTGGATGACATCGCCGTCATGCGATGCCCCGATCGCGTCGCTGAGCCGCGTGTATTGTTGGTTCGCTCCAACGGACAAGATCGACATGTATCTACTCCTGCGCTGACGCCGGCTTCCGTGCCGGCCACGACAAAAACTATCGGGGCGGAGTTAATCGACCGTTCCGGGTGGGAACGCACGTGACTTGTGTGTGACTGAAGTCGCGCGTGATTAGGTCAAACCCGCGTCAACCTTGAGCACTTGCGCTGTCATCGCGTGGCTGTCGTCCGATGCGAGGAACAGCGCCAGCCGCGCGATGTCGGGCGGCTCGACCTGGATGGGCATGCATTGATCACGCTTGAAGCGCGCGATCGTCTCCTCGTTCCACCACTTGCTGATCTGCCGCTCGGTCAGCGTCGCGCCCGGCATGATCGCGTTCACGCGGATGTTCTGCGGCCCCAGCTCCTTCGCCATCACGCGCGTGAGGCCGTCGATCGCGGCCTTCGCCGTGGTGTAGCCGATCATGCCCGTCGTCTTGCGTAGCCAACTCACCGATCCGAAATTCACGATCGAGCCGCCGCCCGATGCCGCCATGCCGGCAGCCACGGCCTGCAGCGCGAAGAACTGATGCCGGAGATTCACCTGCTGCACCTCGTCCCAATACTCCGGCGTCACGTCGCGCCAGTCGTGACGATCATCGCGCGCCGCATTGTTCACGAGCACCTTGATGGCGCCGAGTTCCGTTTCCACACGCAAGACCGCCGCGCGCAATGCGCTGATGTCGCGCAGATCGCATTCGATGAACAGCGGCGCCGGATCGCCAGCCGCGCCGATGTCGCGCACTAATGCCTGGCTCGGCTCACGGGCGATATCGATGAAGGCGACACGCGCGCCTTGGGCGCAGAAATGCCGTGTGATGGATGCGCCGATGCCGGACCCGCCGCCGGTGACAAGAACGACGCGGCCCTCGAGACTGGGATAGGATGCAAAAGCCATGACCGACACCTCCGATCCGATCATAACCTTGCGCGCTGGCGCCCTGTCGCTCGATCTCGCCCCCCGAGCCGGCGGCGTGATCGCCGGATTCCGGCATGGCGATACCTTGATCATGCGGCCGCCCGATCTGCCGGGCCTCGCAGCCGGCAATCCGCGCGCCGGCGCGAGCTGGCCCCTCGTCCCGTATTCCAACCGTATTCGCAATGGCCGTTTTCCCTGGCGCGGCAAGATCATCGAGTTGGAGCGCGACTGGCTGAGCAAGGAGCACGCGATCCACGGCAATGGTTGGCGCCGGCCCTGGAGCGTGCACGACCTCAGCGCGTCGGCCGTCACGATGAAACAACGCCATGCTGGCGACGGTTTCTGGCCCTTCTCCTACGAGGCGCAGCAATCCTTCGCGTTGACTCCGGACGGTTTTACCCTGTGGATGGCCGTCACCAATTCCGGCGCGGCGCCGATGCCCGCCGGGCTGGGTCATCACCCTTATTTTCATCGCACGCCCGACGCGACGCTGCGGGTGACGACTCGGGAACTGTGGGAGACCGACGACGAGAAGCTGCCGACCCGCCGCGTGAAGGTGCCGCCGCTGCTCGATTTCACAGCGGCGCGACGGGTCGATCCCCTCGGGCTCGACGGCATCTTCGTGGGTTGGATGCGCCCCGCACGGATCGAATGGCCTGCCGCGAGATTGGCGCTGAACATCGCGGCCAGCTCGATCTTCGAACGCCTCGTGATCTTCATTCCGCCCGGCGAGCCCTTCTTCGCCGTCGAGCCCGTCAGCCACGACACCGATGCGTTCAATCACTTGAAAGACGATACGGGCGTGAAGATCCTCGGCCCCGGCGAGACTCTGCAGGGCGAGATGTCCTTCATCGTGCAACGCTTGCCGGCGCCATGAACGCGCCGCGCTGCGTCATCGATTGCCGGCACTTCCTGGGCGAGGGCCCGACCTGGGATGCGCGCGGTGCTCGCGCTCGAGACTGGCTTCCACATGCTCAACCTCGAAGGTGGAACGCTGACGCCGGTCGCCGATCCGGAGGCGCAGCTTCCGGGCACGCGGTTCAATGACGGCCGCTGCGACCGCCAGGGACGCTTCCTCGCTGGCACGATGAACCGGCGTCAAGACGCGCCCAACGCCGCGCTCTACCGGCTCGATGCCGATTCAGCGTCGCGCGGATCGCGGACGGCGTGACCATCGCCAGCGGTCTCGCCTTCAGCGTCGACGGCGCGACCATGTTCTGGTCGGACAGCGTCGCGCAGACGATCTGGCGTTTCGACTACGACATTCCGAACGGGACGCCGAGGCAGCGACGCGTGCTGCGTCGCTTCGCGGCTGGCGACGGCTTCCCCGATGGCGCGGCGGTCGACGCGGAAGGATGCTATTGGGTCGCGATGTTCGATGGCGGGCGTGTCCTGCGGCTCGATCCCTCCACCGGTGCGACGCTGCGCGAGATCGCCCTGCCCGTCCGTCGTCCGACGATGCCGGCTTTCGGCGGCGCCGAATTGAAAACGCTCTTCGTGACTTCCGCGCGCGAGCACGCGAGCGATGCCGAGCTCGCCGGGCATCCGCAATCGGGATCGATCTTCGCGATCGAGGTCGATGTACCGGGCATTGCGGAACCACGCTTCGCCGGCTGAACGCCAGCGACGCTCAGATTCGTCCTGGATCGGCGAAGTCGATCGCGCGCTGGCGCAGCGCCGGATCCTCGGCCAGCCTGAAGCGCTGCACGCGTTGCGTGGGACCATAAGGCACGGCATCGACCAGCGCGACATAGCGCGGCAGCTTCACGGCCGTCAGCTTTCCGCGCAGGAAATCCCGCACCGCCGCGGCGGTGAGCGACACGCCGGCCAGCGGGACTACGGCAAGCAGGATGTCGTCCTCGCCGAGTTCCGAGGGCACGGCGACCGCGGCCGCCTCGCCGACGCCCGGGCAGGTGAGCGCGGCCTGATCGATCTCGACTGCCGAGATGTTCTCGCCACGGCGACGGATCATGTCCTTGTCGCGCGCGACGAAAGCATAGACGCCCGGCGCGACCTCGCGCACCACATCGCCCGTCACGAAATGGCGCCCGTGAAAACTCGCGGCCGTGCGCGCCGGGTCTTCGAAATAACCTTGCATCGCCAGTTCGGTCTCGATCGCGAGCGTACCGGGATTGCCGGGCTCGACATCGGCGCCGTGATCATCGAGGACACGGATGGCGCCGAGCGCGCGGCCATCGGGATGTCGGCAGACCGAGCCCATCGTGCCGATGCGCGGCGCGACATCGTAGGGCTGCGCCAGGATGCCGGGCACTTCGGACATGCCGTAACCTTCGGCGATCCAGCGCACGCCGAACTCGGCGGTGAAGGCGCGCTGCACATCGCCCGCCAGCGGCACGCAATACACGCGATCCAGGCGATGGCCGGCCACGAACTCGTCGCGCGGCCGCAGCGCGAGGATCTTGCCGATCGAGCCGAGCATGTTGACCTGCGTGGCGCCACGCGCGCTGACCAAGGGCCAGAAGCGCGAGGCGCTGAACTTGCCGCCGAGCACCAACGTCGCGCCGGCGGCGAGCGCGCCGCCGAGCGAGTAGAACAGCGCGTTGACGTGGAACATCGGCAGGATGCAGAGCATCCGGTCGTCGGGTTGGATCCATTGCCGTTCCACGAATCCCTCGCCCGCCACGATGAAGCTGTGCTGCGCATGCATCACGCCCTTGGGCATGCCCGTCGTGCCTGACGTGAAGAGCACCAGGCAGGTGGAGTTCGCGGCAGGCGCCGGGGTTTCTCGCGCCAAGCGAGGCCGTCGCGCGAAATTGCCGAACCCCGCGCCGATCGTCATCAGGCTCGGCTGCGGGCCCAGCGCCGTGCTCGCCTGGCGCGCGAGGCCCTCGAGCTCCTCGGCATGGATGACCAGGCGCGGCCGCGCCCGCGCGATGATCGGCGCGGCCTCTTCGGGGCGCAGATCGGGATTGATCGGCACGAAGATCGCGCCGAGCCGTGCGCTCGCGAACAGCGCCGTGACCAGCACCGCATTGGTGGGCGCGACGACCGCGACACGATCGCCCCGTCCCACGCCCGCATCGACGAGGAGCTGCGCGGCCGCGGCAACCTCTTCGACGAACGCGCCGTAGCTCCAGCTGCGCTCGCCCTCGACGAGGAAGGGCCGATCTGGCCCTACCGCACAACGCGACGCCAAGGCGCCCGCCAGCGTGAAGTCATGCGCGGGGTAGCGCGCCAGCGTCTCTTGCGGCGTGATCATGTTCGCCGCGCGGCCGGCGCCGGGCGGTCCATCAGCACCAGGAGAAGCATCATCCCGCCGATCAATCCCGTCAGAACGAGGAACACGTCGGCGAAACTCATGACCAATGCCTCGCGCCGCACCATCTCGGTCAGCCGCCTCAGCGCCAGCGCGTCGGCGTCGACGCCGGCTGCGCGGAAGCGATCGGCGAGCGTGGTGAGCGCCTCGGTCGCGGCGGCGTTGCTCCAGGTGACCTGGGAGCGCAGCCGCTCGAAATGCTGATCGGTGCGCTGGTTGAGCAGCGTGTTAATCAGCGCGAGGCCCAGCGCGCCGCCGAGATTGCGCATGAGGTTGTAGAGTCCGGCCGCGTTCTTGAGCCGGTCCAGCGACATCGTACCGAGCGCGAGGTTGCTGATCGGGATCATGCAGAACATCAGCGAGCAGCCGCGCAATGCCTGCGGCGCCAGCAACTCCCAGAAATCCCAGTCCTTGGTGATGTAGGTCATCTGCCAGGTGCTGAGCGCGAAGCCCGTGAAGCCGAGCAGCAACAGCATGCGCGGATCGAGCATCGACACGATCCGATTGGCGATCGGCGCCGTCAGCAGCATGAACACGCCGGTCACGAACATCGTTTCGCCGATCAGCAGCGGCGTGAATCCGCGCACGCGCGCGAGATAGAGCGGGAAGAGATAGGTGAGTCCGAACAGCCCGACGCCCATGACCGCCGAGAACAGCGAGCCCAGCGCGAAGTTGCGATTGGTGAAGGCGCGCAGATCCACGATCGGCACTTCGGCCGTGAGCACGCGCGTGAAGAACGCGATCGACGACAAGCCGGCGCTCACCGCAAAGAGCGTGATCATGTCGTCGTTGAACCAATCCTTCGAGGCGCCTTCCTCCAGCACGTATTCGAGGCTGCCGAGGAAGACGGCCATGAACAGCATGCCCCACCAGTCGAATTTCTTGCCCAGCGACCAGTTCGGACGATCGTGATTGATGAGAAAGAAGGCCGCTATGGTGACGCAAATGCCCGGGACGACGTTGACGTAGAACAGCCAGTGCCAGGAGAACGTGTCGGTCAACCATCCGCCGACCGTCGGTCCGATCGTGGGGGCGAGCGGCACCACCAATCCCATCAAGGGCATCACCCGCTGACGCTGGCTGATCGGGAACATGGCGAAGGAAGCGGCGAACGTGGTCGGGATCATGCCGCCGCCGATGAATCCCTGCAGCGCGCGATACACGATCATCTCTTCGATCGATGTCGCCATGCCGCAGAACACGCTGGCGATCGTGAAGCCACCGGCCGAAATCGTGAACATCCAGCGCGTGGAGACGACACGCGCCAGGAATCCCGAGAGCGGAATCATGATCACTTCGCCGACGAGATAGCTCGTCTGGACATACGCGATCTCATCCGCGCTCGCCGCGAGCCCGGCCTGGATTTCCGTCAGCGAGGCTGAGACGATCTGGATGTCCAGGATCGCCATGAACATGCCGCAGACCATGGCGAAGAAAGCCAGCAGTCGCGCCGGATCGATCCGGTCAGCTGCAGCTGCCGTGCTCATCGCGGCGCGGCAACCGCGCCGCTCTGCACATCCGCCTTCGTATCGACTCGCACCACCACCGAAAGCCCGGGACGCAGGATGCCGGCCCCCGCGACCTCGGCCGGGACCGAGATGCGCAGCGGCACGCGCTGCACGATCTTGGTGAAATTCCCCGTCGCGTTCTCGGGCGGCAGCAGGCTGAACACGGCGCCGGATGCCGGCGAAAAGCTCTCGATCTGGCCCGTGAAGAGCCGATCCGGCAGCGCGTCGACGGCGATCTCGACGAGCTGCCCGGGCTTGAGCCGCGTGATCTGCGTTTCCTTGAAGTTCGCCTCGATCCAGATCCGGTCGAGCGGGACGAGCGCGACGATGCGCGCCGCGGGCTGGACGAAATCGCCGGCCTGCACGGCCTTGTTGCCGATGACGCCGTCGAATGGCGCGCGGATCAGCGTGAACTCGCGATCGCGATCGGCGCGCGCAAGCGCGGTACGCAGCTCCGCGAGAACCTTCTCCGCCTCGATGGTCTGCGCGGCGGCGACATCGACATTGGCGCGTGCCGTGGTCAGTGCGGTCTCCGCCCAGTTCACCGCCGCGATCGCCTTCTCGCGATCCGCCCGCGCCTGGTCGAGGCGGCTGCGGCTGGCGAAGTCGCGCTCGGCGAGCGAGGCATAGCGATTGAAATCGGCCGTGGCGCGCGCCGCGTCGGCGCGAGCGCCGCTGATCTGCCCAGCCGATTGCGCGACAGCCGCGCGCGCGGCGTCCACCTGTCGCGCCAGGCGATCGATCGTCGCGCGCTGGGTATCCACGCGATTGCGCGCCGCCTCGACCGCGAGCACGTAATCGCCCTCGTCGATGCGGGCGATGACATCGCCGGCGCGCACGACATCGCCGTTGCGCACGCCGATCGCCGCGACATAGCCGCCGATCTTGGTCGCGATGGTCGACACCTCGGCGCGGACATAGGCGTCATCCGTCGAGATCACGAAACGCGAAACGGTCCACCAGCGATGTCCCCATTGACCGCCGAACGCCAGCACCGCGCTGACGACGAGAGCGAGCAGGATTCTACCGAAACGGCGCGGCCTCGCGGGCGACGGCTGCGGCGTATCCGCCGCGACAGGCGCCGACGGCGCTTCACGCAAGCTCGGCGCGTCGTGGGGCTTTGCAGGGGGTTGGGGGGCTCGGACGACTTTCACGGTGTCTCACCATAGCCCAGTGCCGCGCAGTTCGGGGGCCGGCATGCGGGCAACCCAGGCCTGCGTCAGGTCGCGAGCTTGGTCAGATCGGGAATTGGGCGGGCCAGAATCGGGTTGCTCGACATGGCCTGCTCGAGCGCCAGCGCCACCGACAGTACCAGCGCGTCCCCGCCATGCGGACCGACGATCTGCAGATGCATCGGCGTGCCCGTGGGCTCGAGCCCGCACGGGATGGTGATGGCCGGATGGCCGGTGAGCGTCACGCCGTAGGCGAGCGATAGCCAATGGAAATACGTGCGCATCTTCACCCCGTCGACTTCCTCGGCATAGAGCTGCTCGATCGGGAACGGCGGCACGGTCGTGGTCGGGCAGATCAACACGTCGTGATCGCGGAAATACGCCTGAAAATTGCGGAAGATCTTGGTCTGGCGCGCATGCGCCCGCGCGACATCGAGCGCGGAATGAGCCAAGCCCTGCTCGACATTGGCCACGATATTGGGGCCGAGCATGGCCTTGCGGTTGCGGTAATTCTCGAGCTGAACAGCGAGGAAATTCTGTGCGCGGATGATCTCGAATGTCTCGTCGGCCTCGGCCATGTCCGGATCGGCCCGGGCGCATTCCTTGAACCAGCCGCCGATGCGTTGCACGCGATCGTCGAAGGCGGCGCGGATGCGCTGGTCGACGATGGCGAAGCCGAGATCGGTCGACACCGCGAGCCGCAGGCTGCCGAGATCGGCTGGCACCGGCGGGCGCAGCAGGGCCGGGTCGGTCGGGCGCGAATGCGGATCGGCGCCGTCGGATCGCGCCTGGGCGGCGAGCAGCAGCGCCGTATCGGCGACATTGCGGCCCATCGGGCCCTGCACGGAGATGATCGTCCAACCCAGCGGCCGGCGCTCGGTGGGCACGACACCTGGCGAAACGCGAAATCCGGTGATGCCGCAGAACGCCGCCGGCGTCCGCAGGCTGCCGCCGGTATCGGAGCCGGTGCAGATCGGGAGCATGCCGGTCGCCAGCGCGACAGCCGAGCCGCCCGACGACCCGCCACAAATTCGGGCGGGGTCGAAAGGGTTGCGCGTCGGACCGTAGACCGGATTGTTCGTATTCGCCCCCGCGCCGAATTCCGGCACATTGGTCTTGCCCACGACGATCGCCCCGGCGGCCCGACAGGCGGCGACCATGCGCTCATCCTTGGCCGGCACGTAGTCGCGGTGGATCGGCGAGCCCCACGTGGTCCGCAGCCCCTCGGTCTCGTTGAGATCCTTCACGCCGAGCGGCAAGCCTTCGAGCAGGCCGAGCGTGTCGCCGCGCCGCACTTTCGCCTCGGCCGCCCGCGCTTCCGCACGCGCGCGCTCGACGCACATCGCCGTCACCGCATTGAGCTTCGGATTCACGCGCGCGATGCGCGCGAGGCAGGAGTCGAGCAGCTCGACCGGCGAGATCTGCTTCGCGCCGATCAGGCGGCGCAGTTCCACGGCGTCGATGTCGCACAGCTCGGTCATGAGTCCCGCCTCACAATCCCTTCGCCTTGGGATCATGCCACCAATGTTCGAGCGGGTTGGAATGCAGGATGCGCTCGATCGTCTCGTTCGAGACCGGCGGCAGTCCCGACGCGCCGATGATCTTGTTGACGTTGCGCAGGCCCGTGATCGACTCATCGACTTCGGAGAACGGGAAGTCCGTGCCCCAGAAGATCTTGTCGCGATTGGCGATGGTGTATTCCTCGGCCGTCTTGAGGATGTTCCAGAATTGCCAGGGCCGGTAGAACAGCGCCGAAACCTCGCAGTACACATTGGGCTGCTTGCGCGCCACGATGATGCATTCCTCGAACCAGGGATGCCCCATATGCGCCATCACCATCTTCAGGTCGGGATGACGTCGCGCGACGTCGTCGACATGGATGGCGCGCCCGTACTCGGCGACTGAATTCGCCGCGAAGGTCGTGCCCATGTGCATCGTCAGGGGCAGATCGTGCTTCACGAGATAGCGATAGATCGGCTCCATGCGCGGATCGTCGAGCGACACGCCGTTGTAGATCGGGCCGAATTTGACGCCCCTGAGCTTGAGATCCTTGATCGCGTGAACGAGAAGATCCATGCAATCAGGCATCCGCGGATCGATGCAGGCGAAGCCGATGAACTTGTCGGGATACTTGGCGACGGCGGCGGCGGTCACCTCGTCGTCGCCGTCGATGCCTGCGGCATCCTTGTAGCGCAGGGAGAAGATGATCGCCTTGTCGACCCTGGCCATCGCCCGGTGGAGCGTATCGGCGTCCGCCTTGATCCCGACCGAGCCCGGCCTCGCGAACTTCGTCTGTTCGCGGAACATCGGCGTGCAGTGGCGGTCTTCCCAGACATTGACGTGGCAGTCGACGATCACGCGTGTCTCCTCGCCGCCAGCTTCAGCCAGAGAATCCAGGCGAGCGGCGCGGTCCACAGGATCAGCGCGAGCGCGCCGAGCGTCCCGCCGATCGGCCGCTCGAAGAGTCCGAACACGTTGCCCCCGACCTTGATCATGGATTGCATGAAATTCTCTTCGATCATCTTGCCCAGGACGATGCCGAGAATTGCCGGCGCGGTCGGCACTTCGTTCTCCTCGAACAGATAGCCGATCACGCCCATCCACAGCATGACCCAGACGTTGAAGATGTTGTTCTCGATCGCATAGGCGCCGACGATGCAGAAGATCAGGATGATCGGCATCAGGATCTCGCGCGGCACGGAGAGCAGCCGGCGCGCGAACTTGATCGCCGCCCAGCCGAGCGGGATCATCAGCAGATTGGCCAGGAAGAAGACGAGGAACAGCGCGTAGACCAGATCGGGCGACTTGATGAACACCGTGGGTCCGGGATTCATGCCTTTCATGTAGAGCACGCCGATCACGATCGCCGTGATCGAATCGCCGGGAATGCCGAATACCAGCGCCGGCACCCAGGCGCCGCCCAGCGCGGAGTTGTTCGCGGCGCCGGCATCGACGAGGCCTTCTGCATGACCGGTGCCGAATTTCTCCGGCTCCTTGGAGAAACGCTTCGATACGGCGTAGCTGATCCACGCGGCGATATCGGCGCCGGCGCCAGGCAGCGCGCCGATCAGCACGCCGATGATGTTTCCGCGCAGCGTGTTCCATGGATATTTCTTCATCAGGCCCCACTGGCCTCTGAAGATCGACGTGATGTTCTGCTCGACGATCTCCACGCGACCGAAATTGGCGGTCACGTTGCGGATCAGCTCCGGGATCGCGAAGAAGCCGACCAGCGCCGGCACGAGATCGATGCCGCCGGACAGATTGATATTGCCGAAGGTGAAACGCGGCTGACCGTGCACCACGTCGATCCCGACCTGCGCGAGAAACAGCCCGAAGGCGAGCGAGCAGACTCCCTTCAGCGGATCGCCACGCGACACGAAGATCGCGCAGGTGAGTCCGAGGCATCCCAGCCAGAAATACTCGAACGTCGAGAATTTGAGCGCGAACTCCGCGAGCAATGGCGCCGAGAAGGCGAGCACCACCGTGCCGAACAAGCCGCCGATCACCGAGAACACCAGGCACGCGCCGAGCGCCAGCTCCGCTTGCCCCTTCATCGTCATCGCATAGGCCTCGTCGGTATACGCAGCCGAGGCGGGCGTTCCGGGGATGCGCAGCAGCACGCCGGGAATGTCGCCCGAGAAGATCGCCATCGCGGTCGCCGCGATGATCGCGCCGATGGCGGGGATCGGGTCCATGAAGAACGTCACAGGCACGAGCAGCGCCGTCGCCATCGTCGCCGTGAGGCCGGGGACCGCGCCAAAAAAGAGTCCGAATACGGAGGCAGCGAGAATCACGAACAGCGTGAAGGGATCGAACACCAAGGTGGCGGCATGAAGCATGTTGTCCAGCATGGGCGCGCCTCAGAGCAGCTTGAAATACGGCACCCAGCCCCAGGGGAGCGGCACCTTGAGGAGCTCGACGAAGAACACATGCGTCACCAACGTTGCCAGCACGGCAATCAGCAAGGCGATCCAGATCCGGCCCCAGAGCATCCCGATCAGCGCCCACAGGATCAGCGGCACGAGGATGAGAAACCCGATGAGTTCAGCGAGCAGCAGATAGGCGAGCAGCGCACCGAAGATCGCCGCGCCGTTCAGCAAGAGCCTCGGTTCGCGCCACCAATCGGCGAGCGTGATCCAGGGATGCGTCTGGCGGTTCAGCCATCCCTTGACGACCAGGAGGCTGCCGGCCGCGCCCATCAGCAGCGCCGTGCAGATTGGAAAGAGCCCCGGTCCGAAGCGCTGACCCGAGGGCGTGTGGAATCCTGTCGAGAGTACGATGATGCCGAACGCCAACGCGACGAAGAAGGCGCCGGTGATGGTGTCGTTGAAACGCATGGTGGAATGGCTCGGACCACACCCCGAACGCTGGCGCAGCGACGATGCCGCGCCAGCGTCCGGGCGCGATCCCTACTTCGCGAGGCCGACGGCGATCATCGTCGCGGCAAGTGACTTCTCGTGCGCCTGCATGAAGGCAAGCGTGTCGGTCGAGTTCAGCCACTTCAGGCCGAAATTCCGATTCTTCATGCCATCCTGGAACTCGGCCGAATCCCAGATCTTCTTGAGCGTCGTCTCCATCGTCTTGACGATGTCGGCGGGCAGCCCCTTCGGCCCAGCCACGAGACGGAAGGCGCCGCCTTCGTAGTCGATGCCGACGGCTTCCTTCGATGTCGGCACGTTGCCGAACGGCGAGCCCTGGCGATTATTGGCGATCACCATCAGCGGCCGCAGCTTGCCGGCTTCGATCAGCGCCTTCGCCTCGGGCAGCGACGCCATCACCATATCGAGTCCACCGGAGGCGAGATCCTGCAGGCTCGGCGCCGCGCCGCTCGACGGCACCATCACGGGCTTCCTCGCATCGATACCGTATTTGATGAACAGCTCGGCATTGGCCGCGTGCCAGCTGCCGCCGCAGGCGCCGCCACAGCCGACCTTGTACTTGCCGCCGTCCGTCTTGAGCGCGTCATAAGCTTCCCTGGCGGTCTTCAACGGCGAGTTCTCGGCGACGATCAGGGCCGCCGGATCGACGTTGAACAGCGCAATCGGCGTGAACAGGGTCGAGTTGATGTCGGCCTGGCCGAGCATCTTCCATTGGAAATAATTGTAGACGATGCCCAGCGTGTAGCCATCCGGCCGCGCCTGCGAGATCGTCGTATGCCCGACGATGCCGCCGCCCTGGCCATTGTTCACCACGTTGAAGGGCTGCTTGAGCTCGTCCTGCAGCTGCTTCGCCAGCAATCGCGCCGTGCCATCCGTGCCGCCGCCCGCACCGGCAGGCACGATGAGCGTGACCGGCCGCTCCGGCCATGCCGCTTGCGCGGCGCCTGCGAATGCCAACGCGGCGACCGCGACGCCGCTCAGGATAGCTGAAATGCTGTGCTTCATACGTCTTCTCCCTGGGTTTTAGAGTTCGCGTCGAGCGCCGTCGGTTTTCCGCTGACCACGCCCGCCTTGGCGCGAGACTAGGCCAACTGAAGCGCTCGACGCCAGCGCGGAGCAAACGATCCGAACACGGCGCCTCAACCGATCAAAAGTTGCGGTCGCTGGCGACTCACGCATACTGGCAATTTGGGAAAATCGAGCTGCGCCAAACCGGCGCGATGATCAGATAATGCAGCGTGAGTCCAAGCAGCCCGGCAAGTCGTATATCGGCGATACCGGGACGGCCACGCCAGGTCTCCTACTCGGCGCTCCCGGAGTCGCAGCCGCAGCTTCGGGACTCGGTTGCATACATCCGCGGGCTTTTGACCGTCGACGTATCGGTGGTCGGACACGCCGATGCGACGGGCAGCGCGGCGGTCAATCGCACGCTCGCCCTGCAGCGCGCCCAGAACATCCAGCAGGCGCTTGTCGCCGCGGGCATCGATCCGCGCCTGTTGACGATCGCGTCCTACGGCTCCGGCAATCCGCTCGTTCCCACGCCGCAAGGCGTTCCCGAACCGCGCAACCGGCGCGTCGAGATCACCGTCCGCTGATCACGCCAGCGGCGACGGACGATCGGCGCGGCGAAACACCGGCAGCCGATCCAACGGCACGCCCGTCTCGCGCGTCACGCAGCCGCCGTCGTGGCGTATGCCGTCGAATAGATTGAGCCACCGGCCTTCGGGCAGCCAGAACTCGACCGCGCCGCCTGCGCGCACGATCGGCGCGACGAAGAGATCGGAGCCGAACATGTATTGCGTGTCGTAGCTCCAAGCCGGCCGCTCCCGCGGACAGGCGAGCGGCATCGCACGCATCACGGGAAGGCCGCTCTCACAGGAGTCAACGATCGTTCGCGCGATATAGGGCCGCAAGCGCTCGCGCAGCTTCAGCCAATGACGCGTGACGCGCTCGGCCTGCGCGCCGAAATGCCAGGGTTCGCGCAAGCCGACGCCATGGAACCTGAAATGCGAACAGAACACGGATTGCGCGACCCAGCGCAGATAGAGCTCCGCGTCGGGTTGCGGCCCGTAGAAGCCACCGACGTCGCTCGCCCAGCACGGCACGCCGCTCATGCCCCAGGAGAGTCCGCCGCGGACCGAAGCGGCGAAACCGCCCCAATCGGCCTGCGGATCGCCACCCCACTGGATCGGATAGCGCTGGCTGCCGATCCAGCCGTCGCGCGCCCAGACCATCGCGCCGCTGGCGCCGTAACGCTGCGTCGCTTCGTAGACGCAACGATTGTAGAGCAGCGGATAGACGTTGTGCAGCCGCGACCCGCTGTCGCCGTTATGCGCGACGCAATCATCGGGCACCTGCTCGCCGAAATCGGATTTGATCACGTCGACGCCGAGGCCGAACAACGCCGCATGCTGGTCGCGCCACCACGCATAGGCTTGGGGATGGGTGAAATCGACGATCCCCGAGGGCGGCAAGGGTGTGAGCACGTTGCCGAACGGCGAAGAGCCGGGCTTGACGTCCCACTCGAACACATACGGCGCGCCGTCGCGCCGCTTCAGCAGCCAGCCCTCTTGCGCGAGCATCGCGAAAAGCGGGCCGTCGACGGAAACGAGCGGATACTCCCAGCAGCAGATCTTGAAGTTCATCGCCTTGAGTTCGGCGATGGTGGCGCGCGCATCGCGAAACCGGGCCGGATCGAACTCGAAGCGAAACCGCGTCGGCGTGTCCTGCCATGCGCGCCCATCGAAGGTGATCACATCACAGGGAATGTCGCGGCGCCGGATCTCGCGCGCCGCCTCGAGCGCTTCATCGGGCGTGCAGTAATAGGCGCGGCTCAGCCAGACGCCCAGGCTCCATTCCGGCACATCGACGGGCTTGCCGGTCAGATCGTGGAGTTTCGCGATGATGGCCGCCGGCGTGTCGGCCGCGATCATGAACAGATCGAGCGCCTCGTCCTCGACCACCAGGCCATAGCTGCGATGCGACCATTGCCCAAAGCCGACGCCATGCAGGACACGGGCCGGCGTATGCACCAGGAGCCCCCAGCCACGCGGACTCCAGGCGAAGGGAATGTTCTTGTACGACGCCTCCGTATTGACGCCGAGCGCATCCTCGGCCCGGCTCACGATCAGTTCGCCGCGCTTGTCGAGCTTGCCGAATTTCTCGCCCAAGCCGTAGACCGGGTCGCCGTCATCGAGGGCGAAGGCGCAACCCCATCCTAGCTTGCCGCGTGCAAAGCCGGGCAGCCGCGTCCAGCCGCGGAAATGGATGTCCGTGATCGTTTCCAGGATCGCCTCGTCGCGGCGGAGCAGCCGGATCCGCAGCGGACTCTCGCGGATCTCGAGGGTGGCGCCGCCCGAACGGATCCGCCGCGTGCCGTCGGCGTCGCGATCGATCCGCGTCGGCTGCGCCGCGCCAGGAAGAGTCAGGAGGCCGTAATCCGGCAGTTTGCGATCACCGAAGCGCAGCCGGAACACCCCCGGCAGCGGCACTGAGACGTCGAAGCGATCGCCCGTATCCGTGACGAACGAATTTTCGCCATCGGCGGCGAGAGTCGCGATGCGCGTGAAGTCGGACCAGTCCACCGGCAAGCTCGCTCTCCTTCACAGCCCCCGAGACGCCGCGCGGCGCCGTTGCGTTGCACGGGCTGGTCGCAGTCTAGGCACGCCATCGCGCCTGTCCAGATCGGGTCGAGCCGCTTATGATCGTGTCGAAGCGATGCAGAGGATTCGAATGAAAACGCTGACGCATGTCCTGGCCGTCCTTACCCTGCTGAACTTGGGCGCCTGCGCCGAGGGCGGCCCCGGCGGATTGCTGCAAACACAGAATTCAGGCGATCCCCGCAGCCGTCTCGGCAACGATCAAGGCAGCGCGGCGCGCAGCGGCGGCGGCGCCACGGCGATGCTCGAGGCGATCGCAGGCGGCAGTGGCGATCTCGACGCCTTCGACTATCTCGAGGCCGGGCAAACGATCACGCTCGGGACCCGCGGCCAGGCGACGATCTCGTATTTCGAGACGTGCCGCGTCGAGCAGATCCGCGGCGGCGTGATCACGGTCGGCACGGCCGAGAGCCGCGTGGCCGGCGGTCAGGTCAATGCGCGCACCATGGCGTGCAAAGGCAATCGCCCGGTGATCCTCGCCTCGGCGCGCGAGGCCGGCGCCGGCGTGAACCGTGCTTTCCCGCCGACGCGCTGGATGGAGACCACCATCCGGAGCGCGCGTCCGATCTTCAAATGGCAGAGCACAGGCGGCAAGCAGGCGGTCTCCCGGCTGACGATCACCGACCTCGAACAGACTCCGGGGCGCGTGATCTGGAGCGGCGAGGCGCGCGGCTCCTATCTCGCCTATCCCACGACCGCACCGGGCTTCCGGACCGGCATGCCCTACGAGGTGAAGCTCGACGGCGGCGCCAGCGCCGTGTTCTCGATCGATCCGCAACTGGATATCGCCGACACGCCGACCAATCGTGTCGTCTTCCTCGCCCGCTGAAACCGGCTTCGCGGCGCGCCGCCGGATCGTCGAGCGCCGCCGGCGCCTGTTGCGCCGCTGGCGCGGCCGTGCGGTCTTCGCACTTGCCTTCGCCATCCTTGCCGGCGCCTTCGCCAGCTCTCCGGCCGCCGATTTCCTGCAACGCGCCGCGATCGACGGATTGTTCTTCGCGCGGCACACGTTGCTCGGACCGCTGTTCGCGGCCGGGACCTCCGATGTCGCGGTCGTCGTCATCGACGAGGAGACCTATCTGACGCCGCCCTTCGCGGATCGGCCGCGGGTCGCCTGGACGCCGCATGTCGCGAAGATCATCGAAGCCATCGATGCCGCGGGCCCACGCGTCATCGGCTACACCCTGGTCGACCCGACGAGCCTCGATCAGCCCGACCTCCTGCCGCGCTACGACCGGCCGCTGCTGCGCGCCTTCGCGCAGGCCGGCCGCGCCGGAAGGTTGGTGCTCGGCGAACTCCGCCTCAGCGGCGAGATGATTTCTCCCTATCGCGGTCAGCGCGTTGCGGTCGGTGGCGACGACAATCTCCGTCTGCTGAACCTGCAGGTCGACGACGACGAAGTCGTGCGGCAGCAGACGCGCAGTTTTCGCAACGAGAGCGGCGGCGACGAGCGCCTCTCCTTCGCCGTCGAACTCGCGAAGCGCGCGGGCGCGGAGATCCCGGCGCGCGACTATCTGATCAACTTCAACACCGGGCCGGCCGACCTGCCCGAATATTCATTTGCCGATCTGCTGGCCTGCGCGGAAGGCGAGAAGCGAGCGTTCTTCGAGAGCGCCTTCAAGGACAAGATCGTGATCATCGGCACGGCGCTCGATGTGGAGGATCGCCGCTACAGCGCGAAATGGCTGCTGCCGGAGCGCCCGGCTTCAGCACGGCAAATTCGCTGCATCCTTCCCGGCGACTCGTCGAGGTTCGATCCGCTGGTGGATCGGCGCACGATGCCGTCGGTGTTCATCAACGCCGCCGCGGTCAACACGCTGACCAAGGGGCTGACGCTGCGCATGCTCGGACCGCCAGCCAATTTCATCCTCGCCGCGCTGTCCGCCCTGCTGATCGCCCTCGTGTTCTTCGCCTTGCCGCCGCTCACCGGTGCCGGCGTCGGGCTGGCCAGCCTGGCGTTGCAGGCGGGCGCCGCCTTGCTCGCCTTCACGCGCGGAATCGTCGCGCCGATCGGGAGCCTGTTCGTCATCGCCGCGGCCGGGTTCGCGGTCGTCTACGCCTATCGCTTCATGATCGAGGATCGCGACCGTCGACGCATCGCGCATGCCTTCCAGCGCTATCTCTCCCCGACGCTGGTCGAGCGCCTGGCCGCCGATCCCTCGGCCTTGCGACTGGGCGGCGAGTCGCGTCGCGTGACCGTGATGTTCGCCGACATCGTCGGCTACACGGCCCTGACCGAGCGGCTCGCCGCGCATCCCGAACGTCTCGTCGAGATCGTCAATCGTTTTCTGTCGTTCGCGAACGAGACGATCGTGCGTCACGGCGGCTATGTCGACAAGTTCATCGGCGACGCCGTGATGGCCATGTGGGGCGCGCCGCTCGACGATCGCGACGCCGAACAACATGCCGTGGCCGCCGCCATCGATCTGCGCGACGGGCTCGCCGCCGTAAATCGCGAGGCAGGACTCGCCGCACTCGGCCTGCCGCCGCTGGGCATCCGTATCGGCATCAACTCGGGCGTCGCCATCGTCGGCAACATGGGCTCGATGACGCGGCTCAACTACACGGTGACCGGCGACGTCGTGAATCTGGCCGCGCGCCTCGAGAGTGCGAATACCGCCTATCGCACGCTCATCCTGATCGGCGAGGAGACGGCATCGCGTCTGCCCGACAGCTTCGTCCTGCGCGCGCTCGACCGCGTGATCGTCAAGGGCAAGACCCAGGCGATCCAGGTGTTCGACGTCATCGCGCGCGCCGAGCAGGTCGATGCCGCGACGCGCGAGCGGCTGGCGCGCTTCGCCACGGCGATGGCCACGCTCCTCGCACGCGACTTCAGGGGCGCAATTCTCGGCTTCACTGCTCTTGCCGCGACCGATCCGACGGCCGCGCTCTTCGCCGAGCGCGCCGCCGGCTATGCCGAGCTTCCCCCGCCCGTGGATTGGAGCGGTAGCTTTGCGCTCGACAAGAAGTAGACTGCGATCCGACCCTGGAGAGACGAGCCATGTCCCACACTGAACGCGTCGCACGCCGCGCTTTCCTCGCTGCCAGCGCCAGCGCCCTCGCTGCCCCGGCCCTGGCGCAGCCGAGTTTCGACACCCTGTTTCGATCGGGCGGCAACGTGCTGCGCTCCCTGTCGATGACGGAGCCGGACGAGGTCGCGCTCGGCAACGGACATTATCGCCCGCTGCTCTCGGAATCCGGCGGCGCTTACCCGAACCAGCGCGTCCAGGCCGCGATCCGGCGTTTCGCGGCGCCGCTCTTCGCCACCAGCGCGCGCAAGAATTTCGATTGGGAGATCACCGTCCTCGACGACAATTCGGTCAATGCCTGGGCGCTGCCGGCAGGCAAGCTCGCGGTCAACAAGGGGCTGCTGCGCTACGCCGCGAGCGAGAGCGAGCTCGCCGCCGTGATCGCGCACGAGATCGGCCATGCCGAGCTCAGCCATCATCTGCAGGCCATTCGACGCGACAATTTCACCCAGGCGATGACCGCAGCTGGACGCGACGTCGCTGTCTCGAGCCTGCGTGGTCCCGGCGGCGCGCTCACGGCCGTCGGCATCGATGCGCTGCGCGCGCCGATGCATAATCTGATCCGCACCGGCTACAATCGTGAGTCGGAGCGCGAGGCGGACATGCACATCCTCAGTGTCTTCCGCCGCACGGGTCACGACCCCGCCGGCGCGACCGGCTTCTTCCGCACCATGCTCGATCTCGTCCCCGTGGGCTCGGATGCGACCACGTCGCTGTTCAGCACGCATCCGGGCACACAGGCGCGCATCGCCGATCTGGAACGCGAGAGCGCAAGCATGGCGCGCGGCGGCGGCGGCAGCGCCACCGCGGCGGCATTCGCGGAGCTCAAGCAGAGCTTCCCGACGCGGCGCAACTACAAGGGCCAGCGCGCCTGAGGCGGGTCAGACGCGGCCCGATGCCTTGCCGACGAGGCGCGTGGTCGAATGCCCCTGCTCGAGATCGACCAGCACCACGCGGCCGCCCCAGCCCTGCACCTCGCGCGCACCGACGACCTTGTCGATCGTGTAGTCGGCGCCTTTGACGAGAAGATCGGGCCGCAGCTGCTGGATCAACGCCAGCGGCGTGTCTTCATCGAAGATCACCACCCCATCGACGCTGGCGAGCGAGGCGAGCACGGTCGCGCGTGAGGCTTCGTCCTGCAGCGGTCGATCCTTGCCCTTCAGCCGCTTGACCGATTCATCCGAATTCACGCCAACGACCAGCCGGTCGCAAGCGGCGCGCGCCTTGCGCAGCAGCGTCACGTGGCCGGGATGCAGCAGGTCGAAGACGCCGTTGGTGAAACCGACGCTGAGGCCATGACGGCGCCAGCGCTGGATCGTCTCCTGGCCCTGGGCAGCGGAGAAGATCTTGGCCTCCGAGGCGACATTCGCTTCATGCACGATCTCGCGCCGGAGCTCGTCGGGATAGACGACGGCGGTGCCCACCTTGCCGACGACGATGCCAGCGGCGACGTTCGCGAGCATGGCCGCAAGATCCATCTCCGCCCCCGTCGCCAGCGCGGCGGCAAACGTCGCCAGCACGGTATCGCCCGCGCCGGACACGTCGAACACCTCGCGCGCCGCGGTCGGCATCAACACGGTCTTTCCGGTCGGCCGGACCAATGCCACGCCGTCCTTGCCGCGGGTGCAGAGGATGGCCGTGAGCCCGAGCGCCCTGATCTGCTTGCGCGCCGCCTTCTCGATCTGCGCCACGGTGTCCGTCGGCATGCCCACCGCCAGCGCCAGCTCGTGCCGGTTAGGGGTCAGGATCGATGCGCCCTTGTAGCGGTTCCAATTCGTGCCTTTGGGATCGACGATGATCGGTTTGCGCGCCTTGAGCGCCGCCGCGATCGTCGTTCGCGTCGTGACCTCGCCCAGCACTCCCTTGCCGTAATCCGACAACACGAGCACATCGCAGTCGATCACGGCGTCGGCGATCAGACGGTCGATGTCGCCCGCCGTCTCGCCGTCGAGCTGCGCATTCGATTCCTGATCCGCGCGCAGGAGCTGATGCGAGTCGGCGACGAAGCGCGTCTTGATGGTCGTCGGCCGCGCCGGGTCGACGAGCAGATGCGGCTCCACCCGTTCGAGCTTGCCGACCAGTCCCATCACCTCGTACCCGGCCGGGTCCTTGCCGACGACGGAAACGAAGGCCGCATGCGCGCCGAGGCTGACGAGATTGCGCACGACATTGCCGGCGCCGCCGAGCATCGACTGTTCGCGTTCGACACGAAACACCGGGATCGGCGCCTCCGGACTGATGCGATCGACCCGTCCGTAGATGAAGCGATCGAGCATCACGTCGCCGACGCATAGGACGCGCGCCTTGGCGACGGCGTCGATCAGGCCTGCCAGCCGGACCGTCACCGCCGGCCCCGGGGAGCGAGATGTCGACGCGTACGAGATTGCATCATCGTGCTTGCCTGTCAGACCGCATGGTACTTGCGAAACCAGTCGACGAAGCGGGGAATGCCCTGGTCGATCGGCGTCTTGGGCACGAATCCCAGGTCACGCCGGCTGGCTTCGATGTCGGCGTAGGTTTCCTTGACGTCACCTGGCTGCATCGGCGCGAACTCGATGGTCGCCTTGCGGTTCGTCGCACGCTCGATCGTCGCGATGAAACGCATCAACGGCTCCGCCTGGTGGTTGCCGAGATTGTAGCGGCGATGCGGCGCCGTCGGCCCCGTTGGCGGCCGATCGAGGGCCGCGATCACGCCAGCGACGATGTCGTCGATGAAGGTGAAGTCGCGCTTCATGTCGCCGTCGTTGAATACCGTGATCGGTCGGTTCTCCATGATGGCGCGCGTGAAGATATAGGCGGACATGTCCGGCCGCCCCCAGGGTCCATAGACCGTGAAGAAGCGCAAGCCCGTCTGGGGCAGACCGTAGAGATGCGAATAGGAGTGGCTGATCAGCTCGTCCGCGGCCTTGGTGGCGGCGTAGAGCGACACCGGCGCATCGACCTTGTCGTCGATCGAGAACGGCAGCTTCGTATTGCCGCCATAGACGGAGGACGACGAGGCATAGACGAGATGCGCGATGCGGCCGTGACGGCGACACGCCTCCACGACGTTGAAATGGCCGATGAGATTGGCGCGGATGTAGTCGCCGGGGTGGTCGATCGAGTGACGCACGCCGGCCTGGGCGGCGAGATGCACGACGCGGTCCGCGCGCGACTCGGCGAGCGCACGCGCGAAGGCGCCATCCTCGGCGAGGTCGGCGCGGATCAACCTGAATCGCGCGCCGTGCTTCGCGAGCTCGGCGAGCCGCGCCTCCTTGAGCGCGGGATCGTAGTAGGCGTTGACGACATCGAACCCGACCACCTCCTCGCCACGCGCGATCAGGGCATGCGCCACGCTGTAACCGATGAAGCCGGCGGCGCCGGTGACGAGAATGGTCATGGGAATCTGCAACTCACGGCGCCGGGAAAAACCACATCAACGTACCAACGCGCGTGTTTACGGAAGCTTGATGGTTGCAAGGCGCCGCATGGCCATCAACCGCACCGTCGACAGCGACGCTCGAGGAACACGGTTTCCTCGTCCGCATCGAACATGGCGTGATCGAGGACGACACGCAGCGCCTTCGATACGTCGGGCAAACCGTATTGCCCGGCCATCTCCGCCAGCCAGGCGAACTGGTCGGATTCGAGCTCGAGCTTCTCGACGATCTTGTGCTTGCGCATGAATCCTCGCTGCCTCAGGCGCGCAGCGGCTCGAGGATCGAAACGTAGTTGGCGACGGCCGAACCTCCCATGTTGAACACGCCGGCGAGTCCGGGATTCTTGACCTGCATGGCGCCGGCCGCGCCCGTCGCCTGCATCGCCGCCATGATGTGCATCGACACGCCGGTCGCACCGATGGGATGGCCCTTGGCTTTGAGCCCGCCCGACGCGTTGACCGGCAGCTTGCCATCCTTCGCCGTGATGCCCTCGAGCGCTACGCGCCCGCCCTGCCCCGGCTTCGCGAGGCCCATCGCCTCGTATTGCAGGAGCTCCGCGATCGTGAAGCAGTCATGCGTCTCGACCAGACGCAGATCGTCGATGCTGGTGCCGGCCTGCGCATGCGCCTGGCGCCACGCCTCCGTGCAGCCTTCGAAGGCGATGATGTCGCGACGGCTCATCGGCAGGTAATCGTTGACGTGGGAGCGCGCACGGAAGGCAACGGCTTTCTTCAGGGCCAGCGCGGTCTCGACATCGGCGAGCACCAGCGCGGCGGCGCCGTCCGACACCAGGCTGCAATCGGTCCGCCGCAATGGGCCGGCGACGAGCGGATTCTTGTCGGAAACGGTCCGGCAGAATTCGTAGCCGAGATCCTTGCGCAGCTGCGCATAGGGGTTGTCGACGCCGTTGCGATGATTCTTGGCGGCGATCATCCCCATCGCGTCGGATTGGTCGCCATAGCGCTGGAAGTAGAGCTGCGCGATCTGGCCGAAGACGCCCACGAAGCTCATGCCGTCGCGGTCCTCCTCCTTGACGTAGCTCGCCTTCATGAGGATGCCGCCGATCTGGTCGCCGGGCGTCTCGGTCATCTTCTCGACGCCGACGACCAGGACGACCCGCGCGCGCTTCGCCTCGATGCGCATGATGCCATCATGGATCGCGGCCGTACCGGTGGCGCAGGCATTCTCGACGCGCGTCGCCGGCTTGAAGCGCAGCGCGTCGCTCGCCTGCAACACCAGCGATGCGACGAAATCCTGCTTCACGAAGCTACCGCCGAAATGGCCGATATAGATGGCGTCGACATCCTTCGGCGCGAGACCGGCATCGGCGATCGCCTGCGTCGCGACTTCCAGGACCAGCGCCTCGAGGTCGACGCCCTCGCGCTTGCCGAACTTGCCGTGCGCCCAACCGACGATACAAGCCGTCATGACGTTCCTCCGGGATTTCTAATTTGAGCCATGTCCGATCCTACACGAGCCGCCACGCGATCGGACCATCGGGAAATCCGACCACCCGGGTGCGGCCGACCGTGAGCGGCACCGGTGCGGCAGTCGCGAGCCGCGCCAAGGTGATGCGCTCCTCGTTTGGCGGCAGGCCATAGAATCCCGGCCCGGCCAGGCTCGCGAAACCCTCCAGACGATCGAGCGCGCCCTCCTCGTCGAAGACCTGCGCATAGACCTCCAGCGCCGTCGCGGCGCTGAAGACGCCGGCCGCGCCGCACGCGCATTCCTTCGCCTCCACGCTGTGCGGCGCCGAGTCGGTCCCGAGGAAGAATTTCGGCGATCCCGAAATGGCGGCGGCGCGCAGCGCCAGCCGATCCTCCTCGCGCTTCGCGATGGGCAGGCAATAGAGATGCGGCCGCACGCCGCCGCGGAAGATATCGGAGCGGTTGATGACGAGGTGATGCGGGGTGATCGTCGCCGCGACCCGTGCCGGCGCAGCGCGCACATACTCCGCCGCACGGCGCGTCGTGATGTGCTCGAGCACGATCTTGAGGCGCGGATGCGCCGCGACGAGTCCGTCGAGCACCTCTTCGACGAACACGCTCTCGCGGTCGAAGATGTCGACGCCTGGACGCGTGACCTCGCCATGCAGCAGCAGCGGCATGCCCAACCCGGCCATCATTTCGAACACATGCTCGAGCCGTCGCAGATCCGTCACCCCATGCGCCGAGTTCGTCGTTGCGTGCGCCGGATACAGCTTCGCTGCGGTGAAGACGCCATCGCGAAACCCGGCCTCGACGTCCGACGAGTCGGTGTCGTCGGTGAGGTAGACCGTCATCAATGGCGTGAACCGCACGCCGGCCGGCACGGCGGCAAGGATGCGCGTGCGATAGGCGCGCGCCGCGGCGGCCGTGGTGACCGGCGGCACGAGGTTGGGCATCACGATCGCGCGCGCGAACCGCGTGGCCGTCAGCGGCGTCACGGCCGCCAGCATGTCGCCGTCGCGCAGATGGACATGCCAGTCGTCGGGCCGGCGAAGCGTCACGCGATCGGTCATGGCTTCATCCCGTGGGAGTCGAATCGAGGCAATCGAGAATACCGCCGTCGGCCGCCAGGCCAAGAATGTGCCGGCGGTGCCACAGCGCGTAATAGAGCAGCGTCCAGGCAGCGAAGCCCTGACGCTTGCCGCCGCGCGTGAACAACCGCTCGACCGCGCCGGGGCGCATCAAGGCGACGATGCCCGGCTGGCGAGCGACGAGTGGACCGAGCCGTGCGCCATCCCCGAGAATCCATTGCGCCACGGGAACGGTGAAGCCGCGCTTGCGCGTGAAGGGCTCGGCCGCCGGCAGTTTGCTCGCGAGCCAACGCCGCAGCACCCATTTGCCAAGGCCATCGCGCACTTTGAGGCTGTCGGGCAGGCGAAACACCGCGGCGGCGACTTCCGGGTCGAGGAACGGCGTGCGGCCTTCGACGCCATGCGCCATCAGGCAGCGATCGAGCTTGGTCAGCAGGTCGTTGGGCAGCCAGTCGGCGCAATCCAACGCCTGCGCCGCCTGCAGCCGGGAGCGGCCGCCCGCGCGCGCGGCGACATCCGCGGCCTCCAAGCCGTCGCGCCAGCCACGGCTGGGCTCGCGCAGCAATTCGAGAGTCTCGAGGTTGCCGCGCCGGCGCATCGCCCGCCCGCCGAGCCACCACGGCCGCATCACCGCACGATAGCGGCCATAGCCGCCGAACAATTCGTCGCCGCCTTCTCCCGACAGCACGACCTTGAGTCCCGCCTTGCGCGCCGCGCGGGCGAGGTGCCAGGTCGGAATGATCGCGTAGTCGGCCGCAGGGTCGTCCATCGCCGCCGCGATCGCAGGCAGCGTGGCGAAGAAATCATCCGAAGAGACCGCGACTTCCTCGAGCTCGGCGCCACAGGCCTGGGCCACCGCGCGCGCGGCGGCGCGCTCGTCATGCGTCTCGGCATCGGGAAAGAACGCGGTGAAGCTGCGCACCGGACGTTCGTTGAGTTGCGCCATGAGCGCGAGCACGACCGATGAATCGATGCCACCGGACAGGAACATCCCGTAGGGCACATCGGAGCGTTGATGCACGCGCACCGATTCCGTGATCGCCGCTTCGAGCGCGGCCAGCGCGCCCGCTTCAGTCTGCTCCGTCGGGGCGCCCTGGGGCAGAGCCTCGCGGCGGCGGCGGTCCACGATTCGGCCACCGGAGATCACGATGGTCTCGCCCGGCAGCACACGCTGGATGCCCTTGAAGATCGTCTCGCGGCGCGTGGTGAACTGCAGCTCCAGGAGTTCGCCCAGCGCCGTCGGGTCGATTTCGCGCGCCGCGAACTCGCCGGCCAGCAGCGCCTGCGGCTCGGAGGCGAAGGCGACGCCGTCGCTGCGCTCGGTGTAGTAGAGCGGCTTGATGCCGAAGGGATCGCGCGACAGCATCACGCGCCCCTCGCGCGGATCATGGATCGCCATGGCCCACATGCCGCGCAGCGTCTCGTTGAACGCCAGCCCATCGCGACGATAGAGGATGAGCGGCGGCTCGCAATCGGACTGGGTCGTGAAGCGCGTGCCCGGCAGCGCAGCGCGCAGCTCGAGATAATTGTAGATCTCGCCATTGGCGATCAGCGCCGCGCCTTCGGGTTCGAAGATCGGCTGGACGCCGGTCGCGAGATCGATGATCGCCAGCCGGTTATGCGTCATCGCGACATTGCCGTTGTGATACTCCCGCATTCCATCGGGACCGCGATGCGCCAGCGCCGCGCCCATCGCGGCCACCTGGCGCAACGGCGGCGCCTGCCGGCCGATCGCCATCATGCCGGAGATGCCGCACATCAGGGATGCTCCATGCCGCGCGCGCGCGCGGTGATGTCGGCGAAGAAATCGAGATAACGCTTCACAACGGCCGCCTCTGTGAACTCGGCTTCATAGGCGGCCCGCCCCGCCGCGGCAAGCGCGGCGCCTTGCGCAGGGTCGCCCGCAAGCCTGGCGATCGCCGCCGCCAACGCCGTGACATCGTCGACGGGAACGAGCAGCCCCGTCTCCATGTGACGGATGAGCTGGCTCGGCCCCGCGCTGGTGGCCGCGATGACCGGGCGGCGATGGGCCCAGGCCTCGATGACCACATTGCCGAGCGGTTCGTGGCGCGATGGGCAGACCAGCAGATCGGCCGCCGCCAGCAGCGCACCGATGTCCTGCCGCCAGCCGAGGAACCGGACTCTCGCTTCCACACCCGATGCGCGTGCCTGCGCGCGCAACGCGTCCTCGAGCGGGCCCTCGCCTGCGATCCACACCTGCAGATCGGGCAGCGCGGCGGCGGCGGCGATCAGGACGTCGAACGCCTTGTTCGCGTGCAGCCGACCCAACGCCAACGCGACCGGCTGATCGATGCGCGCCCCCAGGCTGGCGCGATCGATCGCCACGGCGGGCGCCGCGTCGACGAAGTTCGGCAGGTAGACGGCGCGCGACGCGGGCCAACCGCTGCGCACGAGATAGTCGCGCAGGTCAGGCGTATTGCCGATCAGCCAATCGCAGCGGCGATAGTATTTGAGATCGTAATAGCCGCCGAGCCGCCCGACCGCGACGTAGCGCGCACGCGGCAACAGCCAGCGCGGCGGCAGCGCGCCGCAGGCGCGATTCATCCAGCCCAACACGATTTCGGGATCGAACGCGTCGAGTTCACGCGCGAAGCCGATGCGGGACGGAAGATCGAGCGGCCCGCCGAATCGCAGCTGCGTGACCGCGACCCCGCCGCGCGTGAGCAGCTGCGCACGCGCGGCGTCACGCCGGATCGCGACGCGTTGATTGACGCCCGCGCGCGCGAAGGCGAGCGCCAGGCGCTCGAAGAACGCCTCCGCCCCGCCCAGTCGGGCGCCGGCCATCGCTTGAAATATGCGCAACCCGTTTGCCATCGATTCCGCGCGAAGCTGTGCCCCATCGACGCCGCGCGGACAAGCATCTCGCCGATTGACGCGCGCGCCGCCGCGCGCGACATGTCGCGGACGCAGCATGAACCCGCTTTCCGCTCGCCCCAGCGTCGTCGTCATTCAGGCCCTACCGGGGCTCGGAGACGCGCTCTGGCATCTCGGCGCCTGCCGCGCCATCGCCGCTGCGAGTCCGGGTGGCGTCATCGCCCTGGCGTCACCCGTCCGCACCCAGTCGCGCCAGATCTTCGCCGCCGAGCCTTGGCTGGGAGCGGCCGTCGATCTGGTTCGCGGCGCGCGCGGTGCGCTGAGCCTGGCGCGCTCCTTGCGGACCCAGCACTTCGAGCGCGCGGTCATCCTGCATCACAGCCCGAGCATCGCCTTCGCCACCTGGGCGGCCGGCGTGAATCGGCGCGCGGGGTTCGGACTCGGCGCGCAGCGTATCTGGCTCAACGATGGCGCGGCCCTCCCCAGCCGGCTGGCCAACGCCCATCAGATCGAACGCTGCGGCGCCTTGCTCGAGAGCCTCGGCATCGCGCAAGCCGCCAGCGAGCCCGATCTGGCGCTGCCCGATGGCGCACGCGAGCGCGTCGCACGCCGCTTCGACACGCTGCACGGTCCGTGGTTGGTTCTCGCGATCGGCGGCTCCGAGGCTTTCAAGCGCTGGCCCGAGGGACGCTTTGCCCAGCTCATCGAGCGAGCCGAGGTGCAACGCTTTCCCAACATCTTTCTGCTCGGCGGCGCAGGCGACGCCGACTCGGGCGCGCGCATCCGCGCCGCGACGCGACGGCAGGGCGTCATACCCGTCTTCGATCTGCCGATCGCCGATAGCACGGCGCTGATCGCGCGTGCAGGCCTGCTCATCGGGAACGATTCGGGGCTGATGAATCTCAGCCTGGCCGTGGGCACGCCCGCCATCGGCCTGTTCGGCGCGACGCCGCCGCTGTGGCACGATGCGAAGCTGCACGCCGTCACGCCACCGGGCGGTCCGGCGACAGGCGGCATGGACGCGATCAGCGTGGAGGCCGTCGTCGCCGCGCTCAATGCGCGCGCATGAGAAGACTGCGCGACGCCGCCTCGACGGCATCGAGGTCGAGCGACGCCATCAAGGCGCCGGGTCCGAGTTCGCCGCGCTGCGCACGCGCCTTCAGCTCGGACACCGGCTCCGGCGTGCGCAGAAACGCGGCCTTCTCCCCCCACGGCCGATAGCGCTGATCCGAGCTCGGCCCGAATAATCCCAGCGTCGGCGCGCCCGCAGCAGCCGCAAGATGCATCAACCCGGAATCGTTGCCGACATAGAGCCGCGCCCGCGCCAGGCAGGCCGCCACGACAAGCAGATCCTCGCCTAGCGTCAGATCGATCAGATCACCCGGCGCAATCGCCTGCAGCAGCGGCGCAATCTGGTCGCGTTCGTTGGGCGCCGCGGCCACCAGCACGCGGCCGCCGGCGAGCGGCGCCCCCGGTGCCGTCAGACGTCCGACCAGCGCGACGTAGCGGTCGATCGGCCAGGTCTTCGCCGGCCAATTCGCCGCGGGTCCGATCGCCAGCATCGGCCGGTCATCCGGCACAAGACGCGAGGCTGCGCTGCGATGCGCATCGGACAGCCAGAGCCTCGGCGCCGGCGGCGCGACGCTCGCGAGGCGTCCGAGTTCCTCGACGCGATGCAGCTGAGGATGCGCGCCGCGATCCACCAGCGCAGTCTTGCGCCACAGGAAATTCGTCAGCAACGAGCCGCGCAGATCGACCGCAACGTCCCACCGCGTCGTCGCCACCGCGCCCCACAGCGCGAACCAATGTCCGGCGAGCTTGCGCTTGTTCAAGACGATCACGCGCTCCAACCCCGGAACTTCCGCGAAGAGCGAGCGCGCCGGCGCGCCGCACGCGATCGTCACGCGCGCATCGGCATTGCGATCGAGCAAAAGCGCGAGCAGACCGGTCGACAGCACCGCGTCGCCGATCCGCGTCGCCGTGACGAAAAGGAGATTCAAGATCGCACGCGCTCAGCGCGCGAAATCTTCGAACTCGGCAGCGGCGATCGCCCAAATCCGCCCATTGCGCACCTCACGGCATTTCGCGCTCATGCGGTCGAACACCGTGCGATCCTTCAGCAGCTCGATCGCGGCATTGGCGAATTGGGTTTCGGTCGTCGTCATCATCGCCGTCTCGCCGTCGATGATGCGCGCGGCGAGCACCGGCGCCGTCGGACGCAGGACCGCGGGCAGACCGAGGGCTTGGCTCTCAGCCAGGGTGAAGCCGTAGATCTCGTTCGGCATTCCCGGATAGAGGAAAGCGCGCGCCGCGCGATAGGCCTCGGCCATCCCCGAATCACCCTGCGGGCGCAACACGAGAATGCCGCGATCGCGCGCGGCCTGGACGAGATCGACCAGCGGCTTCACGCCAGCCGGAACATCGCTGCCGAGAATTCCGCGATTGAGAAGCGCCGAGTACACGTGCAGTTCCGCATTCGGGACCGCCGGGCGGATCCGGTCGATCCACAACGTCAGCAGCCAGCCAAGCCCGGCCTGGGGATGCGCGACCGTCACGGCGCGCGGCGGGTCGTAGACTCGCATCGCTTCGTCATCGAGGTAGTTCGACGCCAGACCAGGCTGGAACACCCGCGCTTCGAGCTGCAGCTTGTTGCTCCAGCGTGCGAGATGAGGGGCCGAGTAGAACAGCACCAAGGGGCGATGCTTCTCGAGCAGCGCCTGGTTCTCGGCGGTGTCGAGATCATCGGGATCCCCGGCGCACCAGAGGATGCGACGGGTCGCCGTGGTCACGAAGTCGAGCAGCCGAGGATGACGCATCGCGACGAGCACCTCGGCATCGGCGGGGCGTTCGGTGTCGAACGGCTCCCATTTCGCGCCGTCGACCTGCAGACCGTAGGTCGTGCGATTGAAGACGGTGACTTCGTGGCTGCGCTGCGCCAACGGCGATGGCAGCAGCGCGAATGCCTTCTCCGGCCCTCCCATCGGTTGGCTCGAGGGGCTGTAGCCGTCAAAGGCGAACGAGTCGTCGACGAAAAGAAAACGCATGGTTGGCCGGGTTTATAGGGTTCGGGCCCGGCCTTGCCAAGCCAACGCGCAAGCCCTAGGACAGCGAACGTCATGACCCCCTCCACGCGCAGCCGATGAACGAGGCTCGGATAACGGTCCTGGAGTCGCGTGCCGTGCTCGCCATCAGCGGCGAAGACCGGCGCGTCTTCCTGCAGGGCCTGATCTCCAACGACATCAACAAGGCGACGGAAAGCCAGGCGATCCACGCCGCCTTCCTGACGGCGCAGGGGCGCTTCCTGCATGAGTTCTTTGCGGTTGAGAGTGCGGCGCGGCTGCTGCTCGACACCGAGGCGGCGCGACTCGAGGATCTGCGCAAGCGGCTCGCCGCCTACAAGCTGCGCGCCAAGGTCGCGCTGACCTCGCTCGGCGATGACATGATCGTCGTCGCCGCCTTCGGTGCCGGCAGTGCCGCTTCATTCGGCCTGCAGCCGATGGCAGGTGCGGCCGCGCCCCATCTGTGCGGCGTCGCCTTCGTCGATCCGCGACTGGCGGCAATGGGCGTGCGCCTGCTCCTGCCGCGCGCCGCCCTCTCCGACCTGACCGCGTTGGGCTCCACGCCCGCCAGCTTCGCCGACTACGATTCTTGGCGCCTGTCGCACGGCGTACCCGATGGCAGCCGCGATCTCGAGATCGAGCGCGCACTGCTGCTGGAGAACGGGTTCGACGAACTCAACGGCGTCGATTGGAAGAAGGGCTGCTATGTCGGGCAAGAAGTCACCGCCCGCATGAAGTATCGCGCCCTGGTGAAACGCCAACTGACGCTGGTGCGGATCGACGGGCCGACTCCGGCTCCCGGGACCACGATCATGTTCAACGACGCCAAAGCCGGCGAGATGCGCAGTGCGGCGCAGGATCAAGGGCTGGCCCTAATGCACGTCGATCGCCTCGCCGAGATCGCTCAGGGCGGTGGCCAGCTCGTCGCCGGCGAGGCGCGCCTCACGGTGGTGACGCCGAACGGGCGCGGGCGCGAACGAGGCTAACGATCAGTTAACATCCGCAGCCGCATTCTCCGCCCGATTCGATGAGCGGAGAGAGGCGTTGCATCACGACAGTGGAGCCATCATGAGCGCGAACATGATGCGGCCTTCGCTCGGCCTGCGCACATGGCTGTTCGCCACTACGCTGGGGCTGAGCGCTTTCCTGCTCTTCGCCGTCCAGCCGATGTTCGCGCGCCTCGCCCTGCCGCTCCTGGGTGGCGCTCCCGCGGTCTGGAACACGGCGATGGCCTTCTTCCAGGTCGCGCTGCTCGCCGGCTATGTCTGGGCGCATGGCGTGGCCGCGCGCATGCCGCGCGCCGTGCAACGCATCGCGCAACCCGTCGCCTTGGCAATCGGCGTGATCAGCCTGCCGCTCGCCCTGCCGGTGGACCTGACCCCGCCCGGCGACGGCTCGCCGATCATCTGGCTGCTCGGCCTGCTAGCGATCAGCGTCGGACTGCCATTCGTCGTTCTCGCCGGCAACGCACCCTTGCTGCAGAGCTGGTTCGGCCATGGCGCCGCGGGCGATGCGCATGATCCGTATTTTCTCTATGCGGCCAGCAATGTCGGCAGCGTGAGCGCGCTACTTGCGTATCCCACTCTGATCGAGCCCACGCTCGATCTCGGCCAGCAATCGACGGCCTGGGCTGGGGCGTATCTCCTCCTGATAGGGTTGGTGAGCTTGTGCGCGATCGCCACACGAGGCGGAGCAGCGCCAGCGGCGGCGGCCAACGCGCACCCGAGTTCCGACGCCCCGAGCGTCGGGCAATGGCTGCGATGGATCCTCCTCGCGGCCGTGCCGTCCGCCCTGCTCCTCGGCGTCACCGGCCACATCACGACCGATATCGCCGCGCTACCGCTGCTCTGGATCCTGCCGCTCACGCTCTATCTGCTGACCTTCGTGATCGCCTTCGCGCGGAGCCCGCTGATCCCTCAGGCCTGGATCGAGCGTATCGCGCCCTTCGCGGTCGTCGCGTTGGTGATCGCGCTGTGGCTCCCCGGCGCGAAGCTCGTCGCCCTGGCCATCCACATCGGCGGATTCTTCATACTCGCATTGCTCTGCCACGGCGCCCTGGTGCGCGCGCGGCCGGCCAGCGCGTATCTGACGTCTTTCTACATCTGCCTCGCCGCAGGTGGCGCGCTCGGCGGCACGATCGTCGCGCTGGCGGCGCCGCTGATCTTCGACGACATCCACGAGTATCCGATCGCGATCGCCGCCGCCTGCCTCGCCGCCGGGTGGCGCCCGACGGCGCGCATGCCGCGGTGGCCGGACCTCTGGTGGCCCGCCTGCGCCCTGCTCGTCTTCGTCGGTCTGCGGCACGTCGTCGAGCCGAGCGGCAGCGACGCCCAGGCCCTGGTCGGCATCGCGATCGTCATCGGCGGCGCGCTCCTTGTCTTTGCTTCGCGCACGCGCCCCTGGCGGTATGCCCTCACCGTCGCCGTTAGCGTGCTCGCTTCCCCGGTCGCCAGCACGCTCGAGCCGCTCTTCCAGGAGCGCAGCTTCTTCGGCGTCTTCCGCGTTTCCGACGATCACGCGCAGCGCATGCGGCGTTTCTGGCACGGCACGACGATGCACGGCGCCCAGTCTCTCGAGCCATCGCGCCGGCAAGAGCCGCTCGCCTATTACGACGCCGCCGGACCGATCGGTCAGCTCCATCGCGTCTATGCGACACGCCTCGCCAACGCCGAGATCGGCACCATCGGACTCGGGATCGGTTCGCTCGCTTGCTACGCCAAGCCCGGGCAGCGTTGGACGTACTTCGAGATCGACCCGCTGGTGGTGCGCATCGCGCGCGACCGCGCGCTCTTCACCCTGCTCACGGATTGCGCGCCTCAGGCGCGGGTGGTGATCGGCGACGGCAGATTGACGCTGCGGCAGATTCCGGCGGGCAATTTCGACCTGCTGATCGTCGACGCCTTCAGCTCCGACAGCGTGCCGATGCATCTGCTCACGCGCGAAGCGCTTTCCCTGTTCGCCTCGCGCCTCGCGCCGGGCGGGATGCTCGCGATGAACATTTCAAATCGCTATCTCCTGCTGGAGCCCGTCATCGCTGCCACCGCGTCGGCCGAAGGCTTGGCCGGGCGCGCGCAGCTTTTCCGGAAACCGAGGATCGGCGCGAACGAGAGTCCGAGCGCGTCGCATTGGATCGTGCTCGCGCGCGACGAGACGACGCTCGCGGCGCTTGATGGCGGCGCGTGGCGCCCGATCGTCGCGGATGGCCGCACGCGGCCTTGGACCGACGCTTACGCCAATATCCTCTCGGCCTTGCGTTGATCAGCGCCGCTTCGGCGGCTTGCCCTTGGGCTTCGCACGCGGCCTCGGCTTGGCCGGTTTCGATTGCTTGGCGGCGGGCGTCTTGGGGGAAGGCTTCCTCTTGGCAGGCGGCTTCGCCAGCTTCACCGGGCCGCGCGTCGCCGTCTTGCCGACCGAGACGCGCGCGGCTGCGGAGCGTCGACCGGCGGCCAGGAGGACGCGTTGATGACGATCGCCGCTCGCGGCGCGCGACGACGCATGCTTGTGGATCTGCTGCCGGTCCGGCGCGGCGAGCGCGGCCTGCGCCGCCGCCAGCCGAGCGATCGGCACGCGATAGGGTGAGCATGAGACGTAGTCGAGACCGGCACGCGCGCAGAAGCGGATCGACGCCGGATCGCCGCCATGCTCGCCGCAGATGCCGAGCTTGATGCCGGCGCGCGTGGCGCGGCCGCGCTCGACGGCGATCTTCACCAGCTCACCCACGCCCTCCTGATCGAGGCTCACGAAGGGATCGACGCTGATCAGCTTCGCGTTCTCATAGGCATCGAGGAAGGCGCCGGCATCGTCGCGGCTGAGTCCGAACGTCGTCTGGGTCAGATCGTTGGTGCCGAAGGAGAAGAACTCCGCGGTTTCCGCGATCTCGCCGGCGCGCAGCGCGGCGCGCGGCAGCTCGATCATCGTGCCGAGCTGATAGGCGACGTCGATGCCCGTGGAGTCCATGATCGCCGCATGCTCCTTGGCGACGAGGTCGCGCATGAGGTCGAGTTCACGCTTCATCGCGACCAGCGGGATCATCACTTCGACCAGCGGCGCCTTGCCGCCGGATTTCAGTACGTCCATCGCGGCGCCAAAGATGGCGCGCGCCTGCATGGCATAGATCTCGGGATAGGTCACCGCCAGACGGACACCGCGGTGACCCAGCATCGGGTTGAACTCGTGCAGCCGCTGTGCGCGCGCCTTCACGCTTGCGACGTCCTTGCCGGTCAGGTGCGCCAGCTCGATGAAATCCTCCTCGCGCTGCGGCAGGAACTCGTGCAGCGGCGGGTCGAGCAGGCGGATCGTCACGGGCAGTCCGGCCATGATGCCGAACAGCTCGGCAAAATCGCGCCGCTGCATCGGTTCGATCTTCGCCAGCGCGCGGGCCCGGCCCGGGCCGTCCTCGGCCATGATCATCTCGCGCACCGCGAGGATGCGCTCGGGATCGAAGAACATGTGTTCGGTGCGGCAGAGGCCGATGCCTTCGGCGCCGAAGCCGAGCGCGGTGCGCGCATCGAGCGGCGTCTCCGCGTTGGTGCGGACCTTGAGCTTGCGAAACCCGTCCGCCCATTTCATCAGCGTCGCGAACTCGGCGGAGAGCTGCGGCTGGATGGTCGGCACCTCACCGACGAAGACCTCGCCGGTCGCGCCATCGAGGGTGATCTTGTCACCCGCCTTCACGAGCTTCTCGCGCATGGTCATGTGACCGGCGGCGTAGTCGATGCGAATCTCGCCGGCGCCGGCGACGCAGGGCCGGCCCATGCCGCGCGCGACGACGGCCGCATGGCTGGTCATGCCGCCCCGGGTCGTCAGGATCCCGGTCGCCGCATGCATGCCGTGAATGTCCTCGGGCGAGGTCTCGACGCGCACGAGCACGACGGCCTCGCCCGCCTTCGCCCGCGTCTCGGCTTCGTCCGCCGAGAACACCACCGCGCCGGAAGCCGCGCCGGGCGACGCCGGCAGGCCGCGCGCGAACTGAACCCGCGGCGCCTTGGGATCGAGCGTGGGATGCAGGAGCTGATCGAGCGCCTGCGGGTCGACGCGATTCACCGCCGTCGCCTCGTCGATGAGTCCTTCGCCGACCATCTCGACGGCGATACGCAAGGCCGCTGCCGCCGTGCGCTTGCCGTTGCGCGTCTGCAGCATGAACAGCTTGCCGCGTTCGACGGTGAACTCGATGTCCTGCATGTCGCGGTAATGCCGCTCCAACCGCGCGCGCACATCGACGAGCTGCGCGAAGACGGCAGGCATGACCTCTTCCATCGCCGGCATCTTGGAGCGCTGCTTCTGCTTGCCCTGCAGCGTGAGCTGCTGCGGCGTGCGGATGCCGGCGACGACGTCCTCGCCTTGCGCGTTCACGAGGTATTCGCCGTAGAAGAGATTCTCGCCGGTCGACGGATCGCGCGTGAAGGCGACGCCGGTCGCGCAATCGGCGCCCATGTTGCCGAACACCATCGCCTGCACGTTGACGGCCGTGCCCCAATCCGCGGGGATGCCGTTCAGCCGGCGATAGGTGATCGCGCGCTGGTTCATCCAGCTCGAGAACACGGCGCCGATGGCGCCCCAGAGCTGCTCGCGCGGGTCCTGGGGGAACGGCTTGCCGAGCTCACGCTCGACGATCTCCTTGTAGCGGTCGACCAGGATCTTCCAGTTCTCGGCGTCGAGATCGGTGTCGAGGCTGGCGCCGACTTCGTCCTTGATCTGCTCCAGCGCTTCCTCGAAATGATGGTGATCGATGTCGAGCACGACATTGCCGTACATCTGGATGAAACGGCGATAGCTGTCCCAGGCGAAGCGTGGATTGTTGGACGACGCCACGAGGCCTTCGACGGAAGCGTCGTTGAGGCCGAGATTGAGGACGGTATCCATCATGCCCGGCATCGAGGCGCGGGCGCCGGAGCGCACCGAGACGAGCAGCGTGTTGGTCTTGGCGCCGAACTTGCGCCCGACGATGCGTTCGATCTCGGCGATCGCGGCCTTGGCCTGGCTCTCGAGATCGGCCGGGTACTTGCGGCCATTGGCGTAGAAATGCGTGCAGATTTCGGTCGTGATGGTGAAGCCGGGCGGCACGGGCAGGCCGAGATTGCTCATCTCCGCCAGATTGGCGCCCTTGCCGCCGAGCAGGTTGCGCATGTCCGCGCGCCCTTCGGCACGACCGTCGCCGAAGCTATAGACAAATTTCGCCATGACTATTCCTGTCAGCCTTCGATGCGCGAAAAATCCGCCACGCGGCCGAGCGTCGCGCGGATGCGCGAGAGCAGGCGCAGGCGGTTGATCCGCAATTTGTGGTCAGAATCATTAACGGTCACTTTATCGAAGAACGCGTCGACCGGATCGCGCAGCCGGGCCAGCGCCGCCATCACCGCGGCGAAATCTTCTCGTGCGATGGCCAGATCCACGACCGGACCGACGCTGTCGAGCGCCGCATGCAACGCCAGCTCCTCAGGGAGCACCAGATCGCCCGCCGCCACGGCGCCGTCATAGCTCGTCTTGTCCTTCTTCTCTTCGATCGCGACGATGTTGGCGCCGCGCCGGAACGCGACGAGCAGATTGGCGCCATCCTCGCCGCCCAGGAACGCCTTGAGCGCGTCGACGCGTAGCAGCAGCCGTACGAGATCATCCTCGTCGCCTCGCGCGAACACCGCATCGACGAGATCGTGGCGCACGCCCTGTTCCTTCAGCGCGACCTTGAGCCGATCGGCGAAGAAGGCGATGAGATCGGCGACCGGCGCCTTGCCGGCAACGGCGGCGCCGAGTTGGTCGACATAGAGCCGATGCGACTTCGCGAAGATCGTGCCGAGCGAGAGGCGAAGCTTGTTCTCGACGATCAGTCGGATGACGCCCAGCGCAGCGCGGCGCAGCGCGAAGGGATCCTTCGATCCCGTGGGCTTCTCGCCGATGGCAAAGAAGCCGACGAGCGTATCGAGCTTGTCGGCCAGCGCCACGGCAACCGAAACCGGCGCCGAGGGGCAGCGATCGTTCGGTCCGAGCGGCGAGTAATGCTCCCGCACCGCTTCCGCGACGGCCGAGGTCTCACCATCGGCGCGCGCGTAGTAGCGCCCCATGATGCCCTGGAGTTCCGGAAACTCGCCGACCATGCCGGTCGAGAGATCCGCCTTGGCAAGCAGCGCGGCGCGCGCAGCATCCCGGCAGCCCGGGATCATCGGCTCGAGGTCGGCGACAAACGCCTGCAACCGCACGGCCTTGTCCTCCATCGTGCCGAGCTTGGCGTAAAACGTTCGCTCCTCGAGCGCGGGCACACGGGAATCGAGCCGCGCCTTGCGGTCCTGGTCCCAGAAGAATTTGGCGTCCGACAGCCGCGCGCGCAGCACGCGCTCATTGCCGGTGACGATGTTGGCCGTGCCGCTGGCGTCGGTCTTCATGTTGGCGACGACGACGAAGCGCGGCGCCGCAGTCCCGTCCGTGTTCAGCAAAGTGAAATAACGCTGATGCGTGCGCATCGACGTCGAGAGCACCTCGCCCGGTAGATCCATGAACGCCGCATCGATCGTACCGACATGGGCCACCGGCCATTCGACCAGGCCCGTGACTTCGTCGAGCAGTCCGGGATCGTCCTTGAGCATCAGCCCCGCGCCGGCCGCGGCCGCCTTCGCCTGACGCTCGATCTCGGTACGTCGTGCGACCGGGTCCAGCATCACGAAGGCTGCGCGCAGCTTGTCGCGATAATCGGCAAAGCCCGTCACGCCGAAGCGCGAAGGCGCCAGGAAACGATGGCCAACCGTCGTCGCGCCCAAGCCAAGCGTCGCACCGCCGAGATCGATGTCGCCACGCAGCGCCGCACCGTCGAACAGACCAACCAAGCTCTGCAGCGGGCGAACCCAGCTCTGACGATACGCGTTCCAGCGCATCGATCTCGGCCACGGGAACTGCCGGATGGCCTGAGAGATCGCATCGCTTGCCGCCTGGGCCGTCGCGCGCCCCGCGATCTTCTGAACGAAGACCCAGGACTCGCTCTTGCCGTCGCTGCGCTTCTCGCAATCCGCCAGCGTGCGATCGCCGCCGAGTTTGCGCAGAAAGCCTTGCACCGCCTGGTCCGGCGCACCGACGCGCGGGCCTTTGACCTCCTCGACGCGATCGGGTGTCGAATTCGGCAACCCGTCGATCACCAGCGCGAGTCGACGCGGCGTGGCGAAAGCCTCCGCGCGGCTCCAGCTCAGCCCCGCCACCTTCAAGCCCTCGGTGACCAGACGTTTGAGATCCTCCGCCGCGCGCGCCTGCATGCGCGCCGGGATTTCTTCCGAGAGGAGTTCGATCAGCAGCTCAGCCATGGCGTACCTCCTGTCCCCTCCTGTTCGCGCAGCGAATAGGAGGGGTGGCGGCGCGCGTCAGCGCACTGACGGGGAGGTATTGCGGGACCTCCGTGGGATTGACCTCTTCGCGTTCAAGGAACCTCCCCGGCCGCTGCGCGGCCACCCCTACCGCTGCGCGGCAGGAGGGGATGGGCGCGATGGTCCTCACGATTGACTCCTGAGCCATTGCTCGCAGCAGGCTTTCGCCAGCGCGCGCACGCGGCCGATATAGGCTTGGCGCTCGGCGACCGAGATCGCGCCGCGCGCGTCGAGCAGGTTGAAGCGATGGCTCGCCTTGATGCATTGATCATAGGCCGGCAGGGCGAGCTGCTGATCCAGCAGCGCCGCGCATTCCTTCTCGGCGTCCTTGAAGTGCTGCAGAAGCATCGCGACGTCGGCATGTTCGAAATTATGCTTCGAGTATTCGATCTCCGCCTGGTGGAAGACCTCGCGATAGAGGATCGGCGTGGGGCTGTCGGGATCGTTGAACGGCAGGTCGTATACGCTCTTCTTGTCGAAGAGATACATCGCCAGCCGCTCCAGCCCGTAGGTCAGTTCGACGGCGACGGGATCGCATTCGATGCCGCCGACCTGCTGGAAATACGTGTACTGCGTGACTTCCATGCCGTCGCACCAGACTTCCCAGCCGAGCCCCCAGGCGCCGAGCGTGGGGCTTTCCCAATCATCCTCGACGAAGCGGATGTCGTGCTGCAACGGATCGATGCCGATGGCACGCAAGGAGCCGAGATAGAGTTCCTGCGCATCCGCCGGCGACGGCTTCATGATCACCTGGAACTGGTAGTAGTGCTGCAGCCGGTTCGGGTTCTCGCCGTAGCGGCCATCGGCCGGGCGCCGCGACGGCTGCACATAGGCCGCGTTCCAGGGCTTGGGTCCAAGCGCGCGCAGGGTCGTCGCGGGATGGAAGGTGCCCGCGCCGACTTCCATGTCGTAGGGCTGGAGGATCACGCAGCCTTGCGCCGCCCAGTAATTCTGGAGCGTCAAGATCAGGCCCTGAAACGATTTCGGCTTGGTCACGGGATCCTGCATCCTGAGGTCGCGAGTGCGGCGCACCATACTGGCGAAGGTCAGGGTGTCAACCCGTGAACCCCGCCGGACGGGTGACGGACAAAATCAGCGTGGATAGGGGCAGCGGGCTTTATCGCAGGCCCGGGCGCCGGCAGCGACGAAGGCGCCGCAGACGCGGCATTTCGCGAGTTCCTCGACCCCCACGGGCTCGCGATCGGCGCGCTGGCGGCGCACGGCATCCTCGACCCCGCGGCGCTCGCCAAGGGCGCGGCGTTCCTTCTCCCAGCGCTGGAACCAGCGCCAGCCGAACCAGACGATCGCTAACACCGCGATCACCAGTAGAAACTTCCCGAAGCTCCCGGTCATCGCGCCTCATTCCTCCGACTTCGCCGCGACATCGCGCACGAATTGCATCCAGTTGCCGGCCGGCGCCATGCACTCGACGCCCGCACCGGCGCGTAGCTGCACACCGCCGAAACGCCACAAGCGTCGCCATAGCCCGACATCATGCAGCGCGTGCGTGTCCACGCGCGCGCGAATCCGCCGGCCGACATCCGGTCGTACCCACGCGTACCACACCGAAACGCCGACGATGCAAGCGACCAAACCACCGGGCAAGCCCTGCCACCCTGTCGCGGCGGCGCCGAGCCCGATGAGTCCGTAGAGCCAGCGCGTCGACTCCGCCTGAACCGAGACCGGCGAGTCCGTCTTGTCGAGCCGCGCCAGGTCGAGTGCGAGGGTGACGCCCCCGGTGCGCAATTGATCGCGCAGGTCGGTGAGGAGTTCGGAATCGGAGCGCTTCGGCATGCGGCAACACGCATCAAGCTTCGGGCGATCCGCGCGAACAAGCAACGCGCTGCTGATCGAGCACGTCGTCGATGGCGGCCCCGGCGCGCAACACGCGGTCCGCCGCGGGTGTGAAGGCGCCGCTCGCGTCATGCAGCACCAGGCCCGGGCTCAGCACGCAAGGACCGCGCGCGTCGCGCCGCGCCCGGACGATGACACGCTTGGCCGCCTCACCCGCGCGGGGCCACAGCGGAATCGTCTCGATGTCGCCATGACGCGGCAGCAGCGCCGCGAGAAGCTCCGCCAGCCGGTCCGCACGATGGATGATGTGCACGAGCCCGCGCGGCTTGAGCGCGCGGTGCGCGGCGGCGATCCAATCGCCGAGCGTGGCCGCGCCTTCCGCATGCGCGCGGCGCTTGTCGGGATGCGGCGACGGACTCGAGCGCGCCGCCGGATCGAAGGGCGGATTGAAGAACACGGCATCGAAGCGGCCGCCGATCGACGCCGGCAATTCGGCGACATCGGCGACCAGGATCTCCACGCGGGACGCCATCTCATTGCGCGCGACATTGCGCCGCGCGAGCGCGGCCATGTCCGGATCGATTTCGACCGCCAGGATCGTGAGCCCGGGCTGACGATGGGCGAGGCAAAGTGTCGCAGCGCCGGCTCCGGCGCCCAGTTCCAGCACGCTGCCCCGCGCCAGTGGAACCGCGGACGCCAGCAGCACGGGATCGATCGCGGCGCGATAGCCTAGCGCCGGCTGCTCGAAATGCACGCGGCCGCCGAGCAACGCGCCCGCGGTGGTCGAGGCTGCTGCGCTCACGGCTCGTTGCTGGCCTGCAGCGCCGTGCGTTCGACCGTCAACAGGGTCATCGCTTCCGACCACACCTCGTCGGGCACCATCAAGCGACATTCGAACGCCGAGATGGATCCCTCGATCGCCGCGATATTCGCATCGAAGACGACGAACGGCAGCTCCGCGCCCTCGAGCACCGCCTTCGCCCAGGACAGCTCGATGACGTCGTTGGTGCGCAGAACCTCACGCATCGTTGAACTTCCCCCTTGAAGCGGGTCAGCACGCGGCTTGATCCGCGACCGCCGACGTCTATGCTCGACCTCCAGCCAAGTCAAAGTCTCGCAGGAGCGCATCGTGGCAGTGGTCGTCAATCTGGAAGATGGTCGTGATCGAGCACGGGCGCCGTCGCTTGCGCCGCTGATGGCGCTGGTCGCGGACGACCTCAAGCGGGTCAACGACGTCATCCTGCGGCGGATGGATTCACCCGTCGCGCTGATCCCGCAGCTCGCCAGCCACCTCATCGCCGCCGGCGGCAAGCGCATGCGCCCGATGTTGACCATCGCGGTCGCGCGGCTCTGCGGCTACACGACCGGCGACCGCCATATCAGCCTGGCGGCCTGCGTCGAGTTCATCCACACGGCGACGTTGCTGCACGACGATGTCGTCGATGAATCGGATCTGCGCCGCGGCCTCGCGACCGCCAACGCCGTGTGGGGCAACAAGGCCTCGGTGCTGGTCGGTGACTTCCTGTTCAGCCGCGCCTTCCAGGTCATGGTCGAGGACGGATCGCTCGACGTGCTGCGCATTCTCGCAAATGCCTCGGCCGTGATCGCCGAGGGCGAAGTGATGCAGTTGACGACGGCCAACGACACCGACACCACGGAGAACGCGTATCTGGAGGTGATCAAGGCAAAGACGGCGACGCTTTTCGCCGCGGCCGCGCGGGTCGGCGGCATCATCGCCGGCCGGCCGAAAGCCGAAGAAGAAGCGCTCGACAGCTACGGGATGAATCTGGGCATCGCGTTCCAGCTCGTCGACGACGTCATCGACTACACCTCGACCGCCGAACGGATGGGCAAGTCGGTGGGCGACGATTTCCGCGATGGCAAGATCACCCTGCCGGTGGTGCTCGCCTTCCTGCGCGGCGACGAGGAGGAGCGCCAGTTCTGGCGGCGTACGGTGGAGGAACTCGATCAGCAGCCGGGCGATCTCGCGCACGCCGTCGAATTGATGAACCGGCACGGCTCTCTGCGCGACACGGTCGAGCGCGCAAAGCATTACGGCGCGATCGCGCGCGATGCGCTGGGGATCTTCCCGGACCACCCGATCAAGCGCGCGCTGCTGGAACTCGTCGATTTCTCGATCAGCCGCGGTTACTAACCCGACCGTATCCATTGCGCCTCGCTTGCCCGGGCCAGTCGGCGAGGCTATAACCCGCGGCCGCTGGGTGGGGCGTCTTCACTGCTCAGCGGACCTGTCGGAGTGTAGCTCAGCCTGGTAGAGCACTTGGTTCGGGACCAAGGGGCCGGAGGTTCGAATCCTCTCACTCCGACCATTCCCGCAAAGCGCAGACCGGCCGGCGCAGGATCCACCTTCAAGCGGCCGCCGCGGGCTCCGGCTCGGCGAGCTTCGCCAGCAGATAATCCAGCGTCTCGGCGCCGACTTCCTCGATCTGGGTCAGGACGCGCTCGATGATGCGCTTCATGAAGCGCACCCGGTCACCGGGCAGCCCATCGTAATTCGTCTCGCGGATCGCGATCACGGCGGCGCGGACGGCCGGCAGGAACGAGGGCGGCAGTTGGGCACGCTCGGCCACCGCCTTGAGACCACGGCCGGCAACGTCCGCGATCAGCGTCTGTGCGCTGCCAAGCGGAATCCCCGCCTTCAGCGAAACCGAGGCTTCGAAGAACGGCAGATCGCCCATGCAGAGAGACCGCAAGGCGATGCTCGGCGTCAGCTTGCCGGACTGATAGAGCTGGCGGGCCAGATCGCGCGACGCATCTGCCTCGCCGATGATCGCCGCATATCCGGCCGTCGCCTTCTCGCGCGCCTGATCGACGAGCTGACTTGCGATGCCCGCTGGCAACGCATGGCGCGCCACCAGATCGGCGCTCAGATGTTCGGACACCCGCGCGATCACGCGCTCGGCGATCGTCGGCGGAAGCTGCGTGCGGTTGGCCAGCCCGCTCACGACGGAGGTCGAGGTCGCGAAGCGCTCGAGCATCCGTTCGAATCCGCTCTCGGCGATCTTCGCGCCGTCGTTGGACGCGAGCCGCGCGACCGCGGCTTCGCTGCCGTCCTCGATCAGGGCGACGCCGACGGCCTCGGAAACGCTCGGTCGCCCTGCGATCGCGAACTGCTTTGCGGCATCTCCGGCGCTCACGATCTCGATGAGCAGGGAATCCGGCAGAAGATCGGAAAAGCTCAGGATCGGCCGCGCGACGTCGACCGCATCGCGGGCGAGAGATTCGGCGACGTCCAGTGGCAGATGCCGGCTCGCCTTCAGTTGCTCGGCAAGGGCGGCGCGAACCATCATCTCCGCATCGCGCGCGAACATGCGCAAGACGGTCTCCAACTCGCGCCGCTGTGCCGTGCCCAGACTCGGCAGATCGACCAGCGTCGCGACTTTGGCGGCAGTCGCCGCGCGGGCGCGGGGAGATCCGTCCGCCAGCAACCGCTCGACGTCGAGAAGACTCAGTGGCTCATTCATCGCTAGCCCTCGTGAAGAGAGTCTCCAGCCTAGCGGGCGCCTGGCTAACCGATCGTAAAGACATCGGCGTTTCGCGCGCGATGTTTGCGAGCCGGGCTCAGGCTCGCCTAGGATCCGCCGCCCTTTTCGCACTGGCTGGAGACCCGCTCGCCCATGGACTTGAAGCCGTACATCCACGACGTGCCCGATTTTCCCAAGCCGGGGATCCTGTTTCGCGACATCTCCCCGCTCCTGGCCGACGCCAAGGCATGGCGTAGCTGCGTCGACCAGCTGGCCGAGCGCATCCGGCCGCACAAGCCGGACCTGCTCGCCGGGATCGAATCCCGTGGTTTTCTCGTGACTGCGCCCCTCGCGCTGGCGCTCGGCTGCGGCTTCATCATGGTGCGCAAGCACGGCAAGTTGCCAGGCACGACCGTGCCGTTGACCTATCATCTCGAATACGGTTCGGACACGATCGAGATCCAGAGCAACGCGATCACCAAGGGCCAGCGCGTCGTCGTGCTCGATGACGTCCTCGCCACGGGCGGGACGCTGGCGGCGGCGATCGCCTTGCTGCGCAAGGCAGGCGCGGATGTACGCGGCGCCGCCTGCATCATCGAGCTGGGATTTCTCGAAGGCCGCAAACGCCTCGACGTCCCGTTCGAGGCCCTTGCCGCCTACTGAGGACGCGCCGCCCAATCGAGGCAGAGTTGCAGGCACGCCTTCAGGATCGGGCGGACGCGCTCGGCCTTCTCTTGATTCCAGACGAAGGGCGGTCCCTCGTCCATGTAGGCGCATTGCGCCATCTCGAGTTGGATCGCGTGCATCTTCTCGGCAGGCCGGCCGGAGCAGCGGGTGATGTGGCCACCCTTGAAGCGACCGTTGTGAATGGCGGTGAAGCCAGGCGCGCCGGCGAGCCGCGCCTCGATGCGTGCGGCGAGGCCGCCGTCGCAGCTCGCACCATCGGCAGTCCCAAGATTGAAGTCGGGCAGCGCTCCCGCGAAAAATCGCGGCGCACGTGACACGATCGAATGCGCGTCCCAGAGGATCGCGATGCCGTGCTTGGCGCGAACGCGGGCGAGTTCAGCCGCGAGCTTCTCGTGATAGGGACGCCAATAACGCGCCACGCGCGTCGTGATCTCCGCCGTGTCGGGCGCCTCACCCGCGCGATAGACCGGTTCATCGGCGAAGGTCCCCAGCGGGCAAAGCTCGGTATTGCTCGCCCCCGGATAGAGCGCCTGCCCCGACGGATCGCGATTGAGGTCGACGACCAGGCGCGAATGCGTGGCGGCGATCACCGACGCGCCCAGGCCATAGGCGAAATCGTAGAGTCTTTCGACGTGCCAATCCGTGTCGGGCACGCAGGCCGCCTCAGCCGTCATGCGCGCCAGCAGATCAGGCGGCACATAGGTGCCGACATGCGGCACGCTGAGCACCAGCGGCGTCGTCCCAGGCGTGAAGCTGAACATGGCGGTCATGGCTTGTTGCTCGCGACGAGTTGGCCGGCCCGCACGGCCTGGCGCAGCGGATTGCGCGCCACCCAATAGACGAGCTCCGCGGGTCGCTCGATATCCCAGACCACGAAATCCGCGGCCTTGCCGATCTCAAGCGTGCCGATCTCGTCGGCGAGTCCAAGCGCACGCGCCGCATGGCGCGTGACACCGGCCAGCGCCTCCTCGGGCGTCATCCGGAACAACGTCGCGGCCATGTTCATGATCAGCAGCAAGGACAGGATCGGCGATGAGCCAGGATTGGCATCCGTGGCCAGTGCGATGGGAACGCCGCAGCGACGCAACGCGGCGAGCGGCGGCAACTGCTTCTCGCGCAGGAAATAGAAAGCGCCGGGCAGCAATACCGCAACGGTTCCGGCGCGCCCCATCGCTTCGAGCCCGTCCTCGTTCGCGTATTCGAGATGGTCGGCCGAGAGCGCGCCGAAACGCGCGGCCAGCGCCGCACCGCCTCGATCGCTCAGCTGATCCGCGTGCAGCTTGACGGCCAGACCTTTGGCGCGCGCGGCCGCGAAGATCCGACCGGTCTCCTCGTTCGTGAAGGCGATGCCCTCGGCGAAGCAATCGACCGCGTCGGCGAGCTTCTCCGCCGCAACCGCCTCGAGCATCGCCCCCGCGACGAGATCGACATACGCGCCTTGCCGCCCCTGGAATTCCGGCGGCAGCGCATGCGCCCCGAGGAATGTCGTGACGATGCGCGTGCCCGTCGCGCGGCCCAGCGCGCGCGCGACGCGCAGCTGCTTGATCTCCGTCGCGACGTCGAGGCCGTAGCCCGACTTGATCTCGACCGTCATCACGCCTTCGCGCGCGAGCGCATCGAGACGCGATTGCGCACGCGCCAGCAGGTCGGCTTGCGACGCCTGACGGGTCGCGGCGACGGTCGAGCGGATGCCGCCGCCCGCGCGCGAGATCTCCTCGTAGGTCGCGCCGCCCAGGCGCAATTCGAACTCCCGTGCGCGATCACCACCGAACACCAGATGCGTATGACAGTCGATGAGGCCTGGCGTGACCCAACGACCCCCGGCATCGTGGGACGCCCGAGTGGCTTGCGCCGGCAGATCGCTTCGCGCGCCGATCCAGGCGATGCGGCCGTCGCGCACGGCGATCGCGCCATCCTCGATCGCGCCGTACGCCACGCCATTTGCGGCCATCGTCGCCAGCCGCAGATTGATCCAAACCGAGTCCCAAGCGCCGCTCATCGCACCATCCGGAAAATTCCTTGCGCCGCGCCGACGCGGCCGGGCAAGAGTGACCCGGACCTATCTAGACCAAGCCTTGGAGCGCCGTCGATGCCCCGCCTGCATGCCGAGACTGCGATGCTGCCCGAAGGCTGGGCCACGGACGTCGTCATCGACGTCGATGCGCGCGGCGCGATCACCGCGGTGACGCGCGACGCGCCGGCGACCGGCTGTGAACGCCTCGCCGGCGCCGTGATCCCGGGAATCCCAAATCTGCATAGCCACGCATTCCAGCGCGCGATGGCCGGGCTCACCGAAATCGCCGGCCCCGGCGACGACAGCTTCTGGACCTGGCGCGACATCATGTACCGGTTCCTCGATCGGCTCGGCCCGCGTGACATCGAGGCGATCGCGACGCAGCTCTATGTCGAGCTCGTGAAGCAGGGCTATACGGCGGTGGCCGAATTCCACTACCTGCACAACGACCGCGGCGGCGGCGCCTATGAGGAGCCCACGACTCTGGCCGACTCGATCTGCGCGGCGGCCGGCGCCAGCGGCATCGGATTGACGCTGCTTCCCGTGCTCTATCAGGCCGGCGGCTTCGGCGGCGAGCCGCCGCGCCCCGGCCAGGCGCGGTTCGTGCTCGCCACCGATGCCTATCTGCGGCTCGTCGAGACGTTGCTGCGCCGGCATCGCGGCGATTCGCAGATCCGCATCGGCATCGCGCCGCATTCCCTGCGTGCGGTTGCGCCGGCCGCGCTCGCCGAGAGCTGCGCCGCGATCACGCGGCTCGACGACAAGGCGCCGATCCACATCCACATCGCGGAACAGCGGCGCGAAGTCGAGGAATGCCAGGCCTGGGCCGGCCAACGGCCGGTCGAGTGGCTGCTCGCGCATGCAGACGTCGATCGTCGCTGGTGCGCCGTCCACGCGACGCACATGACGGAAAATGAGGCACTCGGCTTGGCGAAGTCGGGCGCGGTCGTCGGCCTGTGTCCGACCACGGAGGCAAATCTTGGCGATGGCGTCTTCGATCTCGCGCGCTTCACGCAGGCGCAAGGCGCGCTCGGGATCGGATCGGATTCAAACGTCTCCGTCAGCCCTGTCGAGGAATTGCGCTGGCTCGAATACGGACAGCGACTGACACGTGGCGCACGCAATCTTTTCGCGCCGACACCCGACACATCGACGGGCGCCGCGCTGCTGCGCGCCGCGCTCACCGGCGGCGCGCGAGCCTGCGGTCGAAACATCGGCGCCATCGCGGTCGGCCACCGCGCCGATCTCGTCATCCTCGATCGCGATCATCCGATCCTGGTCGCGCGCGGCGGCGACCAGTTGATCGATGCCTGGGTCTTCGCCGGCAACGAGCGCTGCGTGCGCCACGTCATGATCGGCGGCCACTGGCTCGTGCGCGATTTCTGCCACGCGCATGAGGAACAGGCGCGCGCCGATTTCACGCGCGTGATGACGCGGCTTCTCGCAGCGAGTTAGCCCTGACCGCGACGATCGCGGCGATGCGCGCGAAGATTCTTGAGCAGCGTGTCGAGCGCGGCCGTCAACTCCAGACGGTTGGTCTCGCTCAACTCCCCCAAGACACCGCTGACTGCGAGCAAGGGATCCGCCGACAGCAGCGCCTCGCCTTGAGCCGTCGTGACCAGGATGTGGCTGCGCCGATCCGTCGCTGAGGGTCGACGCTCGATGAGTCCCTTCCGCACCAGCGCCGAGACCGTCTCAGACGCCGTCGGCGCCGTCACACATTGATATTCCGCGAGTCCGCCGACGGTTCGGCGCGGCTCAGCGGTCCGCATCACGTACCGCATCGCCGCCCATTGCGCCGGATTCAGGCCGGAGCTGAAGCCCATGCCGTAGACGACGCGATTGACCTGCTCGACCAGATCGGTGAGCGCGCGCAACGATGGTTCAATGTCATGTGTCCCGTCGGTGCGCTGAACGCGCACCGCCCCTTCGCCCGAAGCTGGGCGCATACCCGTCTTCTGTCCAAGCATCTCGGTTCCCCCGCCACCCGCTGCAGAAGAGTGGCTTTGCCTCTCCTCTCTTCTGCCGACGGGTCACTCTAGGCAGAGCGTTTCGTTAGCTCAACCGGGGATTGGCAAGTTCGGCACGATGACAATCCAGACGTCGCGGCCCGGTCGCATCACGGCCCGCAAGCGTGGTACCCGATGCCGCATGACGACAGCGACACGCCCCTACATGCTCGGCATCGAGACCAGCTGCGATGAAACGGCAGCGTCCATCGTCGCTGCAGATCGCACGATCCTGTCGAGTATCGTGCTCTCCCAAACACCTCTTCATGCAGCCTACGGTGGTGTCGTCCCGGAGATCGCCGCGCGCGCGCATCTCGAGCATTGCGACGGGCTCGTGCGGCGGTCACTCGACGATGCGGGCTTGCGCATGCGCGATCTCGACGCCGTCGCTGCGACTGTCGGTCCAGGATTGATCGGCGGGCTGATCGTCGGCGCGATGACCGGCAAGGCGATCGCGCTTGCGCGCCGCATTCCATTCCTGGCGATCAACCATCTCGAAGGACACGCGTTGTCGGCGCGCCTCGATCCTGGCGTCGAGTTCCCGTATCTCCTGCTGCTGGTGTCGGGCGGGCATTGCCAATTGCTCATGGTCCGCGGGGTTGGACGCTACCTTCGGTTGGGAACGACGATCGACGATGCGGCCGGCGAAGCGTTCGACAAGACGGCGAAACTGCTCGACCTCGGCTATCCCGGCGGACCGGCGCTCGAGCGCTGCGCGCGCGCTGGCGATGCCCGGCGCTTCGATCTGCCCCGTCCGTTGCATGGACGCGCCGGGTGCGATTTTTCCTTTTCCGGATTGAAGACGGCCGTGCGCCTGCTGGTCGAGCGTCTGGGCGAGGGCCGATCAGCGAAGGATACGGCGGATGTCGCTGCCGCCTTCCAACTCGCCGTCGCCGACGTGATCGAGGATCGCACCCGGCATGCGCTGATCCTTGCCCAGGACCACGGCCACGCACCCTCGGCGCTGGTGGTGGCGGGCGGCGTCGCGGCCAATCAGGCGATTCGGCTTCGTCTCGCACGCCTTGCGGCGACGCATGGGCTGTCGCTCAAGGCGCCGCCGCTCGCGCTGTGCACCGACAATGCGGCGATGATCGCGTGGGCGGGACTCGAAAGATTGGCGCGCGGCTTGACGGATCAGCTCGACGCGGCGGCGCGCCCCCGATGGCCGCTCGATCCCGAAGCGGGCTGACGCGCGCGATCAGGGCGGCGCGGTTCGGCTGCGATAACTCCCCAGGGTCGCCGCGATCGCCGTCGCGAGCGGCGTCCCCTGGAAATTCGGCACCAGCCTTCGACGCGCAGGATCGTCGAGGATCACGGCATCGTCGAACAGATAGGCAAGTTCGACCAACTCCCCCACGGTGTGATCGAACAACGCCGCAAAGCGCACGAGCGACCACGGCGTGGTGCGCACCGCAAGCCCCGGACGGCCAGCCGCGGCTGCCACTTCGCGCAGGAAATCGATCTGCCGCGTCACGACATGCCCCGCGAAATGCACGATCTCGAACGTCTTCAGGCGGTCCTCTATCAACAACAATTCCGCCGTGAGCCGCGCGAGATCCGGGACGTAGGCCCATTGATGCGGCATCGACAGCCGACCGAGCGTCTGCATCGACTTGCCGATCGCCGCGCGTCCGAAGATCCGGTCGACGAGACCATTGCGCACCGTCGGTCCGAAGAAATCGCCGGCGCGCATGATCAGCGCGCGCATGCGGCCGTCATCGGTCGCGCGTTGGATCATGAACTCGATCTCCGCGCGCAGCCGCCCCTTGCGCGTGCTCGGCTCCTGCGGCGCGTCTTCCGCGATCGCACGTCCGGTCTGCGGACCGAAGCCGTAGACGTTGCCCGGAAACACCAAACGGGCGCCGACCTCGCGGGTCGCGGCGATGATCTTCGCACTCACCTCGCGCATCGCGGGATCCCATTGCGCGTAGGGATAGTTCACCGCGTGCACCACCACGCCCACGCCCTCCGCGCAGCGCGTGAGCGTCGATCGATCCTGGGCATCACCGATGACGAGTTCGACGCCGGCGGGCAGCGCGGTGTGCTTGGACGTGCGTACGAGGCCCCGCACCCGCCACCCGCTCTGCACGAGCGCGGCCGCCAACGCAGCGCCGAACCCACCGCCCGCGCCCACGATGAGGACGTTCGGAGACATGAACCCGAGTTGACCACGCCATCCCCGGACTTGGCCAGCAACGCCGCTTGCCTTGGGCATGCCCTGGCTCGGACAATCGCGCGCATCATGACGCAGTCCAATCGAATCGCCGTGATCGGCGCCGGCGCCTGGGGAACGGCGCTCGCCCAGATCCTCTGCGCCGAAGGCGCTCGGGTCGGCCTCTGGGCGCGGCGTGACGACGTCGTGACATCGATCAATCGCGCTCACGACAACACGCCCTGCCTGCCAGGGATCCCGCTCGACCCACGGCTCGTCGCGAGCAGCGATCTCGAAGCGATCGTCACCGAAGCGGACATCGTCATCCTCGCCGTTCCGGCGCAGCACGTGCAATCGGTCGCGCTGCGTCTGCCGCGCACGACCGCGCCGCTGGTGGTGGCGGCGAAGGGCTTCGAGCGCCGAACCCATCGGCTGCTCGGCGAAGTGCTCGCCGACTCGCTGCCGCATGCGCGCCTCGCTTTCCTCACGGGCCCGAGCTTCGCGGTCGACGTCGCCCGCGGCTTGCCGACCGCCGTCACACTCGCGGCGCGCGCCATGGCGCAGGCCAATGCGCTCGCCCAGGCGTTGTCGACACGACGGTTTCGCATCTATGCCAGCGACGATGTCGTGGGCGTGCAGGTCGGTGGCGGGGTCAAGAACGTGATCGCCATCGCCTGCGGCATCGTCATCGGCCGCGGCCTGGGCGACAGCGCACGCGCGGCGCTGATGACACGCGGCCTCGCCGAGATGGCGCGGCTGAGCGTCGCGCTCGGCGGCCGTCGCGAAACCATGATGGGTCTCTCGGGCCTCGGCGATCTCGCGCTGACGTGCAGTTCCGCGCAATCGCGCAACTTCGCGCTCGGCCTCGAGCTTGGGCGCGGCGCGACGCTGGACAGCCTGCTCGCCGGACGGCGCAGCGTCGTGGAGGGCGTCGACACGGCCGCTGCCGTCGACACCTTGGCGCGCGCGCGCGGCATCGACATGCCCGTCACCGCCGCCGTGACCGACGTCCTCCACCGCGCCGCGCCGATCGATCTGGCGATCCGTTCCCTGTTGTCACGACCGCTCAAAGAGGAAGGCTGAACACGATGCAGTACTGGCTCATGAAATCCGAACCGGACGCCTATGCCTGGTCGAAGCTGGCGGCCGATGGTCGCGGGCAATGGGACGGCGTGCGCAATCACCAGGCCGCGAACAACATGAAAGCGATGAAGCTTGGCGATCGCGCGTTCTTCTACCATTCCAACATCGGCAAGGAGATCGTCGGCGTGATGGAGATCGTCGGCGCCCATCGCCCCGATCCCACGGATCCGACCGGGCGCTGGGGGCTCGTCGATGTCGCGCCGATCGCGCCAGCCAAGACGCCGGTGACTCTCTCGCAGCTGAAGCAGGATGCGCGCCTGTCGGGGCTCGTCTTCCTGCGCCAATCGCGGCTCTCCGTGAGCCCCGTGGGCAGCGTCGAGTGGAAGCTGATCTGCAAGCTCGCCGGCATCAAGCCCTGACCATGCGCCTGTGCAGCCTCGCCGACATCACCGACCCCGGCGGCAAGGGCGTCACGCTCGATGCGGCCGACGGGGCGCGACGCGAGATCGTGGTCATCCGGCGCGGCGACGAGGTCTTCGCCTACGTCAATGCCTGCCCGCATATCGGGACGACGCTGGAAACCTTTCCCGACCGATTCCTGACGCGCGACCAGCGCCAGATCCTGTGCACGACGCACGGCGCTCGGTTTCGGATCGCCGACGGCTATTGCGTGTCGGGCCCGTGCCTTGGCCTCAGCCTGATGCCGATCGAGATTCGGCTGCGCGAGGGCGAGGTCGAACTGGCCTGACGCCGCAGCGCGACGTCAGTTGAAATCCGTCTGCGCCCGCACCTGCGCCGCGGTCTGGTTCTGGATCGTCGCGAGCAGCGTGTTCGTATCGCCGGCGCCCGCGCCATTCTGGTCGACGCGGACTTCGACATGCGCGCCGGCCTGGACCATGTGGACGAACTGATCGCCGGCGGCCGGCGCGCCGCCAAGGGATTGCAGCAGCGGCCCGAGCGTCAGCATGTCGTCCCCGCCCAAATCCATGATCACGTCGGCCGCATCGAGCGCGTCGCCACGGAATACGAACCTGTCCGCGCCGGCAGCGCCCGTCAGCGTGTCCGCGCCGCCCTTGCCTTCGATGACGTCCGCGCCGCCTGTCCCCGTCAGGACATTCGCAGCCGCATCGCCGATGACATTGTCGGCGACGTCCACCGCCGTCACACGCAGCGTCGCCGATGTGGACGCGCTGGCCGGCGCGCCACCGGAAATCTCGGATCCCGTCGCAATCACGCTCAGGTCGAACACGCCGAACTCGTCGGCCGGCAAGGTCAGCGTGAGGCCCGCCAGCTGTGCCGGCGTCAACGACCACGTGCCATCGCCATTGTCGGCGCCTGCCGACAGCAGCGCGCCGGTCGGCACGCTGCCGAGCGTGATCGCGAGCGTCTCCGAGCCATCGGTATCGATCAAACCCGCATCGATGGCGAGCGCGATCGGCGCGTCCTCGCTACAGCTCGCGTCCAGCACGCTCGGCGTCGGCGCGTCCGCCACCGCCTGGATCGCCACCGTGAAACTCCGATCGGCGGCGATCATGTCGCTATTCGAGAGTTCGAGCGAATTGGCCACCGCGGCGAGCGGCGTGCCCGACGCATCCACGAGGACGGCACCCGGCGTTACATCGGCGATCCGCAGCAGCGAAATGCTCGCGGACCCGTCGGTGTCGCCAGGAGTCGCGACCAGGTCGATCTTGATCAGCGTGTCTTCGCCGCCCGCGCCACTGGCCGCGAGGCGCGCGTCATCCGCGACCGGCGCGACGCTCACGGGCGGCGTCGCCTGCGCGGTGCCGATGCTGCCATCGTCACAGGTGACGATCGCCGTGATCGACGGGGTGAACACGCCGGCGAAATCCGGCGGCGGCACGATCCGCAATCCGGCGAGGACGGCAGGATCGTTGATGACGACCCAATCGCCCGTCAGCGGATCGACATGGATCCCATCGGGGATCCCATCGGGGATCCCATCGGG